>WNFD01001450.1_pt1 | contig 23977 bp, 20 predicted proteins | sample 5400491 | NCBI WGS metagenome assembly WNFD01 (sample SAMN13153343, study PRJNA577476) | soil metagenome | isolation source: 120 cm saprolite under Douglas fir tree site 2 hole 2 replicate 2 | place: USA:California | collected 2015-04-18
TTCGTTCTCATCGGTTGGTTTCGATGGTTCGCCTTTCCTTACGAGTCCCGGTACATTAGACGCTTCCCGTCAAAACCTTTCAAGGCTTCTTGCGCTCGCTCGCCGTCGGTAACTTTGCGAGCGTTATATCTAAAATCAAACTCGCTCAGGTAGCGATGAAGATGTTTGCGGCCAACGTGATGATAGACTCCGTTTATTCCGCGCTTGAGATTCGCAAAGTAACCTTCGATTGTATTCGTTGTGACCGTGAAGCCTTCCTCATAGCGGACGTATTCGTCGGCTGAATGATTCACTAGAGAATGCTTTCGGCCTGTAGACTTATTCCAGAGTACGCCCGTGTCAGTCATCAGGTGCGCGTCTTTTTCCGCGACATCATCTAAGACTGCTTTCAAGTTATCCGCAGTTACGCGCTCGATATGGCGAGAGTGAACCTTGCCGCCGCGCTGGACTACTGAGAACACAGCTTGCTTGTTACCAAACGGGCCTATCATGTCTTGCGGGCGCGCTCCGACTTTGACCGTCTGCGTTTGCTTGTGTCGCCGCTTGCCGCCCACATAGGTCTCATCAGCCTCGATCACACCGTTCATCTTCTCAGACAATTCGCCAGTCATGGCATAGCGGATTCTGTGCGCCATGAACCACGCGCTCTTGTATTGTTTGATGTCCAGATTCCGCATGAGTTGATGCGCGCTCATGCCCTTCTTGCTGGAACAAAGCAGATGGATCGCCATCAGCCACTTATTAAGCGGGATATGGCTATCCTCGAAGATTGTCTTGACGGTCACGGAAAACTGCTTCCGGCAGCCAGAGCACATCCACAGACCCTTGCGGGGCTTGCGGTGTCGCTTCCGGGTGAGCTTTAGAGCCTCCAGGTCTGGCTCTTTGACCTTAATCTTGCAAGCCTCGCCCACGAGTCCACAGTGCGGACAGACCGGGCCATCCGGCCAGCGTGCAGCCTCTAGGTACTCTCTGGCCTTATCTTCGTCTTGGAAATGCGGCTCTAAGAGACTGCCTTTTTCGTGTTTCATAGTAAAAGCAGTGTCTCATGGATTCCTGCATGTGTCAAGTACATAATTCCGATTATTTAGCTGGTTGGAAGGACCAAGTCGTGCTATAGTTTCCGGTTTCGTTGAGATGGGTTACGCTTCCTATCTGCCTTGGCTTGGGTTGGTACTTGCAAGATTTCGCGAAAATGCAAAGGGTTTGCATCCTGCTGGGGGATAGGAAGCATCTATTGTTTACGTAACGGGAGACTGAATTCATACATTTAGAAGGAGACTGTATCCAATCGTGAATCTCGATAAAGGCCTGCCGCTGGCTGAGCGGCTTCAGAGAATCGATCATATCCAAGCGCGGCGTTTTTCAAAGCTCGGCGGCACTGTTCTGGACATTGCAACCGAAGGAATTATTCGTCATCTTGCTGCTTGTGATCGGATGGACGTCAACCCCGACATTTCCGCTGTAAGAGAGATCATCGATGACGCTCTCAACGGTCGGCGGGTCTATGCCGAAGCTGCGGAAATCACTCGCGCGGCGTAAGACTGAACCTGAACACTCCAATGACAGCAGGCTGCCGGATTCCGATTCGGCAGCCTGTTATTTTTTGTCGTTTTGGCGTCATTGGAGGGACTTCTGAGGCGTGCTAACATCCCCGCGGTTTGAGTTGATGGCTCCCGTAGCTCAGTGGATAGAGCATCTGCCTTCTAAGCAGAGGGCCGCAGGTTCGAGTCCTGCCGGGGGCACCACTTTCCTACTCTCTTCCGGGCTTACTTGTGGTCATACTCTGTCCGGCTCCCATCGGTCCTTGGCGTGGCTGGACGATCTCTTCCAACGTTCAGGTGATCGTAATTCAGGGCTGCATTGAACAGCAGGAAGAAGCTTCCCTGGGTCTGATGTCGCCACATTGGATTGTTCGCGAACATCACCACGTGACCCTGTCCAACGGGAACGTCCACAACTGCCGGCGCGTTTGCCAGCTCAGACCCGCCCGCAAGCATGCCGCTGATCAAGAGACTCTTTTCATCTGAGGTGAATCGCAGGACGACGCGCGGCCTCAATGCGGGAGGCGTAAAGAACGCCCCCTGCTGCAGCCGCTGCTCATCAGTCAGTTGCTCTCCGCCGGGTCGCCTCTGCGGTGCGGGCTCTGCGAGCGGCATTCCCTGAACGATGTCGGGATCCGTCAGGGTGCCGCGGCCTGAAGGTCGCTGTCCACCAGCGCCTTCACCTCCGCCACCCGGACCGCCTCCGCCGCCAGGCCCGCCGGCCGCCGCAACCTGAAAGAGCGGCGCCTGATTGAAGTAGACTGGTAATGTTTCCGCATATCCGTAAGCAATCGGACTGCGCCGATCAGCAAAGGTCGCGTTATAAACCGAGCCCCGAGCCTGCAACTGCCGCGGTTCCTGAATCGCAACGCCACTCGCAATCCCGTAATCGATGGCCAGGTGCGCGCAATTCGTGATCGGTATAAACAGGCCGCCGTCCTCAACAAACTTTTGCAGATTCAGAACCCCTCGCAAGCTCATTCCACCACGCATATCGTCAGTCTGATCGGGGCCGAGTCCCATGTTTGGCGTGATGTCGCTTCCTTTCCACGGAATTGCCGACCCACGCATGGGAATGCCATTGACGATCGCCTGCGCTGAGCCACCGACCGGTGGAAAGATAATGACGTCAAACTTCTCTCGCAGATCGGGTGTGTTGCGAATGACTTGATCAGAGATGTACGTGTAAGGGACCTGCAAACGGTCGAACTCGATCCGGAACCAGCCGTCGTTTTGCGTGTTCGTCCACGTGTGGAGAATCGCGATGCGCGGCACGGCCAGCGCGTGGCTCTTTAACTCAGGCAGCTTGTTTACAGCAACGGCCTTGAGTCCTGAATCGGAGACGGGCCCTTCCAACTTCTGGCGCAACTCGCCGGGATTGTCTGCCGATTTGATGATGAACGTGCCCGCGTTGAACTTCTGGCCGCCCGCTTCAAACGGCTCTTCCGCAGTCGCGATCTTCAAATCCTTCAGCTTGAACCGCAACGTCATCAGCGTGTTTTCGGCGCTATGGTTAATCAAATACGCGACCTGAGAAGACGAAACACCGGTTATCGCCCCGGTAACTTTCGCATCAGCATTGAGCAGGGTCATCGGCGTTTGCAAAACGCTCTTGTCGGTTACGCGCACCGTCTTGACGTTGCGTAACGCGCCCAACGTCCAACCGGTGTCGTCGTAAGGCCGCGGATCGTTGACGTTGTAGTACTGTGTGTCGAGCAACATGTCAGCCATGCGCGAATACGGCTGGTCCATGCGCACCACGTACGAGCCGGCCGGGAATTTCTGATCCTTGACCGCGAATTCTTGGTTAGCAGTGTGTACCTCAACTCCCATCAGCCGCAGGAGATTGACCATATCGGCTGCTTCCACGACCCGTGTCTGATCGGAAGGGATTACCCACGCGGTCGGACCTTCGTTGTTAGCCTTGGCCACTGAGCGTTTGCTCTTCAGATAGAAATTCTTGAGAAAGCGGTCCTTGTTATTCGAAACGAAGTTCATCGCCAAAAGGATCGCCGACTCCTGCATGTTGACGTTGTTGCGCAGCGACCATTTCACGCGCGGCTGCGGCGGGTTCGGCCGGAACCAATCGCGTTGTGATTCCGCTCTCACCGTTCGATCCATGGTATCGGCGACGCTGTTGCCAAACGTCTCGTAGAACCGCCCTATCGCATTATGTCCATTGGCAACATAGAACATGTAGTTCGGCGCCCAGCCGTCATAGAAACCATGCGTCCAAACACCGGGCACGCCGCGCTTCGTCATCTCTTCGATTTCGTGATAGGCGAGCACGTTCCATTCATCGATCACGATCGGATCCAGCCAGGCGTTGTAAGGGCCGGTCCCAGTCGAGGTGTAGAGAAAAGGCACCGACTCATGCAGGTCGTGCAAGATGGTCGGATGATATTCGAGAAAAGTCTTCATCTGATTGCGCGACAACGCCAGCGCCATGCCCAGCCCGTCACGGTTGTTGTCGTGGGCTACATAGTGTCCCCAGAAGACCAGTGGCGGTGCATTCTTGTCCGGATTCGCTTTGCGATAGTTGTAAGTATCAACCATGCGATCGCGGCCATCGACCTCAAGCGCCGGAGTAATGAGCACAATAACGTTCTTGCGGATTGCTTGAATGAAAGGACTCTCTTCGACGGCCAGACGATAAGCGAGTTCCATTAGCATCTCGCAGGACCCAGTCTCGGGCGAGTGAATAGATCCCGACGCCCAGTAAAAAACCTTGCCTTCGCCGATGAGTTGTTCCGCTTCAGCGTCAGTGACCTTGCGCGGGTCGGCAAGTTTCGCGGTTATCTCTTTGTAACGATCAAGCTTTGCGAGCAACGCTTCGTCGCCCACAGCCACCAGCATCTGTTCTTTTCCTTCTTCGCTCTTCTCAGGCGCGATGAAAGTGCGCACTCGCGGCGTCGCCTTTTCCAACTCGTGATAGTAACGATATAAATCTTTCGTGTAGGTCAGATGGCCCGGCGCGCCCACGGCATAACCCAAAATCTTGTCGGGTGAGGGCACTTTGTCCGAGGCGGGCAAGTGGTCGACCAGCTCAGTCATGAAGTAAGACTCAGTCGTATATTCTTTGACCTTCGCGCCGTATTCGGCGTTGTTCGGCCCAGCCGCAGCTTTGTTTATTGCCGGCGCTTTGTCCGCGCCGTCGGCCGATGCCGGATGCGCAGTCTTTGGCTTTTCCACCTTCTGCGCTTGCACGCGAAGCGAAACCTGCCAAAGCGCTAGCGCCGTGACGATTGCCAACAGGAAAATACGAAGGTTTTGCAGGGACATCTTTGCTTTCATGGCCAGCTCCAAAAGAGAAAGTTTGTCGGGCGTGCGAAGAATACTGCAACCCGACCGAACTTGCCAGAGTCAAATAGCATGGGGCCAAGTGCAAAGCGCCAAGGTCAAGCACCAGGCTCTTGGCTCTCTGCCCTTGGCTCTCTGCCCTTGGCTCTTTGCCCCTTGCTCTTTGCCACGAGTCTAGTGTAAACACTCAGTTCAAGGACTTATTTCAATTGTACTAATCGACAGAGTTTTCTGGCGGCTATAGTTCAGTTGGTTAGAACGCTAGATTGTGGATCTAGAGGTCGTGGGTTCGAGCCCCACTAGCCGCCCCAGAAAGAGTATTCCGAAATGCCAGACGCCCAAAGAACCGCCACGCACGCACAGACCTATTTGGTCGACTCAGAGACCTTTGCGTTCGAGACGATTGAACAAGAGAATGGCCAGGCGAGCGTCATTCGCTTTGAACTCAAAGATCCGCGCTATCAAGCCGGCGATGTCGTCCTCGTCTTGTCGGGGACGGACATTCACTTTCACGGGATGATCGGAGAGATTCGCGACGGTTGGGCGGTGGCCACCGACCGGCGCGGCTCCCTCCTGGCCGCGACGGTGCAGTAAGACGAACGTTCAAGTTTGGAGGTAGCCATGAAGCGCCTCTTGTCGATCGCGATTCTTGCCTTAACGGTGTACGCGCCCAGCGCGTCGGCGCAGCATGATCGCTATGCCAGGAAGTACCTCAAACAGGGAATCGAACGCTTCAACAAAGGCGACCTTGCCGGCGCGATTGCGGACTATGACCGCGCGCTGAATGCCGATCCGAAATTCGCGGAAGCTTATTTCAATCGCGGCAAAGCCAGGCGGGCCCAGGGTGATCTCGACGGCGCCATCGCTGATTACGAGACGGCTGCCGAACTTAACCCTCAGTTGGCCTTGAACAACCGCGACATCACCCAGGCCTATCTCAATCGCGGTTACATCAGATCGAACCGGCTGGATCTTGACGGCGCACTTGCCGACTTTGATCGCGCGATCAGACTTGACCCAAAGGACGCCGATGCTTACTTCAAGCGCGGCCGGGCGCTGCTGATCGAAGGCAACGTCAATTTTGCGATCGCCGATTTTGACAAGAGCATCGCGCTGGACGATCGCAACCCGCTGGTCTTCGCCGAACGCGCGCTGGCCCACCAGAACCTCGGACAAAAAGAAGAAGCACAAAGAGATTTCGAGCAGGGATTGAAGCTGAACAACGATCTGCGCCTGATGATCGACATTCACCTGCTTGATTTGCAGCTGCAGATCAAAGAAATGCGCCGCCGGCAAGCCGCCATCCACCGAAATATTGCTTAGGACTCTCGGCGCGCTGACCAATTTACTAGAAGACGTTAAGCTCCGCGGCGCGAACTGGAACTGGTCGAACTGGGGTCAGGCCTGCGATTCTGCGATTCGTAATTTCCCGAAGCGATTCCATAAGCCACCAACTCTATTCGGATTCATGGATGCAAACATCATCTCAGTCTGCGCGAAAGTCTTTGCATTCAGAGACCAACGGCGGGTGATGCAAAATCCTTTCGGCGAAGTGCATTGACGCCAGAATTCGGCAGCGGTAGCATCCGCCTCCCATGGCCCGTCGCGCGCGTGCAGAAGTCGAGGGTGGTCTGTATCACGTGATCACTCGCGGCAATAATCGTCGGCAGATATTCAACTCGCCGGCAGACTATGAGAAGTTCCTTTCGCTGCTCGCCACGCAGAAAGTACGGCTACCATTCTTCCTTTACGCCTATTGTCTGATGACCAACCACCTACACCTGTTAATAGAGAGACGAGCGGACCCGATCGGCCGCATCATGCACCGGGTGTTGACGGGCTATAGTCAGTACTACAACCGTAGGTATCGACGGGTGGGACATCTGTTGCAGGGAAGGCATAAGGCGATTCTCTGCCAAAGCGATCGGTACCTCAGTGAGCTGGTTCGTTATATCCACCTTAATCCGGTGCGTGCAAGAATGGTTGGTAAGCCGGAGCAATATCAATACAGCGGACACCGTGCCTATCTCGGATTGGAGCCGGCGACGATAGTGGATGTCGATCCCGTGCTCCGTCATTTCGGAGTGAAGAAGAAGCTTGCTCAGGAAGCATACCGCCAGTTCGTGGCGGCGGGAATGAAACTTGGCCATCAGAAGCAATTCTATCTGGTTGACGAAGAGCGATTCTTGGGTACTGAGGAGTTTATCGACGCGACTATTCATCGGATCGGTGAAGCGAGACGGGTCCGGGGAGGCGATCAAACGAATCAGGAATTCAACGCGGATGCGTTGATTGAGGCCGTGGAAAAGGTTTGCCGTATACCGAGAGGGGAATTCTGTGGTTCTGGCAAGAGTGTGGGGGCGGTCACAGCAAAAGAAATGCTGGTCCTGACTGGATGTCGGGCGGGCGCGAGCCTGAAGATGCTCTCTGAAATTACCGGACTGAGCAGTTCGGCGACGAGTCGCCGGAACGATGCCGCCAAGTCTAAGGTGCGAGAGAATGATAGAATGAGTAAACTCGCCGACAGCATCTGGAAGCAGTATCGGCAGCGTGAATGAGAATCGCAGAATCGCAGGCCTGACCCCAAAGTCAAAGTCGAAAGTCGGCAAGTCCCTGGTTGGGTGTCACCGCGAGAATCCCGCCGGTGCGCGAACTTCAAAGTTCGGCTGGATCGGTTTGATGTCGAGGCGGTGAAACCCTTTGCCGGTGTGCGTTGATAGATACGTCAGCGCGATCTGCCTGCCGAGCGAAGCGTCAATCTCTCGCAGAAAAGGATCGAAACTTACCGGCGCGCCCGTGCCCTGAAAGAAAGCCGCGCCGCCAGTCTCGTCTGAGAGTCTTTCCAAACAGCTTTGTCCATTCGCCGCCAACAGTTGGGGAACGGAAGCAGCGCTGGGCGCATAGATTGAATAAATAGCCACGCTGCGACGTTGCGCTTCGGTAATTGCTCGCTGTAAATCCAAGCTTTGAGTGGGCGAGGAGTCCAGGCTGCGCGAAACATCCAATCCATCCGAGACTACGATTAGCGCGCGCCGGCCCGCCGGTTGCGAATCAAAGCGCCGTAGGGCTTCGATGATTTCCACGTACGGATTGAACGCGCCGGCGGAAGCCAGCCCCAGCGGCGGACGCAGCCCGGAAGCAGCTCTTTCAAGATCGGGAGTGAATTTGCGCCGCAGATCGAGCGAACCGGCACGTATGTAACCGATCATCACGCGCGAGCCGTTCGGCAACCGGCGCACAAAACCGGCGATTCCCTTGACCTCAGTTCCGATCGAAGACACCAGATCATCCTGAAGCAGAATTGCCAGCGAGATTGGATTGTCCGCTGGCCGGCGGATCGAGAGATTTTGCTGGACCTCGCCATCCTCTTTCACCAGCAGATCGACGGTCTGCATCTCTTCCGGCTTGCCGCGCAACTTGATCGTAACGGGCACGGTCATGGGTTTGGGCGTTCCTCGCCCCCGGCTCGGTCCATCGCCTCTTTGGGCGCGTGCCAGTCCCGCTGACAGCGCGAAAAGAACGATGGTGGCGATCGAGAGGGCTTTTTGTCTGGTCTTCACAATAATCCCTTCGACGTGCGTTCGTGACGGGGAGTCGACCCCGATCATATTACAACGCGCGCGGGCAGCAAAGCCCCGCGCTGGCCCCTCGAGGGTTAGGGGTCAGGCTTTAGCTTCATGACAGGAAAACACTCATTTCCTTTGTTTCTCCGATCCACTCGAACAAGCTTCTCCGATCCGCTCGAACAAGAAGGGAAAGCGGGTGGGCTGCGTTCCATCTCCAGGCCCTCACCCCAGCCTTCTCCCTGCACACTCCCAAAGGGAGAGGGAGATCAGCAAGAGCTACCTATAGATTCTTGACGCACTGAACACAGGAAGGTTGGCCTACCCTTCTACGTCAGAGTATCATTTCTTTGAACTGAGTCTAGGATTGGGGGTTGCTGCTATTTCAGCCTTGGGAATGTCCGAAGCAATCATGAGTGCCGGCCATCCGGACGGGAAAATCACCAGACGTGACCGCCAAATCGCGCGTCTGTGGCAATGGGCGCCGTGGCTGACTTTTCCAGTCGTGACGATCGGCCCGCCCGCGGCCTTCTGGTTGGCGTATCTGTTGGCCTCGACTGATGCCACGGTCTTTCTCCTGCTCGCTTTCAGCTCGATCCCCTTCGCCCTGATCGCCGCGGTCATTATGGTGCTCCTGCTGGTCGTGCTTCGCCGCCGGTGGGCGCGACAGCTTCGCGAGCGTCTGGCGTCGGATGGAGTTACCGCTGACGAAGTCGAATGGTTCATGCCCGAACTCACTCGCGACGAACGTCGCGCGCTGAAGGGAATGGAACAACAACAGCCGCTGCTGGCTGACGCCTATCGCGAAACGCTGGCGCTGCGTCTGAACGCATCGCGGTTGGCCGCAAGCGCCCGGCGCGATTTGCTGCAAGTCGAAAGACGACTCAATCGAGCGCGATACCTGAACGCGCCGGATACTGCGGTCTTGGTCGAAGAGCTACGCCGCGACCGGGCGCGTCTCGAGGGAGTCAAACAGGAAGGCGCGTCGCGCCGCGCCGAAGCCGAGGCTCGCTTGCAGATGATCGAGGCCGCCGCAAGCCGGGGCGCGAGTTGGAGCGAGACCAACTACATGTTGCAGAGACTGGACGAAGGACGAACGCACGTACCCCTGGGTTTGGAGTCGGCGCGCGCCGAACAACAGGTTCGCGAAGACACGCAACGCGAATTACGCAAAGAGCTCGCACCATAAAGAGACAGCAATGGCAGACCCAATTCATGATCGTGTCTGCCATGCTCTTCTTAATAGCGCTGCATTAGCAGCCGCTGAGGCCTTGATAGCGAATCATCCTATCGCGGCGTGTTCGCAGGCGCTCCTGAGCGAATCGTGATCTCAGTCCCTCTCCCGAGGTCAAGATCATTTCGACCCTGCACATACACGGAACCAGCGCCGCCGCCGGCCCCAACGATGGCGCCGATCGCAGCACCTTTGCCACCGCCGGCAATGGCGCCAATGATTGCGCCCACCGCTGTTCCGATAGCCGCGCGCTCCTCGGTCTTGCGCGTTTGGCTCTCGTCGCGGACGGTGCCTTCGGTGTCCACCCGAACGGTGTCACCACTGGCTGAACGGACGGCTTCGACAATTCCCGCGAAGCGATAGCTGCGGCCATCGCGCAAGCGAATGTCGTCAAAGTCGAGCGTCATCACTGAACGACCGGTCAGACGTCCGCTGCGCTCGATATGCGAGACGTGCCCTCCGATGGTTGCACCTGCGAATTCCGCCGGCTCGTTAACCCTGAGAGTAAACCGATCACCAACCGCGGCGGTGCTGGTCGACAATGCGTCGTCCAGCACGCCCACTACGCGAGCTCCATCCGGTATAAGGAAACCACCCGCGGACGTCGGATACGTCGGTAAGTTCTGCGGGTTATAAATGTTGAACTGAGCCACCTGCGAAATCTTGTCGTAAGTGCTCTGCACTGCCACCGGCCTCGACAGCCCCTGAACATAAACTCGCCGAATGACGTTCAACCGTTGACCGTTATCGATCGGATCGAAGGTCGCAGTAAACTCGTTTCCGGCATCGCCGGTTGAGCTAACCGATAACTGATTCGAAGTCAGCGTCACTCGTGAATGTACTGTTCGCCCGCTGGGCGTCGTTTCAACCCGCTCGCGTCCGTCAGCTTCGAAAGTAATCTGCGGGGCTCTCGTGGATGCCAGGGTTACCGTACGGCCGCGCACGTCGATTGCCAGCTGATCGGGCGATTCCAGACGCCGAATGAGTGAATCACTTAGGCGCCGTTGCTCGCTCGGCGACAAATCACGCGTCGCCTGATCGGCTATGCGTGCCGCATCATCACTGCGCGAAAGATCGATGCGGAAGGTGCCCGTAAGCTGGCTGCTCACCGGGAACTGGCTGCTCACCGGGTTCCCGTAAGTCGGATTGCCATACGTTGGGTAGGCTCCCGTTGATTGCGGCCAGTTGATCTGATACGCGTTGGCAAGCTGATTCAGATCGACGCGCATTGCTGACCAGTATTGCTGCGATCGCGCATCCACGTTGTTCCTTCGCAGAAAGTCATCTACCAGCGCCGCGCGATTCAAGACTTCCTGCGCGTCAGACGCCGTTGCCTGGCGTCTGTCTAATCGCTCGTGGAACCGCCGCACGCTATCGCCAAAGTTACGAGCGAAGAGGTTGATGTCCTCGTTAGCTCCGTAAGGTTGGTTATAATTCTGATCGCTCCACCCCTGAATGCTGCTCGCAAACAGAGCTGAGCGATTTTCCAGGCGCAGAATCGACTGTCGCACCGTTTGACTTGAGCGCGGGTAAACGCGACGCTGTGCCGGGGCGGACAGGCTCATCGCCATCAGACACACAATCGATAGCGCTCCGAACAAAAAACGTTTTCTCATTGCTTCTCCCTCCCTTTGCTTAATTTCTGTTCTCGAACAAGTGCTCACCAGCTTTAGGCGCCACGATCAAAAATCGGACCAATGCGACCCGGGGACAGAGAGAGTATGAACTCCGTGGTCTATGAACGTTTCCGTTACGGAGAAGCAATTAGTATTCCCTGGAATTGTTCAATGGTTGCCGAAAGAAATTCCCATTCCGTTTCGCGCGTCAATCGCTTTTATTGCAATTGGTGAGTATCAAGACCGGTCATCTGCGTTTTGAAAACGGTCATGTTATTCTTTCCTTGAGCTTTCGAGACGGCTGAGACGATGGAGAAAAAGACCAAAGCGACCATCCATTTTGCAGGCAATGATTTCTTCGTCGGGGTGACGCCCTCGGGGCAGGCCCAGGCGATTGAAACGAATTCCGATCGCGCGAGTGCCGCCACGCCGATGGAGCTGCTGCTAATCGCGCTGGGAAGTTGCACCGCAGTTGATGTGATTTCAATTCTGAAAAAGAAGCGACAGCAGATCACCGACTATCGCGTTGAAGTGAGCGGAGTGCGGCGCGAGGAGCATCCCCACAGCTACACGCGCCTCGACGTCAAGCACATCGTTCGTGGACGCGCCGTCTCTGCGCAGGCAGTGGCCCGCGCAATCGAGCTTTCGGACACTAAATATTGCAGCGTGGCCGCGACCCTGCGCGGCAGTGCCGAGATTGTTACCAGCTACGAGATCGTGGAAGAGGATGCAGTGAATGTGCCGGCCTGAACGCGCATCGTCTCTGATCTGCGCGGGATTAATCCTCGCCATCGCTTCGCTTGGCTACTCGCAGGGTGGCGATGCGGCGCTCAGCGCAGTCCGCGAGAGCGACCGCGCCGATCGCGCGCAGAAGAGCAAACAGATTACTCAACTCTCTGCCGCCGAGCACGCCCGCCGCGCCGGCATTTACCTGCTCAACCGCGCGTTCGCCGAAGCGCGCCAGCACTGGCAAGCGCTGATCGACAACTATCCCAACACGAACGTCCCGGCCGCATTGTTGGGTATCGCGCGTTCTTACTACGTTGAGCGGCGCTATGAAGAGGCGCGCCAAACTTACGAAAAGCTGGCGCGCGATTATCCGCAGACGAAGGAAGGGCGGGAAGGACTGAATTTTTCGGCCTCGTCGCTGCTGCGCATGGGGCGCGGAGCGGAAGCCGCCGCGCGCTATCAGGAGTATCTCGACAAATATCCCAACGGCGAGCGCATCGACACTGCGCATTTGAACATCATCGACGGCTATCGCGAATCCGGGCGACCCGATGATGCCATCGCCTGGATCGATCGAACTCGCGGACGATTTGCCGGGACCGCGACCGACGCGAACGCGCAGTTCGCGCGACTCAGGTTGGACATCGCCGTCGGCGACTGGCAACACGCCGTGCAGACCGCCGATGACTTGCTGGGTAAACCGTTTCCCAAAGGCACGAACACAAACGCCGACGAAGTACTTTATTTGAAAGCGCATTCGCTTGAGCGCGCTGGACGCAACCAGGACTCAATTAGTATTTACCTCATGATTCCCGATAATGTGGCTTCGTATTACGGCCCGCTGGCGACCAGCAAGCTGGCCAACAGCGGCGATCGGAACGCGCGGCAACGCGCGGCTGAGCGGGCCCAGTCTGCGCAATCCGCGATTAACGCAGCGGCCGCGAATTACCCGGCGCCATATCGTTTGCAGATTGTAAATGAAGCAAAGAAGCGCGGGCTCGATCCGCGCTTGGTGCTCTCCATCATGAAACAGGAGAGCCAATTCAAGCCGAACGCGAAATCAGCCTCGGCAGCGCGCGGCCTGTTGCAGCTGACGTTAGACGCGGCGCAGAAATACGCCAAGCGCGCCGGAGTCAATCATCTCACGGAAGATTCACTGTACGTGCCCGGCACTTCGATCGCGCTCGGTTGCGAATATCTCAGCCAACTTTCGCGCATGTTCGCCGGCTTGCCGGAAGCGATTGCCGCTTCCTACAACGGCGGCGAAGACAATGTCGCGCGCTGGCTCGCCCGCTCGAACCAAAACGACGAAGGCGTGTTCGCCTCGGAGGTTGGTTTTTCCGAATCGAAGGACTATGTGTTCAAAGTGATGGCGTTTTATCGCGCCTATCACCAACTCTACGACGCAAACCTGAAGCGGCGATAAGGGCAAAGAGCCAAGAGCTAAGCGCTAAGAGGTTCGCCCTTTTCCCTTCTCCCTTTGCCTTTTGCGCTTTGGCCTTTGCGCTTCCGTAACTACGGTTGCGGACAATAGCGCGGCTCGAAACCCTGTGCGCGTTCGCGCCGATCAAGTACCTGCGGCCGCGGATAATCATGTGGAATGATTCCCAGCCGCACTAAAGATGCGCGGTATTCATAGCGAATCATGATCTCGCCTGCCGGTCGCGAGTCCAGATCCATCCTGATCCATTGCACGTCGTTGCGCACTGAACGGCCGATGCCGGTAGCCGCCGACTCGTCGTCCGGCGCCGGATAGGATTGCACGCCGCGCTTGGCCGATTCGCGTCCCATGCCATTCGCCGTCTGAGCCTCTCCGGTCGAATCCGATTTCGGTGCGGGCGCTGACCTGTCGGCGCGTGCGCGATCCTCTTCTTTGTAAGTCGGTCGTGGCTCGCCAGGCGTCACCGGCAGAATCGTAAACGGCCTGCGCTCACGAAAGAAAACGGCTGAAATGACGCCGAGATTCGCCGTCTGGCCCAGCTTCGCCGCGTAAGAATCGCGCTCTGTCGTGAAGTAGAAGCGGCGCGCGTTGTCCGAACTCATCTGCCATCCGCGGACGGAAATCATGCCGTAAGGTTCGATCACCCACTTGTGAGCGTCCCACGCGCTGGTGTGTCGCGCGTCGATCGTGTTCAACCCATCAACCGAGAGCGCCACTGCTACGCGCGTGCCCAAAGGATTGTGAATGCGCACCTCGTACTCCGCGTTCTCCAGCGCCTCGATATAACGCCGGCCGCGCGCTGCATATTCCGCCAGCGGGCGACCGTCAACCAACACTTCAACCGCGAATCCGTTTTCCGTAGCGACCGGCTCTGAATAGAATTCGTCCGTCGCCGACTCTGCCTCGGCGGCCTTGAAGGCCTGCACATTTTGCGAGCCATACCTGAGCGCCAAACCGGCCAGAACTGCGATCGCGGTCATTAAGCCAAGACCCGTAAGAAACTTTTTCCACATCGACTCGTTCTCCTTCTTGATGAGAATAGCTCTCGTCGATTGCAGAACGGCGCGATCTGGGAGTTCTTGCGCGGAGAGGGCTGCTTTTTGTTCAGTTTATCCCTTGACCAACCGACTGTTTGGGTATTGTGCGCCGGCAGGATAGAATGGCGCCACGCTTTTTCGTTAGATATCACTTGACGACCGAAGGCGGTTGCGTTTCAATGACCGCAAAAGCGGACGAGAGGATCGAATGGCCGAATACGTACTGACTGCAACCAAGAGCGAGGCCCGCGCCGGATCGTTCTATGATCGCATTGAGCGTTTTTACGATCTCACGTTCAAGCTTAATGGCTACGGCCGCTCGCTCGATCAGTATTTTGAAAGGCATCCCTTGCCGGTGTTTCCCGATGCGAGGATTCTGGACGCTGGTTGCGGTACCGGAACATTGACGCTGGCTTTGCTCAGAACGCTCACCATGCCGGTGAAGCTGACAGCCCTCGATCTTTCAGCCTCGTCGATGGCCACCGCAAAGAAGTACGTCAAAAGGAACAATCCGCACCGGCAACCGGTGCGATTTGCCCAGGGTAATGTCCTGGCGTTGCCATTCGCCGACAATGCGTTCGATCTGGTGGTGACCAGCGGGGTGTTGGAGTACGTGCCTTTGGACGAAGGGCTGAGCGAACTCGCGCGCGTGATCTCGCCCGGAGGTTACCTGTTACAGTTGCCGATGCGCCCTTCTCCGGTCACAACAATTCTGGAAATGCTCTTTCGCTTCAAGTCCCATCCGCTACAAGACGTCAATGAAACTACGGGTCGCTATTTTCAGGTCGCCAGCCACTATCGCTTCCCACCTTTTCATGCCATCGGCTGGTCCCGCGCCTCGGTACTGGCGCAAAAGACCTAGCTGAGAACCTACTTGTCTGCACAACGCGCGCGCATTGTCGGTGCGCAACTTCTGCGAACTCTGCGTACCTGTGGTGAGTCCGACTGCCGAGCTCATCACTTCAGTGGTACTGCGGGCAGTAGCCCGACCGTGAGGGAGGGCTCATCACTTCACCGGCACCAACCTTAGGATCCGATCGTCATCGCTCGCAGGCTGTCCACGACCATCGCGATTCGAAGTTGAGAAATAGATCAAACCATCCGGCCCTTCCGCAATGTCGCGGATCCGGCCGTACTTCCCTTCCAAAAGATTCTCCTGACTGACGACGCGGCGGCCATCCAGCGTAACTCGAATGATGCGCGTGCCGCGCAAACAGCCGAAGAAGAAGTTGTTCTTGAATTGCGGGAACGCCGCACCGCGATAAAACATGCCGCTGCCGGGCGCGCACGCGGGCGTGTATTCCAGCAAAGGCGATTCCATCCCTTCGTGCGTCGCGCGATGATGAATCACCGGCCAGCCGTAATTCTTTCCCCGCTCGAGGATGTTCACTTCGTCGCCGCCGCCCGGCCCATCAAAGCCGCTGGGCCCATGCTCAGTCTCAAACAAGAGATTCGTGCCCGGCTGAAAGTCTATGCCTTGCGAGTTGCGATTGCCGTAAGTCCAAATCTCCGGCCGCGCGTTCGCGCGTCCGACAAAAGGATTGTCGCCTGGCACGGTGCCGTCGTCGTTCAAACGCAGAGTTTTTCCAGCCAGCGAATCCAGTTGCTGCGCCAGTTCGCGCTGCGTCGCATCGCCCGTCGTGATGTAAAGCTTGCCGTCGGGCCCGAACCGCAGACGACATCCGGCGTGCAGGTACGTCGCGGGAATGTCTTCGATGATTATCTTGCGATCAGTGAAGCCGCTCGGCGTCTCGCGATAGCGCGCGACGCGCACCCGTTGGCCGTTGCCGCCGTTATAGGCGTAAGAGAGATAGAGGAGATGGTTTGAAGCGAATTGAGGATGCAGCGCGACGCTCATCAGACCGCTTTCGCCACCCGGCTCGACATCCGGCACCGTGAACAGCGGCGCCTCGCGCAGCTTTCCATTTTCGAAAACGCGCACCCGGCCCTTGCGCTCGGTGAAAATCATTCGACCATCCGGCGTCCAGACAATCGACCAAACCACTTCCAGATTGCCGACGACGGTTTCAACTTTGAAGGTGGTTTGCGTGTCGGGTGAGATTTCGAGTTCCCCCGCGCCCCGCCCCGGCGACGGACGACCGCACGCCAGAGCGACCAGGGTAAGGGACCATGTGGCGAGAATTGCGAGCGATTTCAGATCTCTGGCGCGATTCATATTCGATTTTCCATTCATCATTTTCCATTTGTCATCAGTCATTCGCCGGATTTGTCTCGCGCTACTTCGTGAGATTTCGTGGATCGTGCCTTGGGCTGAGAAGAGAGAAACGATCCACGAAATCACACGAACGAATACTAAGCACAATGACCAATGAAAAATGATAAATGGAAAATCGTTCTTGCTACTTCGCTGCGTCCTGCTTTCTGCCGTCTGCTGTCTGCCTATTGTTGAATATACTCATGCAGCAACTTGATCTCATCGCCCTTATCGCTCAGCTCCACGCGCAGAAGGTCGCGCATCGAAAGCATCCCCACCCACTTTTCGCCATCGAGGACCGGCAGGTGCCGGCTGCCGATCTCTTCCATGCGTTCCAGGGCCTGCTGTGGAGTCTCGTCGCAGCGAATCACCGCGCGCAGCGGGCTGGTTACGTCGCCCAGATTCATGGTGGACGCATCGTGCTTCGGCACGACGACCCGGTTCAGCAGGTCGCGCTCAGAGAAGACGCCGATCAACTTCCCGGCGTCATCCAGCACACAGACGGCGCCAATTTTTCGTTGGGCCATAAACTCCGCCGCTTCCATCACGGAAGCCGTGGCCTTCATCGAGTAAGGCTCACGATCACGAATGACATCTCTGATCAGCATCGCCGCGCCTCCTGGGGTTAAAGATTCTACGCCCGTAAGCTCCTGCCTACTGCTGCTGACTGTCTTTGGGTCTGGATATTATAGGGGAAGTTAAGGGCGGTGTCTCCAGGGGAACTGACTACACGGTCGGGCTACTGCCCGAACACATAGACGGATCAACTTCTAACCCGGGACAGCCTTTGAACGCTTCCGATCTCCTCGACTACGGTCTGCGGACGGGTGAAAGGAATTTGATGGCCCGTCCTGGGCAGAACGACCAAATGTGATTTTGGCAGAGCCTGATGCAGGCGCTCGGCCTGATCCTTTTCCGAAACGATCAAATCAGAATCGCCGGTAAGGACCGACAAGGGGACGTTAAGCTCAGGATACCGCGGACTGAATTTTTTCAAAGAATCATTCAGCGATGCTTCATCAAGCGAGTACGCTTTTACTTTCTTTGACCTGGTCCATTCAGAGAGCACGGAGCGCAGATAATTCTTCGGCACCGGATCCGGTGAGAACGCTTTCTTTAATTCGCTGCGGACAAATGTAGCCGCAAACAAAGGCGTCAGCACAAAGTTCACCGCGTCGCCGACGACCGGCACCGCGGGCAGGCTGGTTAGAAGCGAAACTCCGTCCTGGCTCTCATAAACCGCCGGCGCGACCAACACGACCCCAGTTACTTCTTTCGGATAAGTGATCGCATAGATCAGCGCCAGTGCGCCGCCCCAGGAATGACCGACGACAATCGGGCGCTCGACGTGGAGTTGCCTGAGCGCGTCGTGAAGCAAACGCGCCTGAACTTCGACGGTGGTGTCTCCATGCTTCGGCCGCTGGCTTTGGCCATGGCCCGGACGATCAAAAGCGATGACCTTATGATTCGCCGCCAGCGGACCGAACACCCGCGTCCAATCCTGAGCTGAACCGGGATTGCCGTGAATCAGAACCACCGGCCGGCCCGCGCCCCTGATCACGAAATGGAGGCGCGTGCCGTCTACGGTGACGAACTTTGAAGTGATCTGTGGACGCTCTGATTGAGTCTCGGGGTTTGGAGTCTTGAGACCTGTGCCGCCAGCCTGTTCGCTGATTTCGCCGCTGCCGCTTGGCCGGGCCTCGTCCGCAAGACTGTGCGCGCTCTGCGCTTGCCAACTCGACAGGAGCAATGCAGTACCCAGCAATAATTGAACGCAGAATTTCATGGAGAAAACTTTCGGTCCCGAATGGTTCCGGCAGCATAACAAATATAGTAGGCAGGCAGAAGCCAGACAGTAAGCGTGGCGTCCTAATTTGACGGGGTATAGAGTACCAACTTTAGTTGGGGCTTCTCTCGCCTAAACAAAAACCCCGACTAAAGTCGGTACTCTGAACACCGCTTATCAAGGTAGGACACGACCGACGGGAGACGGAAGACAGTGATCAGACGCCAGAGGTCAGGCGTCAGAGATCAGTATCAAGCGCACTGACGCGATCGAGAGCTTCAATGACGGCGCCTGGCCGGGTGAAAGGAACCTGATGCCCAGTATGTGGCAAGACGGTCAGGTGCGAGTTAGACAAGGTCTCACTCAAGCGATGCGCGTTTTCTTGTGCGGGAACGATCAGGTCAGAGTCGCCAGTCACAATCGCGGTCGGGACCTTGAGTTCAGAATAGCGCGGACTGAGTTTCGGCAAGCTCTCGTTCAGCAAAGCATCGTCCACCGAATACCACTTGACCTTCTTTGGCACGGTCCATTCGGCGAGGGTATGCCGCAAATAGTTCTTTGGCACGGCGTCGGGCGCGAAAGCTTTCTCTAAATCTGTCCGCACCAGCCACGCGCTGACCAAAGGCGTGAAAAGAAAGTTCACTACATCGCCGATCACGGGCCACGCCGGCAGCTTACTCAAAAACGAAACGCCGTCGTCGCCTTCATAAACGGCCGGCGCCAGCAGCACCAGCCCTGAAACATCGCGCGGATAGGCGAGCGCATAAGCGAGCGCCAGCGCGCCGCCCCACGAATGTCCCACCAGAATCGGGCGCTCGACCCGCAGCTCGTCCAGCGCGGCGCACAACATGCGCGCCTGGACTTCGACTGTGACGTCGCCGTTGTGACTGGGCCGGTCACTGTGTCCATGGCCGGGACGATCAAACGCGAAGGCCTGATAGCGCGCAGCCGCGAGGGGGCCATACAACCGGGACCAGTCCTGACATGAACCGGGATTGCCGTGCAACAAAACGACGGGCCGGCCGGCGCCTTTGATCACAAAGTGCAGGTTCGCGCCTTCGACATTGACGAATTTCGATTTAGCCTGAGGATGATCGTGCGCGACGCGGGACGCGATGTATGCCTGCTTGAGTCTGCCGGTAACGTTCACGCTTTGTGGACCCTTCGCGGCAAACATTCACCGCAAAGACGCAGAGTACCCAGAGGTGGCGCAGAGAAAAGCGAGCCGCGGATACTCGCGGATGAACACAAATAAGACAAAGCAATTCACGCAAAGGCGCCAGGAGGCAAGGGCGCAAAGCTGCCGAAATCTGAGGGGCTACTTCCTGCTCACAAGTTTAGACGGAGAAGCGAGGGCTTTGGTTACATTCTCCAGGCGAATGACCCGCAGCGCCTGGCGCGTGAGTATCTGCGTGAGGCCGCCTGGCACCAGCGCCCGCACGATCGCATGACCCACGCGTGGGGGCATCGTAACCCCGTGCTGACTCAGAGCGTATTCGCTCTCCCACCAGCTCGGGACAAATTTTGCTTTGAAGCGACGCAGCCCTTCAAAGTTATAAAAACCGGCCAGCCGGCGCGAAGCCACATCCAGCGTGCGCGCGATCACGCGATGGTCCGTCGCAATATCATTAGGACCACAGGTCGCCAGCGGCGAGGTCCCCAACGTTGCCAGCGAGGCGCCCTCTGCTTTCAACTTTGCGAGCGCTTCCGTAACCAGCAAAGTGGAGGTCCCGTGCGGCGCGTCGGGCTCGCGCAAGACGTCTTCCAGATACCAGGCTTTGCGCGCCGGAATCGGACTGGCGGCGAGAAAGCCGACGAGCTTGCCGTGGACGCGAGCCGCAAAATACTTCTTGTACTCAGAATGCAGAAACGGATCGAGCGCGACCAGCCAGCCAAAGGTCGTCGCCGAGCGCCGCGAGCCGAGCCAGCTTAGGCAAAGCTCTGCCGTCTCTTTCTTCAATGATTCATCAACATCCTCGGAAATCATTTCAACTTCGACGCCGGCCCGCCGCGCCTGGTTCACGCCGGCGCGCAGTTTCTTGGCGGAGTCACCACGCGGATTCCAGGTCTTGAGATCGAAGTAAGGCGACGCGCCGACTTTCACGGCCATAAAGCCGTCGAGAGTGGTCCGACGGGCGAATTCCGCACTCGTCGGCACGAAGGCGACCACGCGGTTCTTTTGCTTTGCGAAGGCCGCAAACTGCCGCGCCAGCTCAGCCATGTCTTCCAACGGCGCCAGCGGATCGCCGGCCGCCAGCCACACGCGGCCAAACTCGCCATAGATGATCGCGCCGTCAATGTCCGGCGTCGACCAGAGAAGCGCGCCAGGCGCAATGCTCACGAGTGAATGCGGGTTGTATCCGTAGAGACTTTGCAGGCGCAGCAACTCGCCCGTGGGATCGGGCAAACGGCTTCGCCGGCGCGCGGTCAGAGCGGCATCGATGCGCACTTTCATGAAACGCGCGCCCGCGCTGGCACCGCCGCCGGCAGCTAACCACCAGAGATCATGAATTGGAATTGCCATTTAGGCTGCGACTCAATCTTTTACGCCTGATCGCTCGGCTGAGTCAACTCTGGAACTTAGATAGTAACCAATAGGGTTTAGTTTCCACAGGGGATTGAACAAACGCGTCAATGAGGAAAGCAGAAGACGATTGCAAGCAAACGAGTAATCGGTGCATTACCCAAACAGCGATCCCTGCGGCGAAGGACGACGAAATGTGTTTGGTCTGGTGTGGCGCTCGCTGCCGACCCGATGCTCATTAAAGCCGAGGCGCCGGCAATAGACGTCAAAAAGCTTCTCCTGCGCTGACCAGTACTGGCCTTTGCCGCGCATCCGCTCGCCAAAGACGCTGGAGTTCAACTTGCCGCCGCGCGCGTCGCGGATACGATTCAGGACACGGTCGGCTTTGGTGGGAAGTTTTTCGCGCAGGCGTTGTTCGAAATAAGGAGCGACACTGCCGGGCAAACGCAACATGTTGATGAAGGCTTTCGTCGCGCCACAGTCTTTCGCGCGCTGCAAGAGTCCGGGAATGTCGGTAGACAAACCGGGAATCGTCGGCGCGATGCCGATGCCGACCTGGATGCCGGCGTCCGCCAGGGTTTTCATCGCTTCGAATCGCGCGTTGGGCGAAGGCGCGAACGGTTCGACCGCCCGCGCAATATCGTAATCGGCAAACGGAATGGAAAAAAAGACGCCGACGCTTGCGTCCTGGGTTAGCCGTTGCAGCACATCGATATCACGGCGAATCAAAGCTGATTTGGTGACGATTCCGACCGGATTGCGAAACTCCGCGCAGACTTCCAGACAGCCACGCGTTAATTTGTAATTCGCTTCCAGCGGAATGTAAGGATCGGAAGTAAACGAGAAGACGATCTCGTCGCCTTGCCATGAACGCTTCATCAATTCTTTGCGGAGCAGTTCAGGCGCGCGCACCTTCGCGATGATCTTTCGTTCAAAGTCAGTGCCCGCGCCGTAACCGAGGTATTCATGAGTCGGCCGGCTGAAACAATAGGTGCAGCCGTGCACGCATCCGCGATAACAGTTCACCGAATGATCGAAAGCGACGTCGGGACTGTCGTTACTGCTGATGATCGTGCGCGTTTCGGTCTCTTCAAAGACTTCGATCTTCGCGGCGGGTGGCTCACCGATCCATTCAACGGAATGCGTCAGCCAGGGATTCGGTGGATTGTCGACGTAGCGCATCTGTGCAATCGTGTCCTATCGATGCAACAGAGCATAGCAGAGGCGGGGGCTTTTGGCGAGTGGAAGTGCGAGTTCGCAGCCAGCGGGCGGTAGCCCGACCGTTAGGGAGGGCGTTTTCGTTGGATTATCCTGACGCCCTTGCTTACGCGCGGGCTACTGCCCCAGCTAATTATCCTGACGCCCTTGCCTACGCGCGGGCTACTGCCCCAGCTAATTCAGATCGTCGATCTGAAGGCCAACCGGACTGGCGCCCGCTCCTCTGATTCCGTCGAGGACGCGCACGACTTCGCCGTAAGGAATTGAACGTGGAGCTTTGATGAAGACGGTCTTCTCGATCCGCATTGCCTCGGGCAAGTCGATGCGATCGCGCATTCGGTCGCTATAAGCGTGGTTCTCTAGTCGTCGCTGAAATAGATCGCTGAGCACCGTGCTCAGCTTGCTGGTATCGTTGACTGAGCCCACGTCGGTAAGGCTGTTGAGCATCAGCGAACGGTCGGATTTGATCGTCACGACGAGGGTTCTCGGGTCCGGCGGTAGCTTCACCGTTAAATCCGGCTTCGATGGAACCGCGGCCATAAACCGTGCCGGCTTTAGCGGCGTCAGGACCAGGAAAATGATCAGCACCACCAAAAGCACATCGATTAACGGGGTGACGTTGATTCTCGGATTTGCTTTAGAAACGTTTGATTGCGCCGCGCCCTCTAGTCGCGCGGCTTCGTGGTGAGTCATGGCGGTTGTCCTCCGCGATTTTAGACAGCCGCCACGGCAAAATGTTCCTGGGAGCGCACGCATCCCTGCGTGCGGTTCGCCGGCATCCCTTCCGACCCTTATCCGCTGGCGACCGATCCCAGTTCCGTATCGGTCGGGTCGAAGAGTAACGGAAAGAACTGCCCATCCATTTTCTCTCCCGCAGGAATCATTGGCACACCTTCCAGCAGCGAATCGTTGGAAGCCGAACACACGCCGTGGCGAAAGACATTGATCACCGCGCCCCGCCGCTGGCGGTCGCTCTTATTTTCGAACGAGCCGTGAACCATCAGCGGGTGATGAAAGGAACACTCGCCCCTCTTGAGCTCAATCGGCACTGGCGTGAATTGAGCTTTGTGCTCATCGCTGAGTACGCTTTCGATTGCGCGCATGTCGTTCGCCAGTCCGGTGATTGGCAAAAGACCCCAGCGATGGCTGCCCGGCACGTAATGAACGCAGCCGTTCTCGCGCGTCGAATCGTCCAGCGCGATCCAGCACGACAGATGCGCCATCGGCTGGGTGCGCGTCCAGTAGGAATAATCCTGATGCCACGCCACTACGCCGCCATGATGCGCCGGTTTGCAGAAGAGCTGATCATGCCAGAGGCGCACGGCGCCGCCCAGCAATTGCGACGCCGGCTTTAGGAACGCGGGGTTCCAGAGCAGGTCATGAAAACCCGGGGCGATGCGCCAGGCGCCGAGAGCATGAAAGAGCACCGTCCCGGGATCGGTCGATTCGTTTGAATGAAATTCGTAAAACAGATCGTGGCCGGGATGATTCGGATCGATCAGTTCGGAAAGTTCACTGCGCAACGTTTCGATCTGTTCGTCTTCGAGCACGCGTAGGCCGGCGAGGTACCCGTGCGTGTGGAAGAATTCGATTTGCTCTTCTGCTAAGCGGTATTCACTCCAGTCTTCGGCAGCAGACGGCCAATTGAAGAGTTTGGTGATCGGCTTGTGATGTCTTGATAAGTCCGCGGCCATTTCTTAAGCACCGTCAGGCGCGAAATATTTGTAGCCGAACATGGTACTTGTTATTGGTCCGCTCCGAAGGAACGAAATG
>WNFD01003803.1_pt1 | contig 23961 bp, 18 predicted proteins | sample 5400491 | NCBI WGS metagenome assembly WNFD01 (sample SAMN13153343, study PRJNA577476) | soil metagenome | isolation source: 120 cm saprolite under Douglas fir tree site 2 hole 2 replicate 2 | place: USA:California | collected 2015-04-18
CGGCGGCGCGCCCGGCGGCGAACAGCACGAGACGGCCGATCAGCTTCTCGAAGGTCGGGCTGCCATCGTTCTGGAGCCCCAGGTACACGACGCGGCCCTCGCCGAATCGCCGCTCGTACCCGACCACCTGCTCCGTGTACCGCCAGCTGGTGCGCAGGAGGATCGACCCGTCGAGGGGTGGTCCTTCGGCCAGATAGAGCTTGTCCCGGATCTTCCATTCGGGGTCGAGGCGCTGTGTGACTGGGTGGTTGGGATCGGGCCGGAGGATGAGCTCGGTCCGCGGTGCCGGACCCGAAGGCACCCAGCCGGCAAGCTCGCGGATCGCCTCCGACGACGACCACGCGGCAAGTGTGGGGCCGACCATGACGAGCCCGCCCCCTCGCCCGACGAAGTCGCGAACCAGGTTTGCCTGCTCCTCGTTGATCGGCCGATCGGTCGCGGCAACCACGACCTGCCGCGCACGCGCGACGTCGCTCCCGATCGCCACCTCGAAACGACGCGGGTCGAGCGGCAACCTGCCGTCGGTCAGGGCGAGGACTGAGATTCGGTCGCTCAACTAAGCCGCCTTTTGGTCCGGTTTCCGGCCGATCCGCCGCAGCACGTCGAGCGTGCGCTCCGCTGCGTTCGCCCACGTGTAACCTTTCGCGCGGCGCTTTCCTTCCTCGCCGAGCTTGTTGCGCAGAGACTCGTCGGCAAGCAGCCGCTCGAGAGCCCCGGCGATCGCGTTCGTATCCTCCGCGGCGACCGAGAGTGCCGCGCCGAGCGCCAGCTCGGGCAGCGCGCCCGCGGCACCGACGACGGCGGGGACTCCGTTGGCCATCGCCTCGAGGAGAGGCAGCCCGAACCCCTCGTAGAGGCTGGGGAAGGCGAGCAAGGACGCCGACTGGTACAGCGCCGCGAGCGTCGGCTCGTCGACGTGGCCGAGATACCGGACGCCCGGCTCGGCGGCGATCCGCTGCAGCGTGTCGGCGTACGCCCAGCCCGGGCGGCCCGCGATCACGAGCTGCGGCACGCCGGGGCGTCCGTTGATGATGAAAGGCAGGGCGCCGTGGCGTCCGCGCAGCTGGCGGTAGGCGGCCAGCAGCCGAGGGTAGTTCTTCCGCGGTTCGACGGTGCCGACCGCGAGGATGAATCCGGGCTCGACGCCCTCCGGGAGCTGCCCTGGGGTCACCGCCCGCGGCAGCCCTTCCGGGATGACCTCGACCTTCTGCTCCAGGCCCGAGATCGGGTACAGGTTCAGCAGGTCGCGGCGCGTCGACTCCGAGGGCACCAGCACCGCGGCCGCGGTGCGGAGGGCCGGCGGAAGGATGGTGCGGAAGTACAGCCGCTGCTGCCACGGCACCTCGGCCGGTCGGACGCGGAACGCAAGGTCGTGGACGAAGATCGCCGCCGGCGGGGCGCCGGCGCGGCGCAGGGGCGGGCTGGGCCAGTACGGGTACAGGATGGCGTCGCTCTCCAGCTTCGGCTCGATCGCGGGGATCCATCGCGTTTTGAGGGCGACCTCGTGCCGGAAGGGGGCCAGAAAGGCCTCCGCGTCCATGTCCTTCAGCGATTCCGGCCGCTCCCGGCTGCAGAGGAGGACGAAATCGTCGCCCTTGCCCTTGGCGACCAGGGCCCGGGACAGCTCCACCGCCACCGTCAGCATCCCGACCCGCTGCGGCCGCCAGCAGGCTGTCACGTCGATGGCAAACCGGCCCATACGGAGAATGTAAGAGAGCGGAAGTTCGCCGTGCGCGCGGGACGGCCTGGCGCTAACATGGATTTAGACGCTAATTTTGGCGTTCTGAACTGACCCTCCCTCCTTTCTGAAGGTCCTCTGCCCCCCGGCGGAGGGCCTTCCCCTTTGGTATGAGAGGGAACCCGGATGGTTCCCTCTCATCGCCCGGGTCGCTTCGCGACCGGGGCTGCTCTCTTTCCGGTATAGGGTTGGGCCTTGTCTAAGGGCCTTTCACCAGCAACCTCTGGCGGGGTAAGGCACGCGGGTTGCGGCCGGAGCAAGTCCGGCCGCCAGGGAGGCGCTGGTATTCGGGATTTCACCTCGTTGGATACAGCGGTGCCTTTGCGCGGACAAAATTGCGCCTCGTTGGCGCCAACGGTGCTTTAGCTCGTTTCGCTTGCCCGGATCGCGAACGCGCAGTCAAACGTGCCCGTCACCGACCCGCACTCCACCTCTTCGACGTACCAGTCGTTGGCCAGCCCCGCCCACCGCAGGATCGTCTCGATCGCCGAAGTCCACACGTAGCACGACTTGACCGTCTTGATCCGTCCCAGCGCGAACATGTTCGAGAAGTGGACGAGCCAGAACTGGTGCTCGTCGACCTGCAACCACGCGTGGGTATGCTCGCCGCGGACGTTGTCCATCGCCTCGCTGAAGTTCTTCACCACGGAAGCGAGCTTGCGCTGGCGTCCTGGCACGAACCGCCGCGGGCCTCCCAGGCCGTGCCGTCCCTCCGCCAGCCATCGCTCCGTCGCCCGGCGGCCCCACGCGCGGATCATGTCCTCCGCCTCGGGGCCGTAGATCGTCTCGAACGCCTCGTTCAACCGGCTCAGCGACTCGACCGGCGACGAGAGCTGATCGTCGTGCGGCGCGTCCTGCTCGATGTACTGCACGAGGCCCGCCGCGTACGCGACCTCAGGCCATCGGTCGCCGCTGACGGTGCGTGCGACGTGTACGTAGTTGCTGAAGTGCGAGTTGAGGATGAACCGGCCCCGCGCCCGAGCGGGCCGCACGCCCATCAGCTCGAGCGTGCGGATCGTCGACGCTCCCGCCGCGGTGGGCGTGGGCAGCGGCGATCCGTGGAGCATCGGCGGTGGCGGCGCGGGCGGCGATGACGGCATCGCGCGCATCGACGTCGTATCGGGGCCGCTGGCCGCGGCCGCGGGTCGCGGAAGCACCACGACGCCACCCGCCGGCGTCGCCGACAGGACCGGCAATGCAGCCGCGACTCCTGGCGGCGACGTGCGGCGCTGGGGCAGGCGCGCCATCAGCGCGAGCAGCTCGCGCACCGTCTGCGGCCGCTGGGCCGGGTCCTTGGCGAGGATTTTCTGCAGCAGCTGGTCCAGCTCGTCGGGCAGGTTCGCGTTGATCTTCACGGCGGAGGGGATCGGCGAGTTGACCGTCGCGTACGCGACCTCCATCCGGTTGGACCCGATGTAGGGCAGCCGGCCCGTCAGCATCTCGAAGGTCAGCACCCCCATCGCGTAGATGTCCGCCCGCTTGTCCACGTCGTGGCCCATCACCTGCTCGGGCGCCATATAGCCCGGCGTGCCGATGGCAAGTCCGATCGTGGTCAGGTGCGTGGGCTGGCCCGCGCCGCGCGCGAGACCGAAGTCCGCGAGCATGGCGCGCCCGTCGGCGTGGATCAGCACGTTGGTGGGCTTCAGGTCGCGGTGGACGATCCCAGCGTCGTGCGCGTGCTGCAGGCCGTCGCCGATCTCGCGCAGGTAGCGCCACGCGGTGAGCGCATCGAGCGGTCCGCGGTTCAGGATGTCGCGCAGGGTGCCGCCCCGGATCAGCGGCATCGTGAGGAACGCGTTGCCGTCGATGACTTCGAAGTCGTAGATCGGCAGGATGTTCGGGTGGTCGAGCCGGGCGAGCGTCTTCGCCTCGGTCTCGAAGCGCTTGACGAAGCCGTCGTCCTGGAACAGCTCAGAGGACAGCGCTTTGAGCGCAACCTCGCGGCCCAGCGGCTGCTGGACCGCGCGATACACCACCGCCATGCCGCCGCCACCCAGGCGCTCGACGATCTCGTACTGGCTGAGCCGTGTGCCGGTGAGGTCTTTCATGTCGCGCTGGCCAGCTTGGCGACGATCGCGATCAGGTCCGCCAGCCGGAACGGCTTGCTCAGCACGTTGTCGGCGCCGGCCGCGAGGAACCGCTCGCGGTCGCTTGCCATGGAGTGCGCGCTCGCGATCACGATGGGCATCGTCGGAACCTGCTCTTTGATCCGGCGCATCGCCTCGAGCCCATCGATGCCTGGCATCGCGACGTCCATGAGGATCATCGCCGGCCGCCGGCCAAGCGCGATGTCCACCGCCTGCAGGCCGTCGGCGGCGATCAGCACGCCGTACCCCGCCTTCTCCAGCACGCGTTTGCACAGGCGCTGGGCCACCTCGTTGTCGTCGGCCACCAGCACGGTGAAGATGCCGGCGGTGCTTCCCTGGCCGACCGCAGTCCCACCTGCGTTTGCCTCAGGCATGCCGGAGCTGCAGCGACTCGGCGCCCTCGGGCGCGAGCGGGATCGTGAAGTGGAATGACGAGCCGTGGCCGACGGCGCTCTCCACCCAGATCTTGCCTCCGTGCATCTCCACGATCTGCTTAACGATCGTGAGGCCGAGGCCAGTCCCGGGAATTGATTGCGCCGCGCCGCTGCGCACGCGTCGGAAACGCTCGAACACGTGGCCGATCTCCTCGGCCGGGATGCCGATCCCGGTGTCGGTCACGCTCACCAGCGCAAATCGACCCTCCGCGCGGCTCGTTATCGTGACCGTCCCTCCCTCGGGCGAGTACTTGACCGCGTTATTGACCAGGTTGCTGACGACCTGGATCAGCCGGTCGCGGTCGCCCGCGACGATGGGGAGCCGCGGATCGAGGTCGGGCTTGAACTCGACGTTGGTCGCCGAGGGCGCGGCCCTGGACACCGCCTCGGTCAGGACGTCGTTGATGTCCACCTCGGCGCTCCGCATCGTCATGCGCCCCGACTCCATCCGGTCGAGGTCGAGCATGTCGCCGATCAGCCGGTTCACCCGGTCCGCGTCATTGAATATGTAGCCGCCGTAGGCGCGCACCTCGTCCGTCTCGAGGCCGCCGTCGCGGATCAGCTCGCTGAAGCCCTGGATGCCGGTGAGCGCGGTGCGGAACTCGTGGCTCACGATGCTCAAGAACTCGCTCTTGGTGCGGTCGAGCTTCTCCAGGTTGGCGTTCGCCTCGCGCTGAGCGTCGAGTGACTCGGCGAGCCTGTCCGACGTTTCGCGCACCGCCGTCACATCCTCGATCATCAGGAGCACATGCTCCGGCCGGCCGCTCGAGTCCGGAATCGAGGTCGCGGTCAGCTGAAGCCACAGCCAGTTCCCCGCCCCGGTCACGGCGCGGACCTGGACGCTGCTCCCGTCGGTGATCCCCGCCAGGAACGGGGCTTTGTGCTGACGCGAGGCGGCCTGGTCGTAGGCGTGCAGCAGGTCGGGCCACGCGATCGCGCGCATGGTCTCCTGATCGTGATCGAGCATCAGGAGCAACGCGGGGTTGGCCTCGAGAAGGTCGCCGCCGGCGCCGATGCGGGCGATCCCGATGGGTGAGCGCTCGAAGATCGCGCGGTGGTCGGCCTCGCTTCGGCGCAGGGCCTGGGCGGTGTCGGAGCGGCGCATGAATTGACCCATCTCGACACCCGCGGTGGCCAGCATCATCACCTCGTCGTCCTCCGGGACACGACCGTGTTCTGAGACGAGCTCGACGACTCCGACCACATCGCCGCCGTCCACGACCGGGAACGCGACCGCGGACCGCAGGCCCGCGCTTCGCGCCGATTCGACCCGGTCGAAGTCCGGCGAATGCTCCAGGTCCGCGTCCGCGGCGAGGACGCCCGACTTCCACACGCGCCCCACGAGCCCCGACCCACTCGCCACGGCAAGACTGCGGCCCACGTGCAGGAATCCATCGACCACGGCACCGGATGCGTTCCACGAATGGTGGACGCGCATCGCCGGGCCCTCGGGGTCGACGCCCCAGAACTCGGCCGCGTCCCAGGCGAGGTGTGCACAAAGCGCGCTCAGCACTTGCGGCACCCCCTGGTCGGGGCCGGCCGAGGTGACCATGACCTCGCGGACGGCGGCCGCGCAGTCGCGCAGCGCGTCGACGCGCCGGCTCACCGAGGTGTCCCTCGCCTGGACCAGGAGCATCGGTTCGCCGGTGGCGGTGTTGGGGAGCTTCGCGATGAAGAGCGCGACCGGGACCTCCGTCCGATCCGCTCGGAGCTGGTTCACGTCGGCGTCCCACCGGGTGACATCGCCGTTGCGCAGGAGGCTGAGCGCCTCGCTCAGGGCGGCGCGGTCCCGCTCCGAGAGCTCCCCGACGAGACTCGTACCCGCGATGGCGTCACGGCTCCGGCCAAGAATCGCCGCAAGCGGCTCGTTGGCCTGCAGCCATCTCCCTTCGAGGTCGGTCAGGCCGAGCCCCACTCCGGTCGACTCGATGGTCGCCCGGAGCATGCGCTCGCTGGCCGTCACCTCGTCCAGTCGGTGCTGGGTCACGCCGGCGGCCTCGCGCGCGTGTCGGGCGAGCTCGCTCATCGCGATCGCGACTCCCAGGAGCACCGCCGCGAGCAGCACCGCCGGCGCGACGTCGGAGGCCCGACCCGCGCTCGCCAGCGAAATGACGAGCACCGCCATCGCCGCGACGACTGCGACCGCGATCGACTCGACCCGGTTCTGCTGCAGGGAGACGAGCAAGACGACGATCAGGTACAGCGGAAAGGCGACGACCGGCTGGCCGCCGGCCAGCGCCTGGATCGCGAAGATGGCCGCGACCGCGGCAAATGGCGTGGCACGACGTACCAAGAGCCGAGTCCGAGAGAAGGACTGCACGCCGGCCCCTGGTGCTACCCCTGACGCCTCGCCCCCCCTGGCGGGATGGAAGGTACGCAGGGCACAAAGTTTATCGGCCAACCTTCCAGCTTCAGCCGCGTTACAGCAGGCGACGGAAAGTTGCCTTAAGCTTCCTCCGGCTGCCCAGATTGAGTCATCCCAGCACCCCCCTTCAGGGCGAAGGTCTCAGCCGCCGCGTCTACCCGTTCATCGGGCTGGCGATCGTCGGCCTGGTCAGCCTCCATGGCATCGCCGCGGTCACCACCTCGCTCGCCCTGAGCGGCGCCATGGCGGTCGGGGTCGCGCTCGTCCTCATCCCGCTGGCCGAGATCGACACGCCCGCGCGGAGCGGAATCGTCACCGCCATCCCGGTCGTCGGCGGGTTCGTCCTGGCGCTCTACCCGCTGTGGGCGGACGGCACGGTTTTCGGAGTCGTCGCGTCAGTGGTCATCACCGCGCTGGGAAGCGCCCTTGTGATCCTGCCCTGGGAGCGCATCCCTCGGTACCTCCACGCGATCTCGCCCATCGGCGCGCTGGCGGTCACGTTCGCCCTGGAGATCCAGTTCGGGCTGAGCGTCGTCCGCTCGTTCCCGTTTGTCCTGCTGCCCCTGATCTTCCTGGCTCTCTACTACACGACGATCGAGTTCGCCATCGGAGCCGGGCTCGCCGCTGCCGACCTGATGCTGGTCACCGGCATCAACCCGGCGTCGGGCGACCCCGCCGCCGCGCTTCTCGAGGCGCTGCTTCTCGTCGCCTTCGGCATCCTGGTCCACCGCGTCGTCAAGCAATGGGAGCAAAACCGGCAGGCCGCAGTCAAAGCCGAGCATGAGAAGACGGTCCTCCTGGCCGACCTGGCGCAGCGCAACCAGGACCTGCAGGAGCTGACACGACTGAAGTCGGAGTTCCTGGCGACGATGAGCCACGAGATACGCACCCCGCTCAGCGGTGTGATCGGAATGACCGGGCTCCTCCTCGACACGACGCTTACGTCGGAGCAGCGCGAGTACGTCGAGACGATCCGGAGCTCGGGTGACGCGCTGCTCGAGATCATCAACGACATCCTCGACTTCTCGCGCATCGAGGCCGGACGCGTGCGGCTCGAGAGCCTCGAGTTCAGCCCGCGCTACGTCGTCGAAGAAGCCGTCGAGCTGTTCGCCGAGCCGGCCGCCAACAAGGGCATCGAGATGGTGCTCGACGTCGAGCCGGATGTGCCGGAGCTCGTGGTCGGCGATCCCGGGCGGCTCCGCCAGGCGCTCATCAACGTGATCGGCAACGCGGTGAAGTTCACCGAGGCGGGCGAGGTGGTCGTCCGCGCGAAGCGGCACGAGGCGAAAGGCCCGGGCGTCTCCGTCCAGTTCGACGTCCAGGACACGGGCATCGGGCTGACCGAGGACGAGACGGCGCGTGTCTTCGGCGTCTACTCGCAGGTCGACAGCTCAACGACGCGGCGCCACGGCGGAGCGGGCCTCGGGCTCGCGGTCGCCCGCATGCTCGTCCAGCTGATGGGAGGCGATATCGGCGTCGAGAGCGAGAAAGGAAAAGGAAGCCGCTTCTGGTTCACGGCGCTCTTTCGCGAGGCCGCGGCCGCCAGGACGCGCGGACCTCGAGCCAGCATGCAGCTCACCGGGATCGCGGTCGCGATCATCGACGACAACCGGACCAACCGCACGATCCTCGAGCGCTACATCAGCTCCTGGGGCATGCGCGGCCGAAGCTTCGATTCCGGACACGAGGCGTTGCCCGAGATACGGCGCGCGTCGGGAGGCGACGACCCGTTCGAGGTGGCGATCGTCGACCTGATGATGCCCGGCATGGACGGGGCCGCGGTCGCCGCGGCGCTGCACGAAGATGAGGCGCTGCGCGACATCGCGGTGGTCCTCCTGACCTCCGCGGGGCGGTCGGCAACCGAGATGCCTGGCGTCGACGCGGAGATGGTCAAACCGGTCCGCCCGTCGCAGCTCTTCGACGTCCTGCACACGCTTCTCGCCGGGCGTGCACATGAGGAGACCGAGACGGCGCATCACACGATCACGCCGAGCGGCCGCGGTGCGCGAGTCCTTGTCGTGGACGACAACACCGCGAACCAGAAGGTCGCGCTGCGCATGGTCGAGCGACTCGGTTACCGCGGCGACGTCGCCGCCACCGGCGCGGAGGCGGTCAGCATGCTGGGCCACGGCCGGTACGACGCGGTGCTCATGGACTGCCACATGCCGGAGATGGATGGCTACGAGGCGAGCCGTCAGATCCGGCACAACGAGCGAGGCGGGCGGCGTGTGCCGATCATCGCGATGACCGCGGACGCGGTCTCTGGCGAGCGGGAGCGATGCCTCGCGGCGGGCATGGACGACTATGTGTCCAAACCGGTGAAGCTCCACGTCGTGGCCGCGGTGCTCGAACGCTGGCTCGCCACCCAAGAAGCCGTCTGACATATGTCCTCCCCATTTCATGGGGAGGTGGCGGCGCAGCCGCCGGAGGGGCTGGTGAGACCAGGTCCTCCCCATTCATGGGGAGGTGGGGTGAGACCAGGTCCTCCCCATTCATGGGGAGGTGGCGGCGCAGCCGCCGGAGGGGCTGGTGCGTTTTGCACAAAACGTACCTATCAAATTCGCGCGAAAGGAGCGTTTGGCGCAAACCGCGCCTTTCACCGCCCCCATCGAAACCAGCTCCTGGCGCCAAACGCGCCCCTGCAGCTATACCCGCCTAAGCGCCAGCACCGTCACGTCGTCGAACAGCTCCCTGTCGCGAGCCCCGCGTGCGAGCAGGTCGACCATCTCCTGCGCGCTCCCCGCGCGCCTGGCCTCGTAAGGCAGCTGCACCTCTTTCGTCGCGAGGTCCGGCCTCAGCTCCAGCAGGCCGTCGGAGAAGACGACCAGAGAGTCGCCCCGCCCCAGCGTCACCTTGCCGGAGATGAACTGCGTGTCGGGAAAGATGCCGATCGGCGCGCTGCGCTGCGGCAGCAGCTCCTGCGCCGTGCTGCCGCGTAGCAGGCGGGCGTGGCCATGCCCAGCGTCGACATAATCCAGCTCGCCCGTGCGCGGGTCGAACCTGGCGTGAAACACAGTGACGTACGAGTGGTTGACCTCGAGCGCCGCCGACATGACGCCGGCCGCCTGCTTGATCCCGTCCACGATCGGATCGACCCCCTCGACGCCGCGCAGGGCCGCTCGCGCCGTCGCCATGGTCAGCGACGCGAGGAGCCCCTTGCCCATGACATCGCCGAGCGACAGGGTGACCGGGCCAGGGTCCGAGCCGTACCAGTCGTAGAAATCGCCGCTGATCTCGCGCGCCGGCGTGAAATGCGCGGCGATCTCGAACCCGTCGGCTTTGAATGGAGAGGACGGCAGCATGCCGGCCTGCATCGCCGCGGCGCGCCGCATCTGCTCGGCGCGCTCGGCGACCATCGCCTCGAGCCGGTCGAGGTTCGCCCTGTTCTCGCGTTCGAGACTGCGCCGGCGGACGTTGTTGACGACGAGCAGGTACAGCTGGGTGGAGCCGACAGGCTTCACGTGATAGGCGTAGGCCCCGTGCTCGAGCGCCGCCTTGCCGAGCTCGGGATCGTCGACCCCGGAGATCATGACCACCGCGGTGTCGGGTCGCGTCTCACGCAGCTCTTCCAGGAGGCCGTAGCCGGACTCGTCTGGCAGGCGGACGTCGAGCAGCGCGACGGCATAGTCGTTGGCGGCGAAGAGCTTCCTGGCTTCCGAGCCATCGAGAGCGACGTCACACTCGAAGCCGCGGCTCCGCAGGGTGCGCGCCATCACCCGAGCCAGGGGCTCGTCGTCGTCCACGACGAGGACGCGTTCGGCGCCGGTGGAGGGAGCCACGGCCTCGAAGTGTAGGTGCACAGATGGCGGGGATCTCGAAGCAATCGATTCCACGTTTTTGGCGCCAAAAACGCCTATCGCCGCCGGGATTACACGGTTTTGGCGCCAAAAACGCCTGGCAGCTACCGGTCAGCCTATGAGGGCTAAAGTCCCCGCTTTCTGCCATATGCTGGTCGCCTCCAAAATGAGCCTCGACGTCCAGACCCGCCAGACGGATGCCGGCGTGGCCGTGATCGTGCCCAGCGGACGCCTCGACGTGGCCGGCGCGCCGGCGCTGAAGGATGCCGTCAGCGAGGCCGTCAAGAATGGCCCTTCGAAGGTCGTGATTGACATGGAAGGAGTCAGCTTTGTGGACTCGACGGGACTGGGCTCGGTGATCTCGGCCCTCAAGCAGCTCCGCAGCAGCCAGGGCGAGCTCCGCCTGGCGGCCCCCAACCAGCAGGTCAGAGTCGTCCTGGAGCTGACCACGCTGGACCGCGTGTTCCCCTACTACGCCACTGTCGAGGAAGCCCTCGCGGGCTTCTAAGCCCGTGGGTCAAGACGGGGCCTTCGAGTTCCATGCAACGTTTGCCGAGCTTGACGAGGGACTGGACGTCCTCCACCTCTCCATCGAGCGTCTTCGCGAGGCCACGGGCCGGCAGCCCGACGACCGGCCGCTCATGCTCTTCGAAACCGCGCTCGGCGAGATCGGCAGCAACGTCCTCACCCACGGCCGCCCTCCGGGCACCGAGCGGCCCGTCGAGTACGACCTCCGATTCGAGCGAGGCGTCCTGGTCGCGTCGCTCACCGATTCCGGTCCTCCGGTCCACGAGCACCTCAGCCGCGAGATGCCAGACGTCGACAGCGAAGCCGGCCGCGGCCTCGCCATGGCCCGCTCGTTGGTCGATGACCTCGGATACGAGCGGGTGGGCGAGGTGAACACGTGGAGGCTGACCAAAACCCTGTGAGCTCCGAAGCGACCCCGATGGACCCCGTGCGCGTGTTGATCCACGACTTGCGCAACATGCTGGCTGTGATCGTCAACTACAGCGAGCTGATCGGCGAGGAGCTGGACGACCCCGAGGCGATTCGAGCTGACATCCAGGAGGTGAAAGCCGCCGCGGAGCGAGCGATCCTGCTCACCGAAAAGCTGCCGCGTCCCGGCCACCCCGCGTCGTGACCATCGCCAGGCGCGTGGGCACTCCCTCCGACCACCCGCACTCGGCGCTGGTCCACCGCGACATCGCGCTCGTGGTCGACGACGACGAGCAGGTCCTGCGACTGGTCAAGCGAGTGCTCGAGCGCGCCGGCTTCGAGTGCGTCACCGTCAACGATGGCGCGGCCGCCCACGAAGCGGCGGTCGAGTGGAGGCCGGACATCATCCTGCTCGACCTGATGCTCGGCGACACGACCGGCGACCAGATCATGGCTCAGCTTCGCGAGGACTTTCGCACGCGGTTGATCCCGGTGGTCTTCCTGACCGTGAGGGATTCGCTCAAGGACAAGGTCGAGCACCTGATGTCCGGCGCGGACGACTACGTGACCAAGCCCTTCATCCCCGAAGAGCTCGTCGCCCGCCTGCGCGCCGTGATGTCGCGTTCGACCACGACTCGCGGCCTCAGCCCCTTGACCGGGATGAGCGGCAACAGCGACATCCTCCGTGAGATCAGCAGGCGGCTCGTCCAGAACCAGCGCTTCGGGGTGCTGTATCCGGACATCGACTCGTTCAAGAGCTACAACGACCACTACGGCTTCCTGCGCGGCGACGACGTGATCAAGACGTTGGCGACCATCATCCTGGAGGTCCTAGAGGAGAGCCACACCGGTCAACACTTTGCGGGCCACGTCGGCGGCGACGACTTCGTGATCCTGACCGAGCCCGCGATGGCCGAGACCATCGCCACCCAGGTGACCCGGCGATTCGACGAGGCAATCCCGGCCCTGTACGATCCGATCGACCGCGACCATGGTTGGATCGAGGTCGAGGAGCGGAACGGCAACATGCTTCGGGCGCCGCTCGTTTCGGTGTCGATCGGGATCGTCATCGCCGAGCCCGGCAGCTACGGCAGCGCCGCCGCGGTGGCCGCCCGCGCATCCGAGGTGAAGGGCGTCGCGAAGCGTATGCCCGGCTCGAAATGGGTGCTCGACCGACGCCGCCCGCCGGAGCGATTCAGCTGATGCGAACCACATATTTAAGGAGAGGGCGTGGCGTGAGGCCGGTGCTAGCATCCGCCGCGTCCGGATTGTAATGAGCGAGGTCAGGACCGCCACGCCTACCGGCTCGCCCGACGACGCGTCCCAGCGCGCGCAGCGCGTCAGGGTCGTCGTCCACCGTCTGGACGGCGGGCTCGAAGAAGGGGAGTCCGACGCCCGCACGATCACCGCGGCGGGCTTTCCGATCTTTTCCACACACGATTCGGGCCGGGCGCGACTGGTCCCGAGCCGCGACATCAAGTACGTCGTCTTCGGGTCGGTCGACGACCCGGGGCTCGAGCCTGACCCAGGTGACGCGAGCCCGGCGCGCAAGGCGATCCTCCGCTTCCGCGACGGCGAGTGGATCGCGGCCTACATCGAGCAGGATGAGCAGCCGGACGCCGACGGGATCGCGATCAAGGTCCGGCTGGCCGAGATCCAGCGGGTGATCCCGGCGGTCGCCGCCTCAGCGTCGCTGCTCGAGACGCAGTTCGTCGACATGTGGGCGGCGCCGGCGACGCCGCCGGGCCGGCCGCAGCGGCGACGCTCGGACATCCTCGAGGCCGCTGCCAGGCAGGGTCGCGACCTGAACAAGCTGGCGAACGATTTCCGCGACCGCCTCGCTCTGATCCGCGACGTCGGCCTGACGACTGGCGACACGCTCGCGTTCTCCAAGGCCGTCCGCACGCACCTGGACCGCTTCCTGCTCGAAGACGGGATCAGCCTTAACTCGCAGGAGAAGTCCGCGCTCACCGACATCATCCTGCGCGCCGCGGTCGGCTACGGACCGCTCGACAGCCTGCTGCACGACCGCTCCGTGAGCGAGATCATGGTCAACGGCCCCGACCAGGTCTTCATCGAGCGGCGCGGCGTGCTGACCAAGGCGGACGTTCGGTTCGAGGACGAGAACCAGCTGCTCGAGACGATCCGCCGCATGGTCGCGACGACCGGCCGCCACATCGACGGCTTGAACCCGATGGTCGACGCGCGGCTGCCGGACGGGAGCCGTGTCAACGCGATCATCCGGCCGGCCGCCATCCACGGCGCCGCCCTCACCATCCGCAAGTTCAAGGACGCCGTCCTCGGCATGGACGACCTGAAGCACGAGGGCAGCCTGAGCCCCGCGATGGCGGAGTTCCTGCAGGCAGCGGTGCTCGGACGCATGAACATCCTGGTCTCCGGCGGCACCGGGTCAGGCAAGACCACGACGCTGAACGTGGTCGCGCGCTTCATCCCGCACAACCAGCGCGTGATCACGATCGAGGATGCGGCCGAGCTGCAGGTCGACCACCCACACGTCATCGCCCTCGAGCACCGCCCGCCCAATGTCGAGGGCAAGGGCGAGCTGACGATCCGACAGCTCCTGCGCAACAGCCTGCGGATGCGCCCCGACCGGATCCTGGTCGGCGAGGTCCGCGGCGCCGAGGCGCTGGACATGCTGCAGGCGATGAACACCGGACACGACGGCTCGATGTCGACCATCCATTCCAACTCCGCGCGCGACGCGCTGTCCCGCCTGGAAACGATGGTGATGATGGCCTCGATCGACATCCCGTTCGAAGCTGTCCGCGCGCAGATCGCCTCCGCCGTCAACCTGATCGTCCACCAGGCCCGCATGCCGGACGGCCGCCGCAAGGTCGCGCAGATCGCGGAGGTCGTCGGCTATGACTCCAACGGCCCGATCCTGCGCGACATCTTCCTGCTCGGCATGGGCTCCGACCTCAGGCTCGAGTACAACGCCACCGGTTACGTGCCGACCGCGCTCGACAAGGCTGCGTTCTATGGCGTGCAGGTCGACCAGGACCTGTTCGACCCGGTGAAGTCGCGCTATGTCCCGGCCGGTTCGGACAGCATGATGCCGGTCACCAAGGACCCACTCATGTCTGGCCAGGGCAAGACCGAGAACGTGACGAGCCGCACGGTCGTGGTCGTTCCGTTCAGCTCGGAGCGCCCGGCTTCTCGCCCCACCAGCGGGGGACCCGCGCAGATGGAGCCGGCGCCCACAGCTCAGACGCCGGAGATGCAGGAAGAGATGCGCAAGCTGATCGACGCGGCGCGCTCGGCAGTCGCCGATCTCCAGGCCGCGAGCCCGCAGCAGTCACCCGGAGCGCCTCCAGCGCCCTTCGCTTACCCGCCGGCGGCAGCGGAGGCTGCGCCTGCGCCTCCTCCGCAGGCGTACCCGGCGCCCGTCGTGTATCCGATGCAGCCGCCGCCCCAGCAGCCGCAGTTCGGTGAGGCCACGACGCCGGTGCCCGGGTCCTACGGTCCGGCGCCGGACTTCCAGGCCGGCCAGGCCCTGGAGGCCGCGACCGCGATGGCGCGCGCCACCACGGCGCTGGGCCAGCTGGCGGCCGCGTCGAGCGGATTCGGGGGCATGCTCCCCACCATCCGGGCCGGCGAGGGCGCGCCGGGGCCGGCAGGCGCCTCGCGGCGGATCCAGGCCGTGATCGAAAGCATCATCACGCGCCGCGGTCTGAGCCTGCGCCTTGCGTCCGCCCTCACCGACGCGTTCGAGGGCGCGGAGCTCAAGGCCAGCGACTACGCGTCGGCGAACAAGATCAGCAAGGACTCTGCGGGTCGCGAGCTTCGCCTCGCGGCGGAGGCGGGACTGCTCCAGACCGTGCGCTATCCACAGGGCGAGGCCGGCTTCAGGGCGTCGCAGGGAATGCTGCGTGAGATCTCCGAAGGTCTTGGTCAGCCGATCAACGCCGCCGCGCCGCTGTCGGCGGAGACCATCATCGGCAGTCTCGCGGTCGGGCAGACCGAAGGCACGGTGACGATCATGTTCACCGACGTCGAGGAATCGACGCGGCTCCTCTCGACCCGAGGCTTCACGACCTCGCACGAGATCATGAAAGCCTACGAGACGATCATCGACGAGAAGGTCGGACAGCACGCGGGGCGAAGGATCAAGGGTCTCGGCGACGGCTTCATGATCAGCTTCGGCTCCGCGCGGCACGGAGTGGAGTGCGCGATCGACATCCAGCGCGCGATCGGCGAGTACAGCAAGAAGAACCCCGAGCGCAAGCTGCGAATCCGGATCGGCCTCAACACCGGCGAGGTGGTCGAGGAGGCGGGCGACATCTTCGGTGCGGCGGTCAACGTCGCGGCGAGGGTTGCGGGCAAGGCCAGGGGCGGCGAAGTCCTCGTCTCCGAGATTGTCCGGCAGCTGGTCGGCCCGGTCGACGAGATGAAGTTCGACTTTCGCGGTCGCTACAAGCTGAAGGGCTTCCCGGACCGCTGGCGGTTGCACCAGGTCACGCCGGGCGAGGTCAAGGAAGCGCCACGCGTCCTCACCTCCGGCGACGGGTTCGTCGACCGCGAGCATGAGCGCCTGGACATCAGGATGGTTCTCGACCGCGCCGCCATCGGCAACGGCTCGGTCGTGTTCCTGACCGGCCCGCCGGGCATAGGCGCCTCGAGGCTGGCCTCCGAGGTTGCCGGCGAGGCGGCCGCGAAGGGGTGGCTGGTCTTTGGCGGTCGCTGCCTTGAGAAGGCGGGCGAACCTTACGGTCCGTTCCGCGACGTCCTCGGAGCCGCGGTTGCGGCCTCGAGCGCAAAGAACCTGCAGGACGCCGCCGGCCACCACGGCCCGCTGCTCGCGGCGCTCGTCCCCAGGCTTCGCCAGAAGGTGCGCTCGCTCGGCGCGGCGCCCGACGTCGCCGCCGACAAGATCCGCGAGCAGCTCTTCAAGGCGATCCACGCCTTCCTGTCGGGCGTCCAGGGCAACAAGCCGCTCCTCGTCGTCCTCGATGACCTGCAGTGGGCCGACGAAGCATCCGTGATGCTGCTGCGCGACCTCGCTGAGCGCGTGAACGGAAGCAGGATCGTCGTGCTCGGCACCTACTGGGACTCGGAGCTCGACTCCGCGCGACCCTTCAGCACGGCGGTCTCGCGCCTGCTCAGGCGGCGTCGCGCGCAGCGCGTCGCGCTGGGCCGGCTCACCGACCACGACGTGGAACGAATCCTCGCGGGCCTGGCCGAGGCTCCTCTGGACCCGGTCCAGGTGATAGGCATCCAGGCCGCGACCGAGGGCAATCCGCTCTTCGTCGAGCACTCGTATCACTACATGACCGAGTCGGAGAGCATGCTCGGCGGCGGGGCGCGCTCACACGCGAGCTACACCGAGGAAGACCTCGAGCTGGCGCAGAGCGTGCGCGGCCTGATCGGCAGGCGGATCCAGCGCCTCAGCGAGCCGGCGCAGCGGATGCTCGTCGCCGCCGGTGTGATCGGTCGCGATTTCGACGTCGCGCTGCTCGAGGCCTTCGGCGAGCTCGGCGGGCACGAGCTCCGCGACGCGCTCGACGAAGCGACGCGTGGACACTTCCTGGTCGCGGCCGGCAAGGACACGTACCGGTTCACGCATGACCTCGTGCGCCAGCGCGTCCTGGCGGCGCTGCCACTTCCCCGCCTCCAGGCGTACCACCTCGCTGTGGCCGACACGCTGGAGCGCGTCTACGGCCGCTCGGCGCCCGAGCACGCGGCCGAGATCGGCTACCACCTCTACCAGGCCGGCACCGCGGCGGACCAGTTCCGCACCGCGACATTCCTCGGCCACGCGGCGAAAAACGCGTTGGAGGTCGGAGCCTTCGAAGAGGTTCTGCGCCTGGTCGACTCGACCGTTCAGCTGCTGCCACCGGACAAGACGCGAGAGCGCGCCGACGCGCTCAGCGCCCGGGCCCACGCGCTGTGGGGCCTCGGCCGGATCGAGGATGCGAAGGCGGCGTGGCGCGGCGCGATCGAGCGCTACGAGGAGCTCGGCGAGGCGAAGGCCGCCGGCGCGCTTCACCACCGGATCGCGCACCTGGAGTCCCGTCGTGAAGCCCGCGACGCGAACGGAGCGGGGCCGGCCGAGGTCGCCGCCCCGGCGGAGCTCGAAGTCCCCGGCTAACCGGTCAGGCGGCCGGCCGGCGGCACCGGCGCGTAGTCCGGGTCGAAGGAGAGGGCCGGTGATCCGGTTATGGTCACCGTGTCAGCCAGCAAACCGCCCATTCCGCCGGATTCGAACAACCACGATGACGGCATGCTGACGGCGGCGGACGGGGCATAGAGAAACCCGGTGAAGGCTGAGTTCCCGGCTGCACCCAGCACGTTGGAGCAGGTGTTGGCGGGGCCGTTGCCGGGACCAGGTTCGTATAGCACGACCCAGTCGTACTGGTAGCCGCTGAAGACGAAATTGTCACCGGTACCTGTCAGGCTCATGCACCCTCCCGACGGGACGTAGAACTCCACCGCACCAGGCGTGATCGCTGCCGGACACGTCGCGTACGCACCCCCTATGGTGTCGCACTGGTTTTCGTTGGCGCGATCTCCGCCGCCTGGCCCCGCCCCGCGGCCGGGGTTCTGGTTGGAGAGGGAGGTTTGAAGCGGTGTGGTCTCGGCGTCAGGCGGAGGGGCGCCAACCGTGTCTGGCGCCGCGAGCGGGTTGGGTGCCCAGCCGGCGCCCAGAAACGCCTGGCTGATCGTGACCTGTTCGTTGCCCAGGCTGCAGCCCGGACCTGAGTACACGGGACAAGTCGTCGTGGTGTTGTTGGAGACCGTCCCGCTCACAGTGAGGACGCCCGCAAGTCCAAACGGCCCGTTGCAGGCTCCCCCTGGAGGGCTCAGGTAGATGCCGTAGGCCTCAGCACCCGGGACGTTGCTGACCTCGACGACGATGTCGTTCTTGGTCGCGGTGTTGACCGTGCGGCACATGGAGGGGGCGCTCTCGCGCACATAGAAAGTGCCTCCGGGCTGTGCGATCCGGCCCGACGTCAGCTCCACACCCCACGTTCCGTTGCGCACCGGGGTTCTGTTGTCGTTGACCGTACTCACTCGAAACGAACCCGCGCAGCTGAAGCCGCCGGTGTTCCAGAACTGGTGGCTGGAGAGAACCGTGTTGCCGCCGGCCACGGCCTCGTCAGGGGGCTTCAGCTCGTTGCTGACGAAATCAGCGCTGTTTGTGTAGCCGCCCAGCCACTCGTACACGCCTGCGCTCAAGAACCAGCACCTGCCGCTGGTGAAGTTGGGATTCGCCGCGTACGCGCCTGGAAAGAGGACGGCGTTGTTGCCGGGCAATCCCTGGCTGCCTCCGGTCACAGAGGGCGGAGGAAAGTTTGGATCCGCCAAATGAAAGCCGGAGCGCGTCGCTCCCGCAACGTCCGGGTAGGTGCATGGCGTCGTGGCGCCGCTCGGATAGCAGGCGGTGACCACCCCGGGTACCGATGATTGGCAGCGGGCATAAACATCTCCGGCGACGCGCATCGTCGTGCCTGAATTGGAGACCGTCCCGTTGGACACCACGTCTCCCATCACCGACATGGTTCCGCTCCCGCTCACGCTGATCGCGGTGCCGCCGGCCCCGCCGCAGCCGGCCTGGTCGAGGGCGGCGATCGCCGGCGTGTAGCGATGATGGTTCACGTTTCCGGTCGAGGTCGCCGCGAGAGTCGGGTTCAGGCCGTTGGTCAGCATGCGCGCGAACTGGAGCTGGAGGTTGCTCTGGGCCGATACTGTGAACTGGCTGCCCTGCGGCCCCAGACCCTCCGCGACCTCGGTCAGCACCGTTCCGTCCGAGTAGGTGCAGGTCACCGTCCACGCGACGATTCCCGGCGACCCGTACCCGGAGCACGAGGGTGTGTTGTAAAGCCGAAGGTTGCTGGCGAAGATGGCCGAGGCGGCCTGCTCCGCGCTGACCCAGCTGCCCGACTGCTGCAGCTTGTCGCCCGCTGCCAGCGCCGCCGAGTCGACCGCGGCCTGCAACTCTCGCCTGAGCGCGTAAGCGCGCGAACCGTCGATCGCGATGGCCACCATTCCGATCAGGACGGTGAGCATGAGAGCGATGATCACGATCGCCTGCCCTCCTTGATGCCGGCGCGTGAACATCAATACTCCGTTCGGTACACCGCAGCTGCCGAGATGACCACATGGTTCGCCGTCGCCTGGGCCACGATCGGCGTGATGAGGACGAGGTTGAACTTGATCGTCACCTGCAGCTGGGAGTTGCCCGACGCTGGGTTGACGGCGCTGCACGGTCCGCTCGCGTTCGCGGGATACTCGCCGCCCGGAGCGTTGGGCGGAGGCGAGGTCTCTACCGTCCCCGGCGGGCTCGCCTCGGTCACGTAGACCCATCCCGAGTTGGCCGGAGGAGTGCCGCTCGAGATGGGGCCCTGGGGGCAGGGCTCGGAAACCGGTGCGCCGAGCATCTGTGTGCCTACCGTCGTAAGGACGTCCGCGTTGGTCGGCAGCTGGTTCGAGGCGCGGACCGCGGTGCGGGCGCCCTCCCGAGCGGCGTGGCTGATGGTGTCGTAATAGAAGATGGCGCGCCCGATGTCGACCACCCCAAACAAGAGCAGGAGGAGCACCGGCGACACGAGCGCGAACTCGATCAGCGCCTGCGACCGCTGTCCGTCTCGACGCATCAGGAACCCTGGACGGTCATGTGCTGGTTCGCCGCGACCTGGAATACCCCGAACTGCGACCGCACGACCGGCGTGAGCGGACCGTACGTGTACAGGACGATGACATTGAGGTCGAGCTGTCCCTGGTTGGTCGCCGGGCTCGTGAAGTCGAGGCCGGGCGTGTTGTTGTAGCAGATGTACAGCCATGGCTGGTTCGCGGTCGACGGGTAGGCCGACGTGACGTAGGGCGGGTTGTGCAGGCTGTTCCCGTCGCTCACCGACGGGCAGGTCGTGCCGCCCGAGTTCTTCAGCACCGAGGCGGGAAGGGAGATCGCGGCCAGCTCGGCGTCCACCGCCGCCTGGATCTGCGCGTCGTCCAGGAAGGGGTGAGACTGCCTGGGCGCGTCGAACCAGGCGCCGTGGCGTGCACCCTCGCGCGCAGCGTTCGAAAGCGTCTCCGAGACGAAGATCGAGCGCCCAATGTCGACGAGCCCGCCGACCAGCAAGAGGAGCACGACGGAGGACACGGCAAACTCCACGAGGGACTGGCCGCGCTGAGCCAAAAGTGGTGTTTTGAGTATCAGGTAAGGGGGGCTCGGCACCGGGATATCTTGCCTATGATTGGTCGGCCTTGCGGACCCTTAGCGCAATTACTTCGCGCCGCCCGTTCACCCTGCTCGGCATCCTCCTCGCCATCCTCGTGATCATCGCTTTCGTCCTCGTAGCTCTCAACGCGAGCCAGGCCGGCGCCAGTCCCCAACAGACTGTCGTCGTCGCGAGCAAGGACCTCCAGCCCAGGATTCCAATCACCGCCGACTCCCTGATCACGAAGAGCATCCCCGTGCCGGGGACGTACCCGAAGGTCTACTTCACCAGGATCCAGGACGTCCAGGGGATGGTCCCGCTGGTCACGATTCCATCCGGTCAGGCGGTCGTGTCGAACGACGTCGCCAAGCCGACCAACGCACTGGGCTCTCAGTCCGAGTACCTGCCAATCCCCCAGGGCTATGTCGCCCTGACCCTTCCGACCAGTGAGCAGCAGGGCGTCGCGGATTACATCCAGCCCGGCGACTACATGTCGGTCATCGCGACCGTGAGCACCGGGGGCAAGGTCGCCGTGAAGACGATCTTCACGCAGGTTCATGTGATCAAGGTCGGAGCGGCGACCAGCTCGAGCAACAACAGCGCGACGAGCCTGACCATAGTGGTGACGCAGTGCGAGGCCGAGGTCATCACGTGGTTCCTCACCTACGCCGCGCTGAAGTACACGCTCGAGTCGTACAAGGACTACGCGCCGGGCGAGAAGCTGCCGGACCCGAAGTGTCCGAGCGCCGGCGACGCCAAGGGCGTCACGTTGCAGGTGATCCAGGCCGCCTACCCCACCCTCTTTTAGACTCCGGATGGACCTGCCGCCGGAGACGATCGTTGCGGTGCCTATGGCGGCCGCGATATTCGTGTTCTTCTGGGCCCTCGACAAGGTCCGCAAGGAGCGGACCCGCTCCACCGACACCATGCCCCCGCGCGCCACGCCGAGAGAGCTCGTCGACCGGCTGCTCAAGCCCGCCGCCGAAAACCTGAGCCAGCGCCGGAGGAAGGACGGCAAGCCGACCCTGACCGAGGACCTCGCGCGTGCGGGCTTGAACCTCACGGCGCCCGAGTACCTCCTCATCCGGATCGGCGCCGTGTCGCTGGGCGTGCTGATCGGACTCTTCCGATTCGGGTTCACCCTCGGACCGGTCATCCTCGGTGCGGTCGGGTTCGTGATCCCGCCCCTGGTCGTCGCCTACCTGCAGCGGCGCCGGCTGACCCAGTTCAACGACCAGCTCGCGAGCATGCTCCAGCTTCTGTCGAACTCCTTGAAGACCGGCTACGCCATCGACCGCGCGCTGGAGACGGTCGCGGCCAAATCGCAGCCGCCCGTGTCAACGGAGTTCGAACGGGTCACGACCGAGATCACCCTCGGCACTTCCGTCGAGGAGGCGCTCAGCGCCATGCTCCTGCGGATCAACAGCCCCGACCTCGAGTTCATCGTGACGGCGATCCTCCTGCACATCCGGGTCGGAGGCAACCTCGCCGAGGTCCTCGACAACATCTCGGACACCCTGCGCGACCGCCTGCAGACCAAGCGCGACATGAGCGTGCTGACTGCGCAGTCGCGCGCGTCGGCAAGCATCATCACCGGCCTCCCGATCCTTCTCGCCCTGGGGCTGTACGTCTTCGTGCCCGGCTACTACGCTCCGATGACGAGCACGTGGGTCGGTTACGCGATGCTCGGATTCGCGGGCGTGATGATCCTCATCGGCAACCTGCTCATCCAGCGCATGACATCGCTGGAGGCCTGAGCCCGATGATGCAGCTCGCGATCGTCTCCGGCGGGATCTGCGCCCTGATCGTGATCGCCTATTTCATCGCGATCGACCAGTACCGCGCCGCCGCGACCAACGGCGCGATCGTCCCGGGCGCTCCCCGCCAGACCTTCCTGAAGCAGCTCGAGTCGGCGATGCGCCCCTTCTCGCGCGTGCCCGCGCGGACCGCGATCCAGCTTCGTCAGAAGCTCAGCCAGGCCGGCAACCCCGGCGGGCTCACCCCGGCCGGCTTCCAGGCGGTGCGCTACAGCATCGCGGCGATGATGGCCATCGCGGGACTCGCGATCGGGCTTCTGTTCCCGGTGGGACTGCCGGACTTTGTCGCCGCGCCGCTGACGGGCCTCGTCTTCGCGGCGGCGGGCTACCTCACGCCGGGCCTGTGGCTCGAGCAGCGCATCGGCCAGCGGCGGCGCCAGATCCAGCGCTCGCTCGCCGAAGCGACCGACCTGCTGACGCTGGTGGTTGAGTCAGGCATGAGTCTCGACGAGGGCATGCTCAGCATCACGGAGCGGTTCCACAATGCGCTCGGCGACGAGATCGGCAAAGTGCTGCGCGAGATCCGGCTCGGCAGGCCTCGCATGGCGGCCCTGGAGAACATGGCGGACACGGCAGGGGTGCCGGACCTTCATCATCTGGTCGAGTCGATCGTGCAGTCGGACCAGATGGGCGTGCCCATCGCGCGCCTGCTCCGCGTGCAGGCAACCGAGATGCGGCGCCGCCAGCGCCAGGGGGCGCAGGAGCGGGCGGCGCAGGCGTCCTCCCGAATGGTGTTTCCGATGGTCGGCTGCATCTTCCCCGTGTTGTGGGTCGTGCTTCTCGGACCGGCCATCATCCAGGCCCTGAGGTCGCTTCACTGATGGCTGGCAACAACCGCGGCCCTCGCGGCCATCACCAGTCGTTCAGCGATCTCGACAAGCCGCTGTACACGATCAGCGTCGCTGCCGAGATTCTCGAGACGCATCCTCGGACCTTGATGCTGTACGAGGACGCCCGCCTCATCGAACCGCATCGCACGACCACCAACCGAAGGCGTTACTCGCAGCGCGACATCAGCAAGGTCCAGGTGATCCAGAACCTGACGCGCGAGAAGGGCGTCACGCTCGCCGGCGTACGCCACATCCTCAGCCTGTTCGACGTGATGAAGAAGCACCGCGTCGAGCCGCCGGCCGAGCTGCGCGACATCTTCGACCGGTACGCCCAGCTCATATGAGAGGGAACCCGGATGGTCCCCCCTCTCATCGCGCGTGCGGCTGCGCCGCAGGCGCTGCTCTCTTTCCGGTATACGGTTGGGATTGTCGGTATGGCTCCTCCCCATTCATGGGGAGGTGGCCCGCAGGGCCGGAGGGGCTGGGCCGAATTTCTACACCTTTGGTGCCGAACGCGCCCTTCAAACCCATTGAAGCCAGCTCCTGGCACCAAACGCGCCCCTAATCTAACCGGCCGCGGCTCTTTTCCTTCGCCTGGCCGCCGGCGCCCACAGGGCCTCCAGGTCGTAGTACGAGCGCTCGCCTGGCAGGAACACGTGCGCGAGCACCGAATCGAAATCGAGCAGGATCCAGCCGGCGTCGGCGTAGCCGTCGACCGCGAGCGGCCTGCGGTCCTTCGATTTCGCAGCCTCGACCATCCCGTCGGCAATGGCGCGCA
>WNFD01001791.1_pt1 | contig 23960 bp, 25 predicted proteins | sample 5400491 | NCBI WGS metagenome assembly WNFD01 (sample SAMN13153343, study PRJNA577476) | soil metagenome | isolation source: 120 cm saprolite under Douglas fir tree site 2 hole 2 replicate 2 | place: USA:California | collected 2015-04-18
AACTCGATGTAACCATTGAGGAAAACCAGCTCGTGATCCGGGGTCGCCAGCAGGACGACAAGGCCCGGCAATACATCCATCGCGGCATCGCGGCGCGCCACTTCCAGCGCACCTTCGTGCTTGCCGAGGGGATGCAGGTGCTGGGCGCGGATTTGAAGAACGGGTTGTTGTCGATCGACCTTGCCCGGCCTGAACCGGAGAAGATCGTTAAGACAATCGCTATCAATGAACACGAATAATGGAACGAGGAGCGGACTCGACCGCTTAGTCTCCAAAAGGAGTCGAGACCATGACTGAAGGTAATGTTGCGTTAGAGCCACGCGTCTCACTGGAGACGCTGGCGAGCATGGGCGAAGGCCATATCGCCTACGTCAAGCAGATCCGCTCCGAGGACGTGCCGGGGCTGTTTCCGCAGGCGCCGAAGATCGCGCCGGGACTCAAGCTGTTCGCGCTCCACGCCGCCGACGGTACGCCGATCATGCTGACCGATTCGCGCGAGGCCGCGGTCGCCAATGCCTGGAGCAACGAGCTTCAAGCCGTCAGCGTGCACTGACGCGATCGGCGCCAAGTAGCGTCCGCAAGAATTCGTAAGTTAGCGGGTGTGTCCCTGATAGGAATCGGGGGCACGCCCGTTTTTCTTTACTGGACAGTCGTGACGATGAACGAGACGAAACCTCAAGCCTTCACATCGACGGACGTCTCGCAGGCCGAGCCCCTGGGCAGGACCATGCTCGCGCTCAACAATGCGCATGCCCAGGAATTGTCCTGGCTGGAGCCTGAACGGCTGCAATACCTGGTGGCGCACGCCTTCCTGGCGCGACGAATTGGCGATCTCGACGCCTTCCTGCTGGCGTTCGACCAGGAGGCACGTTACGACAGCCCGAACTTTCTCTGGTTTCGTGCGCGCTATCCGCGCTTCGTCTATGTGGACCGGATCGTCGTCACTTACTCCGCGCGCGGGCGTGGCTATGCGCGGCTGCTCTATCGCGATCTGTTCGATCGAGCGTCCGAGGCCGGCCATGAGCGCGTGGTCTGCGAGGTCAATGCGCGGCCGCCCAATCCCGAATCGGACGTCTTTCACGCCGCGCTCGGCTTTGTCGAGGTCGGCAGCGCGAGCATTCACAACGATAGCAAGACAGTCCGCTATTTGTTGCGGACGATCTAAAGGGTCAGACGATCCGTCGATGCATTGATCGAAGCCCGAGTGAGCCGTTCTACGCCGCGCTGGCGGGCGGCAGCGCCAGCACCGAGTAGATCGCCTGGGCATCGCGCGAAGCGCGCAGCTTCTTGGCGACGTCCTGATCGCGCAGCAGCCTGGCGATCCGGGCCAGCGCCTTCAGATGATCGGCGCCGGCGCCTTCCGGCGCCAGCAGCAGGAAGATGAGATCGACTGGCTGACCATCCATCGCTTCGAAATCGATCGGCCGTTCCAGCCGCGCAAACAGGCCGAACAGCTTTTCGAGCTTCGGCAGCTTGCCGTGGGGGATCGCGACGCCATAGCCGACGGCGGTGGTGCCGAGCTTCTCGCGCTGCAGCAAGACCTCGAACACCGAGCGCTCGTTCTGCCCGCTCAACTCGGCCGCCTTGGCGGCCAGTTCCTGCAGCGCCTGTTTCTTGCTGTTGACTTTCAAAGCCGGGAGGATCGCCTCGGGTGCGACCAGATCGGTAATCGTCATGGGGCGTTCCGAGGTGGATTGAACCGTCAGGTTGCGAAATAGGCCTTCATCGGCCAGCGTCAAGAAGTTCAGCGGAAAGACGAGCTCATGTCCAGGTCCTGATTTGGGGGCTTCTACTCCAACGCAACGGCGGTGCCAACACCCCCGAGAGCAGTCCTGCCAGCTATCATTAAAGAACAACGTGGGCTCAAAAAAGCCGCAGGTCAGGTGTTAACCGCAGGCGGATCCACCCAGCCGATGTTGCCATCGGAACGCCGGTAAATGATATTCAGGCGGCCGCTCGATCCGTGCTGAAACACCAGGCAGGCCGCGCCGGTCAGGTCGAGCTCCATCACCGCTTCGCTCACCGAAAGCCGTTTCAGCGACGTGGTCGCTTCGGCGATGATGACCGGGCTGTAGCCGGTCACCTCGTCGTCGCTCTCGGCCGGCGCCTCGATGACATAGCTCGGCGCATCCAGGGTCGACCCGACCATCTCCGCCAGCGCGGCCGAGGCCACATGGGCCTTTCGCGCGGAACGATCCTTCAGCCGGCTCTTATAGCGGCGGAGGCGCTTTTCGATCATCAGAAGCGTCTGGTCGGCGCTGGCATACGCGTCGGCGGCGTTCGATTCGGCTTCCAGCGTGATTCCGGAATCCAGATGCAGCGCGCAGTCGGTCCGGAAACCGAAGCCGTCCTTGCTCAGCGTGAGGTGGCCGGAATAGTTGCCGTCGAAATATTTGCGCAGGACCTCCTCGGTACGCTCGGTGACCCGCCCGCGCAGCGCTTCGCCGACATTGATGCTCTTTCCCGAAATCCTGAGAGTCATTTGGATGCCTCGATTGGATTAGTGGATGCCTCGATTGGATTAGCCTGGAGGGAGACTGACACTACCGCCATTTGACACCGACGCAATCCGAAGCCCCAGCTGCGGGCGCGCGGCAAAACGCGCAGGGAACTTCAAGTCGGCAGCGCGAGCGCGCTTTGCTTGTCACGCCGCCGCTGCACGGAGGACGGAATTCGCATGGCCTCGCGGTACTTCGCGACCGTGCGGCGAGCGATGTCAATACCCGACGCGCGAAGGCGTTCCACGATGGTATCGTCGGAGAGGATCGCGCTGGCGTTCTCGGCATCGATCAGCTGCTTGATGTGATGCCGGACGGCTTCCGCCGAATGCGCCTCGCCACCGTCGGCGGACGCGATCGAGGCGGTGAAGAAATATTTCAGTTCGAACGTGCCGCGATTGGTTGCCATGTATTTGTTGGCCGTGACGCGCGACACGGTCGATTCGTGCATCTGGATCGCGTCCGCCACCGCTTTCAGGTTGAGCGGCCGCAGATGCGCCACGCCGTGGGTAAAGAAGCCGTCCTGCTGCCGCACGATTTCGGTCGCGACCTTCAGAATGGTGCGGGCGCGCTGATCGAGCGCGCGCACCAGCCAGGTCGCGTTCTGCAGGCAATCGGTGAAATAGGTCTTGTCGCCGTCCTTGCGGATCGTCTTCGACAATTCCGAGTAGTAGATCTGGTTGACCAGCACGCGCGGCAAGGTGTCGCTGTTGAGTTCGACGTGCCAGCCGCCGTCCGGCCCAGGCCGAACATAGACGTCCGGCACCATGGTCTGCATTCTCGCCGCGCCGAACTTCAAGCCCGGCTTGGGATCGAGGTGGCGAATTTCGCCGATCATGTCCACGATGTCTTCGTCGTCGACCCCGCAGAATTTGCGCAACGCGGCAAGGTCGCGCTTGGCCAGGAGGTCGAGATGCTCGACCAGCGCCTGCATCGCGGGATCGTAACGGTTGAGTTCGCGGAGCTGGATCGCCAGGCACTCGCTCAGGTTGCGCGCGCAGACGCCGGGCGGGTCGAATTTCTGCAACACCGCGAGCACGGCGTCGACTTCGGCCTGCGAGGCGCCGAGCCGTTCCGCCGCCTGGCCGAGGTCGGCCGGCAAATAGCCCGCGTCGTCGACGAGATCGATCAGATACTGGCCGATCATGCGCTGAGCCGGCCCAGCGAAGGCGACCGCGAGTTGCTCAGCCAGATGGCCCGAGAGCGTCACTTCGGCGGCGACAAAGGCCTCGAGGTTATATTCCTCGTCATTGGAGGCGCCCCCGCCCCATTCGGTGTAGGTGGTGGGAGCCGCGTCCTGGGCGTTGCGAGCGGCCGCCTCGGCCGGCTCCTCGGAAAACACATTGTCCAAGCCCGTATCGAGGGTCTGCTCGATCTCGGTGCGGGTCCCGAGATCGCGGCTGAGCCATTCTTCCTGCGCCGGCTCGAAGCCGTCCGCACCGCTCATCTCGGAATGGCCGGCGGTAAAGTCCTCGCCACTGGCCGCGCTGGCTTCGTCGGCATCGCGAAATTCGGAACGTTCCTGGGTTGGCTCGCCCGCGACCGGGGGCTCCGGGCCGTCGTTGGCCCGTTCGAGCAGGGGATTCCGCTCCAGTTCCTCTTCGACGAACGCCGACAGGTCGAGATTGGACAACTGAAGCAGCTTGATCGCCTGCATCAGTTGCGGCGTCATCACCAGCGATTGGGACTGGCGGAACTCTAGTCTCTGCGTCAGTGCCATTGCGTCAGCGCCATGGAGGCAAGATCGATTCCTAAAAATTGGTCCGATTCTTGCTTATCCTAGTTCAAGGCCGATGTACACGTCTTGACGGAAGCGAAAAATACGCTACAGGCGGAATTCCTCCCCAAGGTAAAGACGGCGTACATCCGGGTCGTTGACGATGTCTTCCGGACTGCCCTCGGTCAAGATCTCCCCAGCATAGACGATATAGGCACGGTCGGTCAGTCCGAGAGTTTCCCGGACATTGTGATCGGTGATCAGAACGCCGATGCCGCGATTGGTGAGGTGGCGAACCAGATCCTGGATGTCGCCCACCGCGATCGGGTCGATGCCGGCGAACGGCTCGTCGAGCAGCATGTAGTTGGGACGGGTCGCCAGCGCGCGGGCGATCTCGACGCGTCGCCGCTCACCGCCCGACAGCGCGATCGACGGCGATTTGCGCAGCCGCGTGATGTTGAATTCGTCGAGCAGCGAATTGAGCTCGGCCTCGCGCTTTCGGCGCGAGGGTTCGACGACTTCAAGCACCGCGCGGATATTCTGTTCCACCGTGAGGCCGCGAAAGATCGAGGCCTCCTGCGGCAGATAGCCGATCCCCAGCCGCGCGCGCTGATACATCGGCAGCTGGGTGACGTCGTGGCCGTCGAGCTCGATGGCGCCGCGGTCCGCCTTGATCAGGCCCGTGATCATGTAGAAGACCGTGGTCTTGCCCGCCCCGTTCGGACCCAACAAACCGACGGCCTCGCCCCGGCGCACATAGATGCTGACGCCGCGCACGACCTGGCGCGAACCGAAGCTCTTTTCCACGTTGTGCACAGCCAGAAATCCCGGCCGCCGCAACATTTGCGGCCCGGCCGAACCATTGCCCTTGGCGGGTTTCGCGACTCGTGCTGGCTCCTTGACCGAGTCCCTGCCAAGTTGGTCCCTGCCAAGTTGCGGTCGCGGACGTGGCCTTTCTGCCTTGGATGGCATGTCCCTGGGCAATGCCGCGCCCGGCGGCTGACGAGGCGCATCGACACCGGCTGCTGGAGCGGCGCGCGCCATCGGCGGCGCATCGCGCACGGCGCCCGCCAGCATGGACAGCGGATCGTCGAGCGCGGTGATGTCCTCGCGGGAGCGCGCAAACCCTCCCTTACCGCGTTTCACGGGACGCCGACGGAACATGCTGAGTAAATCCACCATCCCCGCTTCGCTCAGCCTTTCGAAGGTTGTTCCGCAACCCGACGCGGCGGTTTGATTCGCGCGCTCAGCATGAAGGAATGGATGCCCCGGCGGAACACCCCTAGAGCATGATCCGGAAAAGTGGATACCGGTTTTCCGAAAAGATCATGCTCAAACAATAGATTAGAGCGCGATGACGATTCATCCTAAAATCATCGCGCTCTAGTCTCGGCTAGATACAGGCTCGCATGGCCGGCTTCAACCTGACGGCGCCCGCTTAGCGAACAAGTGATTGATGTTATTTCTGTTTAGCGGGACCAAGGGCCGGCAAAGGCGACCCCGCTCCAGACCCGGAGGAACCGCATCCCGGCCCCGAAGACTGAGCAAACAGGCCTTGCACTTTGCCACTCTCCGACTCCACACGCGACACGCCCGTGGTCATGTCGACAAACAGGCGATCGCCGCGCAGCACATTCTTGCATTGCGTCAAAACTACGCCCCCGACCATCGTGATCAGGTTGGTCTTGGTGTCGAACACAGCGGTCTCACCGGTCACGACCTGATCCTTCTGGGTCACCACCACACTGCCGCGCGCTTCGAGCCGCTTGATCGAGGAGGCGCCGCCGGGTCCGGGCGTGGCGGCTTGCATAGGCGCCGATTTCGCCGCGGCCTTCGCATTGGCCGGCGGTGTATTGGCCGCAGGTGCTGTGCCCTGCCCGGAGTTCGACGACTCGTAGAAGACCACCAGCGTCTTCGACGTCATGGTGGTGTCGCCCTGGACCACCTTCACATTGCCGGAGAACGTCGCCTCCTTCTTCTTGTCGCGCATCTCGAGCGAGGCCGCCTCGATCTGGATCGGCTGGTCGCGGTTCTGCGAAAAGCCCTGCATCGCATTGGGCACGCCTTGCACCGCGGTCTGGGCGTTCGCCGCAAGCACGCCGCCGAGCGCGAGCGCAATGGCCCCCGCCGCTACGCGGCGCCCGCTGATCCCGGCCTTTTGCTTGGTCAAGGCGCCTCGTCGGGAAAACGTCGTCATCAGGATCATTTCGGGTTGGCGGATTTGCTGGAAGACGGCCGCGTCTTGGCCGGTTGTTGGCCTAAATCGGCCGCCGAGGCCGAAGCATTCGCCGCTTGCACGCTCGTATCCTCGGTGTCCAGATGTTCGAGGTTCATCACGACGTTGCCCTCGAACCTGATGACCGCCCCGCCCTCGGTGATTCGAAGCTTGTCGGCGGACAACGTTCCATTGGTCAATTTGACGTCCACGTGCTCATCCGAACTCACCGTGCCCTTCCCCATGTCGACAAAGGCCTGGCTGAGACGCGCCTCATAACCGGTCGATGTCTGCAGGAAGATATCCTTGTGCAGATCGAGCGTCTGCTGCTTGTTGTCGAATATGCCGGTGCGGGCATCCAGGATCACGGTGGTCGACCGGTCCTCCATCAGAACCTTGGAATGCAGCGTCGTGAGCTCGACATGATCAGGATCGGTCAGGTCCTGCGTCGCGGTTTTGGCCCAGAGATCATAGGGCCGCCGATCGGGCGTCGTGTAGCCGGACAGATGCGGCGATTCCATGGTGATCTTCGAGCCGGAGACGACGAGGTTGTCCATGTCGACCGGCAGCTTCGGCATCAGCATCCGGAACGGATTGAAGATCGACACCCCAACGATTGCTGCCAGCGACAGAAACACCGCCGCGGGCACTGCGACCCGCAGCGCCCGCACCATCCGGCTGTGGCGCGCCGCGACGGCGAAGCGCGCCTCAAGTCCTGCCTGGTAGGCCGGGTTACGAACAGAATTCACCGCTGCTCCAAAGCGCGGCAGCCGCCGCGCGATCCACCAACAAGGCGCGGCACCGCCGCGCGATCCGCACAAAATGTGTGGCGGCCATCCAACAAGACCGCGCCGCCGCCAGCATGTAGTGGCGACCCGCCGCGAAAACGAGATGTCCCCTTCACCCGGCCGCGCGTCCTAGTCTAGCCGGGATCGCCGCGCGATGCAGCCAGGAACTGGCTTTGCGACTATGACCGAACCGCGGCTAAATCGCGTCAACCGCGCTTTAGCTCATTGTTATTGAGCATGATGTTTTCGGGAAAACGGCATCCCCCTTCGGGTCGGAGCCCGAGGGCATGCTTTTCCGGATCATGCTCCAACCGTCAGGAATGGGCGAAGATGTCCTCGGCCCCCCAGCCCTGCAGGTCGAGCTTTGCCCGCGTCGGCAGAAAATCGAAACAGGCCTGCGCGAGCGCAATCCGGCCCTCGCGCGCCAGCATCGCATCCAGCCGTTCGCGGAGCGCGTGCAGATGCAGGACGTCGGAGGCCGCATAGGCGAGCTGCGCCTCGCTCAGTTGATCCGATCCCCAGTCGCTCGACTGCTGCTGCTTCGACAGGTCGATGTTGAGCACCTCGCGCACCAGATCCTTCAGACCGTGACGATCGGTATAGGTGCGTGACAGCCGCGAGGCGATCTTGGTGCAATAGACCGGCTGCGGCATCACACCGAGGGTGTTGTAGAGCGTCGCGATGTCGAAGCGGGCGAAATGGAAGATCTTGGTGATCTTCGGATCGGCCAGCAGCGCTTTCAGATGCGGCGCGTCCGTGTGCCCCTTCGGGATCTGAACCACATCGGCGCTGCCGTCGCCGTTCGACAGCTGCACCACGCAAAGCCGGTCGCGATGCGGATTGAGGCCCATGGTCTCGGTATCGATCGCCACCGCGTTGGTGTAGCGGGAGAGGTCGGGCAGGTCGCCACGGTGCAGGCGTACGGTCATGAAATGGAGCCCCAACAGCTTCACGGGATCAGGCGATTCGGCCGGACACTAGCGCCCAAATCCGCAGGAGGCGAGCGGCAGGGTGGGGCATTTCGTCCGTAAAAATTCGGGCGAAATGGCGACCGCCCGCCGCCGGCACCATGGTCATGTGGCGCGCAGCTGGCCGATGGCGGAGAGCCAGTTCTCCATGTGATAGGTCTTGGCGATCCTGCCGTCCCTGATCGTCTGGATGTCGACGGCCATGATCCGGAAGCTCTTGCCGGAATGCGGCACCCCGAACAGGTCGCCCGACGGCGTGCCGGTGACCTCGCCGCGTACGACGACGCGATCGCCCGCGACCAGCACTTCCCTGATCTCGAACGTCATGTCCGGAATCGTGGTGGCGAAATTCGACACCACCTTGATCGAGGTTTCGCGGCCCCAGCATTCGCCGGGCAGATAGCCCGCGCAGGATTCGTAGTCTTCGGTCAGGACCGCTTCCTGAACGGCTCTGACGTCGCCGCGAGTCGCGACATTGAACAGGCCGTACCAGGGCGCGATCAGGTCGCGCGCCTGTTGTTCGCCGAGATTTGTCATGACTTCTTCTCCGTAAGTGATTGATACGACTTATGTGATGAATAATATGTCGGCTGACATACATATTATGAAGGTCGACATACCGATTTTCAATTGCTATTTTTTGCCATGGCGAAAGCTGCTGATTCAAAAGGGAAAACGCTGGCCGCCGCGGCCAAGCTGCTTCGTCAGCAGGGCTACCACGGTACCGCGCTGCACGACATTTTGGCCGCCGGAGGCTCCCCGCGCGGCTCGCTGTATTTCCACTTTCCGAAGGGCAAGGAGGAAATTGGCAGTGCCGCGCTGACGCTCGCCGGCGAGGCCGTGCGCCAAGCCATCGCCAAAGCCGCCGAGACATCCGAGAACGCCGAGATGTTCCTGGCACGTGTCGTCCGGGGCATGGCCGCCGATCTGGAAAAGTCCGGCTACACGGAAGGTTGTCCGATCGCGACCACGGCACTCGAGACTGCGGCGCAATCCGAGGTGCTGGCTGCCGCGACCCGCAACGCCTTCCAGAAATGGGAGCTCGAGATCAAGCGCGGGCTGTTCCGCTTCGGCATCGCGGCGGGCGATGCCGATCTCGCCGCCACCCTGGTGCTCAGCCAGCTCGAAGGCGCGCTGTTGCTGGCGCGAACCTATCGCAGCCTGGAGCCGTTGCACCGCGCCGAGCAGGCGATGAAGCTGTTGCTGCGCGGCCACAAACCATAGCCGGCATAGCGGGTCGGCAGACGGCCGGCCGCGGGGCGGGTTATCGCCGTATTGCGGCGGGGCTAAAGTTGATCTGGAACAGATCGCAACCTACATTGCGGACCGGAGTACCGAAACCGCGATCAATTTTGTCCAACAAAAGAGCGCGAGGGCTTAGGGTGCCCTGGTTGCATCTTTTCCGGAATCAGCGGAATTGCTCCCAATGGCTCGCCTGCCACCTCCGCCCGAGATACCGCAATGAACACCGAACTACAACGATTGCCGCGGTTTGCCGTGCTTATCGATGCCGACAACACCTCGCCGCAAATCGCGGGCGGCTTGTTCGAGGAGGTCGCGAAATTCGGCGAGGCCAGCGTGCGCCGTATTTACGGAGATTTTTCCGGTGGGCAGCTGAAATCATGGGCCGACGTTCTGCAGAAGTACGCCATCGATCCCTATCAGCAGTTCGCTTATACCAAGGGCAAGAATGCATCGGACATTGCGCTGGTGATCGACGCGATGGATCTGCTGCACAGCGGCCGGTTCGACGGCTTTTGTCTTGTATCTTCCGACAGCGATTTCACAAGGCTTGCCTCGCGGCTGCGCGAACAGGGCGCCGACGTCTACGGTTTCGGCGCTCAGAAAACGCCGGAGAGTTTCCGGCAAGCCTGTCGCCGGTTCATCTACACCGAGAATCTGTTGCCGCAGGCGGCCACCACCGGCGCGGATACGGCATCGAAGTCAAAATCGTTGCAGCCGCCGAGTACCGCGATTCCGATTCTGGAAAAAGCCATCTCACAAATCGAGAGCGAGGATGGCTGGGTCATGCTAGGGCCGGTCGGTCAGCACATCTCGAACCTGTTCTCCGATTTCGACGTGCGCACTTACGGCCATAGCAAGCTCAGCGATCTCGCGCGCAAGACCGGCGCCTTCGATGTTGAAAAGATCGAAGGCGGGCACATGCGCATCAGGGCCAAGCATGCCAACGGCAGCGCGAAGACAAAATGAACGCGTGCCAGGCTTTCGCAGGCCGCTGCCCCGCAGCGACCGCCCGGACGGGAAACTTCCGCTGACCGCTACGATAAGTAGATCACGGGCTTGAACAAAAGTGGTGCCCAGGAAAGGACTCGAACCTTCACGGCCGTTAAGCCACTGGCACCTGAAGCCAGCGCGTCTACCAATTCCGCCACCTGGGCATGGGGCCGGTTACTACGGATCGCTCGCGCGCTTGTCAAATTGGCAATGCGCGCCGGAAAACACGCTATACAGAAAAGCTCCGATGACGTATCGCAACCGCCAAATATCCCCTTTGCCTGCTAATTTCTCGCAAGGAAGCTGACCCATGGTACCAAATCCGGCACCAAATCCGGCATCGAATCTGGACACAATGGTCACGGTTTTCGGCGGATCGGGTTTTTTGGGGCGGGCCGTGGTCCGCGCGCTCTGCAAGCGCGACTACCGGATCCGGGTCGCGGTGCGGCGGCCAGAACTGGCGTTCCACCTGCAGCCGCTCGGCAGGGTCGGCCAAATCCATGCCGTGCAGGCGAACCTGCGCTATCCCGCCTCCGTGGAGGCGGCAATGCGCGACAGCCACGTCGCGATCAACCTGGTCGGCATCCTCACTGAGGGCGGCGCGCAGACCTTCGATGCGGTGCAGGGAAAGGGCGCGGACGTCGTCGCGAAAGCCGCGGCAGCCGTTGGCGCCCAAATGGTGCATGTCTCGGCGATCGGCGCCGACGAGGGCTCGTCGTCCCGCTATGCCCGTACCAAGGCGGCTGGCGAAAAGGCCGTGCTGGCGGCGCTCCCGTCGGCCACCATCATGCGTCCATCGCTGGTGTTCGGCCCTGAGGATCAGTTCACCAACCGCTTCGCGGCCCTGGCGCAGATGTCGCCGGCGCTGCCCCTGATCGGCGGCGGATTGACCAGGATGCAGCCGGTCTATGTCGGCGACGTCGCGACCGCCATCGCGAATGCGGTCGATGGCAAGGCCAGGCCGGGTGCGACCTACGAGCTCGGCGGCCCGGAAGTGCTGACCATGCGCGAGATCATGGAGCTGATCCTTGAGATCACCGACCGCAAGCGCATGCTGGTGTCGCTGCCGTTCGGGCTTGCCAGATTCCAGGCCCTGCTCCTGCAATTCGCGCCCGGCGCGCTCAAGCTGACGCCGGACCAGGTCGAGCTGTTGCGGACCGACAACGTGGTGTCGGACGCGGCCAAAACGGCCGGCCTGACGCTCGAGGGGCTCGGCATCGCGCCGGATTCGCTGGAAGCGATCGGCCCGCAATATCTCTGGCGCTTCCGGCCCGCGGGGCAGTTTCAGCGGAAGAACGCTTAAGCGTCGTTACGAGGGAAGCGCGCGCAAGGAGACAGCCACCTACCGCCCCATCGCCAGCGCGATCAGGCCGAGCGTACCGACGATCACGCGCCACCATGCGAACAGCGTAAAGCCGTGGCGAGTGACGTAGCTCAGGAACGTCTTCACCACGATCAGCGCGGTGACGAAGGACACCACGAATCCGACCGCGATGATGCCGAGATGATCGGTCGTCATCTCGGCCCTGCTCTTGTAGAAATCGTAGGCGAACGCACCGACCATGGTCGGAATGGCCAGGAAGAACGAAAACTCCGCCGCGGCGCGCTTGTCGGCGCCGAGCAGCATCGCCGCCACGATGCTGGCGCCTGAGCGCGACACGCCGGGAATCATCGCGAGGCATTGCGCGATCCCGATCCAGAGATAGGTCAGAAGCGGAAACCGCATAGCGTCGTGCTCGTGCGGTTTATGATCGATCTGATCGACCCACAAAAGGATGGCACCCCCGACGATCAGCGAAAAGCAGACGACCCAGGGATCGAACAGGTGTTCCTTGATGGCTTTTCCGGCAATCAGGCCGATGATGACCGCCGGCAGAAACGCGATCAGCAAGCCGATCACGAATCGCCGATCATCAGGATTGGTGAACATCCCGAGCGCAACCCGCCACAGTTTTGAAAAATACAGGGCAACGATCGCCAGAATGGCGCCGAGCTGAATCAGGATGTCGAAGCTCTTCCAGAAATTATCCTCGCCAAGCCCGAAGAACCGGCCCGCCAGCAGCAAATGCCCGGTCGAGGACACAGGCAAAAATTCCGTCACGCCCTCAATAATGCCGAGAATGACGGCCCGCAGAGTATCTGACATCATCCGATCGTCCGTTATGATCCATTTGGGCCAAAAAGGCGGATTCTTCTCGCCTATTCGGTGTTCCGCGGCAATCGCTAAAATAGCGAAAACAGCAGTTGCCTCCCTGGTATGCTTAAGTAGTTTTACGCCTTTCTCGTGCCTGCTTTCCGAAGTTCGTCATACGGGCCACCACCGTTTAAGATTCGGACAGCCGAGGATGTTGGCGAATCGATGATTCCAGTTCCGCTTTCGATGTGACGTCCCCGATTACTGTTCGCCCCGTATGCCACGGAGATGTGAAAACCGGCGGTGACGGTGGTTGATGGTTTCTTAAGCAATCGCGAACTAGTCAAAGGCCACATGTTCACGCTGTTTCATCATCCGTTCTGTCCGCATTCGCGCTTCATCCGGCTGGTGCTCGGCGAATACGGCCTTGAAGCGCAGTTGGTCGAGGAGCGGGTCTGGGAACGGCGCGAAGAGTTCCTTGCGCTGAACCCCGCGGCTAGCACGCCGGTGCTGCTCACCGAAGACCAGCCGCCGATTCCGGGAGCCGCGATCATCGCCGAATATATCGACGAGACGTACGGCGCCGAAATGGCGCAGAAGCGGCTGCTGCCGACCACGATGGCCGAGCGCATCGAGGTGCGCCGGCTGATGGCCTGGTTCAACGAAAAATTCTACGAAGAGGCCACCCATCCGCTCGTCACCGAGCGAATCTACAAGCGCTTCATGAGCGAGGAGAATGGCGGTGGGGCGCCGGCGGCGGAGGTGATTCGCGCGGCCAAGACAAATGTGCGCTATCATCTGGCCTATGTCGGCTGGCTGGCGCAGCGGCGCAATTTCCTTGCCGGCGACCGGCTGACCTATGCGGATCTCGCCGCCGCGGCGCATGTTTCGGCGATCGACTATCTGGGCGACGTGCCATGGATCGAGGACGACGCGGCCAAGGTGTGGTACGCGCGGGTGAAATCCCGCCCGTCGTTCCGCCCGCTGCTCAGCGAATGGCTGGCCGGCGTGCCGGCATCGCCGACCTATGTGGACTTGGATTTCTGACCTCTCTCGCGCGGTTGAACGGCCACGCTGTCCCGGTCGCGATCTGCTCGTCCGCCGATAACGGGCGGATGAGCAAATGTGAGGCCGAATCATCGACACGCCGGGTCCTTGAGCCATGAGCGGTGTGCTCAAGGAATCGATCGAGCAGCAGGCGCGCGCGCTCGGCTTCGATTGCATCGGCGTCGCGGCGCCCGAGGCCATCACGGCGGCGGCGAGGTATTTTCGCGATTTCCTTGCGTCGGGCGCGCATGGCGACATGGACTGGCTGGCGCAGACCCCCGAACGCCGCACCGATCCGCACGCGCTGTGGCCTGACGTGCGATCGGTGATCATGCTCGGGGTCAATTACGGTCCCGACGACGACCCGCTGGCGATCCTGGCCCAGCGCACGCACGGTGCGATTTCGGTCTACGCCCAGGGCGACGATTATCACGACGTGATCAAGAAACGGCTGAAGGCCTTTGCGCGATGGCTGGTCGCGACCGCGCCCTGCGAGGTCAAGGTGTTCGTCGATACCGCGGCGGTGATGGAAAAGCCCTTGGCGCAGGCCGCTGGCCTCGGCTGGCAAGGCAAGCACACCAACCTTGTCTCGCGCGCCTTCGGCTCCTGGCTGTTTCTCGGCGCGATCTACACCACGCTCGATCTGCCGCGCGACGATACGGAAACCGACCATTGCGGCTCCTGCCAGGCCTGTCTCGAGATCTGTCCGACCGCGGCATTTCCCGCGCCCTACAAGCTCGACGCGCGGCGCTGCATTTCCTATCTCACGATCGAGAACAAGGGACCGATCCCGCACGAATTCCGCAAGGCGATCGGCAATCGCATCTATGGCTGCGACGATTGTCTCGCGGCCTGCCCTTGGAACAAGTTCGCGCAAGCCGGCCGTGAGGCCAAGCTCGCCGCGCGTGACGAGCTGCGCGCACCGAGCTTGCGCGAACTCGCGCAACTCGATGATGCGGCCTTTCGCGCGCATTTCTCGAAATCGCCGGTCAAGCGCATCGGCCGCGACCGCTTCATCCGCAATGTGCTGATCGCGATCGGCAATTCAGACGATGCCGGCCTGGCGGATGCCGCCGAAAATCTGCTCGGGGACGACAGCGCGCTGGTTCGCGGCGCAGCCGTCTGGGCGCTGTCGCAATTGATCGCGAAAGAGCGGTTCGAAACGCTGGCGTCGAAGGCGATGGCTTCCGAGACGGATGAGACCGTGCGCGCGGAGTGGCAACAAGCAAGCTTCGCTGCAGGTCCCTTGTCCTGATCCAGCAAAGCTGCCGCGCGTCTCCTCGCCAGCAGGTGCAGCACTCTTGATTTCGGCGCGCGAAATCCGCCATGGTCGCGCGCCTATGACACAGACATCGCAAAATCAGCCTTTCTTCACCCGAGACGGCGACGATTTCCTTCCGACGGCGGTCGCGAACGGACCGTGGGATCCGAAATCGCTGCACGGACGCGTCATCATCGGCTTGCTCGGCTTCGTTATCGAGCAGCGTCACGGCGCCGACGATTTCGTGCCGGCACGCTTGACGGTCGACATGTTTCGTCTGCCGAACATCATGACGCCGATCGAGGTCAGGACAAAGCTGATCCGCGACGGCCTCAGGATCCGCGTGGTGGAAGCCGAGTTCGTCTCTGGCGGCGTCGCCATGGCCCGAGCCTCCTGCCAGTTGTTGCGCAAGACGGAAAATCCGCAAGGTAAGGTGTGGTCGCCACCGAACTGGGACGCGCCGCCGCCCGTGGCCATTACGGCCCCGACCGATCCAAGACTCGGCATGCACGGCAAATGGACCACCCGCCCGATCGTCGGCGCGATGGGCTCGCTTGGGCCGCGCCGGCTATGGATGAGCGAGGTGCGCGAGCTGGTCGCGGGCACGCCGCTGACGCCGTTCGTGCGGGTCGCGGTGGCGGCGGATTTCGCCAGCCCCTTTGCCAATGCCGGCGATCATGGCCTTGGCTTCATCAACAGCGACGTCACGCTCTATCTGCACCGGCTGCCGGTGAGGGACTGGATCGGACTCGAAGTCGTGAACCATCACGCAACCGATGGCGTCGCGGTCGGCGAGTGCTGGCTCTATGACGAACAGGGACCGATCGGGACCTCGACCGTGGCTGCGCTGGCGCAGCGCAAGCCGATGGCGGCGCCACCGCCGCCGTGACTGTCATTCCAAGGAGCGCGTCAGCGCGAACCCGGAAATGACGGGGCGATGGGTCAGGCTTGCAAATGCCGCTGCATCTCCGGCCGCGCCTTCAGCGCGGCGCCCTGCTTGGCGACGATCTTGGCAATGCGTTCGGGCGCGAAATTCATGTCGACGAATCCGGGCGCGGTGTTGGCGACCTCGCGATACTCGGCGATCCGGCCGTCACGCAGCGTCATGATCGCGACGCCCTCGAACATCGCGCGCGCGCCTTTCGCTTCCGGCAACAGCGACCGATAGCTGAACATGTAGCGCGCATAGAGCGTCTCGCCGTCGGAGACCGGCGCGTGCATGTCCCAGCGGAAATCGGTCGCCGTGCGGTAGAAATGATCGTCGATCATCGCGGCGATGCCGGCCCGGCCCTCGAACGCGCCGTAGAACACGTCGTGATAGATGCCATCCTCCGTGAATAGGGCGGCGAACGCCTTGCCGTCGCGCCGCTCGACGGCGTCGCAGAAGGCGCGGAGCATGCTCGAAATATTCATGGCGCTTCTCCGGACCAACTTCTTGTCATGCTCCGCGAAAGCGGGGCATCCAGTATCCCAGAGAGGGCGAGACAAATCGATAGGCCGCGGCGCACTGGATCCGTCCGCTTTCGCGGACGATGACGAGCGGGGACTTCACCCCATCTCGGCCACGGCCACGATGATTCGCGCGATATCCTGGGGACGCGACAAGCGATGGTCGCCGTCCTGGATCATGGTCAGTACCACGTCGTCGGCCGGCAGCCGGTGGGCCAAGGCGAACGCATGCTGCCAGGGCACGTCGGGGTCTTGCGCGCCCTGCAGGATGCGCACCGGGCAGCGGACGTCGATGGAACCGCCAAGCAGGAGATGGTTGCGGCCCTCCTCGATCAACGCCCGCGTGATCGGATAGGGCGTGCCGTCGTCATATTGTGACGGCCTCAGCCAGACGCCGGTGGTTTCGATCTCCTTGCGGATTTCGGGCGAAAAGCCCTTCCACATCAGTTCCTCCGTGAAATCGGGGGCCGGAGCGATCAGCACCAGCCCGGCCAGCGAGGCGTTTCGCGGGCGCTTTGCAAGCTCCCTTGCCAGCAGCAGGGCAATCCAGCCGCCCATCGAAGAACCGATCACCACCTGTGGGCCGGCACAGAACTGCTCGAACACCGCAAGGCTGTCCTCGAGCCAGCGTCCGATGGTTCCGTCTTCGAACTTTCCACCTGATTCGCCATGGCCGGAATAATCGAACCGCAGGCAGGCGCGGCCATGCGCCGCTGCCCACTCATCGATTGCTTGCGCCTTGGTTCCCTTCATGTCCGAGTTGAACCCGCCCAGCCAAAACAGGCCGGGCGCGGCGCCGGACCGGGCGCGCACGGCGATCCTGCGCACCGCCTCCCCCTTGCCGACCTCGATAAAGGACAGCTCAGGCCCCAAGACTGGGGTCAAGACTGAGGTGGAGGCTAGGGAATCGGTCATGGAATTGTCGCTCCAGTTCGTGGCTGTCCGACTGGGCACCGCCCGCTAACGGAACAACGGGTATCGCCTAAGGCATTCCGTACGCTTGCGGAATAGAAGATCGGTGTCTATGTCGCCGGCGTGACCCAAATGCCTCGCATTTGTCGGTTTTCATGCACAGCTTGCGACTTCGCTTGCTCGCTGCCGTGTATTGCTTCAATATATCGCCCTTCCTTCACAGCTTTGGAGAACTACCCATTCGCCGTCCCAATAGAGCCCCGCCCGCTGCCACCAAAGACGGGCCGCGCACCAATGATGAGATCCGCAATGCGCAGATCCAGCTAATCGACCAGAACGGTACGAATCACGGCGTCGTCGAGACCGTGGTTGCGATCAGGATGGCCCTCGAAGCGGGCATGGATCTGGTGGAGATTTCGCCGAACAACAATCCTCCCGTCTGCAAGATCATGGACTACGGGAAGTTCAAATATTCGGCGCAGAAGAAAGCCGCGGAAGCCCGCAAGAAACAGAAGGTCGTGGAGATCAAGGAGATCAAGCTGCGGCCGATGATCGACGACCACGATTACGACGTCAAAATGCGCGCGATGCAGCGCTTCTTCGAGGAGGGCGACAAGGTCAAGATCACCTTGCGCTATCGCGGCCGTGAAATGGCTCACCAGGAGATCGGCACCAAGCTGCTCGACAAGGTCAAGGCCGACGTCGCCGAGTACGCCAAGGTCGAGCAGGACGCCAGGTTCGAGGGCCGCCAGGTCGTCATGGTGCTGGCGCCGCGCTAAACGACTGAAATGATTCGGGCGGCCCGTCAGATGATCTGGCGGGCCGTTCATGCTTTACAAAGCCTTGCCGCCGCGCGTGGCGTTGTGCTGGCCCCGTTGGGTACCCCGGTAATCCTTTGATGCTTAAGTGCTCGCGCATCGCGGAGACTTTCGCCATCATGACCACGCGCATCCTTTGGCCGTTGCTTGTGCTGCTTGTGACTGCGGCCGGCGTGCCGCAACACGCCGCCGCCGATTCGGAGTCGGCGCCCGCCTGGATTGATCCCGGATGGCGTCGGACGGTGGTCCGTTATGCCGTCAGCTTCGACGAGCGGGGGCTGAGCACGACCGTGTTCGACTTCGAAATCCTGGCGCTCGACCAGAAGGGCGCCGAGACGATCTCGCAAAGAGTCCTCTCATATAACAGCCATTTCGACGAGCTGACCGTCAGCGACCTCGCAACCGTCAAGGCGAACGGGCAGGTCATCGCGGTCGATGATCGCGCGATCCGTGACCAGCCGGCATCGACCGATACCGCCACGCCCATTTTCAACGAGGCGCGAAACAGGATCATCGCCTATTCCCAGGTCGATGCGGGCGACAAGGTCAGGGGGCGAGCGGTTTATAAGGACAAGCGGCCGCGGTTCGCGGGCGAGTTCGAGCAGTTCTGGACTCAGCCCTCGGACCAGCCGCCGGAGGTGATCGAGCTGACGCTCGACGGACCGGCCTCCAAGCCATTGCGGACTGCGGGGCGAGATGTCGAGCACAGCGAAGAACGATCCGGCGACCGGATCGTCCATCACGTTCGCTTCAAGCAGGATTTGCCCAAACAGAGAGCGGAGAGCATCGGCGGCTTCGATCGTGCCCGGCGCTTCGAAGCCAGCAGCTTCGCCGACTACGCAGCTTTCGCGGCGGCGTTGCACGCGCGCAATGCTCCCATGGCCGTATCCAGCGCGGCATTGCAGTCACTGGCGGCTGAAATCGTCGGCGATGCCACCTCGACGGCGGGCAAGGTCGAACGTCTCCACAATTGGGTGGCGCAGAACATCCGCTATGTCGGCATTGGATTGGAGGATGGAGGACTGGTCTCGCAACCGGCCGCCACCGTCCTCGCCGAGCGATACGGCGACTGCAAGGCGCATGCGACCTTTCTCAAGGCCTTGCTCTCTGCGCAGGGGATCGAAGCCAATCTGGTCTTGGTCAACGCCGATCCGCACTACACGCTGACGGAGGTCGCGACCCTGAATTTCGATCACGCCATCATCTATGTGCCGCAGCTCGATCAGTATCTCGATCCGACGGCGTCACGGGTGGCGTTCGGCGCCCTGCCGTCCCAGCTGAGCGGCAAGCCGGTCCTCAACATCGACACCGGCAAGCTGGCGGCGATTCCGGTGACGCCGCCGGAGCGCTTCACGCTCGCATCCGATACCGACACGACGCTCGCCCCGGATGGAACTCGCCAGGGCCGCACCGTGCTGTCCGGACTGGGATTGGGCGCCGCGCTCGGACGCGAGGCCGCGCGGAACCTCGAATGGGTCGACCGCCAGCATCTCGCCAACGAGATGATCGCAAAAGACCAGCTCAGCGGGAGTGGCGACTACCTTGTCCCGGATCCGCGCAAGCTGTCCGACGAATATGCCATCACGGCGACCTTCCAGCTCAAGCCGGTCAAGCTTGGCAGGTCGTTGCACCTTCCGATGGCCGTCCTGACCGATCCTCGCTTGCCGCTGCTGAAGTTGATCACCGGCGGCATACGCGACCAGTCTTTCCGCTGCCTGCCGCTGCAATATCGGGAAACGAGCTCGCTCAGCCTCCCTGATGGAATCAATCTCTCCTACAAACAGGCGCCGGTGACCTACACGGCCGACTTCGACGGCGAAACCGCGTACGGGGCCGTGCACGGTCATATCGAAGTGCACGGCGAAGTCGCGGTCGAGGGCCGAACCATTCGCTCTCAGGCGCGTGTGCAACTGAGCTTCGACAAGCCGGTATGCCCGGCGGATTTCGTCAACGCCATCAAGATGGGTCTATCGAAGTTCGACGAATTCCGCCGCAGCGATATCGGCCTGACCTCAAAACCCGTCGGCTACGTCGTTGAAATCAGCCCGGACTACAATCTCGGCATCAAGGCGTTCGACAGCAAGAATTACGAACTGGCCTTGACCTGGCTGAAGCCGCTTGCCGAGCAGGGCCACGGCAAGGCGCAATCCTATCTTGGATACATGCATCAGCACGCCTACGGGGTCGCTCGCGACTATCGGGAGGCCGCGCGCTGGTATCTGCTCGCCGCCGAGCAGGGCGATACCTATAGCCAAGTCAGCCTCGGCGAGATCTATGAGAAAGGACTGGGAGTGGCGCGCGACGATGCGCGCGCGGCCCAATGGTACGCCAAGGCGGCGGACCTCGGATATCAGCAAGCTCAGCTCTATCTCGCGACGCTGTATCGGGATGGCCGCGGGGTCGCCCGGGATTACAAGCAGGCCGAGAAATGGTACGCGACGGCGGCCGAGCAAGGTTCAGGCTGGGCGCAGATGAACCTCGGGCTGCTCTACACCCATGGCGGCGACGGCCTGCCGAAGGATCACGGCAAGGCCATCGACTGGTTCAGAAAGGCCGCCGACAACAACGATCCCGATGCCAAGTACGACCTCGGCTGGGCTTATGAGGAGGGCCTCGGCGTTCCTAAAGATCGCGAACAGGCGATCGAGTGGTATCGCAAGGCCGCCGACCAAGGACACCAGCAGGCACGGAGCAGCCTGGATCGGCTGAGCGGCAGCGACGACAGCTTCTGGCCGAGCCTGCTTCAGCTCGTCCTCAGCGTCTTGCAGCAGCTCCTATTCTAGCCCCGCGTCGCATGCCAGATGCCGTTGCAGCGGTCGCCGGAAATGATCCCGCGCCATGAGCCGGCGCCGCTATTTCCGGCAAGCCGGCCGCCGCCGCTCGCCCGCGAGGCGCCGACGGCCACGCTGACCGCGACGCTGCCGCCGCGGCTGACCGCGCCCGAAACCCGCCCGCCGCCAGCCGATGAGACGCGGCTGCCCCTGACGATAAAGGGGACGCTATAACCGGAACTGCAATTGCCGCGCGTGGTCGCGAAGACGACATTCCAGACGCCGTCATAGGCTCCTGCCGCCCGGATGCGCGCGTCGGCGACGCGGGGCACGATGGCCAAGGAAACGGCGGCGATGACGGTTGCCAGCCAGCGCGTGGCGCGTGGGTGGGGAGACACTGCACGAGAGGCAATCGTTGTGAGTGAGCTCGTCATGTGTTGCTGTCCGGGATCGGCGTTGGGGAACATCAGCCATTTGGGGGAGATCAGCCGGACGTCAAGTTCCCCGGTTCATCGTTGCCAATTGCCGCTCGCTCTGCCATAAGCGCAGCCTTCATCGCCCGGCTGATCAAGGGCTGCCGTGGCGATGACCCGTGCGGGCATTTTCCTTTTGGGAAAAACCTGAGCACTGTCAACGCTCTAACGAGCATTTTAGCCGTCTTGGCCGCCCTCGCGGGCGGTTTTGTTGCGGCCTTTAGGAGAGCCAAATGCCCAAGCTGAAGACCAAGTCAGGCGCCAAAAAGCGCTTCAAGGTGACTGCTACCGGCAAAGTGATGCACGCCCAGCGCGGCAAGCGCCACGGCATGATCAAGCGGACGAAGAAGCGCCACGGCATGATCAAGCGGACGAAGAAGCAGATTCGTCAGCTCCGGGGCACCCGCGTGCTGTTCAAGACCGACGGCGACAACATCAAGAAATACTTCTTGCCGAACGCTTAAAGCGTTCGAGCGCGCGATCAGTAAAAGTGGAAGCCGGTTTTACGTCCGAGCGCGCGCTAAGATATTAAGCGCATGATCTTCTCGCCAAACCGCTAACACTTTGGCGGATCATGCGCCCAACCTCAGCCGAGCCGCGTTCGCGCGGCGATCCCGTCACCTTCTCGTCTCAAGGATCATTGTCATGTCTCGCGTCAAACGCGGTGTGACCGCCCACGCCAAGCACAAGAAAGTCTACAAGGCCGCCAAGGGTTTTTACGGCCGCCGCAAGAACACCATCCGGGCCGCGAAGGCTGCGGTCGAAAAGGCCGGCCAATACGCATTCCGCGACCGCAAGCGCAAGAAGCGCACCTTCCGCGCACTGTGGATTCAGCGTCTTAACGCCGCGGTACGCCCGTTCGGCATGACCTACAGCCGCTTTATCGACGGCCTGTCCAAATCGGGCATCACCGTCGACCGCAAGGTGCTGTCGGATCTCGCCATCCACGAGCCGGCCGCGTTCCAGGCGATCGCCGAGAAGGCCAAAGCCGCGCTCGCCGCATAAAGGCTGCGCTCGCGGCGTTAAGACGCTAGCGGGATGCGCCGGCCGTCTTGCGCGCCCGCTGCGAATAGCGCTGAGCGACTTCGGCCCGGCAGAAGGCCGTGAACGAGAGATACATGGTGCCGGACTCGTTCCGGTACTTGCGGTCGCAGACCCGCATCTCATGCCGATAGGCCTGCTTCTTCGGTGCCGTGAGCCGTCCAAGGAAGTCACCTTCGCACTTCTTCTCGACGGCGGCGCCGAACTGTACGTCGCCGCTCGCGCCGAATTCGCAGGCCTCGAAGATTTTCATGGCCCGATCGCAGCCGGGCGCGGCGTTGATTGCGTCGATGATGTCATCCATCTGGGTCGATTTGGCCGGGCAATCTTCTGCTATGGCCGGAGCCGCGCCCAAGACAAGGACCAAGGCCAGGACAAAGACAAGGACCGGGGACAAAAGCAAGGCCGGGCCGGCCACGCGGGATGTCAGGCTCATGGGGTGCTCCTCCTTGAATAAACTTGGTGTGGCCGCAAGCATAAAGGGTTCAGGGCCGGACCGGCCGCGTGACGGGCTTTTTGCTTGACGTTCCGGGCCTGACGCGGCCACAACCAGCGGCCTTTTGCGGAGAGATTTCAGCCGTGTCCGACCTCGCAACACTGGAACAGACCATCCTTGGCGACATCGCCGCCGCCGGCGACGAGGCCGCGCTGGAGGCCGTGCGCGTCGCAGCACTCGGCAAGAAAGGCTCGATCTCGGCGCTGCTCGCAACGCTGGGCAAGATGTCGCCGGACGAGCGCAAGACGCAAGGTGCGGCGATCAACCTCGCCAAGGACAAGGTGACGCAAGCGCTTTCAGCAAGGCGCGACGTGCTGAAATCGGCGGCGCTTGACGCCCGTCTCGCATCCGAGACGCTCGACGTCACGCTGCCATTGCGGGAGACGCCGGCGGAAGCGGGGCGGATTCATCCGCTCAGCCAGGTGCTCGACGAACTGACGACGATCTTCGCCGACATGGGTTTCTCGGTCGCCGAAGGGCCGGACATCGAGACCGACGACTACAATTTCACCAAGCTGAATTTTCCGATCGGCCATCCCGCCCGCGAAATGCACGACACCTTCTTCTTCCAGCCGAAGCAAGACCCCGGGTCGCCGCCCGGGGCAGGCGGCTCGCGCATGCTGTTGCGCACCCACACCTCGCCGGTGCAGGTGCGCACCATGCTGAGCCAGAAGCCGCCGATCCGCGTGATCTGCCCGGGCCGCACCTATCGCATCGATTCGGACGCCACCCACACGCCGCAGTTTCACCAGGTCGAGGGCCTCATCGTCGACAAGGGCTCGCATCTCGGCCACCTCAAATGGATCCTGCACGAGTTCTGCAAGGCGTTCTTCGAGGTCGACCACATCAACATGCGGTTCCGGCCGTCGTTCTTTCCGTTCACCGAGCCGTCGCTCGAGGTTGATATCCAGTGCCGCCGCGACAAGGGCGAAATCCGCTTCGGCGAGGGCGAAGACTGGCTGGAGATTCTCGGCTGCGGCATGGTGCATCCGAACGTGCTGCGCGCCTGCGGCATCGATCCCGACGTCTACCAGGGCTTTGCCTGGGGCATGGGCATCGATCGCATCGCGATGCTGAAATACGGCATGTCGGATTTGCGGCAGTTGTTCGACAGCGACGTGCGCTGGCTAAGCCATT
>WNFD01001452.1_pt1 | contig 23956 bp, 17 predicted proteins | sample 5400491 | NCBI WGS metagenome assembly WNFD01 (sample SAMN13153343, study PRJNA577476) | soil metagenome | isolation source: 120 cm saprolite under Douglas fir tree site 2 hole 2 replicate 2 | place: USA:California | collected 2015-04-18
CGCCGACTAGTGAGACGATGATGAAGCCGACAAAGGCCGGGCTCATTCCGAAAGTTTCCGCCGCCTTCTGTACGGACTCGACAAAAATCTCACTCACCAGTGCAACTAGCACGGTGACGGCGACCAATGTGCCGACCGCAAGGCCAATCGGCCAATGTTCCTCGCTCTCGCCATGCTCGGCGCTCGCGAACAATTCCTTGTGGGTCTTCAGCGAGAACAGCAGGCCGAGCGCGTAGGCGATGATGAGCAGGATAGCGAGACCGACGCTGAGCTTCCGCATAATGGTCTCGCCCTGCGCGAGATCGAGGTCGGCGACCGCCGACGGGGCGAGCAGAGCGACAGTGGCCATCAGCAGGAGACCGGAGTAGAGCCGCGCGCCGGCCCGGTTGTATTCCTGGACGTGATAGCGTAGGCCGCCGAGCAGCAGACAGGCGCCGAGCATAAACAGGGCGTTGGTGACAATCGCGCCGGCAATCGACGCTTTCACGAGCATGTACTGGCCAGCGTGCAACGCGGTGATCGCAATGATCAGCTCCGTCAGGTTTCCCAGCGTCGCATTGAGAAGGCCGCCGACAGCATCGCCGGTCTTGGCGGCAACCGCTTCGGTTGCGTTGCTGAGCAGGGCGGCCAGCGGCACGATGGCGAGTACCGAAAGCACGAAGAGCAGCGTATGGGAATGCGGCGCCATCGTCTCCGCGACCAGCAGAGCCGGCACGAAGGTCAGCATCCAGAGCAGCGGGGTGTGCCGGATTTGCTTCAGGAGGAGTTTCATGGCGGGCGCCGTCTCCATACTGGATGCGATGCGCAAAATCCGGCCTCGCCGCGGTACCGGTATTGATCTGGGTCAACACAGACCCCCAGGCCGGGAAGGGCTTGCAGCCGTTTTTCACCATCCCCACAGAAAATGTCGTCGCGAAGGCGGGTTGAGTTTACGCGCTAACGCGCCGTGGAGCTGCACAGACAGCAAACGTCTTGAACTGGCGTCGCTGAATTGCCAATCCCACTCCCATGCCATCATCCACGACAAATTGTTTCATCAGGGGTGCAAATCGTCGGACGTCCGAGTTGGGTCAGACTAGGAAGTGAGAACGCATTCGCAAAGAGTCCGCTCAGCCCCGCATAACGGACATTGATCGGCTCCGTGCAAAAATCATGATTTATGCACAAATTCGTTGACCCATATAAAATGCTGCTTTATGTTGTGCATATTATATGTGCGAAATGGAGGGCGATATGACGGTCTATGGATACGCGCGGGTGAGCACCGACAGCCAATCTTTATCCGCCCAATTAGCCGAACTCAAAGCCGCCAAATGCGCCAAGATATTTCAGGAGAAGATCAGCGGTGCGCGGTCCGACCGCAAGCAACTTACGCGCCTGATGGCAGGCCTGGCAAAGGGGGATGTTTTGATCGTCACCCGTCTCGACCGACTGGCGAGGTCCACACGCGATCTTCTTAATCTGCTGGGGACGATCGCCGAGAAAGGGGCAGGGTTTAAATCTCTGAGAGACACCTGGGCGGACACCACGACGGCGCACGGCCGCTTGATGCTGACCGTTTTGGGCGGTCTCGCTGAGTTCGAGCGCGAACTAATCCGGACGCGGACCGGCGAAGGGCGTGAGCGTGCCAAGGCCCGTGGGGTCATCCTTGGTCGAAAGCCGAAGCTATCACCCCATCAGCGGAGGGAGGCTTTGACTCGGCGAGAGGCGGGAGAGGTCCTGACCGATATCGCACGGACATATAATGTTAGCCATTCTACGATTTCGCGCCTCTAAGCCAGGCGCCGAAGGGTTTTCGACCGCCGCCTGGCGGCCCGCTTACGTCATAGGTCGCCTCCCCACTCATCAGGGTATTATCCACTGCCCGGATGAGGTAGGACCAGTCGATGTCTGGTGCACGGGAGAAATATTAAGCGAAACTGTTCGTATCTCTCAACGGAGAGTGTGCCCAAATCTGTGAGGAGTTTAAAATGATGAAGCAAATTTTGAAGGCTGGTCCGAACCAGATGGAAACACTCCGGCGGCTCAGAACAGAGGCGGCGGCAATCGACAAGGACGTGAAGGTTCGTAGTGAGCGAATTAGGCAGACGAGGGATTTTCGTATCCGCTTCTGGTTTCGTGACAAAACGATGGAACAGAAATTCGCGGTCTCGCTGCATTCGGATCCATCGCACCCAGGGGCGAGCGGCGAAAAAAAAGCTGAACGGCGCGTCAACCCAAGTGAGCTACAACTTGACCACCCTGCGTTGCCTGTCGATGGTGCGTGACGCTTTAATGCCTAGGGGGCCTAATCTATGCCGCAAGGTCTGTTCTTCGCTTGTCGCGTATTGAGTACCCAGCCTGATAAGCTCGAATTCGTTGTATTCCAGAAGTCAGAAATTGCTCGGCGGCATGATGTGCGAGTGTCTTCAAAGGGTTTCGAGACTGAGATCGAGGCAGTAGCCGAGATCACACGGTTGGGCGGCGTTATTCCGACTGGGGTTTCCATTTTTCTTGACTTTTTTGATGACGAAAACCTTGATACCGTTTGGTGTTGGAAGGACGAACGCACAAGAGGCGCATCGCAAGTCTTTGAATCGGAACGCGAAGCGATTGACGCATTGGAGAGTGATGAGGTTGTGTTCGATGCCCTGCTTGATTGATGCTCGCGAACCGATCCGCCTTTCCTTAACGCGCCTTGGCCATTGTCGATAGGCATCCCAGACGGCTTAGCTGACCGTGCGCTCGAGAATTATTGAGCGAAACTGTCAGCCCGCGCCGATGTGCCAAAATTGGTGGCACCGATCGCCAGCAAAAGCTAAACAATATGAGACGGTTACGAGTTGTGCTGATAGTTGGGCCACGATGTTGTGCCAAGCGGGGGGACGCGGCCGGCCGATCTTTAGACATTGCCGAGATTGCCCAGCGCATTACCCTCGCTACCGCGGTCCCCGATTTCGCGCGAGATTGCCGTGCCCAATCCCGGCGACCGGCGGCAACATCGAAATCGACAATTGCGATGAGTTCGAATTCAAGGTCGGATTAGACACGGCCAAAGAAAGTGGACGCGGGACCGAGGCTAGTTTCCTTTTTTTCGGGTATCCTAGATTTATGAGCAACCAAAATAGGGACATTCCCAAACGGGAACGCGGTAGTCTTTATACGACTAGCCGAGAGACAGGCGTATGGGTGCAACTCCAACCAGATCAACTAGCCTTGGATGCGTGGATTGAGGAATGCATTTACTCTGCAGACCCTCCTCCGAAGCAACTGCCCAAATTCTATCGGCCTCGATTCAGGAAACCGTTATGACTCTACAAACCGAAACATACGACCAGCTCTTCCAGAGATTCCTAAATTCCATTCGTCTGATTGTCGAAAAGAAGCAGGTCGAAGCTGCCCAGCGGATGATACGCGACATTCAAAAAGAATGGCAACGCAGACGAGATCAAGGAGACACGGTTGTTAACTACGACAGACCCGAGCGCGGATTGCTTGCTGCATTGGGCTACCACGTGGGCCACAATCAGGGCCAATCTTCGGAGATGCGAAGGTTGATACTCAAATATGTGCTCGAAGGAGAATTACCCATGATTCATTCGGCCGAGTATATGAAAGAATGGGGCGGACCCAATTCCTCAACCCGATTTCAAAAGCTCGCTCGGTTCTTGGACAACATGATCGAAGGCAACCAAGCGAAACCAAACAGCCAGCTCGCTGTGAAACAATGGCGCGAAGATCGCGAATGGCTTGAAGGTTATCCGCATTCTGGCGACGGAAGCTAATCACGACAGGCACCCCGCTCCGGCCGCGTTGCCTTGAGTCAGTGTGCCATTGCCCCAATTTCCACGACCGAGCAGGCCAACTCAGTGCTTCCTTCAACCTGCCTCGACTTAGCTTGAGACGAATTTTTCTCGGAGTCGACGCGAGGACATCGGAATGGCCAAACAAGTTGTGCTTTGGAAGAGAAAGGGAGCGAGTCTGGTTAGCTCGTGGACCGACTACATTTACTGCACCCAGCGAGCCGATGGCACTTTCTCACTTCGTCAAACCAGCGCGGAAGAAGGCGACGGGATCATATCTCCAAAAGGAGTTACAGGCATTCGATCCGCTGAAAAAATCGTCGATACCGTTCTGGAAATGTCCGACTCGATTGGACCGGACGAAATTTCAGGCGAAATTTGCTCAACGCTTGAGGTGCTCGACAGAGGCCTTGCTAAAAAATGTCGAGAGTACGGCGATAGCCCTTCGTCATAGGATCTAAAGCGGCTATCGCGCCTATCGCAGCCATCGGAGCATAACCAATTCGGCTGGTCTACCCAACGGAACATATACGATACCATTTTGTCGAAAGCGCCGACCAACCGAAGCGGCCTGCGCGCGTGACATGCCAAACGCAAGAATGCTGGGTTCAGGAGGCCATTCTCCAATTTCCCCACGACCTTCTCCCGCAAGATAAGTGAATTTGCGGGTACTCAGATAGCGCTTTAGCTCACGATCCCAATATGCATTTGTCCCCGCACTCTGGCTCTTGCTAAATGGATTCCACGCGGTAATGAAGGCGCCACTCCTCGTTTTCATCTTGGTCAACAACCCGTCAACGATTAACGAGTGGTGACCGATCCGGACCAAGATAGCCCTACCGTCGTTAAATGCCACATAATCCGTAGCCCGATACGCTAAGATTAGGTCTGACCGCATTCTCCCGCTTCCTAATACTTTTTCACTTGAGCCAAGGTTCATGGATCTTGGGCTCGATAGGCGACGATGTCGCCGTCCTCCCCTATTCAGCGTTATCATCTTGGTAGATTTCGACGGCACCGCAACACGTGTCGATGCCTGTCGGTTATCTTCCAAGCACCTGCTGAAACCAGAGTAGCGCCGCCTCGCCTTCTTTGCGCGTGACCCCGTCCACTGTGCGACTATGGCGGATGCCATTGCGGAGTTCAGCAATTTGGTCGAACCGTTTGGTTAGAGTTTCTTTGTTTACGAACCGGGCCTCGAAAAGCGGCCAGATCGCCTTGCTCAAGATCGCGTCTTGAACCTCTCGAAGGTCCGCATACTCAAGCTTACCGCCCAGCGTTTTGTAGTGGTCTAGATCGAAGGCGGCATTTTTTCTCGCGGCTGCCTGGAGCCGCTCATCGATCTTCTGGTTAACGTGAGGAGGAAGTCTGACGGCGTCGCCCTCCAAGACCTCGTCGATGGTTTTCCGGAGGTTCAATTCCACCGCCTCTACTTGAGCGTCAAGCTCGCGCAATTGTGGGGGGAGGTCGAGGCGTTCCTTCACCAGCAGATCCTCAATAGCCTCCTGAAGTGTGCGCTGTCGTTCGGAAAGAAAGGCCTCAAAATCGTTGGGACCGAAAGGTTCGCGCCGTAGAATGTCGAAGGCCGCGGTAGATATAAAGTGCGATTCCAGAATCGCACGTACCGCAGCTTCGCCGTTGGCAGCAATCATCTCCGGCAGATACTCGTTCGGCAGACGATCATTGATGACCTTACGATTGGTGTCGGCAGTTAGCGGAGTCCGGTTTAAGATAGAGTCGATGGCGCTGCCGAGGCCGCGCTCTCTTCCCCAGCTTTTGGGAACAATGTGGTGGTCATCGAGATCGCCATATTGCGGCACCGTGCCGGCCATCCAATCGCGGCAGCCACGAAGCACAAGTAAATTAAATATGCCGTTATAAACGGAGCTGCCTTTCTTGGTTTCTCGCCGGAGATCCAGCGCCTTGAACCGCCCTTGAAACTCGCCGATGAGCGCCGGCTCGGCTTCGTCATCCTCATACCATGCTTTCACGTCCAAATAGTCCCGCGCGCTCGTGGATTCGACCGAACCGGAATACCGGTTGTTAAAGACGCTGGCCCAGTACCAATGACGAATCTTGCGCTGAGCGTCGAGTTGCCGGATCGCTGGTAGCTTCCTGGCTGCCAGCTGAAGAGCTGCAAAGGCTGGCAGTATCGAAACATAGGGCAGGTACTGGGACGAAATGGCTCCGAACTCTTGGGGATGACGAAGCAGGTTGATCGACCGTTGGAGCGCTTCAACTGCCTCATGCCACTGCTTCTCGAACTCGGAAATGTCGGGAAGCAATACTTCCTTGTGCAACGAACCGTCGGCTCCACGTACCTTCTTCTCTTGGCCCGGTAGGAGATAGTAGAGATATTTTGGGGAGCAGTAGGCTTGACGAAGGATGGACATCACCTGGAGGATGTAGACGTTCATCCGCTCAGTCTCGACAAAATCTAGACGCGGTGCTGCGTCGCGCCACAGGTGCTTGAGTTGGAGACCTTTGGGTTTGAGAAGTGCATTGATCAGGTCGAACACATCGAGGCGAATGCCGCGACTGTTGATCTGGGTGAAGATGTCGCAGACCTTGTCGAGCTCCAGCTCCTGATCTAGTTCAATGTACGAGATTTGAAATTGCTGCGTAATTCCTTCAAGGTGCTTGTCAAACTGCAACGCGTTCTCGGTGTGCCGGCGAGCGGTCTCGGCGCCCGCTTCGTCCCCTTCGCTCAGTGCGGCAGTTTCCCTACTTCTCCAGTACGCCTCGTATCCCTGCGACCACCTCACTATGGATCGGTCCCCCCGCCCGACAACAGCCAAAGGAAATCTGTGCGTTTCATACTGCGCCAGATCGGCCTCTAGGGTCTTTTCGCCCGTGCGTGTCCAGTCATACTCGAACGCCTCGTCGTAAGCTTCCTCCATGAAGCGATCAACGCGGATGAAATAGAGAAATCGATTCGCGCGACTCGGAGCCGGCACATCCGGCGCTAGGAACGCGTAGTACATGGCTGTAAGCCGCTGCTGTCCGTCGAGCACAATATGCTCGGGAGCGCCCTCGCCCTGGAACCCATAAATGGCCTCGCAGGCGAGGGACTCGAAGTTATCCTTCTTCCCTTTCCAAAGTAGTAAGCTACCAATGAAGTAGTCGAGGAAAATCGAGCGCATAAGTTCGCTGATATCCCAAGGCTTCCACTCAAATTCACGTTGGAAATCAGGAATTACAAAACGACCCTCGCGAAGTCGATTAACGAGGACCATCAGACTGACGTGGTCCGGCTTCTGAGCGTCCTTCATATCTTTTCCCCCAAGCTATTTGGCGTAACGGCGCGTTGTTCGCATCTCGCTCATCGAATGTTATATTTTTCGCCTGTAGATTGGACCCGACCTAACTCTCGAAACAAAAAAAAGCCGAGCGCTGCGGCGACATTGTCGGGATAAGCAAGTTGCGATCGAGAAACATGTTTCGCATCTCGCAACTGGTCTCGGCAATCAATAGGCAACCGTGACACGCCGCTCCGTGGGTGGCCCGGTCACCGCCGTGGTCGTCCGGCTCGTGATCGGCGCAGATCGGATCGTTCGAACAAACGGTCGCGCGGTCCAGCGCACTGCACAGTATCTGCGAAAAACGCGTCGCAGTTCCGACGAGTCCTCCAAGTGTGCCTTGAGCACCAGCGGTCGCCGTATAGATCAGGATGCCACAGCGCTCGGGCGCGCCGCTGGCTCCAGGTAGCGCGTAGACGCGCTCCTTGAGCGAGCTGGCGGGATAACCGCAATCCAGTGCGATTTCGGTCATCAAAGCGTGAGCCAGGCTGTGAAGAAGAACATATGCTGTCCCGGGATACTTTGGTGGCTTCGCAAACTTCTTTCGCCACTGCAGATAGCCGCGGTGCAGCAGTTCATGACGCGCTTGCGCCGGCGCTTGAGCAAGCCATTGCGCAATCCTGACTTCGTCAAAGTGAATAAAGATACCTTCCCCAAATTGTTCGATCGCCGGTAGCCAGTCAGCGTCGCGCGAAATCGGCGCGCCGTGCACTGCAAGCCCGACATCTTCAAGCTCGCCGTCGGCCGAGGTCGGAGCAGCCTCGAATCGAGTGAAGCCGTAAAGGCACGACACCGCTCGCAGACGATGAACCGCGACGATGCTCTTGATCACCGAAAGGTCAACATCTGCGGCAGGATCATCCCAGGCGTCGCGTGGCAGGGTTTGCGCGTAGAGTTTCGCCGAAGGCAAATTCTGTCCGATCTCAGACCTGCCGCTAGCGAAGACGTCGAACTCCGCTATCTTTGGTGATCCGCTGTTGTCCACGATCGCACCCTCGCGGATCCTCACCAGCCGAGCAAAGATTTCCTCATCGGGATATGATTCGAGCGCCGCGCGCACTTTTGAGTTGAACCGCTTCGCCGGCCCCACGTCCTCGACCGACTGGACGTTCGCAAGCTCGCCCGACAAGCTGTCGACGAGACGCGTCAACTCATCCTCTGCCGTCGGCAGGGAGATAACCGTATCGACTTGCGGGAAGTAGGTATTGGTCGCCGTGCGCGTCAGCAACTTGAGCTTCTGATCGCATCCGTTCGGATCCCGATCGAGTAACCACGGTCGCTCGCCGCGACAATCGCCGAGCAACCCCGGTAGGAACAACGTCTGCAACGATAGCTGCTTGCCGCATCCACATACCACGGTGAGATCCGCGGGATCGGCGCTGGTCCCTCTCTCTTCCATCCACATCGGGTTCTCGCACGGCTGCCCCCGATGGACGATCCATTTCCAGTCGATGTCCTGCATATGTCCGTTCTTGCAGGCACAGAGAAAACGGATCGGCGTCACATCTGATTTCTTGCCGTCGTCGAACACAAACTTGCGGCGTCCGCCGCGCGTATCGAGATCTTGCCAGCGCACCAGGCGACGGCGGCGAGCCGTACCGCTGCCGACGGTGCTGATCTCGACGTGCTCGCAAACAAAATAAGCCGGGAAGACCGGCGCTATAATGTAATTTGGAAGCTGACCAGGCCGGCCATGATCGATCGGGGGCGTGCGAAGCGACAGATTCGTCGTCGGCGCCAGCCTGTTTTGGGCCTTGAGGAACTGTTCAAGCCTTGCGGTCAGACGCGGTTCCGGAATCGGCGTGAACGAGCCAGCCCGCATTTCCCAAAGTTCCAGGCCACCGATGACGACCGAGCGCGTCGGCAGGTCGACCATCGCGCCGGGCCCAAAGCTCGACACCACCTGACTCAATCGCTGCGCGTTCTTGCTCATTTTAGGTCATCCGCGTTGGCGATGGAGTTGCCCCATGGATCGCGCGGGTTGATGGTGACATTGGCCTCGACGTCGCGCATCGAGCGCCCGGCAACAAACCGCTGATGAGCCGCAGACAGGTTCTCCAACTCAGGTGCCAGGGGCATGTGAAGCAGACGATGTGGACTTGGGTTGCGGGCATAGGCGAAGGTGTTGCCACCCTTTGTCTGCTCGTCAGCTGTCGCGATCCATGCATCGAACAGAACGTCGATCAGGGTGGCGAGTGCTGCCTTGCCACCGGGGATAGCCTCCTGCGGGGCGCGGTCGACAATTGCGTCGCGCACCACCGCTCGCGTGGCTGGCTGGTTCATCAATTCTTTCACCGCAGCATCTTGGGTTAACCCGGGATTGATGTGCCGCGCCGCCGCGACAACAATGGCTGCAAGCGCACGGTCAAGCGCGCGCGACGCCCAGGGCGTTACGCTTGTGGCCTCGACTGCGCGATAGAAACTGCGATGGAAGTGACCGAACTGCTCAAAGTGCGCACGATCGCGCGGCTTGTGCATATTCAGGATGACGACCACGAGACCGGGCCGCCGATGATCGCGGCCGATGCGGCTGGTGGCCTGGATATATTCCGCAGCCGTTTTGGGCTGGCTCTGAACGACCATCAATCCGAGCCGCAGGATGTCGAGACCAACGGAAATCATGTTGGTCGCAAGCGCGACATCGACCGGTTGGCCGTCGGCCCCAAAGACTGCGTCCAGCCGCTGCTTCGCAAGAGCTACGTCGTCCGTTGAAACGCGCGAGGTGATCTCCAGCGGTTCACGGATAGCACGATCGGCGAAGGGCGCATCCTTCGGATCGGCCCGGCGGCGATCCGCTCCGTAGCGGGCGGTGTTCGCGCGCACCTCATCCTCGACGATACGGCGCGCGCCGCCAAGCTCGCGGAGCGCATTGAAGTAGCAAAGCGCCGTCATGTAGGGATCGGCAGGGTTGCTCATCCCTGCAACAGGGGTATGCGAGTCGTATTCAGCCTGAGCCGCCGTGAGCAGCGTTGTGAGTGCTCGAAGAAAGACGAGCTTCGGTCCCTTGCCTTGCGCCGCTATGCCCAGATAAAGACGCGCTGGATCCTGGGATGAGGCGACTGTTCGCGCAAAGAAACTGTCCGTGCGATCGATGCCCGGAGGCGGGAAAATGCTTGTTTTATGACGATCAAACAGGGCAGCGATCTGCTGACTGGCCCGTCTGACGGTGGCGGTCGACGCCACGATCTTTGGCCGCACACGCTTGCCGCCAACGCGGCGCGCAGCCAGTTGATCGATGGCTACCTCGTAAAGTCCCGCCACAGTGCCGAGCGGACCGGAGATCAGGTGCAACTCGTCCTGAATGATGAGATCGGGCGGGTCGAGCATCCAGCCATTGTCGAGCTTGCGTCCCTGCCGGGGCTCGGCGGCTCCGAAGAACCCGACACCTTCTTGATAGCGGTCGACCTGACCGAAGAATGCGCCGGCCCGACCTTCCCATGGAAGGCTGGCAAACTTGTCGACGGTCGCAATCAGGAACGCGGGCAGCCGCTGGTAAATCGGATCATCGACGGTCAGGATTGGCAGCGGCCGATTTCGCGTAAAGTCACAGGCCGTATTGACGCAACGGATCACCATATTATTCGGCGCGTTGTCGTTTGGCACGCATGCAAACGACTGCGGCGTGAAGGCAGTCGCACACCATGGACACGCTTTCAGCGGCGCCGGCGCACGCTTGTCCTGCCCCAACTTGTAGCGGCGCACGCGCCCCACGGCCGTCGTCTGGTCGGCGTCGCCAGTGCGGCCCAACCGATTGGGAGACGCATCTGACCCGACCCAGAGCCCGATCTCGATCGGCCAATCTCCCAGCAGCCGGCACCCTTTCTCGTCGGCATTCGCTGCATCGGTTCGCATCAGTTCAAGCGCGCAAACAACGCCTGCGGCGCGCGACAGCTGGTCGAGGGTCAAAAGCCGCAAGGTATAGCGCATGATGACGGCAACGCCCGCGCCAAGGACTCCCGAGCCCTTGAGCCGCCGAAGCGCGATGACGAATGCCGCAAGTCCGAGATAGGCTTCGGTCTTGCCGCCGCCTGTCGGGAAGAACAGCAGGTCGGCGATCTCGCGGTCCTTGTGCGTTCGATCGGACAAACCCGCAAGATTGACGAGAATGAAGGCCAGCTGGAACGGCCGCCAAGTCGGATTCGGTTGCGAGGCATCTCGGCGGCGCGCAGCAGCGGAAACTGCCAGATTCATGAACCGAAACGCGGCACGGGCAAGTTTTTCGCGCGAGAGGACGTCGATCCCTTCAGCGATGCGATCGCGGGCCGCTTGCATATCGGCAATGAGTTGCTCGGCTGTTTCGCGGCGACGAGACGCCAGACCAGCCAGCTTTCGGCCCTCGGCGTCGATCCACTCCGCATAGAGCTGCGGCAAGGCCGACAGAGCCCTAACCAAATCGGCGCCACCGCCTGCGGCTGCCTCCGCAAGCTGCGCCATGTCAAAGGCGACCTGCGATTTCAGCGTGACATCCTCGTTCGGTGCAACACGCTCTACTTCGGCCTGCGGTAATGGATCGGTCCAGACTCTCGCGACGCGACCAGTCCTTTCCTCGTCGGCATTCCAGGCTGCCGCAACGTTCCTGCCGACGCCGTATTCGCAGACATCACGATAGTGCAGGTCGGCCACCCTCAGGTCGGGATCATCAGAATTGAAGCCGGAGAGATCGCGGCGCGGCCGGAACCCCTGTTCGCTGACAAGTTCGAGCTTGGCCTGGAAGACAAAGCTGACGTCGGCATAGCGGCGGTGGACTGCCGCTCGACGATTGACCAGAAATACCGTGAGCGCGCGGACCTGCTCGCTTCCGTCCGGTGTTTCGTAAGTGAATAGACGCGCATGAGCTTCCAGCACAAGGCCGCCTCCCTTTCGTTGCGCGGCCGCGCTTTCCGGAACGACGATCTGCTGCCCTCGCCCATCAGGAACAGCGACCCGAACGGTTTGCTTTCGCGGTGCCCGAACCCAATCAACCTTGGGGCGCTTCGGCTTTTTCGGATCGTCCTGAGAACCTCCGAAATCGTCATCAGGCAGCAAGACCGATTCGGGCAACGGTGGTTCGGTGCGGTAATCACCCCACGAAACCACCGCTCCGATTTCGGTCACGTCATGCGGCAGCAGAACCGTCAGACCGATCGATGACGGCAAGAATCGCCGCTTGGCGTTGGGGACTTCGGGTGGGTCGGCATCGCCAGACGCGCCGCCCGCGCCTTCGGCATCGGACTCTCCGACGTCAATCTCCAGCTCTTCCTGTGTAGATGGATCGTCTTCGGCCCCTTGCCCTCCGTCCTGTGTCAACGGATCATCTACTGGCGCAAGAAATCCGGTGAGGTACCAGCGCGAGGGATTTTCGTTCAGGCGCTCCTGCGCAAGGTCTGTGTCCCGTGCATCTGGACCAACCAGGTCACGGCGAAACTTCTCGACGATGGACGCTCGAACGGCAAGTGGCGTGGCAGAACTGGTCATTTGCGTTTCGGTCCCTCCGCAATCACCATCTCGCCGAGTGTCTTATCCAGCCACTTCGACGTATAGTTCTCCTTCAGGGCGGCGCCGGGCTTGTGCCCTGCGTCCTGAAACAGCCCCTCAAGCGCGACAAGCCGGTCGCGGAACCCAAGCCTCACGCCAAAGCGAAGGCTGGCCTTGTCGGGGCCGCACAGCACCCACGTATCGGCCCGCCCCAGCGCATGTGCCCAAAGCGACGCCTCGCCAAGATCGAGGTTCGCCGCCAATGGATCGCGCAGCAGCATGGCGGCGCGTTGCGCGTCGTCGACCTTGTTGACGGCCTTCAGGGTCTGCGTAAGCACGGCCTGATCAATGCGCTGCTCTTCACGCCGACGCTGATAGCCGGTCTGCGTTTCAATGACGCAGTCTTCGACCGTCTCCACGGCATAACCTCCCGCAAGGACTTTCCACGCGTTAATGCGCCAGCACTCAAGAATGACGTTGGTGTCCACCAGAACCGGGCCTTGATGACGCGCCATAGCCCCTCACAAATCGAGTGACAGTTTGACGCCGTGCGTCGCGCAAAGCTCGGTCAGATCTTCAAGTTTCATATCAAGCAGATCCGCGGCCTTGCGCGCCGAGACCTGCCCGTCATCGATCGCAAGTGCAATCACTTCCATGAAAGCCTTCGAATAAAGCGGCGGTGGCGTGCGTCCCGAAATATTGCGACCGTTATTGCGCAGGTCGGCATCGGAAATTTTGTTGGCCTGAGCGTTGTCCAGCCGCTCCAGAGCGACGAGCCGCCATTTTAGTGCCGTGGCAGTCACCTGAAGCGCTTCTGCCGTGTCGTTTAGCCATTTGACATTATCGACCTTCGCGGGCGTGAAGCGGTCGAGAACGGCGACCGGCATCAACAAGGCCGAAGCAAAGTTGTTGGCGAGCTGCTCGACACGGCTCTTGCTGCGCTCAGAAGCCTCCTCGACGTGCTCTGGAGGCATCGTGTCCCAAGTGAGAATGTGGAACAGCTCATGCGCGAGATCGAAGTGGCGTCGGCCGATGACCTCGTGGCGGTTGATCAGCTCGGCATCGAGATCAGGCAGCCGGCAGGCGGCGCCGGAGATACCGTCGATCGCGTCGACCATCAGCACGAGAACGCCGAGCTTGCGCTCCATGACCTCGGCGAGCCGCTGCGCTGGCACCTCCCCCAACTCGAAATCGGCGGCAAAGCGCTCGCCGGCGGCCATGGCCTCCGCGAAGGTGCTTTTCGACGTCAGCTTGAGAGACTGCCGCAGGTTCGGCGGCGGTTTGCCTACCGACGGTGCGAGCGTGCGATTTGCCGCGATCCAACGGCCGGCAACGCGTTCGAATGCGTTGAGCCGTTCATTCGACACCTTCGATTGGCGCCAGGAGAACTTTCCCTCGCCCACAAGCAGAAACGGATTGGTAAAATAATCGAGCGATGCGCCGAGCTTCTCCACGGCAAGCAAAAGCTCGTCCGCCGACAGCCGGCGTTCGCCGGTCTCGATCGCAGACACGGTCTGCCGATCCTTGAAGCCAAAGAGGCGCGCAAGGTCATCCTGCGAGAGCCTGCGTTCCTCGCGAAGAGCTTTCAGCCGAGTTGCAATAAGCGTTGTCATGGATGCAATGTAATCTTGCGGATTGACAAAAGCAAGAATTAATTGCAGATATGCATCTGGGGAGCAGCTCCCAAGCCGGCGAAGGTCTAAGATGGAAAAGCTATTTGGAGCAATTTCAAAGGGCGACGTGGACCGTTGCTGGCGAACCATTGCCGAAATGGGCCATCTGGACCTCCACACTTTCACAAAATGCCCGCTGCGACGCCAGAGCGACCGCGGCCCCATCATGTTTCCTGAAATGCGACATGATCGACTTCGTGAGAAGCGATCGCCTTGTTCACCGCACTGCGAAACCGAGTGAACGTTCGTCGCTCGGCTTCGTCCGGCGATCGATACGACCACCCTCCCCACGGGGGGAGCGGCCGTCCCCTCAGCCTGCACCAACAATCGCCGCGCTTTCTTGCCCGTGAACGCCACGGGACGTGTGACTGTTGACAGGCCCGATCCTGCGATATCGGCCCAATGGGCGGTCAGATATTCGAGATGTTTCGCCAACTCATCCTCGGGAGGCCGCACCTTCGCATGGAAATCCCACGGCCGATAACACGGACCGCCCATCGGACCGACGGAATAGCTGCTCGGATTTTCGACCTGGTAGAAATCTTGATCTGAAATTCCTTTGACAATGCCCACGCAACCATTGGCGGAGGCCCAGTCGACCGTCTCTCTCCACCTGCGCATCTTCTCGGTGTCGTTGCTGTATGCCCATCCCGCGAGAATGAGAGGTGCCGGCGGTTGGCTTGGATTACTGGAATGCGCCTCGGCGTATTCGACCAATTGCTTGAAGACGTCGTTCCACCGCGATGGGTTAGGACAAATGCGTTGCGGGGTCGGAGCCTTCACCTTCGTGCTGCGGTCAACACCACGATTGCGCGTCGGCAATGGAGGTTGAACGGGCGACTTTTCCAAGACGATTGTCTGAGGAAACCAGTGTTGCTGCTTGAGATGTTCTGATATTTCGCCCGCCGTGATTTTGTTAGTGCACTCGGGACATTCGATGGGCAGTGCAAGGGAATCCGGCCGAACGAGTTGAGGTTTGAGGCGAGCGATGACGAGAAATTTGTAGCTGTCATCCTCGACCCACGAGACGCTCTTGCCACGCTGGTCATAAACCACAAGGCGCCCGACGAGGAAGCCCGCATTGTTCTTCATCAGAAGGATAATGCTCTTGTCCTTTCCGGCTTCAATGTTGATCAACGAGCAGAGCTTCGAGGCAGACGCCTCGGCCTCCTTGACGATCCCGATGATGAGGCCGTCCCTTTGTCTGAACTTCGCAAGAGCGGATTCGGTCACGACCGGCGAGCGAATGCCTTTCGCCGCCACATAGGTATTGTCCATGCAAGGATGCTTGTACCAGGGCGGTCCCAGCGGGGGATCGATCCAGACGCTGCCGCCGTTGTGGCGTATGAAGTAAACTTTATGGCTGCACTCGGGGCAGTTCGTCAGAAAGCAGCAGCTTTCTTTGCTGCGGCTGTAGCCGGCATAATCGTAAACATCCGAACGTGCGGACCCGTCGCAACCGCCGCCGTAGAGGTGCAGCGGCACACAGCGCCCCTTTATGTAGCGGAACTCAATTTCACTGCCGCATCGGCTACAGATTGGCATCCGGCACTCTCTGCTGGCACGATCAATCACTCTGCATCGTCATCGCTTTCATCCCCGGCGTTCCCCTTCTTACCCGGCGCGACGCTACGACGAACCTCGTCAGCGTGACGTTCGGCGTTGAGAGCGAGGAGGCGGGCAAGGACTTCGTCGCGGAAGTCGGAAGGCCAGAATAGACGGCCCTGGTAGGTGTGGTCGTCCTCGTTGGTCTCATCGAGGAAGATCGGCTCGGCGCGCGCGGCAAGGTCGCGCCCGCCGTAGGCTTCGAGCACGGCGCAGTCCATCGCGCCGTGCAGCTCGCGCAGGCGCTGGATGTCCTCAGCGGTCTCGGCCGAATCGTGGAATCGATTGTAGGTCTTTGTCATGCCCTCATTGCGGGCGATCATGAGCGCGGCCCGATGGTCGTGATAGGCGCGGCCGGCAGCCTCCAAGTCAGATGAAGTCTCAAACAGTGGTGGAAAGGGAAAGGTATCGAAACAGTCGGATGGTGTATATCGAAGATCGTCCTTCATCGATGATGCAGAGAAGCGCGCCCACACTTCGTGCAAACGGCACTGGAGTACGGAAGGGGGCGACGTTAGAGAAAGCAAAGATATTACACTCGATAGAAAATACGGGACCAGTTGCAACTTGGGCCACACCGAGGTGGCCGGAAATCCGGCTGACAACGAGCACATGCGACTTGTCGGCAATTGCTGCCCTTAGCTCCCATCGCGGGCGCAAAAATTGCCACCATTTCTCTCGCGCCTGCTTATCAGACTTTTTCTCGCGCTCTGGTCTGACATACCGTTCAACGACGGCAAGCAGATTTGGGCACCGAGATCGAGCCTCAGTTTCACTATCCCGACTAAAATCAATTACAAACCGCCTATGGCTTTGTGCGGGGTCTGTGTTGATCTCCTCGCCGCCAATATAAGGAAAAATGCGTTCCGAGTTATGCGGACCAGCTTGGATAAGTTCGGCCATGTCCGCTAACGACGCTGTTTCACCTTTAGCAGCTGCAGTATCATCGAATGTGAAGCCCATTCCCAGAAGGTAACAGCCAGTGAACGCGCGGCCGACATTTGCCGACAAGACCGCAGGTGAATGGTCGAGTTCCCCTTCCACTAGGTAGGCGGAGATGCGTCGTACTTGGCGCCCATCGATCTCAGGCGCATTAGCTATACCCTTCTTCAAGTGCACTACGCTCACAATTACTGCTGCCTCCCCTGGCCACTTCAGTCTTCGCGTTGCACGCAGGATCGCGCCGCCCTGCTCCATAATGGTTGCCAGCCCAGTATCGCGAGTGTCACCTTGACCAATGGTGTTCGTGGCGATGAGCCCGAGCACACCGTCAGATCTCAACATCGCAAACGCGCGGCGAAAGAAATGCGCCACGAGATCGGCATTGCCATGTGCTCCCACGTGCAATGTCTGAAGCCAGGGCAAGTAACGCGCTCGATTGCTGCCAATGATGGTATTTTTCCCGGCAAAGGGCGGATTTCCCATAACTGCATCGAAGCCGCCGTTCTCTCTTGCAAACACCTCCGGAAACTCGATCTCCCAATGAAACGATATGAGCGGATGTGGACCCTGCTTCAGGGTATTCCCCATCGCCTCGAGTTTGTCCCAAGCCACAGGCGCACCGCCGAGCCAACTCTCGACTTCGGCGCGTCTCTTCTCGCGCAGTTTTGGCTTGTCCTCAGCAAAGAACGCCGCGATCACCGCGTCGCCCATCAGGCGTATTTCCTTGAGTCGTGCTTCAAGCGAGCGATGTCGCGTCTCCTGTATGAAGCGCGCGGTATCGTCGGACGCCGCCTGGATTTCGGCGCGGCCCTTCATCGCGCCGGCTACACGGTCCCTTACCAGTTGCCTGAACAAGGGCAAGCCGGGCTTCGACGTGTCCCAATGTGCCGCCGCAATCTGCCCTTGGGTGAGACCAACGAGGCTGTCGCCCGATTTCAGCGCATGATCGAGGAAGGTGAACTCATGGTCGCGCGCGAGCGTGGCGAGCCACAGCGACAGTTTGGCCAGATCGGTGGCAAGCGGGTTCTTGTCAACGCCGTAAAGGCAGCGCTGCGCCACAAGCCGCTTCGCATGCAATTCCTCATCCTCGTCCGGGGGAATGTTCTTCGGTTTTTCTTCTGGATGGCGCACCCACGCCTGGACAAGTCTAGCGGCCAGCGCGCGACAGGCCTCGACCAGGAACGCGCCTGAACCCATCGCAGGGTCGCAGACCTTCAGGTCGAGAATCTGTTCGGGCGTCGCGTCCGGGCCGAGCCGCTCGAATGCCGGCGCCAGCACGTGCTCGACGATCGGTGCCGTGAGCGTGCGTGGCGTATAGTGGCTGCCGGTGCGGCGCCGCTCGTCGGTCGGCTGCAGGATCGGCCTGCCGGCCGCAATGGGATGCTTCTTGGGCGAGCCGCGCTCGTCGACGATTCCGTCGAGCGCGGAAGCTAGTTCGGCGACCGTTTTGGCAGCCTGAACTGCGTTGGCAACCCCTGCCGACAGCTGTCCGCGATGCGCCTCCTCTTTCAGATGCTTGATCCGATCCTTACCCTTCGCCGCAAGCAACGCCTCGAGATCGACGAAGACAGGCGTGCGGTTGTTCTTGCCGGCTTTTATCGCGAGGCTTGGACCCTCGGTCTGCTCGGTGCGAAAGCCCATCACCGTCTCATAAACCGAGCCAATCTGCTCGACATCGAGGGTGCGGTAGGACAATCGCTCGCGCGCACCACCCTTCGCGGCGAGCGTCATCAAGCCCTCGAGGATGCGCAGGATGTAGCCGTCGGATACCGGCAGTACACGGGGCGCGTCGCCCGACGCAGCGCGGCCTTCCAGGAAAGTAAACTGCTCAGGATCGAACAGCTTGCCGCCACGCGCCTGGATGAAGTGGCTCGGATGCCCTTTGTGGATCAGGCGGAACAGCGCGAGCAGCTGGCCCCATGCGCCACGCCGCTCATCCATGGTGTCGGGATTGAGCGCTGCGTCGTTTGTGAGCCTGTCGTAGAGACCACGAACGGAGTAGCCGATCTCATAAATATTCTGCGCGCGACCATCGGTACGAGAGGGCAAAAGATCGCGATCTTCGGCATAGAGCACAAAGACGAGCCGCATCAGCACGGTGAGAAGGCCTTCATAGAGGTGCTCCGCGTGGTTGCGGGCGAGATCGCGCGCGCGATCGGGTGCAGCTGCATCGAGCCCGCGCAGCAACTCGTGCAAGGCACCGAGCACCTGCTCGGCGAGCGCGGTCGAGACCGCAGCCTGTGCCTCCCGGCTTTTTTCCAACAACGCGGGAAGACGTCGATCGCTGGCATCGGCGAACAGCCGAAACGCGTCCAGCAACAATTTGAGGCCGCCAAGCATTGAGCGGCCTGCAACGGCGCGAAGATCACGGAGCGGAAAGCTCAGGTAACCCGAGGTCTCGCCCTTTGGCGCATAGACCAGACGCAATTCGGGCCGGAACCGATCCTCGCCATCCTTGCGCTCGTTCTTCTCCGACATCAGCACGCCGGCGTGGATGCCGGTCTCACGCAGCAGCCGCTCAAAGCGCTGATGCGCGGTCGCTTCCCAGCCACCCAGAGTGTCGCGCGTATCCGGATCAACGCCCGTCGGCTCGATGCGCACCAGCAGCTGCCAGGGCCGAACAGATTCTCCGAGTTCCTTTACCGCCCAGGTTGGACTGAGCGTCGTTGCCTGCTGGGGCAGGCTGACATGAAGATCGTCGGGCAGCGGCGGACCACCGGGACTGCCGGCCACAAATTCCGCCTCCCAGCCGAGCACGTCATGCACGAAGCCCCACGGATCCTTCAGTGCCGGGCTGCCATCATCCTCGGCGATGTGCGCGGCAACCTTCGCGCTATCGACCTGGGTCTGCCGCGTCGGGGCGAGGCCGAGGTCCTTCAGCAGGACCGGCGCGATGACAAGCCCGACCGGCCGCACGTGATCCAGCCACTCAAGATCGGGATCGCGTTTGATTTCAGCCACCATGGGGATCAACCCGTCTCCGGCCAGAGATAAACGAGACCAACGGGCTCAAGCCGGTGCGCGGTGACGTCGTAAGAGGCTCGGATGCGCGCAGGCTCTTCGCGGATCTCCTTCTCAAGCCGGACCAGCCGGCCCTGCCAGTGGCGGCGATCAGCTGTGCGCTCGCGGCGCTCGTCGTCGCCGATGCTCGGCAGCAGCAGCTGATCGGGATCGAACTCGTCGTTGGCCTTGCCGATGCGCTTGCGCTGCTGCTCCAGGAGTTCGGCAAGAGATTTTGCTTCCACTTCGCCGCGCTTGGCAAGATCAACCTTCACTTTCGCCAAGCGCTCGTTGGCGATCTTTTCAAGCGTCGGCACGAGATCGGCAACGTCCCGTTCGACCAAAGCCTGGATGCGCGCGACTGCCATCGCCGTCGCGGCGCGAGCTTCACGCAAAGCCTCTTCGAGCTGGTTGAGGGTGCGCTCTTCGCCGCTGTCACCGAGCGCTTTGAGCGGCTTGCGGTCGCGTTCGGCCTCAGTCCAGATCGCCGTCACCGGAATGATTTCTTCGTGCAAGCGCGCGGCGCCCGCACCGTAGACGGCCAAGCGCCCCATGAGGACGAGGCGCGGCTGCGCGCCCGGGCCTTCAATGACGGTGACGCGCGACAGGCCGGACTGGAAGCCTTGCGAAATGAAGCGAGACAGGAGCCGGCGCACCAGACGGTGTTCGAGATGAACTTGAACCACCTCGGGCGCGTCGCGGCCGTCTGGCAGACGCGGCGATTCAAAGGCAATGGCGCGGATTGGAACTTTCTTGCGCCACTCGTTGATGCGCTCGCCGCGCTTGCGCGGACGCAGGCGGAGATTATCGAAGGTATCCTGCCAGCCTGCTTCGCGCGAAAACGCTGCGTGGTCCGGATCGAACCTGAACGTGGCAGCTTTGCCGACTGTCTCCCCGCGTGTGGAGTCGAGCGAGAGACCTGCGCGCGCCAGGGCGGCGCCGACTACGCGCTGCAGATCGTGCGCGTCGACACCAACGCGCTCGCGTGATGTTTCGAGCGCACTTTGCAGATCGCGCTGCTCCTTCACCACGCGTTCGTAACGAACTTTCTCTTCGTCATCCATCTCTGCCCGGGCGCGCGCGAGCCGTTCGGCGTCGGTCTCCTCCTCAATCGCTTTGGCGAGAGCATTTGCGGCACTACGATCAATGCCTGCGGCCTCCATCCTCTCCTTGATCCGCTTCTCGATCACCTGACCAGCCGAGCCGAGTTGCGCCTGGATAACCTCGGTCTTGCGGACCAGCGCTTCGAGAACGATGTCGGCCTCCCGCTGGTCATAATGGAAGTAGCGACAGAAGACCTGTTTGGCCGGCTGAAGCTTGCGATCTATGCGGCCGTTACGTTGTTCAAGACGCGACGGATTCCACGGCAAATCGAAATGGATCAGATCGGAGCAGTAGGTCTGCAGGTTGATGCCTTCGCGCGCAGCATCCGTGCAGATCAGGATGCGCAATGGCTCCTTCTCTGGATCGGCATTAAAGGCAGCTTTCACTTCCTCGCGCCGATCCTGCCCGGTCGCACCCGTGAAAACGGCGATCCGCTCGTCCGCCCGGTCGGTCTCAGCCAGCGCTTCCGTCAGGCGCCGTTCGAGCCAGCGTCGGGTGTCTTCCCATTCGGTAAAAATGATCAGCCGCCGCACATTCCATTGCTTACCGGACAGGAAGTTGGCCTTGATCCATCCCACAAGCCATTTGACGCGCTCGTCCGGGTTCAGTGCGGCGGGCTCGGCGATGGCAAGCATCTCATCGACTGCGGCCAACTCCTTCTGCAAATCGGAGGCCGATGCTTCGGCCGCACCGGCGACAGATGCAGCTTCAGCGGCGACTTCCTCGTCGGCTTCCAACGCGGTCTCGGCGCCTTCATCATCGAGCTCAAGACCTTCGACCTTGTCCGTCGTGCTGCCGTCGACAAACATCTTTACAGCGGCCTCCACGATCGGCTCCTGCCCGCCATCGAGCAACCGCTGCAAGGTTTTCCTGTGCGCTTTCAGCGTGCGGGCAAAGGCCGGGATCGAAGACAGCAACCGTTGCTGCAGGCCAACGAAGGCCAGCTTCGCAAGCGCACCCTTTTGCGGTGACAGCTTTGAAATGCGAGCCCGGCGCAGCTCTCCGTAGGCTGCAAGCCGGCGCCAGAGATCGAGTTCCGGCGCATCCAGCGGCAATCCCACAATTGGGATCGCTTCCACCTTCCGCTCGGGAAATGCTTCGCCAAGGCGTCTCAGATCCGCTTTCAGGCGGCGTACCATCACTGGTTCCAGGTCGCGCGGCCGTATTTTCAGAGCGGGCGCGTCTCCCCTGGTGAACCTCTGTGGATCGAGCATTTCGAGCAGTGCAGCAAAACTGTTTGAGTGCCCGTTGTGAGGCGTCGCGGTCAGAAAGAGACGATGTTCGAAGCGCTCGGATAACTCGCGCACGGCACGCGTGAGCTGACTCGATATTGCATAACGCGCGCCACCAGACGGCGCCGCATGGTGAGCTTCATCGAGAATCAGCAGCGCGCGCGAGCGGAATTCGCCAAGAAGATCCCGCAATCCCGCAACATAGTGTTCCTCGGTCAGCAAGCTATGGGAAATGATGAAGCGCGAGCCGGTGCTCCATGGATTGACCGAAAAACCGCGAAGACGCCGAAGTTCACCGATGCGCTCGCGATCGATGATGTCGAACGACAGGCCGAACTTGCTTTCGAGTTCGTCCCTCCACTGGATCGTCATGGCCGGAGGAGCTGCGATGACGATGAAATCAATGCGCCGGCGGAGCAGCAGTTCGCGCACCACAAGTCCCGCCTCTATTGTCTTGCCGAGGCCGACATCGTCGGCGATCAGGAGGTTCACACGAGGTAGTCGAAGCGCTTTTCGCAGCGGCAACAGCTGATAGGCGTCAAGCCTGATGCCGGCCCGGAACGGCGCTTGCAGAAGGTCTCGATCGGCAGCCGTCGCCGAGCGCCAACGGATCGCGCGCAAGTGCGCCGCGAGGACTTTGGGATCGTCGGGTGCCCCGCGTCCTACATGTGACCAAGTATCGGTAGCCAGCACAGATGCGCCGACTTCCGCATCCCACAGCACCTCAATTTGCTCGCCTTGGGCGTCATCTGAAATCGACGACAAGCGTACGGTGGTGAGGCCCGGTTCCTGGTCGTCGACAGCCTCGACGAGCCACGGCCGCCCCCGCGCCTCGACAAAATCGCCCTGTTGGATGTTCATTTCCTGCGCGCGCCCCCGACCCGATCAACTAAGCGATTGGATGCCGCTTAAGCAACCCCCGATTGTTTAGCTTTTGGCTAGGTTTGTAGACTGAATATCTTCGCCGAAAGTGCTCTTTTCGATGCCGCCTTCCCTCAGTGCAGCAATCAGCTGGTCGATTAGGGAAACAAGTTTCGATCCGTCCTGCATGGTCTCGGTAACGAGATTTGCGACTTCGAGTAGATGATTGATGTAGGGCTGCTCTGCTGAACCTTTTCGCCATCGGCGAACATGCCAACGCACCGCTGCCATCGGCAGCTCTAAAGACCCATTCGTTCGTTATCTAGCCTTTGGTTTGATCATTTTGGAGGGCGGCAAAAACTTTGCGCCCAATAGACAGAATAGTCCGTTGGAGAAAAGTTGAAGACGACACCAGCAGAAATTGGAAAATGACCAATAAGTAATTGAAAAGATTGGCGCTCCCTAGGAGAATCGAACTCCTGTTTTCGCCGTGAGAGGGCGACGTCCTAACCGCTAGACGAAGGGAGCGGACCATCAGGCAATAGCCTTGAAATCCGCCGGCTGCAAGGTGGGTTTGTTCAGGGTTCGCTGACGAATTTCAGCTGGCCGGCGGGCTTGAGCGTGCGGGCGTCGAAGGTGCGGATTTCGGTGGCGCCGCCGATGTCCAGCGTCACCACCAGGCGGTCGCCAGCGACGCCGGTTGCGACCACGCGGGCGCCTTTCGGCAGTAGCGAAGTAATGTCGGCGGCGACGGCGCTTCCCTCGCTGCGGAAAAGGCGGTAGCCGATGGCGATGAGAACGGCCGCGACCGCCAGCGCCGTGGTAAGGCTTGCAATCAGCATCATCCGCCGCACCCGCGCAAACCATGCAGCCTGCTCAGGTGTCGGTTCGGGCGCAACGATTTCGGTCATGAAACAAGGCTCTTCTTTGCAACAGGGTTCGTCTTCGAACAGCGGTCAAAGGCTGCACGTCACCGTCGCCGGCGACGAGGGCTCGGCCCGGCT
>WNFD01001474.1_pt1 | contig 23952 bp, 19 predicted proteins | sample 5400491 | NCBI WGS metagenome assembly WNFD01 (sample SAMN13153343, study PRJNA577476) | soil metagenome | isolation source: 120 cm saprolite under Douglas fir tree site 2 hole 2 replicate 2 | place: USA:California | collected 2015-04-18
GGCCTGCTCAAAACAACCGCGCTCCTCGATGGCCTCCGCGCGTATAGCTTCGACGCAGCGTTTGGCGGAGCCCGTCGCGACGAAGAAAAATCCCGCGCCAAGGAGCGTATCTTTTCCTTCCGCGATCGAGCCGGCCAATGGGACCCTAAGAACCAGCGCCCCGAGATCTGGAACCATTACAACAGCCGAATCTCACCAGGCGAGAGTATCCGCGTATTCCCACTCTCCAACTGGACCGAACTCGACATCTGGCACTACATTCTGCTCGAAGAGATCCCCGTCGTGCCGCTGTATTTCGCCAAAGACCGGCGCATGATCGTCCGCGGCGACAGCCTCATCCCGGTCGAGCAATGCTTCGTCCAGACCCTTCCCGGTGAAGAGCAGTGGGTTCGCTCCCGCCTGCGTTCGCTCGGTTGCAGAGGATGGCTCCATGGAGCTCAAGAAACGCGAGGGGTACTTCTAATGGCCAGCCTTGACCCCACTCGTGCAGGAAGCGCGACGGCCTTGGCTGAATCGCCCGAGAGCCTACAGCCCGACCAGACAGTCTTTGCCATCGAGGAGTTTCTTGCCTCAGAAGAAACCAAAGACCTGCTCCGCTTCAGCACCGCCGGCAGCGTCGATGATGGCAAATCTACGCTTATCGGCCGTCTTCTCTATGACTCTCGCAACGTCTATGAAGATCAGGTCCGCGCCGTCACTGGAACCATCGCGGCCCCGGACCAGAAGCAGCTCGCTATCGACTTCGCCCAGCTTACTGATGGACTTCGCGCTGAGCGCGAACAGGGCATCACCATCGACGTCGCCTACCGCTACTTCTCGACCCAGCGTCGCAAGTTCATCATTGCCGATACCCCTGGCCACGAGCAATACACCCGCAATATGGCCACCGGCGCCTCTACTGCAGACCTCGCCATCATTCTTATCGATGCGCGCAAGGGCATCCTCACGCAGTCCCGTCGTCACGCGTACATTGCCTCCCTGCTAGGCATCCGCCATCTCGTCGTGGCGGTCAACAAGATGGACCTCGTCGATTTCTCGGAGGTAGTCTATCGCCGGATCGAAATTGATTTTGCCGCGCTGGTAAAGCAATTCGGCAACGCTAGTCTCGTCACCATCCCCGTCAGTGCTCTGGATGGAGACAACGTCGTCGAGCCCAGCCTGCGTACCTCGTGGTACACCGGCCTCACGCTGCTCGAACATCTCGAACAGGTCTCCGTCGGTACCCTCGACGCCAACAAAGCCTTCCGCCTGCCAATTCAGCGCGTCATCCGTCCCGACCACAACTATCGCGGCTTCGCTGGCCAGATCGCCTCCGGCACCATCCGCAAGGGCGGCACGATTGTCGCTCTTCCCTCGGGCCGCACCAGCCGAGTCGCCTCCATTACCACCTTCGATGGCGATCTGGATGAGGCCAGCGCGCCGCAATCCATCGCCCTCACCCTGGAGGAAGAGCTGGATATCAGTCGCGGTGACGTTATCGCCGACCCCGCGCGTCCTCCAGAGTCCGCCACCGAGCTCGAAGCAGCTCTTGTATGGTTCGACGAATCTCGACTGGAAGGCCATAAGCCTTACCTACTCAAGCACGGCTCGCAGACATTCAACGCTCGCATCACCCGTGTCCTTCACCGCACCAACATCCAGACTCTTGAGCATGAGGCGGTCCACACCCTCGGGATGAACGACATCGGCGTCGTCGAGGTAGCGACGACACGCCCTATCTTTTTCGATCCCTACGCCGACAACCGCGCCACCGGCAGCTTCATCCTCATCGACCCCGCAACGAACGCCACCGCCGCAGCCGGCATGATTCGGCGCAGCGTCGGCGACGACACGACCTCTGTAGAGCCGAAATATCACGCTGCTCTTCTGCTTCTGTCGGATGGGGCGTGGACGAGCGAAGTCGAACAGATTCTTCTCAGCCAGGGAGTCGCCGTCATACGAACCCGCGTGACATCCAAGCGTCTCTGGCAAGCCCTGCTCAGAATCGGCGTTATCGTCCTCCTCGAAGGGCTCGCAACCGAAGCCGCGCATGAGCTAGCGGAAGAACTTCCGATTGAAGTCATCAACGCCTCCAGTTGGACGCCAGAAACGTTCCTTCAGCAACTTCGGGAAAAAGGTATTCTGCCCCCGCAGAAAGGGAGCCAACAGTGAGCGAAATCTTGAACCTGACAGCCACACCCGCAACCCAGAGCATCGAGTACAAGATTCGTGCAGCCGAACAACTAATTCGGCAGGAGTTGGAACAGACACAGGGCGATGTCTGCGTCACCAACAGCTTCCAGGCCGAGGACATGATCGTGCTCCACCTTGTCCGGCACATTTTGCGCGATGTCCCCGTTATCTTCCTCGACACCGGCTACCACTTCGCTGAGGTCTACGAATATCGCGACCGCATGGCGCAGGCCTGGTCGATGAACCTCATCAACCTTCTGCCCGAACTCACCGTGCCCGAGCAGGAGGCGCAGTTCGGCATTCTCAACCAAACCGATCCCAGCCGCTGCTGTGGTCTGCGGAAGGTCAAACCGCTCTTTGCCGCGCTCGATCGCTACGAGCTATGGTTTACCGGCCTCCGTCGCGAACAGGCTAAGAGCCGTGCTGCACTGCAGCCAGTCGAGGACTTTGCGCTGCCTTCTGCCAGGACGATCCGCAAGATCAGCCCGCTTGCCGAGTGGACCGCGAAGGACGTCTGGTTCTATGCCGTCCAGCACAACATTCCACTCCTGCCTCTTTACGACAAGGGTTACTCCAGCATCGGCTGCGAGCCCTGCACCAGCCTGCCCCTTGACCCCAGCGATCCCCGCTCTGGACGTTGGGGTGGCCGGAAGCAGGAGTGCGGCATCCATCTGCAGTCTACGTAAAACGCAATTGGAAAGCGTATCGAAAATGGATTTTGTCATCGGATTTTGCATCGCTGTTGTAATTGCGTTAAGCGGAGTCGGCGCCGGAGTCATCACCGCTCCGCTGTTGATTCTCTTCCTGCATGTACCTGTCGAGATAGCAGTAAGCACTGCGCTCGCATACTCGGCCATCGTCAAGTTCATCGTCGTCCCAGTGCAGGTCCTCCGCAAACAGGTCAACTACCGTGTGCTCAGTATTATGCTACTTGGCGGCCTGCCCGGAGTCGTACTTGGCTCCATCCTCTTCAAACATGTCGCTATGCATGGCCCGAAGACGGCGCTTTACTTTGTGCTAGGAGCGATCATCGTCTTCACCTCCGGCTGGCATCTCTTTCGCCACTTCCGCCCGGCCGGCATTGCGCGCCCTGCCACAGCTCGCTCCAAGTGGATCGCCGCAATCATGTTTCCCATCGGCGCGGAGGTCGGCTTCTCCTCCTCGGGCGCCGGCGCGCTGGGTACGATTTCGTTACTCAGCCTTACGTCGTTGACTGCTGCAGAGGTCGTCGGCACGGATCTCGCCTTCGGGCTCGCCATCGCGCTCGTCGGTACCGGGGTCCACATGATCGGCGGAAGTTACGATAGCCTGCTACTTACCAAACTCGCGATTGGTGGCATCGTCGGCGGAATCGTCGGCAGCGGCGCCGCACCAAAGATTCCGAATCGCAAGCTCCGCTTCGCCCTCTCGCTTTGGCTCATGGTGATCGGTCTACAGTTCTGCTATCAGGCTGCAACTCGGTAGGCTCAGTCGGGGGTGGTGATTTCAAGCGTCGCGCCGCGCCTGTTACTCCTTGTATCCAGATTCATGCCCTTCCTCACCAAAAGAAATTCTTGTAGTACGTCAACGTTTTTTGAGATGACGATTAGTCTCGAATCGAACCCATGGAAGATCGTGCATTTGATTCGTCCCCCTGAAACCCGCGGCGCTCGAAAGAACGCCCACATGGTGGACAAATGAGGTTCAAGAATGGAATCCATGCGAAGATGATTGCGACGGCAACGAGTGGGATGATAAGTGCAAAGATGTAGTCGGACATGTAATTTTCTCCGAAACCTTCCGAAGGAAACAGTCTAAGGAGGGAGGATATAGGTAGATCAACCGAATGACCCGTCATCGCGATTTTGGCGGCCAAAGGCGGCCTTAACGTGAGAAGTGCAATTAGAGCGTATTGGAGAAGTTAGTGGGGAGGGCTGGTTTCGGACCTTAGATCGGGAGCTTTCTGGGTGGTTGACTTAGTTTGTCGAATGACGCGGTCAGCCTGGGAACCTTTGGCGCCCTGGACAATGTCGAAGACGACTTCTTCGCCTTGTTTGAGACTCTTGTAACCATCTTTCTGAATTGAGCTGAAATGAACGAATACATCATTGCCGCCATCGTGCCCAAGGAAGCCGTAGCCCTTGGCACTGTTAAACCATTTCACTATGCCTTTATATTGGCCCATCGAGTTCACACCTTCTATGAAATCATCGAATATTGGGTTGCCCTTCGGCTGATCATGCAGATACACGAAACCTTCACCTTAAAAACACAGAGAGAGAATGGCTAGTCCCACTGAAACCAACACAGCTACTTTGTATGCGTCTGGTCCCACGACCTCATCATTTGTAGAGACTTCATTCCCAGAGCTGAGTTTCTCTTGTGAAGGAATTCCGCGCCTCAAATCCAACTCGGTCAAGCACCCTAAAAATCCCGCTGCCGGCAGACATAAAGTGATATTTGCACGCATTGAACAGTCCTAGTGCCATCTGAGATCGACTTCAACGGGATAGTGACGTGGATCGTGGGATCGTTTCAAAAAAATCGAATTCATTGAGCAGTCCGTGGTATGTGAGGTTACGGACTAGGTGTTATGCCCTCCAGAGGCTCAATTTCCTCTATGCCTGAGAACATGGGGCCGTTCGCCATGTAAACTTTTGAAATAAAGGGCTTGGAGGATATTCAGTGAATTTCGCGACATTCGATGCCTCCTATGTAAGCAAGCTACGTGCAGGAGATGCACCGACTGAACAGCACTTCATCACCTACTTCAGCGAACTCATTCTGTTGAAATTACGGTCGCGGCTGCGCAATCAGGAACAGATTGAGGACGTGAAGCAGGAGACGTTCTCCCGCACGCTTTCCCTGATACGGAGCGAAGGCGGTCTTCGCCATGCCGAGCGACTCGGCCCGCTGGTTAACTCGATCTGCAATAACGTCTTGATGGAGCAATACCGTATTTCCAACCGCGTTGAAGCATTGGAAGATGGGGACGCAGAACAGCTCGTCGAGACCAGACCCAACGCTCTGAATATGGTGATCTCTGACGACACTCGCAAGCTTGTCCGGCATGTTCTGAATGGCCTCAATGAGCGGGACCGCAACTTGTTGGAGGCGGTTTTCCTTGACGAGCGTGACAAGGACGAGGTATGCACTGAGCTTGGAGTAGACCGGGACTATCTCAGGGTGCTTCTCCACCGGGCAAAGGCTTCATTTCGTGTGATGTATTCCAAGCAGGTAGACGCTAAAAAGTCCGGTTGGGTGTTTGGCTGACCGGCGAGCCTTGGGCAGGCGAAATGAAACGTTTTTCGCCTGTCACGCACTATCAAAGGAGTTCGAGGATCTGTGAGATGAATCATCAAGAAGCACTCCAGCAAATGGCCGTGGAGCGGTATCTGTTGGGAGAACTCACCGGCGCGTCTCTGGACAACTTCGAGGAGCATCTCTACGAATGTTCGGAATGCGCAACGGATGTGAAAACTGGCGTAACCTTCATCGATGCTGCCCGAACTGAGTTAAGCGCCCCTCGGAGGGTAGCTGTCCCCCACATGGAGAGCGCGCGAAGCTGGACTTCCTGGTTCACAAGTCCGTGGATCTTGGCTCCGGCGTTGGCTGCGTGTCTCCTTATTTTGGCATTTCAGACCTTTGTCCTTCAACCGCGCATGAAGGTTGAGCTAGCACAGGCGCAGGTCCCTGCGGTATTGAATCCCCTCGTCCTCGCAAATGCCGGGGCTCGCGGCGACTCCATCCCTGAGATCGTTGCGCCCGCGCATCGCTCATTCGTGATCTCGCTCGATGTGCCAACAACAGGGGGCTTTTCAAGCTATCTGTGTTCGTTATACGCACCTGATGGAGCGCTGCTCTGGCAGACTACTATCTCGTCGGAGCAGGCCCGCGACGCGCTGCTCATCAGCATTCCGACCGACGAGACAACAGAAGGGTTGAATGTTTTTTTAATTCAAGGTCTGCCCGCCGCTGGTAACTCCAGTGGTACGCTGGAAGACCTCGCTAGATATAGATTTCGGGTCAAAATTCAAAAATAGCTACACTCCCAGGAGCAGTCATGGATGCCAGCAAGAATCGGGTCTTTTACTATCACGCGGATGCCAGCCCTATCGGTGGTCACTTCACCAAGCCGAAAGAAACAATTGTGCACAGCCACGGATCGTCCTCGCTGGCCCAGGCGGGCGGGCACGTATCGTCGAGTGCCGAAAAATTTGAACATCCTGATAAGCTAGTCTCCTTCAAGAAGGCCTATTCCGAGATCCACGGTATGGTCTCGGAGACAGGTTCGTGGACGACAGTGGTGACCTCTGTAGTCGAAGGGTTGAACGTTCTAGACATGGTAAAGGCGGACCGGGTAATCGCAAGCCTTACAGTCGAGCATCCCGGCAAGGGCGGTCATCCCAAGGCCTCCGTCATCGGCTCCGAATTTAAGAACCTGACTATTGATGGGGTGCAGGTAAATCCCGTTTTGGGCAAAAATGTCATCCCATCTCACAAAAAGGGGAAGTTCCCGGACAGGGCCATCATAGAGGACGATACCTTCCTCGCCAGGGCCCTTCGTCAAGGCCGGAAGGTTACGGATGCAAAAGGTACTCCCGACTGGATTCAAGCGAGGTATGGTTGGGTACAATCCAAAGGAGCACGTAAACGGAAGGGGTACGTTCAATGTTCCCTGGTGGACAAGCTTCAGGGGGCGAAGCCGGGAAGTTCCTTTGGGCACGTGATGCACGTGCCAGACTTTGGCAACATATTTTTGGGCGAGTTGTTAACCAGTCATCATGCCTTCCGACTGACCATGATCCGGCTGGAGATGGGATGTGCCAACGAAGGAACTATGAGCATTGGAACCTCCGATTCAAATGGCAGTACAGCGCCGTAACGATCGGAAGTATCGCATTGCTGATCCCTATGGGGTGTAGGCGTGAATTTCAACAAACACCCGATGCGATTTATATCAAGGTAGAAAAGGAATTCATTGCGGGCGAGCTTCAGAAGGCGAGAGACCATGCGAAGGAAGCGAACCAACGTTTCGCGTCTAGCGGCCCGAATTGGGAGTCGTCCTTTCGCCTCGAGTTAGCCAAGATCCTGATCTGGCAGGGAGAAAACGCCGACGCATTGGCACTTTTGCAACAACCGCTTCCTGCTCACTCCAACGTCGAATCGCAGGTAAGACAAAAGGCCCTGTTTTCAATTGCTCAAGCCCGACTCGGACACCTTGATCAAGCAAAACAGACAATTTTAGATGCAGAGAGGAGCTGTCCCGAGGGGCCCCTACGCATAGAAATCAGCACCGCTGAAGGAACGATAGACGTCCAAGCCGGGAACTTTGACGACGCTGAGCGAGCATTTCAATCCGCGCTTATGGGCGCGAGTCGGAATGGCAATCAATTTTTTCAGACGCAGGCGTTTGTAAACTTGGGAGTTGTTGCAATGCAAGAAATGCATTACGAAGATGCGCTGCTACATTTTAGCGATGCATCCAACGTAGCGCGTTCTATAGGTGCAAAACTGTTGCTCGAAAAGGCAGTTGGAAACATCGGCTGGATTTACTACAAGACCGGAGATTTCCAGCGATCACTTGACAACTACAGGGAGGCTGAAAAACAGGCGGCCGAATTGGGCGTGCCGATCGATCAGGTTAAATGGCTGAACAATGCGGGACAGAGTGAATTCAGACTCGGAGATCTCGATGCTGCACGTTTGTTTTATGAGCGGTCGCTCAGCTTTGCGAAATCGATGCAAGATCAAAAGGAGATTCTTGACCTTCATGTTGATCTTGGGTTTCTCCTGCTGCAGTCGGGTAATGCGAATGCAGCAGAGGCACACATCCACGAAGCCACGCGTTTAGCTGCATTGCGAAAAAATAACAGAGCCGAACTAAACCCCATGCTTCTAGAGGCCCTCTTGCTTGATGCAAGAGGGGACAAAGGGGCGGCAACCAAGATGCTCCTCGACCTCGACAAGCGCGCAGCCGAATTGCCATCTGTGCAATGGGAGGCAGAGAGCGATCTTGCTCGTATCTACGAAGAGGCTGGACGACAGGCGGATGCCGACCACTGGTTCCGGCGCTCCATCGACACCCTTCAGCGCCAGAGATCGTCTCTTACCAGTGTTGAGTCAACATTGCCCTTCCTAGCGAACGGAACCGATCTCTACTTCAACTACATGAAACACCTGATCGATGAGCACAGGCCAGAGGAGGCATTGAACTTGATCGACGAAAGCCGCGCGGAATCTCTCGCGGACGGCCTTCACCTGTCGCTGCTGGAGCGAAAGAGACGGTCGTCACAAGGTTTGAATGCGCGATCGATCGCCACTCGACTGCAAGCTACCATTCTTGTGTACTCTTTGCGGCCAAAAACCTCGTATCTCTGGGTGATCTCTCCGCAGCGCCAACGGTTCTATCAACTCGCCGGGAGCGAAACTATCCTTCCATTGATCCAACTTCACACAAAAATGATTCTAGCGTCGAAAGATTTACTATCGCAGCCGACTGCTCCGGGGAGAAGACTTTATAACGAGCTCGTCGAACCGGCACAAAGTCTGATCAAGAAGGGCGGTAGGGTATTTATCGTCGGCGACGAGGCTCTGAGTGGGCTTAACTTCGAGACGCTGCAGACGCCCGGAGAAGATTCACACTACTGGATCGAGGACGTCACCATAACGAACGCGAAGTCGTTGCAGCTTCTCTCCGTGAAGCAGGCTGAGGGGCCACAATATGCAAACAGGCGCATTCTTTTGATGGGCGACCCCGTCTACCGAAAGGACGAATATGCGGAACTCCCCAATGCCTCTAGCGAGATCAAGGACGTCGCAAGTCATTTTTCTTCCGATCATCGCGTGGTATTGACAGGCGCACAGGCATCCCCGGAGGCGTATCAGCTCAGCAATGCGGGCCGGTTTTCCTACATCCACTTTGTCGCCCACGGCACCGCAAACATGACTGTCCCGCTCGATTCAGCCGTGGTGCTTTCGAGCAACCGCGAAGATGCAACTGTCTACAAGCTCTACGCACGTGACATACTGAAGCAAAATCTAAATGCCGAACTGGTAACAGTATCGGCCTGTAACGGCTCCGGGGTGCGAAACTATTCGGGCGAGGGACTGGTAGGGTTAGCCTGGGCATTTCTCCGCGCCGGCTCGCATCATGTCATAGGGGCCATGTGGGAGGTCAGCGATGTCTCTACACCACTGCTGATGGATCATCTCTACGGCGAACTTGCGAAGGGTAGCCAACCAGACGCCGCACTCAGGTCTGCAAAGCTCTCCATGATTCACTCCGACGGCGTCTTCCGAAAGCCGCTATACTGGGCTCCGTTCCAGCTCTATTCCGGTGCCTAGAACATATCCCTCTCACGGGCGAACCGTGTATCTGAATTTCTCGTCGCTTAGCATGAAAGACCCGACGCTTCAGGACGTCGGGTCTTAGAGCGAGAACCAACAAAAGATACCTCAGCCCACCATCCGCCAATCTTCGGCGGAGGTCGGGTAAGCGAAGAAGCAGCGATTGAGATCTCACTGGCCTGACTCCCGTTCAGACCACAAAATCCGCCGCTGATACAGCTCCGCGCAGCAGCATTCGCTACAAAGAGATAGTGTGACTTGATCAACAGACGTTTCACTTTATTTCAGAGGATTGTTGCATAGCCGAACCGGTAATTGATCTCGAGGTGCGCCAAGTCAGCACAAGGAGCTCAGCCCGTTCGCGCTTGGTGGCCTTAACTTGATTCCAGGCAAATTTTGTTCGAACAGTCTACGGCTAATGCTTGCTGAAAAGGCTTAAGTTGGGATGCCAGCGCATCCAATAGATATTCCGCTGCTTTGTTCAGAGCGATCTGATCTGCCGGAATAGCCGTGAGGGTTGCGCCTATTTGTAGCGTCGTAATCGCGCTGATTGCGGCCATGCCAGCAAATTTACCATCCCCCCAAGAATGTATTTCCCAACTTCCAACTGGGCTTCTCTTGTCGATAGCGCTTTTGTTATTAATTGCATCATGAGCGACAGTAGTTTCTACTGGCATCGGAAGGCTCCTTCAAATGTCTTGCGACGTACTTTGGGGATAGTGAAAAAGAGATCCAAATCGTTTCAGTGAACGGAGGAAATTGGTGCGATCGCTTCTCTTCGAAGTGAGCGGCAATAGCAAAGCGGTAAGTCGATCTATCTTCTCCGCAAATGCCTCGTCATCATCCTCTACTGTCTCCGCGCCGACGCCTTCAACCGAGATCATCGACGATTTACCAGCACCGACACTACTTAGCCAGAAGGACACCGAAAACGCATCGTTGGATGGGCCGATACCACCGGAATTCAAGAATATCTGCTGGATAATATCGAGTGTGAGGAGTAAATACAGGTTCACGGGCCAGGCAATGAAAAGCTACTGAAACTCAGACGTGTGATTGATAGGGCGAGAGGGGCGAGATATCCTCGCGGTATCACAAAAAAAGGTCTCAGGTTCCGCAATCCGCAGTTGGCTTTGAATTGGCCTCGGCAGGCTTGCGGCGGGCATACATCAAGCCAGCGGCAACGCCCAGTACCTGCGCGCACGCCCGCGCGGCGAGCAGGATGGGTGAGAGTATTCCGACGATCGCATCTTTCCTGATCGCCCGCAGCGTAAAAGGCAGCGTTGTCAGCAAAAAGCCGACGAGCACAAGCGCCGACACAGGCACCGTCCGTCGCGCAGCCAGATCGAAGATCACCGCAAGCAACAGTGCCGGCGCAAACAGAAGTTGGACCTTCATGGTCTGCGGTGTGTGACTGTCCTTGACGCCTTTGCCGGGATTTTTACGCACAGCGAGCATACGCCAAAAAGCGAACTTGTACTTCTTCTTCAGATAACGCGAGAGCGTGTCAGGGTGCGTGTGGTAGACGATCGCCGCAGGTACAAACTTCATCTTCCAGCCGCGTGCCGACATGCGGTAGGAGAGCTCAATGTCCTCGGCGCATGCCACTGGAAAGGAGGTGTCATAACCGGTCATCTCCAGGAAACGATCGCGGCGAAATCCTGCGGAGTAGGTGTCAATAAAGTCGATACTCGGCAGACCGGCCATCAAGCGGTATTTATCTTCATACTCAATCTGCACAAAGCGAGCAGCCAGGCTCCTTTGATGGGTACGGTAGACACCCTTCGCCCCAACCACCTCTGGATCCTTGAAGGGTCCGAGCATCGCCTCCAGCCAGTCCGGCATCGGCACACAGTCGTCGTCAGTGAACAGGAGGATCTTTCCCTGCGCCTCCAGCGCCCCACGATTCCGGGCAGATGCAGGTCCCGCATTTGCCTGGGTAATAAGACGAACGGAGGAATGTCCCCTGACCACGTTCGCTGTGTTATCGGTAGAGCCATCGTCGACGACCAGAATCTCTACATTCTGGCCTACAGTCTGCTTCATCAAGGAGTCAAGGCAGTTTCCAATGCGAGAGGCACCATTAAAGGTCGGAATGATGATCGATGCCGATCTGGCTTCGATGGAAACTCCGCCTTGCGTCTCGGGCACTGGATACTGCCTTGAGTCACTCATGAATCGAGTTATACCGTTGCTCCCTGAGTTTTGGCCGGAGTCGCTGTCTTGGCTGGCGTCGCAGTTTTATCATGTTCGCTCCCGCGCAGCAGATATTTCGAGAGCGTGACGAAGCCTTTGACATTACGTTGCAGTTCGCGACGATCCATCAGGGATTGCTTCAGCTTGTACGCCAGGTAGGACGGTGCGAGATAGAAACTCCGCCGAGCCCGGTCGCAAAAGCTGACCAGCTGCTCGTGCGTGATGTTCGGCAGGGTGACGACACTGTTATGCAGACCGTCCTTGGTCAACCAGGCACCCCAATCCTCAATCTGGATGTACTCCCGCTTCTTGGCCTCCTGATACGCGACCGTACCCGGGTAGACCATGATGGGAAAGAACTGCGCCGTATCGGGCCGAAGCTTCTTGGCGAAGCTCAATGTCTTTTCCATGCTGGCCGGCGTTTCGTTCAGATTGCCGACCATGAAGCAGCCGTGTACCATGATGCCCGCATCCTGGCAGCGGCGGACAAACTTGTGCGCCTCTTCGTGGTATTTGGCATCGCGGCGGTCATCGTTGTTCTTCTTCATGCCATTGATGACTTCAACATCACCGCTCTCGAAGCCAACGCAGAACAGCCGGGCGCCGGCCTTGTGCAGCGTCGAAAGCAGTTCACCTTCGGCACCGATATCGGCGCGGCAGTTGGCATCAAAGGGAAGCTTGTTGCCGCGGCGGATCAGTTCATTAGCCAGTTCGAGCGTGCGCGGCTTGTTGACAATGAATGTGTCGTCTTCAAGCATCACGGTCTTGATCTCGGGCATCTCGCGGGCGACGAACTCGAACTCATCGGCCACGTTCGCCACAGACCGGTAGCGCATGGTGTGTCCGCTGAAGGTCTGCGGATAGACACAGAAGGAGCAGTGATACGGGCAGCCGCGGCTGGTGTCAAAGACCACCAGCGGCCACAACGAGTGACCGTAGAAATAGTCTGGCGTGTGCAGGAAGCGCTTGTATACCTCGGAGACAAAGGGCAGCTCATCAAGGTCCTTGATGGCTTCGCGCTGTTTGTTGCTGATGATCTCTCCCGTCCTACTGCGCCAAACCAGACCGTCGACTGTGGACAGATCCGCACCGCACGCCTTCGCGGCCAGCCAATCACGCACTGTGTATTCATACTCGCGAATGGCGACTGCCTCCAGGGAGGGCGACATGGCGAGTGTTTCCTTGGGAAGGGACGACACATGACGTCCGACCATCAGAACATGCAAAGAAGGGTTCGCCGCGACCATGGCCTCGACAACGCTTATGTCGTTGAGAATGCTAGGAGTGGAGGTGTCGCACACGACAGCTTCGATGTTTTTCGACGCAATCCGGTCGATCACCGCTTTGACGGAGAAGCCGCCAGCAGGAGCATCAACCAGATCCACCTCATGTCCATTTTTAATGGCAACTCCAGCGGCGGTCGCCAACCACTTCGGGTAATACAGTGTTCCACTCTTTGTCACTGCCGGGCTGCGCTGTTCTCGGGAAAATCGAGGGTGAAAAGGGGGGTTGAGGAAGAGAACGCGCATTAAGAAGAGCCTCCGTCGATCTTGATTAGATCACAACTCCATTATATCTATCTGGAAACCTCCTGCACCTTTATGAAAGAGACACCAGGAAGGTTTGCATCGTGCATTCTTCCTTCCTCTATTTTGTTGTATTAGGCTGACAGTCTCTCGAATAGAGACCCGACCATGCAGACAAAGTCGCATGCGAGTGAACCGGATTTCATACAAGGTTACAGTAGAATCGCTGATCTACTTCTAGTTTAAGACAGCAAAGGGTTTTACCACTAATGTGGTTTCGTCTGGATAGACGATCCGCCACGGACTCGATGTCCCCAACGATCGGTCGCTAAGTAGCTTGTCCAGTTCACGAAGTACCAGCTCGGTCGTTACCTGATGCATGCATCCGTTAAATTGGCAGGGCGCGAAGTTGCGACCGTCGTAGCAAGGGCGGCAAGCAAACCCCTGGCCGCCCCATATGCCCACGACAAACGGTCTCCGAGGAACACGGGTAGCAGGATCGGTTGGTCCAAATACTCCCACCAGGCATGTGCCGCTCAAGCCTGCCAGATGGAGTGGACCAGTATCATGCGAAATGACTGCATCGCAGGCATCGCAGGCACGAATCACCTCTGGCAACGATAGCGTACCGATGCAATCTGTGATTGTGAGTTGATCAAAATATGGCTTGACCCACGCGTCCTCCGGCCCACCCAACAAAACAACCTCCCATCCCCGATTCAGTAGTTGGTGCGCGAGAGTCACATATCGCTCCACAGGCCACCGACGCAAGACCTGTTGCCCAAGCACATTGCTCGTACCGCCCGGAACGATCGCAATTCGGCGTGATGCATCCCTGAGCTTCCAAGGAGACGGCGGCAAGCAATCAGGACGAACAGGTAGGCAACTTTGCTCTCGGCAGCTGTCTTCCGTTCCCAAAAGTACGCGAAGGTACTCGTCGGTATGGTGACGTCCTGCGAGCAATGAGGTTGCCCTGGAGTGCTCCGAGAGTGCAAATTTCTTCCGCGCTCGAATTGGCAGGGTCAACAAATGGTAGCGGCGATCGTAGTACAGGGTTGCACAAAGATCATATCCAGCGAAGGCGACTTTTACCCATAAACTTGCGATATGTTTTGCCCGCTCAAAAAGGCCGCCCAGAAGTATCGCCCTGTCATTTACTGGTATCAGCGTGATCCATGAGTAGCACTCAAGCAATGGCTGAACAGCTCGACCGCATACCCAATGAATCTCAAATCCCTGCTCGTAAAGGGATCGCACGGCTGGTATGGCCATGATCACGTCCCCGATCTGACCAAATTTCACGACGAGGGCTTTTTTCCTGGCCACCTTCTTCTCCTGGAACCGACTGTCTCGCTACCCGTAACTAGCAGCAGCTAGAATACAACTAACGTCGACAGACCAAGGCCCACCGGAACAGACAGTTCCTCAATTATTCCTCAGGAGTCGCCCGTCACTTTGAGCAGTATCACGCACGCTACACAACGCTTGCATTTGCAATCCAGCAGATCGTTCCCGGGACCTTTGTTGAAATCGGCGTCGATCGGCAGGAGGCCAGCGCTCCCAAAGCTGACGTTCCAGTAGCTCCGACGAACCGTGGCAACGCGGGCACACACACAGCATTTGCACCAACTTGTCGAACCGCTTTCTGTAACCTATTGATTTATATGGTGGGCACAGCAGGATTCGAACCTACGACTTCCACCGTGTGAAGGTGGCACTCTACCGCTGAGTTATGCGCCCTGGGAGTCGCTGCAGAAGGATTGCGATGGCTCCGTCCAAGCTATGGGTTCAGAATAGCATCTACCTCTGCGGCCATCAAACACATGCTCAATGCAACCGAAGGGAACCGCAGGTCATTCGCAAGTGGTGCGCAAGTGATTGAAGACACCCTGGTAGCGGTATCTCGCTGGCGTTACAATCAGGGGAGCAGGATGTCCGCCCTACCTCCAAATCCCGGTCGTCCTGGCCCTAAGACTGGCCCCCAAAACCCTCACCTCTCGGACGGCGACGAAATTCCGCCGGAAATCGACGAAAAAGCGCAACCCGAGAGCGAAGATGGGGTTATGGAGGATATGGCCACTCTGGCGATCAACCCGAGACTCCTCGCGAACCTCGAGGCGGCCGAGACCCATCATGCCGCTGGCGACTTCGGACAGATGGATGACGCCACCATCATGCTGGAGCTTCGCACCGGCAATATGGCTGGCTTCGACTACCTGATCCAGAAATACCGTAAGCCGATTATCCACTTCATGTACCGGATGGTCCGCAACCAGGCTGTGGCGGAGGAGCTAGCCCAGGAGGTGTTTCTTCGGGTGTACCGGTCGCGTGAGACCTACCGGGCGGAGGCCCGCTTCAGTACCTGGCTGTACCGGATCGCCACCAATCTCGGCGTCAACTATGCCCGCGATACGCGTCACGAACGTACCGCCTCGACCGTCTACTTGGATGAGGTCGACTCCGAGACGGGTACGACGCCGGACGTCGCGGATACAACCCCCGGCGCCGAAGCGAATCTGCTGCGGCAGGAACGGCTGAACGCGATTCGCGAACACGTGATGGCGCTACCGGAGCGGCAACGCATGGCCGTGCTGATGCACAAGTACGAAGGCATGGACTACAAACAAATCGGCGATGTACTCAAACTGAGTGAGTCCGCGACAAAATCTCTACTGTTTCGCGCGTACCAGACACTGCGCGATAAGTTGAAGGCTTTTCTTTAGGCCTATTAAAATGGCACGCGCAAAGTTTTTTATGAGACGCGTCCGAAGTATAGAAATTGGAAAGGTTCACGATGAACTGCAAAGACTGCCAATCCGTTCTCCTCGATCTCCTGCTCGATCCGGGCGCGCCCTCGAATGCGGCTGCGCGGAGCCATCTCGAGTCTTGCGCCGAGTGCACCCGGGAGTTCAAATCCCTTGACGCGACGTTCGCGCTGCTCGACACGTGGAAGGCACCGGAGCCGTCGCCCTACTTTGATCAGAAACTGGCCGTCCGTCTGCGCGAAGAGCAGGCCGTGGCGCCGGCGGGCTGGTTCGAGCGACTGAAGAGCCGGGTGCTGTTCAATACCGGTCGGCAGTTTCGACCTGCACTGGCTGGGGCTCTGGCATTGATTCTTCTCGTTGGCGGCGGAACCTTTGCCAACCTCTCCGGTTTTGGTCCTTCCCGCACGGAGGCTTCCGCCGCGGTGCAGGACCTGCAGATTCTCGATAAGAACGATCAGGCTTTGCAGGCTATGGATCAACTTCTGCAGGACGATGGTCCGGGCGATGACACCGCAACACCTCCCAGTAGCTAGTTTTCTGCCGAACTACGTGATATTTTGGCAAAAATATTATCTCGAAGGGGGACCGAACACAGTAAGCTGCTGTAACAGAATAGGTTTTTACGACAACGCGCGGGGCTTCTCCCGGCTCAACACCATGACATTTCAACTCCACTCGCGGCGCATCTTTCACCCAGCCCTCGCAGTTCTGCTGCTATCAGCAGCCACGGCGATGGTTGCGGCTCAGCCTGCGTCGATGCACAAAGTGGGTCAGGCGCCACACCCTTCCATGAACGCGCCGCGTCAGGCTCAGGGGCCAAAACAAATCGGTCCGAAGCCCAATCAGGAACACCTGGCGCAATGGATGGATCATCATAGCAATCTCCCGCTTGCAGACCAGCAGCGCGCGCTCGAAAATGAGCCCGGCTTCCGCGATCTTCCTACACAGACCCAACAGCGTATGCGCGACCGTCTCACCCAGCTCAACAATATGACGCCTGAGCAGCGCCGGCGCATCCTTGAGCGCACCGAGGTGATGGAGCATCTCACTCCGCCGCAACGGCAGCAGGTTCGCGGCGCGCTGGAGCAATACCGCGGCCTTCCCGAGGATCGTCGCCGCCTGGTCGCCCGTGCCTTCCGCGATCTCCGCGAGATGCCGCAGCCACAACGCCAGGCCATCCTCAGCTCAGACCGTTTCCGCGGTCAATTCTCGGATCAGGAGCGCAACACCATCTCCGGTCTTCTCGCGGTCGAACCCTACCTTCCGGTTCAGCGCCCGAACGACGGCCCTTCGTTCGGAAAGGAATAACAGTTTGCTTTTAAGAGAGGTAGCCGCCCGAAGGAGGGCGGCTATTTTTGTTGCGGGGAGGGGATGGGGCTAAGGGGGGAAGAACACCGTTTGCTTTTTGGCCCAGCGTCAAAAGATGTCTTTCGGGCGAATACGATCAAGCCAATCAGAGGTGCGGCGAAGTGATCGCGAAGATTAGGCAGCCCGGCGAATCTCCTGAACGGTCTTCTTCCTCCTTAGTGGTTGTAGTGTGCATGTATGCGGCCCGGCTGCCCATACAACTTTCGTACAGCTTTCCGCGGAAATCTCGCTCTTTTCTTATCAAGCGATTGGCATCCTTGACCTCGCACTCCTATCCGGCCTACCCTGAATCTATGCCTACGCTGCACACCTTCTGTTGTTGTCGCCGCTCCCCGCTGGCCCACACAGAGGCGCGTCGCATCCGCTAACCGCGGTCTTCGCTTAAGATTTTCATCGCACACTCACAAAAGAATCGAGCCCTTCATGAAGCACTTCGCCAGTCTTCTCCTGCTCGCCACATCCGCCATCGCCCAGGGTCCCATAGCCGGGAGATGGGTGGGCGACGCCACGGTCCACGGCCAGCAGGTCCCAGTCCGCCTTGAGATCACCGGCAGCGGCAGTGACCTTCACGCTGCCCTGCTCAACGGCCCCGAGAGCAGCCCCGCCTCTAGCGTTGTCTTCACTGGCAACCATCTCCTGCTCACCTTCAACTACTATGCCAAGACGCTGGACGCGACGCTTGCAGACGGGCATCTCACCGGTAGCTTCGGCACCGCCTCCACGCGCTATCCGATCAGCTTGAATTCGCTTGGCACAAGCACGAACAACAGCGGATCGCCTGCTCAGGATATCGACGGTGATTGGGAGATCGCCGTCAAATCCGCGAAGGGCGAATCCGCCTGGTTGTTGCGCGTGGAACCCGCGCATGCGCCGGGGGAAGTGAAAGCTGTGATCCAGCGCATCGATGGAGACACCGGTTCTCTCTATGGCTCGTGGGCAGGCGGCGCTTATCAGATTAGCCACTTCACCGCCGCTGGACCGGCTCTCTACAGCCTTATTCCGCAAGCCGATGGGACTCTGCTGGTGTCGAATCTTCTTCGTGCGGACGTGAATGATCAGCAGAATCTTGTTGCGCGGCGGCCGGCACAGGCGCGTGCGGCGAAGCTCGTGGGGCCGACCGATCCTACACAACAAACGACCGTCAAGGATCCTTCTGCGCGGTTTAAATTCAGCTTTCCTGATCTGAACGGCAAGGTGGTTTCGAACACTGATCCGCAGTTCGACGGCAAGGTTGTGATTGTGGCGATTGGTGGGTCGTGGTGCCCTAACTGCCATGATGAGGCGCCGTTTCTGGAGAGTCTTTATAAGCAGTTTCATGGTCGTGGATTGGAGATTGTGAATCTGTCGTTTGAGGAGGGGGATCAGTTGAAAGACCCGGCCAGACTGCGGGCTTTCATCGCCCGGTATGGGTTGACCTATACCGTTCTTGTGGCAGGAGATACGGAACAGTTGAATGAGAAGATTCCGCAGGCGGTGAATCTGAACTGCTGGCCTACGTCGTTCTTTCTGGGGCGGGATGGGCGGGTTCGTGAGGTTCATGCGGGGTTTGCGGGGCCGGCCAATCCACCGGCCCATGAGGCTCTGATGCATGAGGTTACGGAACTGGTCGAGCGGCTGCTTGCGGAGCCGGTTCCGACGCAGAATGCTTTGCTTCATTTTTAGAAAAAAATCCTGCGCTGGCGATGGCGTGGGATTTTGCAGTTTTACTGGGTTTTTGAGGGGGGTTTTGAAAAAAGTGGGTGGTTGAACGTGGTTTTTTGATGGTAAGAACGTGGTGAAATGCGTGGTAAAACGTGGTGGGAAAACTGCCTTCGCGTGGTGGCTAAAAACATGCCAACTTTTTCAACTTTATTTTTGAGATGGCCCGATACTGGTTCGCGGGTGGACGCGGAAAAGCAGATTTCTCCGCTCCGCCGCTCACAAAGACGTGAGCGGCTCCGGTCGAAATGACGGTTCCTGGTTGGGTCGAAATGACGCTTTTTTGTTTTGCCTTAGTTCTTGAAGAAGTTTTTGGCGAGGAAGAGGACGTTGGCGGGGCGTTCGGCGAGGCGGCGCATAAAGTAGGGGTACCACTCCGGGCCGAAGGGGATGTAGACGCGCACGCCATAGCCCTCGGCGGCGAGGCGGCGCTGAAGATCGCGGCGTACGCCGTAGAGCATCTGGAACTCGAAGGCGTGTTTGTCGATCTTGTTGTCGTTGACGAAGGCGCGCATCTGGTCGACGATGGCCTCGTCGTGAGTGGCGATGCCGCAGAAGACGCCCTTGCCCTGCTGCGGACCAGGGTGGGGATTGGTGTAGGTGACCATGCGCTTCATGAGGTTGATGTAGTTTGCGTCAACGTCGGCCTTGGAGGGGAAGGCGACGTCGGGGCCCTCTTTGTAGGCTCCCTTGCAGAGACGGATGCGAATTCCCTGCCCTAACAGCCGCTCGGTGTCGGTGGCGGTGCGGAACAGATACGCCTGAACCACGGTGCCGACGCTGCCGGGGAACTTTGCCGAGAGGCGCTCGGTCATAACGATGGTGGCTTCGGTGTAGGGGGAGCCCTCCATGTCGATCCGGACGAAGGACTTTGCGTGGGCGGCGTGTTCGACCATCTCGCCGACGATGCACTCGGCCAGCGCGGGGTCGAAGTCCATGCCGACCTGCGAGAGCTTCACGCTGACGTTGGCGTTCAGCTTGCGTGCTTCGATAGCGTCGAGGAGTTGGTGGTAGATGTCGGCGGATTTTTGTGCGTCGGCCTCGGTGGTTACGCTTTCGCCGAGCGAGTCGAGGGTGGCTGCGATGCCTTCGTGATTGACCCGTTCACAAGCGGCGAGGACATCCTCCACCGACATGCCAGCGACGAAGCGGCCGGACATCTTGCGGCCCAGGGTGGAGCGCTCCGAAAAGGAACGCATGGCTTTGTTTTGAGAGAGAGCAATAAAAGCAGATCGAATCAAACCGTGATACCCCTGACACCGCCTGGATGGCGCACAGGGGGTATTGTTTCATGCAAGCAGCAGGATGGGCGAGGGATCTCAGAGGGCTATAGCAATTTCACAGATAGTGTGATGTAAAGACGAACGCAAAGGACGCAGAGAAAAACGCAAAGGGCCAAGGAACCCTTCATTTCGAGTCTAGGCCTAAGGCCGTGGGATGTTTCGGTTGATAGAGGCCGACCTCGCTGCCACCGGGAAGTTGCATCTTTGTCATGGAGCCCCATCGAGCTTCCTGAACTGCGGAGCACTTAACATCCTTCTTCGCGAGGGAGACTATCTCGGCTTTCAGGTCGTCGCACATGAAGTAGAGTTCGTGGGCGACACCACTTTCGTCGGAGGGGTGAAATGCGGCTTCTGCCGGAGGCAGGGCGAAGATCAGCCAGCCGTGGCCTGCATCCACGGATTTAAACCCGAGTACGTCGCGGAAGAATGCGCGGTCCGCTTCGGCGTTTTTGCTGTAGATGATTATGTGAGCGCCAGAGATCATTTTGATTCCTCCTGTTCTGCATATCCCAAAAACTCGGTCAAGACCAAAAGCTGTGCTGAAAGGTTTCGGCGTGGAAGGATCCCTCAACGATAGATCGGGCCTTCACAGGGTGCTGAAAAAGTCGGGGTGGGAACCGAAAAGCAGACCCCAGCGGCTAAAGCCGGAATGCAAGTGAAGCACTTACGGCACGGATGAATCCGTGCCCTTAAGCAAAACAGGGTTTTTCAGCAGGCTCTTCAGCCCTTCTGGGATCGGGGAATCTTACCCAGGGCTACGCCCTGGGCTGGTATGAGACGCGCCGTTGGCGCTGGATCGTGCTTTTTCAAATAACGACTTCTTCAGGGTAAAAGGATGTCTGGCTTTCATCCCAGGCAGTTACAATCCTCCCACTTGAAGAACAACCATGCGGAGTCGCAGGAAGAACTCAGCCACATCAATCGGGAACGATGGCAGGCACGATGAGACTGCAAAGGATGGGCCACCCGTCTCGTCGCTCGGCCTGGCGTACTGCTACCGCCTCATAGCGGCTTGCGGAAGTGTACGCAGCGGTCGACCACTTCGAAGCCAAGCGCATGATGGGTGCTTATTGATCTTTCGTCGTCGATCCATGTGTCGGAGGCCATCTCCAGGCAGCCCTGCTTCCGGGCCCATGCCTCGGCGGAGCGCATCAACGCGCTGCCAATTCCCTGCTTCCTAGATGCCTCGTGCACGAACCAGCCTTCGACGAAGCCGACTGGTCGCGCAGGGTTGCAACCGTCAGCGTGGGAGCGCAGTCCGACCTCGATGAATCCGGTCAGTGCTCCGCCTTCGTCTTGCGATACGAGAATCGTCATTGGCAGAGTGCCGTTCATGCGAGTGCGCAGAACCGATTCGAGTTCCTTGCAATGCTCTTCCCTCGAAGACTCGGGCCACAGCAGCTCGCGCATTCTTGCGAGTTCCTCTTTGTCGGAAGGGTGTGCCTGTCTGACTTTGGTGGTCAATGCGTGCTCCAGTTCTCTTTGGATGGGTGGGGGTGATTTTTGTGAGCGATGAAGGGTGTTAGGGAAGAACAGCTGTATGGGCTGTCGAGAAGCAGAGGTAGAGAAGCGGATTTCTCCGCTCCGCTGCTCACAAAACCGTGAGCAGCTTCGGTCGAAATGACGGTTTTTGTAAAGGGGAAAGGAGAACGGGCAACGGCAAAGACGCTGTATCGGCTATGGAAAGGTAGAGGTAGAGAAGCGGATTTCTCCACTGCGCAGCTCATAAAGGCGTGAGCTGCTTCGGTCGAAATGACGGTTTTTGTTCGAGGGGAAAGGAGAACGGGCAACGGCAAAGACGCTGTACTGGCTATGGAAAGGTAGAGGTAGAGAAGCGGATTTCTCCGCTCCGCTGCTCACAAAAGCGTGAGCAGCTTCGGTCGAAATGACGGTTTTTGTAAAGGGGCAAGAGAGAACAGGCAACGGCTATGGGCTTACGAAATAAAGGCGGAGAGAGCTAGCGGGGGCGGACTGCTAGCGGGCTTTGACGCCGATCTTGACCACCTTCTCCACCTGCGGGGTCACCATGGTGCTGGTGTCCTTCAGGGCGGCGATGGCTTCGTCGTAGCGGCCGGCGATGGAGTTGGCTCGAATGCGCGCCATGTCCTCGAGCATCTTGATGCCGTCTTTCAGGTAGCTCATGCGGCTGCGCTCGTCGTGGCCCCAGGTGACCGGGACCTCGCGGATGACGTACTTCAGCTTGCGGGCGATGAAGAGGATCTCCGGATCAAAGCCCCAGCGCTCGATGGTCTGCAGACGGAAGATGACCTGCGCGGCGGAGCGGCGAAAGGCCTTGAAGCCGCACTGCGTGTCTTTGTAGGGCAGACCCATGATGGTGCGGGTGACCCAGTTGAAACAGCGTCCGAAGAACTGGCGGTAGAGGGGCTGATGGATGGTCTGGCGGGTGCGGTCCATCCAGCGTGAGCCTATGGCCACATCGGCGCCGTCGCCGATTGCGGCTAACAGACGCTCGGCCTCTTCCATGGGGGCCGAGAGGTCGGCATCGGTAAACATGACGATGTCGCCGGCGGCCTGGAGCAGACCGTTGCGCACGGAGTAGCCCTTGCCTTTGTTGCCCGGGTTCTGCACGAGGTGCAGCCGCGGATGTTCGACCATCCAGCGCTGCACGATGGCTGCGGTGTCGTCTTTTGAGCCGTCATCGACGACCAGCACTTCGGCGTCCCAACCCTGCTCGGCGACACAAGACAGCACGCGATCCAGCGCATGCTCGATGCGGGCGCTCTCGTTGTATGCGGGAATTACGATGCTCAGCTGCGGATGTGCCATAGCGCTCGACGGACCCCTTCTTTCCAGGCTTCAAAAAAACAGGCTTCAAAAAAAATGCGTGAGATGCACGGGGAAAAAAGGCGTCGTCGTTCATCTTACTGCAATATTTGACGTGTGAGGACCACTTTTGGTCTCTTTTTTTCGCGATCCTGTGTCATCAAAAGCCAAGCGCAAACGCGAAGAACGCAAAGACAGACGCAAAGGAACGCAAAGACAAAAGGGGAATGCAGGGTTCCTCCGCTACGCCACTCTAAATCTCCGCTTTGCCGGTATTGGGTCAGCCGATTACCTGGGCTCCGCCCCAAGGCTGGTATCTGCGCCCGCTCGATTCCCTGCTAAACTTCACACACCATGCCTGAAGACTACGCACCACCACCGCCGCCGCCACCGCCGCCCGCGCCTGTCAACAGGCCCTATGGCCAGATTCCACCGTATGCTTCGCCGTATTCCGGTGCTCCGTATTCCACGGGGCCGGGCTATGGCGCGCCGCCGCCTCGCCGCCGATCGGCTTGGTTCTACATCGGAATCATTACGGGCTCGCTGGCCGCGGTGTTTCTGCTGGTCGCGTTGATGGTGTGGGGGACGATGCGCTCGATCGGAGGCGACGGCAAGGGTCTGGGCCTGGGCTCGGATACGATTGCGGTGGTCGACATCACGGGCGTCATTCTTTCGCCGGAGACGGTCGACAGCGAGCTGCGCAAGTTCGGCGACGATTCTTCGGTGAAGGCCATTATTCTGCACATCAACTCGCCCGGCGGGGGCGCGGCGGCCTCGCAGGAGATCTACCACGAGGTGCTTCGCGTACGGCAGGAGAAGAAAAAGAAGGTC
>WNFD01001455.1_pt1 | contig 23942 bp, 24 predicted proteins | sample 5400491 | NCBI WGS metagenome assembly WNFD01 (sample SAMN13153343, study PRJNA577476) | soil metagenome | isolation source: 120 cm saprolite under Douglas fir tree site 2 hole 2 replicate 2 | place: USA:California | collected 2015-04-18
CCCCACCGTGACGGCGACGCAGGTGGTAGTGCGCGTCACGCCGTCGATGATGCCGATGGCGTCGGTGACGAGGCTGCCGATGGCGTCGAGCGTCTGGCCCTCGACGACGGCAATGAAGTCGTAGGGGCCGGTGACGGCGTCCATCGCCGACACGCTGGAACGCGGGCTCTTCACCTTCGCGAGCGTCTTCTTGACCTGTTTGGTCTTGCCGGCCGCGGTTTCGATGAGCACGTAGGCTTTCATGGCTTGCCTCCTTGTGGCTGCTTTCTCGAGAGCAGGAACGCGATGGCGGCGGCGCCGACGCCTGCGGCGACGGGCCAGAAGTTGGTGCGGAAGAAGGGCATGGCGAAGAATGGTGAGCGGCCGCGCGAGGGCCGGAGGCTCCCGTCGAGGAGCCCGCTCACGAGCTTCATCGCCTCGTCCATGAGCACGGTCAGGGTCGCCTTGGCGAATTCCGGGTCGGCCAGCGCAGGGTGCCCCACGTAGCCCTGCCCGCCATTCCGCAGGGGATAGTTGGGGATGAGCCGGTGCGCCATGGAATAGCGCGCCGCCGGAAGATCGCGCCAGCCATCGCCGACCAGGTCGGGCCGCAGCAGGAGCATCATCGACGTCTCCCACCAGCCGCCGTGAGCGTCCTCGGAGAAGGCGTTCCGCTCCTCGTCGGTGATGGGCCGGCCCAGCGCGGCCTCGAAGCGTGGCACGTAGCGCCCCGACATGAGCCCCCAGGCCAGATAGCCAGTCACCGACGCCATGGTGACGCCGTAGCGGCGCGAGACGATGGCCGAGGCCTCTTCGAGGGCGACGAGGTGCCCCGGGCCGCCGTGGCCGTTCGAGATCAGGATGTGGCGGAAGCCCGCGCGGGCCAGCGCGCTGCCGTAGTCTACGAGGAGGTCGCGCACCACGCGCTGTCGCATCGTGACGGTGCCGACAGTTTCGAAGGCAAAGGCGCCGAGGTGCAGCGTCGGCGCGAGGACCACGTGCCAGCCCGGCCGCTCGGCCACGAGGCGCTCGGCCATGGCCTCGGCGAAATACCGGCCCGTGTAAGCGTCCACCCCGAGGGGCAAATGAGGGCCATGGGTCTCGAGCGGGCTCGCGGTCAGGATGACGACGGTGCTCTCGCGCGGCAGGGTATCGAGGGCCGGGCTCGAGAGCTCTTCGAGGAGGTGGATGCTCAAAAGCTCGATCCTTTCGTGGCCGCGAGGTAGTCGTTCTTGGCGCGCTCGAGCAGGTCGATGAGCCGCCGGCGCTCGGCTAGCAGCCGGGTCGCCGCCTGGTGACGGGTGAGGTTCACGACGCCGAGGCGCGCCTGCGCCCGGAGCCTCCCGATCCCTCTCAGGTAATGGTACGCGAGGATGCTGCTGACCGGGAGGGAGACGAAGAAGCCGAGCGCCCAGAGCGCGCCTGCGAGCCGCCAGACGAGCCAGGTCTCGAGGCCCCAGAAGAGCGGAACGCAGATCACGCTGGCCAGGAGCCGGGTGGTCGCGTAGCTGGTCTCTTTGGTCGCGGTGCGCCGGGCGATCCAGCGAGGCACCAGGTAGGGCAGGCCGCTCGTGACGAAGCCGTAGGCGAAGATGGGCAGACCGATCGCGGCCTTCCAGCCGCGGTTCAGGCGCTGGCGCACCGGGGGCGGCTCGATGCGCTCGCGGACGGCCTGGTCGCGCACGTGGTAGGCGGCGAGCATGGCACGGTAGTGCCCGATGCTGTCGCGGAGCTCGGCGATCCGCTCTGGGGCGTGCGTCTCGAAGTAGGCCGTCGCGTCGGCGATCGAGCGAGAAAGCCGGACGGTGTCGATCTGGCCCGCGAAGAGCCCGCGCTCTTCCTGGAGCTCGCGCACGAGGTGGTCACGATAGATGGACTCGACCTCGCGGACGAGCGACGCGCTGTCGAGCCGCTCGACGTGCACGACTTCCGCCTCCATGCCCCACTGGATGGCTGTCGTCAGCTCGTCCACGGCCTTGACCGGGTGTTGGGCGAAGAGGTCGACATAGGGCGCCAGCGCGATGGGCTCGCCAAAGGAGACGCGGACCCGCCCTCCGAACGACTTGCGAGCCTCGAAGGCCAGGCCCGTCGGGATCAGGACGAGAGGCGCCCCGGTGGCGCCCGCGCGTCCCCGCGACTCCCGCTGTGATTCCCGCTGTGATTCTCGCTGTGATTCTCGCTGTGACTCGTAGTCGAGGGCGATCCGCGCCGCGCCCGTCTTGATGCGCTGGACCCTGGACTCGGCATGGGTCGTGCCCTCGGGGTAGATGCCGATGAGCCCGCCGGAGGCGAGGGTCGCGACGCAGGCCTCGAAAGCTCCCACGTTCCTGTCCATCTTGTCGGGATCGTCCTGACGGCGATAGACGGGGATGGCGCCAACGGCTTTGAGGAAGCGGGACACGACGGGGTTCCTGAAGAGCGCCGCCGTCGCCAGGTAGTGGACCTTGCGCTCCACCACGGCGCCCACCAGCAGCGAATCAATCAGGTTGTTGGGGTGGTTGATGCAGAGGAGCACCGGGCCCTCGCGCGGCACGCGGTCGGCGTGGCGCACGTCAACCGAGCGGAAGAGGAACCAGATCCAGAACCGCCCAGTCCATCTGACAAGTGCGTAGAAAGAGCCCGATTTATCCATCACTTGCTGAGGAATTGGTTGAGGGTGGTACGGAAGAGCCCCGGGCGCTCCGTCGCCTTGTCGCCCGTGAAGTCCACCCGCGTGCCCCGTTCCGCCGCGTGGTCGGCCGGATCGAACTGCGCAGCGATCCGGAGGCTTCGGGGCCCGGCTCGCACCAGCAGGCGTTCCCCGAGACTCTCGTCGGCAAGCCGTGTGACGATGACGTAGAGGCCCGAGGCATCCGTCTCCCCAGGGTAGGACAGGCCGGTCTTCTCCCGCGTCACCTCGAGCGCCACGCCTTTGCGCGGCTTGCCGGAGACCTCCTTGACGTAGCCGAGGACCGTGTAGCGGAACTGGGCCTCGTGCTCGGCCAGGGCCGGCGGAGCCCAAGCCGCCGGGGTGAGGAGGCTCATGGCCATGATCACCCCGAGCGCGCCGCGGAGGAGGCTCCGATGGCAGCGTTTCGGATCGGCGCACGAGCAGAGCACGGTGACGCGCCCGCGCTTCGCCATGGCCCGGAGACGCTTGAAGGCCGAGGCGGCCGGCTCGCGCCGGAGCCCGGTCAGGTAGCGCCGGCGCATCTCCGGCCAGCCGATGTGTCCCGCCTTGAAGGCGCGCAGGTTGCGGATCTCCGCGCCCAGCTCTTTGAGCCAGAGGTCTACGGAGCTCTTCTTGATGCCGCGCGGCCAGAGCCGCATCACGAGCACGCGCGTGCCGTCGGAGCGCTCGGGCTTGTCGTAGACGCGCTTGGCCCGCAGCATCTACCGTGGGGGCGGCGGCTCGATGACGACCGCGGTGCCGTAGGCCAGCACCTCGGTCACGCCGGCCGCCACGTCGTTGGCGTCGTAGCGCATGCCGATGATCGCGTTGGCGCCCGTGGCCGCCGCGTGCTCGAGCATGAGCTGGAATGCCTCCTCGCGGGCCCGCTCGCACAGCTCCGTGTACAGCGTGATGTTGCCGCCGAAGAGCGTCTGGATCGAGGCGCCGATGTTGACGAGGGCATTGCGCGAGCGGACCGTGATGCCGCGCACGACGCCGCGGTTGGCGACGACCCTGTAGCCATCGAAAGTGAAGGCGGTGGTGACCCACTGGCGCGGGATGGGCATGGCGCGCCTCCTCAGTCCACCACGGCCACGGCCTCGATCTCCATGAGGCAGCCCTGGTCGTCGTCGTAGAGGCCCTGGACCTCGAGGAGTGTCATCGCGGGGTAGTGCCGGCCGAAGAACTCGCGGTAGACGGCGCCGATCTCCCTCGTGTGCGCCCGGTAGACCGACTTGTCGAGGACATAGATCGTGAGCTTCACGATGTCGTTGATCTGGCCCGCGCGCGCGAGCAGCACGGCCTTGAGGTTCTGGCAGATCTGTCTGAACTGGGCCACGATGTCGCCCGGGCCGACGAGCTCGCCGTCCTTGTCGAAGGCCACCTGCCCGGAGACGTAGAGCGTCTTGCTGCCCTGGACCTCGATGCCGTGCGAGTAGCCGGCGGGCCTGGCGAGGCTGGGCGGGTTGACCGCGTGCACGAGCTTGGCCATGGTCTCTCCTAGGAGCTCTCGGGTGGACGGCGTCTGCGATCGAGCGTTCGCGATTATACTACCCGCGCCTCATGTCCCGCCCCTTCGAGAAGGTGACGCTGTCCGACGCCGTGGGCCGCCTCCGTCCCGGCATGAAGGTGTTGCTGCCGGCCGGCTGCGGCGACCCGGCCGCGCTGCTCGCGGAGATCATCCGCCAGTCGGATCGTCTCGCGCCCCTGACGCTCATGGGCGGCCTGCGCCTCGACGATTTCGCCTTCGCGGGCCCCGAGCACGCGGGCAAGCTCCGCTTCGCCACCTGGCACCACTCGCCGAAGCTCCGCCAGGCCGAGGCGCGGGGCGACGTGGATTTCGTCCCGATCCGCTACTTCGACACGGTCGGCGTCTTCGCAGAAGGGGGCGCGTGGGCGCCCGACGCGGTCGTCGTCCATACCTCTCCGGCCGACGGCGCGGGGTATCTCTCGCTCGGCGTGTCCGTGAGCTATTCGCTCGCGGCGGCCCGCCGCGCGCCGCTGGTGATCGCGCAGGTCAATCCCCACATGCCCCGGACCCTCGGGAACGCGTTTCTTCACCGCTCGCAGATCGACTGCTGGGCGGAAGCTTCGCACCCGCTGTCCGAATACCCGCCGACTCCGCTAGGCGATTTCGAACGCAGGATCGCCGAGCGAGTGGCCGATCTGGTCCCCGACGGATCCACGGTGCAGGTGGGGGTGGGCTCGATTCCCCAGGCGGTGATGGAGGCGCTCGCGGGCAAGCGCGACCTCGGCGTGCACTCGCTCCTGGTGGACCACATGCTGCCGCTCATCGAGTCGGGCGTGATCAACAACTCGCGCAAGCGCCTCCACCGGGGGCGCATGGACGTGGGCGAGATCATGGGTACCGAGCGGCTCTTCAGGTGGGCGCACGAGAATCCCATGGTCAACATGGAGCCGTCGGACATCGTCCACGACCCGCAGGTGGTCGGCACCCTCGGCGACTTCGTCTCGGTCAATTCCGCCATCGAGGTCGATCTCCTGGGCCAGGTCAATGCCGAGAGCCTGGAGGGCCGGCAGGTCACGGGCATCGGCGGCCACTTCGATTTCGTCCTGGGAGCGAGCCAGGCGACAGGCGGCAGATCGGTCATCGCGCTACCATCCACGGGGCGGCAGGGCAAGACGTCGCGGATCGTCGCCCGCCTGCCTGCGGGGGCGCGGGTCACGACGCCGCGGTTCCTCACCGACTATGTGGTGACCGAGTGGGGGACGGCGTCGCTACGCGGACAAAGCGACGCCGGGAGGGCGCGGGAGCTGTGCCACGTCGCCCACCCGGCGTTCAGGGAATCGCTGGAGCGTGAGGCCGCTACTTCTTGAGCTTGTCGATCTCGGCGAAGACTTCCTCGTTCTCGGGAAACCGGTACGTCACCTGGTTGTCCCAGATGCGCTTGTCGTCCGCGTCCACGAAGAAGATGCCGCCCGAGCCCTCCTTGAGGGCGGAGGTGATGCCGTACTTGTCCTTGATGGCGGCCTGCAAACTGGAGGCCTGGGGGAGGAAGTTTCACTCCCCGCAATACGTGATCAGGATGTTCATCCGATCCCCCTTCGTTCGATGGAATGACCGCCGACGCGTATGATACGGACCCGCCTCCGGGGTGTCAATTGACCACTCCCGTTCTCATCGACACCGATCCCGGCATCGACGACGCCCTCGCCATCCTGCTGGCCCTCGGCTCGCCTGAGATCTCCGTGGAGGCCATCACCACGGTGGCGGGCAACGTCGAGGTCGACCTCGGCACCGCCAACGCTTTCCGTGTTCTCGACGTGGCGCGCCCCCACCACCGCCCTCGCGTGGCCCGGGGCGCCGCCGGCCCGCTGGTCGGCCCGCTGATCACCGCGGCCCATTTCCACGGTGACGATGGTCTCGGAAACCTCGGTCGCCTCCGTGAGGCGGACGGTCGACCTCGCTACCCAGAGCCCACACATACCCTTGAGATGCTGGACGGGGCCGATCTGATTCTCGAGACGGCTGATCGCTTCGCCGGGCGCCTCGTGGTCGTCGCCCTCGGACCGCTGACCAATGTCGCCCTGGCGCTCCAGCGTGACCGCGGGCGCTTGGCCCAGGCTGCCCGGATCGTCGTGATGGGCGGAGCCGTGGCGGTGCCCGGTAATGTGACCCCCGCCGCCGAGTTCAATATCCACGTGGACCCCGAGGCCGCCTCGGCGGTCTTCGCCTCGGGACTGCCCGTAGAGCTGGTGCCCCTGGACGTAACCCGGCGGGTGGTTCTCACCGCGGCTGACCTCGGCGCAGCGCTCGCGCGTCACGGCGGGCCCATGGCTCGCTTTATCCAGGATTTCACCGCCCACGGCTTCGACTTCGAGACGCAACAGGGGGACGGGAGCATGGCCCTCCACGACCCGCTGGCCGTCGGCGTGGCGCTGGACCCGAGCCTCGTCACGCTCGAGCCCCTCCATGTCGTGGTCGAGTGCGAGGGGCGTCTGACGCGGGGCATGACCGTGGCGGACAGGCGGCCGCGCCGCACCGGGCCCGCGCCCACCTGTCGAGCCGCCCTGGAAGTGGACGCGCCGCGCTTCTTGCGGCTCTTCCTGGAGCGGGTGTGCCGCGCGTCTGCGTAGTCGGCTCGGCCAACGTGGACTACACGGTGGCGCTGCCACGCCTGCCGTCGCCGGGTGAGACGGTCTCCGGCGGCACCCTTCTCGTCAACCTGGGGGGCAAGGGCGCCAACCAGGCGATGGCGGCGCGACGCCTGGGCGGCGAGGTGAGAATGATCGGCTGCGTTGGGGACGACGCCGACGGCCGGCGCATCGGCGAGAGCCTGGCGGCCGCGGGCATCGGCGTGGAGGGTCTCTTGGTCTCGGGCGAGGCCGCCACGGGCACGGCGCTCATCATGGTGGACGCGGAGGGGCGCAACCAGATCGCGGTCGCCCCCGGGGCCAACCACCGCCTGACTGTCGAGATGGCCGCGTCGCACTCGGCGGCCATCGCGTGGGCGGACATCGTGGCCTGCCAGCTCGAGACGCCGCTGCCCGTGGTCCGCTGGGCCCTCGCCGAGGCGCAGCGACACGATGTCACGACCATTCTCAATCCGGCGCCGGTCCAGCCGCTCGACGAAGACATCCTCGCTCTGGTCGACTTTCTCACCCCCAACGAGCACGAGGCGGCGCGCCTCACCGGGCTCGCGGTGGACTCGCTCGACTCGGCGCGCGCCGCCGCAGTCCGACTACTCGCCTCGGGTGCCGGCACGGTCCTCGTCACCCTGGGCGAGCGCGGTGTCCTCGCCTGCTACGACGACAATGCCGCGCACTTTCCGGCCTTCACCGTGCAGGCGGTGGACACGACGGCCGCCGGAGACGCCTTCAATGGCGCGCTCGCCATGGGACTGGCGGCGGGAGGCACACTCGAGCAGGCGATTCCGCTCGCGAACGCCGCCGCCGCGCTCGCGTGCACCAAGCGCGGCGCCCAGGACTCGCTGCCGGGACGCGCGGAGGTCGAAGCCTTCCTCCGGTCGCTGGGCGGGCGGTCGCTGGGCGGGTCCCGCTAGCGGCGATCGCCCGGCCGGCGCTGTCCGATGCGGACGTCTTCGGTTCGTGCCGGTCACTCCCCAGCCGGCGAGCGGTCCGCCGACCGGAGACCGGCGACCGCGATGACGGCGGCCACGAGGAGCATCGCGCCTGCCGCCACCAGTGCCGCGCGGTATCCGGAAAGGAAGGACGCAAGCGCCGGCTGAGACGTCTGCGGCCCGAGGACGGCCGTGACCATGCGCACTTCGCCGCCGGCCACCTGTTGGACGAGGGCCCCCGCTTTCGCGGCTTCGGCCGCGTCGAGGGTGCCGATGTGGGCGCGCCACGCTCGTGACGCCGTCACGACGGCGATCGAGCCGAGCACCGCGAGGCCCACCGCGGCGCCGACCTGGCGCGCTGAATTGAGGATACCCGAGCCGACCCCGGAGCGGTCCGCGGGCACGGCGGCCATGGCTGCCGCGGAGATGGCGGGCACGAGCAGGCCGTAGCCGAGGCCGCTCAGCAGGTAGCACGGCCAGACTGCCGCGTACGAAGATCCCGCGTCGAGGAGGGACAGGCCGAACATCGAGCCGCTTCCGAGCACGAGACCGGCGGCGACTGGCATGGCGGCGCCGGTGCGCTTGACGATGCGGCCGGCAAATGGGGCGACGGCAAGAAAGGGGACATTGAGCGGAATCCACGACAGGCCGGTCTGGAGCGCGGACCACCCTTTCACGTTCTGGAAGTAGAGGGTGACGAAGAAGAACATGCCGGCAAGGGAGGCATAGGCGAGCGCGTAGATGGCGTTGGCGGCGCTGAAGATGCGATCGCGGAAGAGTCCCAGCGGCACCATCGGATGCGGCGTGCGCCCTTCGTGGACGAGAAAGGCCGCGAGCGCGGCGAAGGCGCCGGCGCCGAGCGAGAGCGTGTACGTCGAGAGCCAGTGGTGCACGTTCGCCTCGATGAGGGCAAAGGTGAGCACGAACAGTCCCAGCGAGATCAACACCGTCCCGGCGGGATCGAGCGAGCGGGCGCCGGGATCGCGCGATTCCCTCACCGAGACCGCGGCCAAGGCGAAGCCGACGACACCGATCGGTACGTTCACCCAGAAGATCGCGGGCCAGCCGAACAGCTCGATGAGCAGGCCTCCCACGATCGGTCCAGCGCCGAAGCCGAGACCGGCCACGCTCGCCCAGATGCCGATGGCGGCGGTGCGGCGCTCGGGCGGATACGCGTCGACCAGGATCGCGAGGCTGAGGGGCGCCAAAATCGCGGCGCCCACGCCTTGCAGGCCGCGGTTGACGATGAGCGCGAGGTCGCTCTGCGACAGCGCGCAGCCCGCGGAGAAGACGGTGAAGATCACGAGGCCGGCGAGGAAGAGCCGTTTGCGGCCGTACCGGTCGCCGAGCGCGCCGCCGAGGAGAATGAGCGATGCCAGCGCGAGCACGTAGGCATTGACCGTCCACTCGAGGTTTCCCGGGCTGATGCGGAGCTCGTGCTGCATGGCGGGCAGGGCGACGTTCACGATCGTGTTGTCGAGCAGGATCATGCCCTGGCCGATGCATGTCACGACCAGCGTCAAGCGCCGTCGGTGTACACCCAGCTCGCTGTCGGGCGGAGCCATGTAGCCTCCCTGGTTCGGCGAGTCAGCGCGCAATGCGACTGCGGAGCTTTTGCACCCGCTCCAGTGCCGCGGTGAGCGCTTTCGGTGAGAGCCGGCCTTCCTTGAGGGCCCGGTGGATCGCCGCGACGACGCGCTCAGCCGCGCTCTGCTCGTAGCCCCCCTGGTTCTGCGAGACCAGCAGCACGTCCACCGTGGCCTGGAGCGCGAGCACCGCGGCTTCCTCCACGCCGTAGCGCTGGCGGATCGCGCCCATGAGGAGGTCGTCGGAGACTACCGGCCCCTTGTAGCCGAGTTTGCCGCGGAGATAGCGCTTGATGGTGTAGCGCGACAGCGTGGCGGGCAGGGTCATGTCGAGGCCGCGGTTGAAGACGTGGGCGGTCATGACGCTGTCGGCGAGCCCTTCCTTGATGAGCACCCGGTAGGGCTCGAGCTCGACCTTGAGATCTGCGGTGTCCGTCACGTCCACGAAGCCGTGGTGCGAGTCCGTCCGGCTCGAGCCGTGCCCCGGGAAGTGCTTGAGCGAGGTCAGCACCCCCGCTTCGTGCATGCCCTGGATGAAAGCGCGCGCCTGCGCGACGACCTGCTTGGGATCGGAAGAGTAGGTGCGGCCCAGGGTGACCACCGCGGGATTGAACGGGTTGACCGCGACGTCCACGACGGGCGCGAGGTTCCAGTTGATGCCCGCCTCGCGCAGGGTGGCGCCCATGCGCCGCGCCTCGAGCTCCGTCTGCGCCACGTCGCCCTGATCGCCCATCTCCTGCGGCGCGGGCGTCGGCAGGTAGCCGAGGCGCGTCGAGAGCCGCATGACGAGGCCGCCCTCGTTGTCGGCGGCGATGAGCAGACGGCGGCCCGCGCATCGAAGGGCCAGCGCCTGGAGATCGGATGTCAGCTGCTTCACCTGCTCCGGGCTCACGATGTTGCGCGGCTGGCCCGTGACCGCGTCACGCTCGAAGAGAATGAGGCCGCCCACCTTGAGATCGCAGACGAGGGAGCGAATCTCTTCACTGCCCTCGACCTCGGAGCCGCGGAAGCCCACGAGGAGGAGATCGGCCACGGGCAGGGGAGGCTTCGAGGCGGCACCGTCGGTGGCGGCGGTGGCCGCGCAGCCTTCGATGATGATGATCAGCAGCAGGGCCGCGAGGCGAGGTCTCAACGCTCTCCCGTGAAAGGCATGGCAAAATCGTAGCACGCAGGAGTATAGTGACCAAGACATGGCGCACTACGAAGGGTCCGCGCCATCGCGGATCTTCTACGGTTGGTGGGTCGCGGCGGCGCTCTCGCTGATCACCTTCCTCTCCACGGGCATTCGCTTCGCTGTCGGTCCCTTTCTGAAGCCGGTCGTGCGCGATCTCGATCTCGACCGCGGCACCTTCTCGCTGGTGATCTCGCTCTCCCTCTTCCTGTACGGCGCCTTCATGCCGCTCGTCGGCCCGCTCGCGGACCGCTGGGGCGCGCGCATCGTGTGCTCGCTGGGGGCAGTCGTGATGGCGGGTTCCCTCGTCCTGACCGGCACCATGACGTCGCTCTGGCAGTTCGCGCTGTACTACGGCGTGCTGGGCGCCCTCGGCCTCGCGGCGACCGGGCAGGTCGTGGCGCTGGCGACCCTGACGCGCTGGTTCGCGAGGCGGCGGGCCACGGCGGTGAGCCTGCTCTCGGTCGCGTCGATGGCGGGCATCTCCCTCCTCGTGCCCATCGTGATGTGGTGCATCCTGGGCTTTGGCTGGCGCGCGAGCTTCATGATCCTCGGCGTGGCCTCGCTTCTCGTCACGCTGCCGCTGGCGATGTGGGTTTTGAGGGACTCGCCGGAGGACATCGGGCTCCATCCCGACGGCCGGGCGCCCGAGCCGGTGGCGCCCGGTAGGGCGCCGGCGATCGAGCGCACCGCCACGGGCGACGCGCTGCGGACGCCTTCCTTCTGGCAGATGGGCGGCGGTCTTTTCTCCTGCGGGTTCTCGATGAGCCTCCTCTCGGCCCACGGGGTGCCCATGCTGACCGACCACGGGTTCCACGAGATGACGGCCTCGTCGGCTATCGGATTCCTCGGCATGACGAGCATCGGCGGCGGCATGCTGCTCGGCATTCTCGCCGACCGCTACGGTCGCAAGCCCATGCTCGCCTCGGTCTATCTCATCCGCGTGGCGGCTTTCACCCTGCTGTTCCTCGTCCACGATCCGGTGGCCCTCATGGTAGTGGCCGCCTTCGGCGGGATCGGCATGGCGGGTAGCCTCGCCCTGACCTCGGCGCTCTCCGCCGACATCTTCGGCCGGTTCTCGGTGGGCTCGATCTTCAGCCTCATCTTTCTCGTCCACCAGATGGGCTCCGCCCTCGGCGCCTGGCTCGCCGGGTTCCTCTTCGACCTCTCCGGCGGCTACGGGCCTGCCTTCGGGGTGTCGTGCGCATTCCTGATCGTCGGCGCAGGGCTGTCCTTGACCATCAACGTGACGCGGCGCCCACGGGTGCGGGCCGAGCTCCACCCCGTGGCGGGAGGGAGGTAGGCGATGGGCTATCAGGCGCTGCTCGTGGACCGCGCCGACGGCATTGCGACGGTCACGATGAACCGTCCCGAGGCGCGCAATGCGTTGGACCTCACGATGCGCGAGGAGATGCTGGGGGCGCTTGACGAGATCGAGCGTGACTCCGCCGTGCGCGTGATGCTGCTCACGGGGGCGGGCGGCCACTTCTCGGCCGGCGGCGACGTCAAGAGCATGCAGAAAAAGCATACGGCGGCCGAAGGCCGGGCGCGCGTGGAGATGCTCAACCGCTTCGTCCTGCGCCTGTTCAACTTTCCAAAGCCGACGATCGCCATGGTAGACGGCTTCGCGGTCGGCGCCGGGTGCAACATCGCGCTCGGGTGCGACCTGATCATCGCCTCCGACCGCGCGAAGTTCGGCGAGGTCTTCCTCAAGATCGGGCTCGTTCCCGACGGCGGCGGCACGTGGCTCCTGCAGCGGCTGGTCGGCCTCGCCAAGGCCAAGGAGATGGTGCTCACGGCGGAGATCATCGACGGGACCGAGGCGCTCCGGATCGGACTCGTCAACCGGGTCGTGCCCGCGGCAGAGCTCGAGAGCGCGACCCGCGCGCTGGCGGCGAAGATCGCGGCCGGTCCGCCCCTGGCCGCGGCGCTGGCGAAGTCGCTCCTCAACCGGGCCGCCACCGTGGATCTGGCGGCGGCGCTGGAGGGCGAGGCCTTCGGTCAGTCGAACGCGATCACCTCGGAAGACCACGCCGAGGGTGTGCGCGCCTTCCTCGAAAAGCGCCCCGCGAAGTTCACCGGCCGATGATTCGCGCCCGGATCACCGGTACCGGGATGTCAGTTCCCGACTCTGTCGTGGATAACCATCTCCTGTCGCGATGCATGAGCACGAGCGACGAGTGGATCGTCAAGCGCACGGGGATCAGCGAGCGTCGCGTCTCGCCCGACACCTACCGCATGCTCCTGCGCCTGGCCGAGGCCCCGGACAAGTCGGCCTTCATGCGCGAGGTCCTGGCGCGCGGCCTCGACGGCAATCTCGACTCCTCGCTGACGGTGTCCGATCTCGCGGTCGAGTCGGGTCGCATGGCCCTCAGGAACGCGGGCCTGACCCCTGACGATATCGACTGCATCGTCGTCTCCTACACGCTCCCCGACTTGGCGTACCCAGGGCCCGGGTGCGTCACGCAGGGCAAGCTCGGGCTGACGTCGACACCCGTGTTCAACCTGGCCCAGGGCTGCGCGGGGTTCGTCTACGGATTGTCGCTGGCCGATCAGTTCATCCGGGGCGGGATGTACAGGAAGGTGCTGGTCATCGGCGCCGACCTGCTCTCCTCCGCCTTCGACTACACGGATGCGGGACGGGACATGGCGGTGCTCTTCGCCGACGGCGGGGGCGCCGCGGTGCTCGAGGCCCACGAAGTGTCGGGTGCCGAGCCGCGCGGCTTGATCTCGCACCACCTCCACTCCGACGGCAGCGCGCTCGAGGCGCTGTCGGGGGAGCTCTGGGGGTCGTCCACGTTTCCCCCCGTGTCGAAGAAGAAGATCGACGACGACCGGGCCCGGCCGCGGATGAACGGTCGCGCGGTGTTCGTGCACGCGGTCAGGCGCGTGCGCGAGGTGGTGCAGGAATGCCTCGACGCCAACGGGCTCCTCGCCGACGACATCGACTTCTTCATCTTCCACCAGGCGAACCTGCGGATCGTCGAGGCCATGGCGGAGTCGTTCAAGATCCCCGAGTCGCGCATGCACAACAACATCGATCGCTTCGGGAACACCGCCGCGGCGTCGGTGCCCATCTGCCTCCACGAGGCGGTGACGGGTGGACGCATGAAGGAGGGCGATCTCGTCATGCTCGTGGCCTTCGGCACCGGCTTCTCCTGGGGGGCGACGCTCCTCAGGTGGTGAAGTCCGCGCTGCTGCGCCGGCTTCCATGGTTCCGGCCCCCCGCAAAGCGCGCCCTGGTGTTGGCGGGAGGCGGGGTCATCGGCGGTATGTACGAGGTCGGGGCGCTCGCGGCTCTCGACGAGTCCCTCCCGGGCTTCCGCGCCAACGAATTCGATCTCTACGTCGGCTCCAGCTCGGGGTCGGTGGTGGCCGCGCTCATGGCCAACGGTATCCGGCCGAGGGAGCTCTACGATATCCTGATCGAGGAGCGCGACGACCCGCTCAACTTGCGGCGTGGCGCCGTCTACGACCGGACCGCCTTCTCCATCGCCGCCCGCAACCTGGCCCAATTCGTCTGGGCCATCGGCAAGAAAGCGGTGACCGGCTTTCGACTCGAGTGGCCAGACCTCCTGGCGCGGAGCGGGGCCGACATGCCGGCCGGCTTCTTCACGGTCTCCCCGCTCGAGCTCTTCGTCCGCGAAGCGTTCGCCGCCAAAGGGCTGCCGAACAGCTTTCGCGAGTGCCGCAGGCCGCTCCTCATCCCGGCCATCGACCTCGACAGCGCCGAGCGGGCGGTCTTCGGAGCCGAGCCTCTCATGGATGTACCCATCTCCCAGGCGATCGGGGCATCCTCCTCGATCCCGGGCTTCTTCGAGCCCTACCGGATCGCCGGGCGCGACTATGTGGACGGCGACGTCGGGCATACGGGGCACGCCGACCTGGCGGTCGAGCACGGCGCGAGGAGCGTGGTGGTGATCAATCCGGCGGTGCCGCTCCGCATCGGCAGTCCCAAAGGGCCCGATGTGCGCTCCGGAGGCCTCTACGCCATCATGGAGCAGGCGGGACACATCACGAGCCTGAACATCCTGGTGCTCGGGCTGCGCGAGCTGAAGCTGCGGCGGCCCGACGTGGAGTTCCACTTGATCCAGCCCGAGTTCAAGCCGTCGCCGCTCGTCGGCCCCTCCATGGGCTTCGAGGCGAGCCGCGCCGCCCTCCGGTACGGCCACGCGTCGGTCACGGAATGGCTTGCCGGCGAAGGCGCACCCGTCGCCGTCCGATTCAAATAGCTCCCGAATCGGAGCGCCTAGCGGTGGAGAACCTCCTCGACGGTGTAGCCTGCCGCGTGGAGGTGGCGCTTGATGGCGTCGATGTGATCGCGCCCGGACGTCTCGAGGGTCAGCTCGACTTCGGTCTCGCCGAGGCGGGCTCGGGAGAAGGCCCGGTCGTGGCCGATGTGGAGCACGTTGGCGCGCGCCTCGGCCACGAGCCCGGTCAGCCGTGCCAGAGATCCGGGCCGGTCGCGCAGGAGCACGGTCAACCTCACGGTGCGACCGTCCTTCACGAGGCCGCGCTCGATGATGCGCGCGATGAGGTTGACGTCGATGTTGCCACCGCCGAGCAGGAGCACGCAGGTCTTGCCTTCGAGGCTGACGCGCTTGTTGACGAGCGCCGCGAGGGCGACGGCCCCCGCACCCTCGACCACGGTCTTCTCGATCTCGAGGAGGAGGAGGATGGCATTGGCGATCTCCTCCTCGTTCACCGTCACGACCTCGTCCACGAAGCGCCGCGCGAGCGCCAGCGTGTGCCGCCCCACGCGTCGCACGGCGATGCCGTCCGCGATGGTGGCGGCCGCGGGGACGGTGACGGGCTCCCCGGCCTGGAGCGCGGCCCGCATCGCGGGCATCTCTCCGCTCTGCACGCCGATGACCCGGACCCCGGGCTTGAGGGCCTTGAGCGCCACCGCCACCCCGCCGATGAGCCCGCCCCCTCCCACAGGGACGACGACGGCGTCGAGATCCGGGACCTGCTCGGCGAGCTCGAGGCCAATCGTGCCTTGGCCCGCAATGACGCGCGGATCGTCGAAAGGATGAATGAAGACGAGACCACGCTCGGCTTCGATCTCCCGCGCGCGGGCGTAAGCGGCGTCGTAGTTGTCGCCGTCGAGGATGACCTCGGCGCCGTGGCGCCGGGCCGCCGTCACCTTCGTGAGCGGCGCCCACTCGGGCATCACGATCACGGAGGAGACGCCGAGCCGCGCGGCGTGGAAGGCCACCGCCAGGCCATGATTGCCCGCGCTGGCCGCGACCACCCCGCGCCGCCGTTCCGCGTCGCCGAGGGAAAGAAGGACATTGGCGGCCCCGCGCTCCTTGAAGGAGCCCGTCATCTGGAGGTTCTCGAGCTTGACGAAGACGCGCGCCCCGGTCAGGACGGACAGCGTCTCGGAATACGGGCAGGGCGTGACCGCGATCAGGGCCTTGAGCCTCGCCTCGGCCGCGCGGACGTCGTCGATCGAGACGTGTTGGCTCAAAAGTTGAGCCCCGGAGCGTCGCGGCCCGGGGCCATGAAGCCGACAGGCATGAGGGGCGTCGAGTGCGCCCAGCCGAGCCGGCCCCTCCAGTCGATGCAGATGAGCCCGCCGCTGCCCCGACCTTCCTCCGCGAGCACGTCCAGGGCGATCTGGCAGGCGTGCATCGGGTCTCCCGCCGCCTTGAGGATCTCGATGGTACGGCGGGCCAGCACGACACGAATGGCGGCTTCTCCATTGCCGGTGCACGACACGCCGCCCGCCGTGCTCTCGGCGTACGTGCCGCACCCGATCAGCGGCGAGTCGCCCACGCGCCCCGGCGGCTTGCCGGTCATCCCGCCCGTAGAGGTCGCGGCAGCGATGAGCCCCCGGCGATCCAGAGCGACGGCGCCGACGGTCCCGCCCCCGGGGTTCCCCCCGGTTTTCGCGATGACGTCCTCGAGCTGCTTCCGCTGGACATCCGTGACGAGCTCCTCCGGATCGCACAAGAGCACGCCGAGGGCGCGCGCGCGCGCCATGGCTCCCTCGCCGACGAAGAAGGAGTGACGCCCTTCTTCCAGGATGAGGCGGGCCAGCGTCACCGGATGGCGTATGGCCGTGACGCAGGCGACGGCGCCGTTCGTGAGCCCGTCGCCCTCCATGATGGAGGCGTCCATCTCCACGGTGCCGTCGGTGGTGAGGGCGGAGCCGCGCCCGGCGTTGAACCGCGGGTTGTCCTCCAGGGCGCAGACGGCCGCTTCGACCGCCGCCACCGCTCCGCCTCCGGCATGAAGAACGGCCCAGCCCGCCGCGACGGCGTCGCGTATGCCCGCGCGCAACTCCTCGTGGCGGAAGGCGGGGTCCGCGCCGGCGCCGCCGTGAATCAGCAGAGCGGGGACGCGGCTTGTCACGGGAGGATCCGCGCGACTAGGATCATAGTGTGATTGTCAACGAAGTCGCCGCGGAGGACAACGGGAACGTCAAGGGGAAGCTCGCCGCGCTGAACCGCCGCGTCACGAGCTGCCGTCTATGCGCGCGGCTGGTGCGGCATCGCGAGGCGGTCGCCGCCGAACCGCCGCGGCGGTACCACGGGCAGCACTACTGGGCGCGGCCGCTCCCGGGTTTTGGCGATCACCGGGCTCGCGTGCTGGTGGTCGGGCTCGCTCCCGCCGCTCACGGCGGCAATCGCACGGGGCGCATGTTCACGGGGGACAGGAGCGGCGACTGGCTCTTCCGTGCGCTGTACGAGGCCGGCTTCGCGAACCAGCCGACCTCGCTGCACGCCGGCGACGGCCTGACGCTGAGCGGAGCGTACATCACGGCGGCTCTCCGCTGCGCGCCCCCCGCGAACAAGCCGCTTCCTGGCGAGATGCGCCGCTGCCAGCCGTACCTGCTCGAGGAGCTGGCGCTGCTCCGCGAGGTGCGCGTGGTGGTGGCGCTCGGCAAGATCGGCTGGGACGCGTATCTCCGAGCGCGCCGGGAGGCCGGGCTGCCGCTGCCGCGCCCATTGCCTCGCTTCGGCCACGCCGCGCGCTCGGCGATGCCGGACGGCACCGTGCTGCTGGGCTGCTTCCATCCGAGCCAGCAGAACACGTTCACGGGCAAGCTCACTCGCCCGATGCTGCGTCAGGTCTTCACGACCGCGCAGCGTCTGGCGGCCCGCGCCGGCGGGGCCGGGGGCGCCCTCCCCGGACCACACTGACTCGCATCCCGCATTCCGCTCTCCACGCCGCCACGAGATTTGGGTTCTCGGCTTCGAGAATCCCCGCAGAAGATATGGGTCCGGGGAGGGCGCCCCCGGCCCCGCCATCGCTACGGTCGACCGGCGTAGATGATGAGGCCGCCGAGGATAATGAGGGCGCCGCCGAGCCAGAGTGACGGGGATGGGTGCTCGCCCGCCGCGAAGAAGGCGACGAGCTGGCTCACGATGAAGAAGACCGCGATGTAGAGGCCGAGAGTTCGGCCGAAGCCCCACGTTGGCTGGTTCACGAGTAGGCCGTAGCCGGCGAGGACGAGGGCGCCCGCGACGAACCCCCAGCGCCGCCCGCCGAGTCCCATGCGCATCAGGAAGTCGCCCGAGACCTCGAGGACCGCAGCCAGGGTCAGATAGATGATCGTCACCCGATACCTCCGCGTCTAGAGTTCGCACAGCCGGCGCCGTGGTTGCCGCGCGTCGGGGGCCGTAGCATAATCCTTTCGTGCCCTTTCGACACACCCTCCGGGCTTGCTCGCTTGCCCTGGTCCTGCTGGCCCCTTTCGCGGTTCATGCCGCCACGGCGCCGCCCGTGACGGAGGCGACGCTCGACAACGGCCTTCGTATACTCGTTCTGGAAGATCACCGGAACCCGATCGCCACCGTTCAGACGTGGTACCGGGTCGGCTCGCGCAACGAGATCCCGGGGGCGACCGGGCTCGCACATTTCCTCGAGCACATGATGTTCAAGGGCACCCCTTCCCACGGCAAGGGCCAGTTCTCGAGCCTCGTGGAGGAGAACGGCGGGCAGGACAACGCCTTCACGTCGCACGACGTCACCGCTTACTACGTCGATATCGCCGCCGACCGCGCGGATCTCGTGCTGGGCCTCGAGGCCGACCGCATGCGCAACCTCCTCCTCGACCCGAAGGAGATCGACTCGGAGCGGCAGGTGGTGGCGGAGGAACGGCGCACCCGCACCGAGGACGACCCCGATGGGTATCTCGAGGAGGAGTTCCTCGCCGCGGCCTACAAAGCGCACCCCTACGGCTGGCCGGTCATCGGCTGGATGGACGACATCCAGCGCATCAATCCGCCCGAGCTGCGCGCCTTCTACAACCGCTTCTACCAGCCGAACAATGCCCTGCTCGTCATCGGGGGCGACGTGGACGCACGTCGCGCGATCGTGAGGGCGCGCGAGACGTTCGGCAGGATCCCGCGGGGCCCGACGCCGCCCCCGATGAACGCCGTGGAGCCTCCGCAGTTGGGCGAGCGCCGCGTGCAGGTCTACAAGGCCGACGCCCGCGCCCCGATCGTCTACATCGGCTTTCACGTGCCCAACTACCGGTCGAAGGACGCGCCGGCCCTCGAGCTGCTCTCGACCATCCTGCAGGAGGGACGGGCCTCGCGGCTGTACCGGAGACTCGTGTACGAGCAACGGCTGGCGCTCTCCATCGGGGGCGAGTACGAGTACCTCTCGCACGACCCCAACCTCTTCTGGTTTTCGGGCACACCGCTGCCCGGGCAGACGCCGGAGACCCTCGAGCAAGCCATCATGGCCGAGATCGAGCGCGTGAAGAACGAGCCGGTGCCCGAGGAGGAGATCGAGCGGGCCAAGAACCAGACCGAGGCGGGCTTCGTCTGGCGCCAGGACTCGGTGCACTCGCGCGCCGCGAGCATGGCCCGCTTCGAGATAGCGGGCTCGTGGCGGGATGGCGAAAGCTTCGTGCCGCTGATCCGCCAGGTGACGGCGGCCGACCTGCAGCGTGTGGCCCGCGCGTACTTCCAGGCCGACCGCCGAACCGTCGGTATCCTGCGGCCAGGCGCGCCGCCCGCCGCCGCGGGCCAGTGACCGGCGTGCGCGCCCGATGGGTCAAGGGCGCCGCCGTCCTCGTCCTCCTGATCGCCTTGTCGGTAGCCGTGACATGGGGCGGCCTCCATCGGGGAGGCGTGACGTCCAAGCCGGTCAGCGTGACCGGTACCATCGAGGCGACCCAAGTGGACGTGAGCGTCAAGATCACCGGGCGCATCGTCGAACGCCTCGTCAAGGAGGGGGACAGGGTCACGCGCGGCCAGGTGCTGGTACGCCTCGACGACTCCGAGCTGGCGGCTGACGTGAAGCGCCAGGAGGCGGCGCTGCGGGCGGCTCAGGCGACGCTGCGCGATCTCGAGAAAGGCGCGCGGCCCCAGGAGATCGAGGATGCGCGGGCCGTCGTCTCGAGCGCCGAGGCCACGCGCACCATGACAGAGCGCGAATACCAGCGCACGGAGCAGCTCTTCAAGCAGAACCTGATCGCGGCACAGGACGTGGACCGGGCGCGGCAGGCGTACGAGGTCGCGAAGGCGCAGGAGCGGAGCGCCCGGGAGCGGCTGGCACTCGTGCTCGCGGGTCCTCGACCCGATCAGATCGACGCGGCTCGCTGGCAAGTGACGCAGGCCGAGGCCGCGCTGTCCCAGGCCCGGAGCCGGCTGCGTGAGGCCATCGTGGTTTCCCCTATCGACGGCGTGGTGCTGAGGAAGAACCTCGAGGTCGGCGAGACCGCGAACCCCGGTGTGCCGATCCTGACCCTCGTCGACCCGAAGGACGTGTGGCTGCGCGCCTACGTGCCCGAGACGGAGGTGGGGCGGCTCAAGGTCGGCGACCCCGCCAGGGTCCGGGTGGACGCCTTCCCCGACCGTGTCTTCACGGGACGTCTCATCGAGATCGGCTCCGAGGCAGAGTTCACCCCGCGCAACGTCCAGACCAAGAAGGAGCGGGTCAACCTGGTCTTCCGCATCAAAATCCAGATCGACAACCCGGACGGCCCGCTCAAGCCTGGGCTGCCCGCCGACGCCGATGTCGGATGAGAGGTACGCGGTCGAGACGCGAGCGCTGACGCGGCGCTTCGGCAAGCGCGTCGCGGTGGACCACCTCGATCTCAAAGTCCGCGCCGGCGAGCTCTACGGCTTCCTGGGGCCGAACGGAGCGGGCAAGTCCACCACGCTCCGGATGCTCTGCGGCATCCTCGAGCCGTCCGAGGGCGGCGGAACGGTTCTCGGCATCGACCTCGTGGCCGAGCCCGAGCGCATCAAATCCGCCATCGGGTACATGTCGCAGAAGTTCTCGCTGTACGACGAGCTGACCGTGGAGGAAAACCTGACCTTCTACGCCCGCGTGTACGAGGTGCCGCGGACGCAGCGGGTGGCGAGGCTGGCGCAGATGGTGCAGCTGGCGGACCTGTCGGGGAGGGAGAGCCAGATCGCGGGCACGCTCTCCGGCGGCTATCGCCAGCGACTGGCGCTCGCCTGCGCTCTCGTGCACTCGCCCAGGCTCATCTTCCTCGACGAGCCGACGGCGGGCGTCGATCCCGTCTCCCGACGGAACTTCTGGGGGCTCATCCGCCGCCTGGCCGACCAGGGCACGACGATCATCGTTACCACGCACTACATGGACGAGGCCGAGCTCTGCGACACCCTGGGTTTCATCTACCAGGGTAAGCTGATCGCGCACGGCTCGCCTCACGCAATCAAGACCGAGACGTTCCGTCGCCCCGTCATCGAGGTGGAGGTGGATGATCTGCGCCGCGCGTCGGACCTTCTGGCCGACTGGGATGCGGTGGAGGAGGTCGTCCGCATCGGCACGCGCCTGCGCGTCGTGATGGGCTCGGAGCACGCGGGCGCGACCGACGTGAGCGAGTTCCTCACGCGCGCCGGGCTGCCGCCGCGCTGGGTCCACGACGTCGAGCCCTCGGTCGAAGACCTGTTCGTCTCCTTCGTGGACAAGGAGCGCAAGGCGCGGCTGCGCGAGCAGCTGCGGGCGCTCGGGACAGCCTAGCGTCGTGGGCTCGCGGCTTCTCGGCATCATCGCGAAGGAGTTCATCCACCTCAAGCGAGACATGTTCGCCCTGGTGCTGGCCCTGGTCGTGCCGGTGGCGATGCTCTTCATCTTCGGCTGGGCTATCAACACGGACGTCAAGCACGTGCCCACCGCCGTCTTCGAGCAGTCGGGCAGCGCCGAGGCGCGGAGCTTTCTCGAGGCGATGGCCAATACCCAGTACTTCGACGTGCGCTACTGGGTGTCGAGCCACCACGAGCTGGCCCGCCTGATCGACCAGGGCACGGCCAAAGTCGGCGTCGTCATCCCGCCGGACTTCGGGCGGCGGCTCTCGCGCCAGGCCGCCGACATCCAGGTGATCGTGGACGCCTCCGATCCGCTCGTGGCGACCTCTGCCATCAACGCGGCCGCGGCACTCGGGGCGCAGCGCTCGCTTCAGATCATGACGCGCACGGCCGAGGGGACATCGCTCGCGCGCCAGGGCGAGCCCCCCCTGGACGTGCGGGTGCGGGCCTGGTACAACCCGGACCTCGTCTCGGCGATCTTCATCGTGCCCGGGCTCATCGGGGCTCTGCTGATGCAGACCACGATCACGGCCATGGCCGTCTCGGTCGTTCGCGAGCGCGAGAAGGGCACGCTGGAGGCGCTGATCGTGAGCCCGATCCGCCGCTGGGAGCTCCTCCTCGGCAAGATCATTCCGAATCTCGTGGTTGCCTACGGGCAGATGACCATGGCCCTGATCGTGGCGCACTACGTCTTCGACGTGCCGATACGGGGCAGCCTGACCCTGCTCTACGTGCTCGCCGCGGCCTTCATGCTGGGCACGCTCGGGATCGGCATCTTTCTCTCGGCCGTCTCGCGCACCGTGCCGCAGGCCATGCAGCTGACCTTCCTGACCTTCCTGCCGTCGATCTATCTCTCGGGTCTCCTGTTCCCGATCGAGGGCATGCCGTTGGTCGCGCAGTACCTCTCGGCCGTGATTCCACTGACCTATTTCCTGCGCATCGTTCGGGGCATCGTGCTCAAGGGCGTGGGCTTCAGCTATCTGTGGCCGAGCCTGGTGCCGCTGATGATCTTCGGGGCAGTGATCTTCACGCTGGCCGTGCTCAAGTTCAGAAAGACGCTCGACTGAGGGGAGTGCTCATGCGATTCCTCCGCGTGTGGACCTGTATCGCGCTCGCGGCGCTGGCTCTGCCGGCCTCCGCCGGTCCGATCGCGCATCGCGAAGTCCTGCCCAACGGCGTGGTGCTGCTGGTGGCCGAGCGGCCGGCTATCCCCATCGTGGTGGTGCGGGTCTACGTGCGTGCGGGCTCGGTGTACGACCCGGCGGACGCGGGAGGGCTCGCCAACCTGACCGCCGACCTGCTGACGCGCGGTACCTCCAAGCGCACCGGGCCCGAGCTCGACCGCGCCATCGAGTTTGTCGGCGGCAGCCTCGAGGGCGACGCTGGACAGGACGGCGCGGCGATCGGACTCTCCGTGCTCAAGAAGGATCTCACGCTGGGCCTCGATCTCCTGGCCGAGGTCTTACTGCAGCCGGTCTTCCCCGAGGCGGAGCTCAAGCGACGCAGCGAGGAGATTGCGGCGGGCATTCAGCGCTCCGAGCAGGACCCGCAGACGGTGGCAGGGCGGGCGATAGCCGAGCTGATCTTCCGCGGGCACCCGTACAGCCGGCCGGTCCCGGGCACGGTCGAATCGGTGCGGCGGCTCACGCGGGACCAGGTGGTCGCGTTTCACCGGGAGAACTACCGTCCCGACGGCGCGATCATCGCGGTGGTGGGCGACGTGACGCGCGACGAGATTCAACGCGAGGTCATGGCGAGGCTCGGCTCGTGGACCGGACCGACGGCCTCCCGTCCCGTCATCCCGCAGGCGCCTGCCTCCCCTCCTGTCGAGTCGCTCCGCATCAAGCGCGAGCTGATGCAGGCCACGGTCTCGCTGGCGCGGCCGGGGATTCGCCAGGACCATCCCGATTACTTCCCGCTCGTGGTCGCGAACTACATCCTGGGCGGCGGGTCGGCCTCGAGGCTCTACACCAAGGTGCGCGAAGAGCGCGGGCTCGCGTACTCGGTCTACAGCGCCCTCGGTCCCGGTCGCTACGGCGCCTCCTACTTCGTGGGACTCCAGACACGGCTCGAGGCCGTAGACGAGGCGGTGCGCCTGGTCAAGGAGGAGATGGCACGGATGGGGCGCGAGGGTGTGACACCACGCGAGCTCGAGTCGGCCAAATCGTACCTGATCGGCAGTTACCCGCTCAAAACGGACACCTCGGGTAAGATGGCGGGGCTCCTCGTGGCGGTGGAGGAGAACGAGCTCGGCCTGGAGTGGCCCGACCGCTTCAAGGCCGGGATTTCGCGCGTGACCGCCGCTGACGTCAGGCGCGTGGCCGCGACCTACATGGACTCCGCCACCTTCTCCTCCGTCATCGTGGGCAAGTAAGACAGGGTCGAGCGCACGACCTACCTTGTGGGCGGCAAAATCGGTGAATCGAGCGGCAGGGGCGGATACTCGCCGCCGACCCAGGGCGTGTCGGCGGGCCAGAGCTTGATTCGCTCGGC
>WNFD01002377.1_pt1 | contig 23942 bp, 23 predicted proteins | sample 5400491 | NCBI WGS metagenome assembly WNFD01 (sample SAMN13153343, study PRJNA577476) | soil metagenome | isolation source: 120 cm saprolite under Douglas fir tree site 2 hole 2 replicate 2 | place: USA:California | collected 2015-04-18
TGCAGTCGGTTACCAAAAAGGCCGAGTGGCCGGATTGGACTCCGCCCCCGGAAATGATCGCGCGCCAGCCTTATCTGCCGCGCCAGATGGCCGGCGGCCCCGGCAATCCGCTCGGCGCCCGCGCGATGTATCTCGGCGGTACGGTGTATCGCATTCACGGCACCAACGCGCCGGGGACCATCGGCACCCGCGTGTCGTCCGGTTGCATCCGCCTTACCAACGAAGACGTCTCCGATCTTTATTCGCGGGTCAACGTCGGCACCAAAGTGATCGTGCTGCCGATGGACCGCCGCGCCGACAGTGCGGACGGCAAGCGGGGCTGATTCGCTTAGCGCCGCCACAAAGCAGCGTTGGATGCAGATGGCGCGGTCTCCGCGCCATTTTTGTTTGGGATAACAAAACCGTAACCGTGCTTCTGCCCCGGCGGGATGGCGCCCGCAGGAGGCGCCCTGTAGACTCGGCCGCGGAATCAATCCAGTCCGGGGGGACGATGCGTCTCAAGACGATCCTGCTCGGGATCGCGGTGGTTGCGGTCTCGTTTTTCGTCAGCCTGAAGACCATGGACTGGCTGTCGCCGCGCGGCACGGTCGGTGCGCCGGTGCTTGTCGAATTGCCGCCGCTGCCCCCCGCTCCGCGCAGTTCCAGCATCATTGCACCGGTGGTGATTACGCTTGCCGCGATTCGCGACGCCGCCGATCGCGGCGCGCCCCGCACCTTCGCGGGAAAAGCCGACAATCCCGCCGCGCAGATTCTGCAGAACGCCGACATCGGCTGGACCGCATCGCGCGGGCCGATCTCCGCGACCGGTGCCCAGGATGTGCTGTCACTGGCAACGCCGCTAACGGGAACGCTGAATGCGACAGGCTCGCTGTCGGCGAAGGCGACGGGCGCGGTCGGCGACGCGCTCGGCAGTCTGCTCGGCGGCAATGTCGCCAAGCAGATCGGCAGCGTGAACATCAAGTCGCTCAATGCCAACGCCGAGATCAAGGGCAACGTCACCATCACCGCGCGGCCGAAGCTCGCAGCGGCCTGGCGCATCGAGCCTAACCTGGCCGCGCAGGTGACGTTGGGCGACACCAACCTGTCGGTGGCGGGCGCGCGCGTCAACGTCCCGGCGCAGGTCAAGCCGCTGATCGACAAGACGGTCAACGATCAGCTCACCGCGGTGCAGGCGAAGATCAGCAACGATCCCGCGTTCGAGAACAGCGCGCGGCTGCAATGGGCCAAGGCCTGCCGCTCGATTCCGCTGCAAGGCGCGGGCACGCTCGCGTCATTGCCGGCACTCTGGCTGGAGCTGCGGCCGACCCGCGCGATCGCGGCACAGCCGCGCATCGATGCATCGGCGATGACGCTGACGCTCGGCATCGAGGCGGAGACCCGCATCACGCCGGCGCAGACCAAGCCCGACTGCCCGTTTCCCGCGACCATCGTCATCGTGCCCCCGACCCCTGGCCGCGTCAGCATCGGCGTGCCGATCGATATGCCGTTCACCGACATCAACAAGATCGTTGAGGCGCAATTCAAGGGCCGGACTTTCCCCGAAGACGGTTCGGGTTCGGTCGACGTCACCGTCAAGCGCGCCGTCGTCTCCGCATCGGGCGACCGGCTGCTGATCTCGCTTCTGGTCAACGCCAAAGAGAAGAAGAGTTTCTTTGGATTCGGCGGCGAGGCCAATGTGCATATCTGGGGCAAGCCGGTGCTCGACCAGGCCCAGCAGACCTTGCGGCTGACCGACGTCGAACTCGCCGTCGAATCGGAGGCGGCGTTCGGGCTGCTTGGGGCGGCGGCGCGCGCGGCCGTGCCGCATCTGCAAAAGGCGCTGGCGGAAAACGCCACCATCGACCTCAAGCCATTTGCCTCCAATGCGCAGAAGAAGATCGCCGACGTGATCGCGGGCTTTCAGAAGAACGAAGACGGCGTGCGGGTGGCGGCGGAAATCACCAGCCTGCGCCTTGCCGACATCGCCTTCGATTCCAAGACGCTGCGCGTGATCGCGGAAGCCGCCGGCACGATCAATGTGTACATCAACACGCTGCAGGGGCTGTGAGGCGCTGCCCCCGCGAAAGCGTGAGACTGCTTCGGGCTCGCTTCAACACTCACCCCGTTCAGATCTGAGGCCCCATCAGCCGCTGAGCACGTTCCGCGCATAGAACATGATGATGGAGGTTCGCGATCCATTGCCGGCCGGACGCCGTCATATTCAAGTATTTTATTCCGTCGTCGAGGTGCATCGAGACGCTGTCCCAGAAAAACGCCGGGTACCTCTCAACAATGTCGGCCGGCGACGAATAGCCCAGTTGCCTGTTGGTACCGATCTCCTCAAATTCCCAATAGAGCGCGTTTGCCTTGCGCGAGTACAAGGGATCGCCAAGCTGCCCGATGAGATCGGCAGCCTGGACCAATCTCGGCTCCAGATCGCCTGTCCCCTCGCGATCTTCCGGGACTGGAAAGCGTGTCATCTCGATTGCCGCCGCAACACGCGCAGGGTCGGCGATTGGAGATTTATCGAATCGCTCGAATACAAATAGCTTTGACCGGTCGACATGATACGGTGCGAGCGCCGCGTCCGATGCGCCGCGGGGCAGCGTGATTCTCGTTCCCTCGGCGTCAATGACGAATTCAGTTTCGGTATCGCCGCTCAGGGCGCCGCGCACATAGCCAATGTCATGCATCAGACAAGCGGCGATCAGATGGCCGTAGTCCTCGGCTTCTAATCGTTGATGCACCATCATTCCATGCAGAATGTCGCGTCCGACCATGGTGACCTGCAGCGTGTGTTCGTAATTGTGGTAAAGCGCGTCGCTCATGGCCAGACATTCGATGGTGCTCCGCGCCGCCGAGCCTATACGCTCCGCCCAATCGTCGCAGGCGGAACCAAAAATTCGGCGAAAATCCCTGGCGAGGAAATTGCCGAGCTTGTTTGCCGCGATCGCCGTTATCGTTCTCATTGGCGTTCTCCGAATGATCGTGGATCGTTTCGAAGTCCATTGCCGCTTTGAAGCGGACCTTCACCACTCTTTGAAAGTGGGTTCGATGCAACCTCCGCATAGGTATCGGACCGCCGGGATCGCCTGCTGATTGGGAGCGGCTCCGGCGTAGAAGATATTGCGGGAGCTTTCCTCACCCTGCGGCCGCGTCGCAGTGCTAACTTCTAGAGAGAAACTGCGTTGCGCGATGCTTGCTATCATAGTCTCAGCTTTTCCCGCCGCACGGCAACGACCGGAATGGTGCCCTTACCCTTGATCTCCAGCTCGCCCAGCGACTCACTCTCGAAGCGATCCTTGATCCGCGCCCAGATGTCATGGGTCACCGCTACGCTCCCCGGCATTGCTTTGCTGGCCATGCGAGCGGCGATGTTGACGGTGTCGCCCCAAATGTCGAACTGGTAGCGCTCTTGGCCGACAATGCCGGCCACGACCGGACCGACATGAACACCAACCCGCACAGCCCAGCCAAGCTGAGCGTCGATGGATGTCGTGGCCATTTGGAGACCGCAAAGTACTGCTGACCCCAGGGGATCGTCCGTTTGCCTGAGCAAGCCCGCTGCCGCCATGAAGGCATCGCCGATGGTCTTTATCTTTTCCAAGCCGTGTAAGGCGGCCACCCGTTCGAACGCGATGAACAGGGCGTCAAGCCGAGACACCACTTCCTCGGGCTCATGCTTGTCGCAATACGACGTGAAATTGACGACGTCGCAGAATAGCACTGCAACGCCATCGTAGCGGCGCGGTATTACCGTGCCGATATCGCGGATCTCCTCGGCTGCCGCGTCGGGTAGCAAGCAGTGGAGTAGTTCATCCGCTTGCTTCTGAGCCTCGCGCGCCTGTTGCAGCGCCGCTTGCAAAGCGATGTGGGTCTTGACACGGGCTAGTACGATCGGAGCCGAGAAGGGCTTGTGGATGTAATCGACGGCCCCGACTTCGAAGCCTTGCCTTTCGTCATCGGCCTCGGTCTTGGCGGTGAGAAAGATCACTGGAATCCCGAGGGTCGCCCGATTTGCTTTCAGGCGTCGACACACCTCGTAGCCGTCCATGCCAGGCATTGTGATGTCTAGAAGGATGAGGTCGGGTTTATCGTCGGCCGAAGCTAGTACGAGCGCCTTCTCCCCATTGGTGGCGACCTTGGTTCTGAACGAGTCCTTCAGAACGCTCGAAATGATACCGATATTGGTGGGCGTATCGTCGACGATCAGGATTGTCTTGCGGTCCGACTGTGACATCCGATCACTCCAGGGACAAATTGTGGCGTTGCGCGATGCCAGTTAGGCAGTCTAGTGCAGCGGTGAAGTCAAAATCACCGACTGCCTTCTGCAAGCAATTCAGGTCGGCGCCCGAAATAGCGTCCCCGATCCGGTCACGCGCCTCCAGCAGGTAGTCGAGCGCGGCACCGTCATCATCCGCCAGCATGTTTTTGAGGTGCCTCAGCACCCTCACCGTTTCTGCCGAGTCGAGTACCGAGGTCTGCAGGGGGACGTCTGCGGCGCCGGTCGCCAGGGAATTGCGGATCGCTTTCATCGTCCGCGCCATTTCGGAGGCGAGGTCGGCCAAGCCGGTCTCCAGCGACGGAGCGTTGCGATCCCTGAGCGACCTTTCCAGTTCGGCTGCGAGCCCGCCGAGCGCCTTCGCACCCAAATTTCCGGAGACTCCCTTGAGCGTATGCATCATGCGTTCGGCCAAGACGAAATCCTCACGGGCCAGGGCGGCGCGAATGACGGGGACGACGTCAGACTCCTGGTCGACGAACTGCCCCAACAGAGAGCGGTAAAGCTTCGTGTTGCCGGCCACCCGGTTGAGTCCGTCGACAACGTCAAGCCCTGCGATTTCGGATAACTCGGGCGAGCGGGGAATGCGATCGAGCGGCTTGGCGGTCATCGCGGTTTGGCCTGGCCGATGGAATTGCATGAGAGTTCGATACAGCAGTTCGGGATCGATGGGCTTCGTGATGTGGCCGCGCATACCCGCCGCCAAGCAACGGTCGCGTTCCTCGGCCGTCGCGTGCGCGGTCATAGCGATAATGGGAAGCTCCGCCAGACTCGGCGTGTCATCTCCGGCATTTGCAGGTCCATCAACACCAAATCGTACCGGGTGTCGCCGCCATTGGCCGAGAGCATATTCAGCGCCTCTCTTCCGTTATTGGCGACATCGATGGAGACGCCGACACCTTCGAGCAGCTCGGCGGCGATCTGCTGGTTGATCGCGTTGTCTTCGGCCAGCAGCACCCGCAATCCATTCAGATCATATGTCGTGGCCGCAACAGCCTCGCGAGCGGCCGCCCTATGCTCGGGAGCAAAGATTTCAACCAGCATGTCGACCAGCATGGATCGATTGACCGGCTTCACCAGGAAGCCGTCAACGCCTGCGCCCTCAGCTTCGGTGTGTACCTCCTCGCGGCCGAAGGCGGTGACAATGACGATAGCCGGTATGCGTTTGAGTGAGCTGTCCGCTCGGATCCTTCGGGCGGTCTCGACTCCGTCGAGCCCGGGCATGCGCCAATCCAGCAGGAGCAGATCGAACGGGTGGCCCGCGTCGGCGCGCTTAACCGCATCGATCGCTTCCGCGCCCGATGCCACCTGCTCTATTTCACCGCCAACGGTTGTCATCAGATCTTCCAACACCTCGCGGGCGGAGGCATTGTCGTCAACAATAAGCGTCTTGAGAGATCCTAGCCGCGTCGGCACCGCCCTGCGCGGGGCCGCTTCCGAAAGGCCAAACCAACCTGTAAAGCTAAACGTGCTTCCTTGGCCCGGCTCGCTGACAACCCAAATAGAGCCGCCTGTTAGCTCAACAAGCCGCTTCGAGATGGCCAAGCCTAATCCAGTTCCGCCATATTTGCGCGACGTCGATGTATCCGCTTGCGAGAAAGCCTGAAACAGCCGGTTCGCCTGCTCCTTGGTCATACCGATGCCGGTATCCTTGACGGAGAACCGCAGCTTGACCTTGCTACCCGCCCGCTCCAGCAGCTCGCCGATGAGGCAGATCTCGCCCCTCTCCGTGAACTTCACCGCGTTGCCAAGCAGATTGATGAGCACCTGTCCCAACCGCAACGGATCGCCGAGAAGGGCGGGCGGGATGTCCGGCGAGATGTTAAACAGAAGCTCCAGGTCCTTGTCCTGGATCTTCTGCGCGACCATCGTCGAAATGTTGTTCATCACCGAGTCAATCTCGAAGGTGACGTTCTCGATGTCGAGCTTGCCTGCCTCGATTTTGGAGAAATCGAGGATATCGTTGATGATGGACAGCAGCGACGTCCCTGCATTGTGAATCTTGCCGACATAATCGCGTTGCTTGGCGCTGAGATCCGTTTTCAGGCACAAATGCGCGAGACCGATGACGGCGTTCATCGGAGTACGGATCTCGTGGCTCATGTTGGCGAGGAACTCGGCCTTCGTCTTGGTGGCATCCTCGGCGGCAACCTTGGCTTCCGACAACGCTGTTTGGATCTTCTTTAATTCGGTGACATCCACTATCCAACCAAGCACTCCCTGCCGTCCTTCGTATTCCATATGCATGAGAGTGGTGAGGCTGTCGCGTATCTCGCCATTGGGGCCGCGAAGCTGAACGCCGACGTCCCGAACGATACCCGCGCGATCGAGTTCATCCAGCAGCGCATTTCGCTGTTCGGGAAAAACATAGAGATCGGGCACGAGAGAGCCCACTCGGAGGGCGAACATTTCCTCCATTCGTGGATTGGTAAAGCGCGCGACGTTGTCGGTCGTTATCGCCACTCCTACCGGTGAGGCATCGAGTATACGCTGAAGACCCTCCCGCTCGGCCGCCAGGACCCGCTCGGTCTTCTTGCGTTCGGTGATGTCGCGGCTCACACCAATCAGGCCGTAAAGCTCTCCATCATCAGCAATGAAGGGGATCTTGCTCGTTTCCAGCTGAGCCACGCGACCGTCGGGGTAGGTAACTTCCTCTTCGTTGGTAGTTACGATGCCAGCCTTCACCATGTCGGCGTCGCGCTCGCGGAAGAAAACGGCGAGGTCGGCTGGGAAAATCTCAAGATCGGTCTTGCCGACCACATCGTCGGCGGTTTTCCCCAACAGCTTCGCAAAAGCTTTGTTGCTGGTGATATAAACGCCACGAACGTCCTTGGCGAAAATGAGGTCGGGAATGGAGTCGATTAGTGAGCGCAGGAGTGCCCGCTCTCGGCCCAGGGCTTCAGAGGACTGCCGCAAGGCAAGCGTCGCCTTATCCACCTTCCGCTCGATTTGTCGGTTACGTCGAATCAAGAAACCGATGAATAAGGTGAGTCCAGTGGTCAAGCCCGAGCCGCCGAGCAATCCCGCTAACGCCACTCCGTAGATGGGACCGCCGTCGAATTCTTTGGTTGCGGCCCACGAGATCTCTATATCGGCGCCGGCGGTCGCCACCCTCGTCGTTGATATGTGCTGGAACTGCCGGTCGTTCGGGGGTGCAACCACAGACTTCTGGTCAGGCTGACCAAGAAAACGCCCCCTCAGTGTCAGATAAATGCCCCTCGGAACTGGTCCGGCACGCATGCCCTCCAGCAGCGTATCGTAGTTCAACGTTCCGACAACGATTGTCGGCTCCGTGGCGGCGGAAGCGGAAAGCGCAATCGCTGAAATGGTCCGGCCGCCTTCGGATTTGAACGGCGGACTGAGAGTGAATTGGTTTGGCCGCTTGGACGCCAGGAGCAAGGTCCCGGCGACATCGGTTAGCGTGATATATCGGCCGGGATAACCGAGTGTGTCTGATGAGATGAACACCTGCCATTGGCCGACACGGTTAAGTCGAAGTAGGCTTGCCTCGTCGAGCAGCACTGTCGTCGACCGAGACTGCATACCTTCAAACGCACCGAGGAATTCGCTCGTTTCAACCGTGCTGGAGTTCTCGACCAACGCCACCAGCCCCGACACCGGCGCGTAGCTTTCCTCCATCCATGACAGTAACGTATTGGAAAGGCGCTCCGCGGTTTGATCGACACGAATATTCCAATTTTTCTCCGAGTTTGCGTAGGAGAGGTAGCTAAACCAGAGCGTCGCCACCATGCCTGCGACGAACACAATTGCTGGAAGCAGAAACTGTGATTTCCAGGCACTGCCCTTAGCCATTTTCCTATCCAAAGGCTGCGCGATCCGGCCTAGGGTGCGACGCTGAAAATCGGGCGAAAGCCGGCCGGGGCAATGCTCGAATTCAGGTCGAATTCCGGAAGCGACTTGAGATCTACCATTTTGATGGCGACAGCCAGGTGCCGGATCATTTTTTGCTTTTCCAAAGCGCGCACCGCCTGATCGATCGAGATACGTGCGAGCACAGCCTGACTATCGCTCGGAGCCACCAAAATCGCGCCTCGCTTGATGCCACGATAGATCCCCGGACCGAAGTAAAAGGAGATCACTTTGATCCGTTGCTCCAGCTTCCGTTTCTGTAAGACCTGCACGGCTGCTTCCGCCGAAACGGCGGTTCCAGCGATAAAGTCGATGTCTGAATGACTATCCAGCACGGCTTCGATCAGGCCTGTTTGCACAGCAATACCGGTGTCGCCAAATCCCCCTCCGATGACGGACAGCGAGGATCCATTCAGCGCCGCCCGAAACCCTTTGTCACCGGCCTCGACCCAGGCCGCGCCGGCGGGACCGGGAAACCACGCAACCTTAGCCGCCTTGTTGGGTGCGTTCGATTGAAGGGCTGTAAGGTATTTTCCCGCGGCAAGGCCCATATCGTAGAAATCCGCGGCAACTCGGGCGGCAATCTTGTCCGAATTGATGCCGTTGATCAGGTCGATCACGGGCATGCCTTTGGCGCTGTAGTCGGCAATTACGCTATTCAATCCGTCGGCCGAGATTGCGCCGATAATCAGGGCATCCGCTTTGTTCTGCGCGACGCACTCAGCGATCTGGTTTTGCTGTGTTGCAAGATTCTCATATCCCCCGGCCTCGTAGAGGTTGAGAGCGACACCCAATCGTTTTGCTTCGTTGACCAGACCGAAATTGACGGCCAACCAATAGTCGTCTTTGAGATGCGGTATCGAAGCGCATATACGCCACGGCCGGCTGGCCCGACCGGGCGGAATGTATTGCTGTAACTCGTGCTGATGCCCAGTGTTGAACGGCGGCGACCAGACGTCGATCTGTACCGGATACCATGCGTCCTCCGCCATCGCGGTGGGCAGAGCCAACAGCGCGGCAAAAATCACCCCTGAAAACAAACGCGTTAGAAACCTCACCGAACCCATGGCTAGCCTCCACCGTCATGATCGAACACGGCAACGCCTCGTGCCTGATGCCGCACATATTCCCCATCCCATCGCCGAACGCGATACTCCTTTTCGTAGATCGACCGTGCCGCGGTCTGCCATGCGATCTGCGAGCGATCATGGTCATCGGGATGAAGCGCGCTGAGCCAAACCCGCCCTCCCGCTTCATCGACGGTCTGTCCTGTGAGTGCACGCCGTTCAGGCATGTCAACAATCTGGCCGTCGGTTGCAGTGATCCAAACCAGCGACGATAGCACCCTGACGAGCGCGCGGTACCGCGCCTCGCTTGCGGCAAGTGCGGCCCCACCGTGCCTGTGTTCGGTAATTTTTTCGACACGGTGCCGTCCCATTGGCTCTATCTCCTTGGTCATCCGCGCCTTCGGAGCAGGCGAAGCAATTTGAGCGAACCCCAATTCCCAGCCGTCCCCAATTAGAAGGTTCGTCTCCGTAATAGCTATGCTATTTCGGAAGCAGGCAAATTGAGTTTAGCTGGTACCCAAATGCTCCAGGAGCTCTATTTACCACTCCAGGAACACGTAGTTCATCCAGCTGCTCATGCGCAGCCTGACGCGTCGCATAACGCCGACATGATGCGAATAGTCGGTGTGGACCGTGACCTCCGCCGCAACAAGCAACGTTCAAACAGGACTCAGTGTCCGCTCAGCACCAGTGTCTGGATGGGCAGCAGCAGGGCCTGAATCCGCAACAGCAGCGCGTGCACGAGGCCGGTGGCGTCGACGACATGCAGCCCGAAGCTCTTGAACGAACCGATCTTGCCTGAGGCTATCAGTTCGTGGTTGCTGGTATAGGCGTTGGCGACACAACTGCTGCCAGGCGTCACGCCCTCCAGCCCGCCTTTGTAGATCGGCTCCATGAAAACGAGAATGGTGCCCGGACGTACAGTGTTCTGCGCCTCGATCAGTTGTTCGCCGCCCCTGAACTGGCCAGCAGCGATGTAGTCCTGCACACTGGTAATCACCATCGGAATGATCGTCCAAGGCTTGGAAATGCAGGTGGCCTCGGCCACCATTCCGACCTTCATGACCTGCGCCTCGATCTGCCCAAACCCCGCCATGAGAGCCCTCCGTCCCGCGCCCTCCGGAATCAGAACGCCGGCCGTCCGCATATTTGGAGTGACGATATCACCCGGCTTCAGTCCGAACTGCTCGACCCGCCCGTCGACGCCGGCGCGAATAAAGGTCTTGTCCAGATCGACCTGCGCTTCGGCCAATACCGCCTCTGCGCTTGCCTTCTCTGCCGGCAGCAGAGCGCTCAGCCGCGTCGTCGCGGACTGTTTGGAAGCGGTCGCAGCGTCGAGGGAGCCCTGGCGGCCCGCAACGGCCACACCGAGCTTTTCGATGTCGCGCTGTGGCACGATTCCGGGGTTGCGCTTCTGCAGTTCGCTTTTGGTGTCGAGTTCGTCCTGCGCCTGCTGCAGCGAGCCTTTTGCCTCCTGAAGCTGGCCTTCCGCCTTCATGACGTCGGACTGCGCCGACACCATGGCGGCATCGACTTCGGCGATCTTGCGTTTGGCCGTCAGGAGCGATGCTTCCTGCTTGGCGCTGTCAAGTCTGAAAAGCACGTCACCTTGCTTGACGGACGCGCTGACATCGACGTGAACCTCCGCCACCCGGCCGTTTACTTCGGTCATGATCGGGACGGTCCGGTAGTACAACGTCGCCGACGAGGTCGACGGATGATAGTAGAAGATCATCGTGATCAGCGCGACCGTGAGCATCAGGCAGCCGATGATGCCAAATCGCAACTCAAACCAGACAGAATAGAGTGTGATTTCGTGGCCGAAGCGCTTTCCCTGCCGATAGCGGCGATAAAGATAGTCCGGCAATATCGTCACGAGCGAGCAGAGGATGATCTCAAACATGGCTCGGCACCTCACGCTTGGCAGCGCCGGCCTTCGCCTTGTCCGGCGTTTCCGCAGCAACCGCGTGGGCTGTGCCTTCGTCGGCGATCTCGGCCGCTTCGTCGCCGGGCGGAACGCCGGCGATTTTCTCGACCGATCCTGCGATCCGGCGCAGCGGCGTGCCGAAATCGGGCAAGTCGATCATGGCAAGAAACAGCCCGATCACCCAAAAGAGATGATTGTGCGTAAACAGCGCCAGCAAGCCCAGCACAGCCACGATCTCGAATTGCAGCTTTTGCGACTTGTGCGCCATTCGCTCCGGCATGGTATGCAAATGCAGATAGAAATTGCCCACCGCCAGAACAGAGCCGATCAGCATGATGCCGACCACCACCATCAGGGTATCGGTGTCACCCGGCGCGGTGATGAAGCCTGGCAGATGATGGGGGGCGCTTGGATGAAGTGACTCGCTCACGCAGTTCTCCAATCCGAAAGTGCAAGCTGTGCACCGAGTGGAAACCTAGACGGGTATTGAGCTTCTCCGAACGGATCCATCTTTGGCACAAAGTTGAAACTTGGCAAGCTCAACCTTGCCGCGCATCTGGTGCAACGCATCAAAAGCAGACCAGCCCGATGATCCGATATTGTCCGCTCCGGGTCGATTGGTCGAAATTGCAATAGTAAAGACGACAATTGAACTCCAGACTGCCGCCGCCAGCGAACAGTTTCAAAAAAGCGCGGCGGCCGATCATGTTCAAGCTTCGTACGGCGCTGGCCGCGCTCGCGATTGGCGCTTTTTTCTCTTTCGAATGCCTTGACCGACCAGTCTATTGTCGTGAGTCATGGGTGGTTTATGCAATAGCAATCGGCTGAATCGCCCGATCTCAAGCAACGTCTATTTTCTCAGGCGCTGAATGAGGCAAGCGCAACCCCGAGGGTGGACTCACACCGAAGGACGAGGTCTAAGAAGCCTTCACGGGCAGTGCGTCACTTCCATGGGAACCAACGTGATCGAACACCACCAAATTGATTCCGAGAAACTCAATGCAACGGTCATCGCATTGGCAATTCGGCTGGCTTTTTTGGGCCTGCTTCTATTTTTGTCGCTGTCGATCATTCGTCCGTTTATTGAGACCGTGGCATGGAGTGTGGTGTGGGCCGTGGCGCTTTATCCAGTTTTTGATCTGCTGGCGCGATGGCTCGGCGGACGTCGAAGATTAGCCGCGGCACTGATCACAGTTCTGCTGCTCTTGATCGTCTTTGGGCCTGTAACCTGGCTCGGCCGGGATTTGCTTGAGGTTCCGCGGACGATTTCCGAAAGCCTCGAAACCGGCTCAATATTCGTTCCTCCGCCGATCGAGGCTGTAAAAAAATGGCCCTTGATCGGCGAGCCGCTGTTTCAATTCTGGGAACTCGCATCAAGCAATCTCAAGGCAGCGCTTGTCACAGTCGCTCCTTACCTGAAGCCTCTCGGCAGCACCTTGCTCGGGGCCGCGGGGAGCGTTGGCGCCGCTATACTTCAATTCATTGCTTCAGTGATCATAGCAGGATTTCTGCTTTCGCCTGGTCCTTCGCTGGTCGAGGCTGTTGCCTCGTTTCTACATCGGCGTGTTTCGAGCCGCGGCGACGAATTCATGCAACTGGCTGGCGCGACGATACGAAACGTGTCGCAAGGCGTGATCGGCGTTTCGCTCCTGCAAGCTCTTCTTGCGGGCATCGGACTTATAGCGGTCGGCGTGCCCGGTGCGAGCCTGATTGTGTTCCTGGTTCTCATCCTGGGGATTGTTCAAATTGGCCCGACGGTGATTCTGCTTCCAGTCATTATATGGAGCTGGATAACGATGGAGACATCAACGGCGCTGATCTTTACGGCCTATATGGTGCCGGTGAATTTTGTAGATAATATACTCAAGCCGATTATCATTACACGCGGCCTGAAGACGCCGATGTGGGTGATCATCGTCGGCGTCATCGGCGGCACGCTTTCAAATGGGATAATCGGCCTTTTCGTTGGCCCGATCGTGCTGGCGGTTACTTGGGATCTGTTGGTCACTTTTGTACGCGAAGACGGCACTGTTCCAACTTAGCTCAAATCCTAGAGCGGGATGACTTTTCTTCGAATCGTCATCCCGCTCTATCTTTTTGTTTGAGCATGATCTTTTCGGAAAAACCGGTACCCACTTTTCCGGATCATGCTCTAAACCACGCTTCCCGCAGCGTTCGGCGTCTTTGGCTTACGGCGACACCCCCGGGGCGCCTCATGCGATAATTTCGATTTTCCCGTCTTTGAGTCGATAGATACCTCCAACTACGCTGAGTTTCCGTTGCTCGACCGCCGCGTTGAGAATAGGCGTCGCAGATTTGAGCTTCGCAACATTGTCGACCACATTTTGCCGAGTGGCGGCGTCGAGGAGATCGCCGGAACGCTTCGAAGCAGCGTTGACTGCGGGAGCGATGCTTGCAGCCAGGGAAGGTAAGTGGCCCGGCAGGGGGACGTTATCCTTGAGTGACTTGATCGTTGCGCTAACTGCGCCGCAGCTATCGTGACCGAGCACCATGACGAGAGGCGTGCCGAGCATGGCGACGGCGTACTCAATACTCGCAACCGTATCGTCATTGGCGAAGTTACCCGCGACCCGGCAAACGAACAAATCGCCTCTGCCGCTGTCGAAGGCATATTCAGGTGCGATGCGAGAATCGGCGCAGCTCAGGATTCCCGCGTATGGGTTCTGCCCTCCGACCAGTGCTTCACGTTCGTGTCTAAAATCGTGGCGCCTCGTTTCGCCCGCGACATAGCGCTCGTTGCCTTTAATCAATCGCTGCAGCGAAGCGTCGGGCGACAGCACATTTTGCGGCTTCGGCGGCGCCTGAACTTCCTTGGCCCAGCCGCTCCCGACGAATGCTAGTCCGACTGCACTTGCGCCGAAAACTCGAAGTGCCCGGCGCCGCGTGGGGCATGCGTTATGTCCGCAAGCTTGATCCTTACAAGTCGCACACACAGGACTACTCCTTATTTCCCCACCTTATCGCCCTCAAATGCCTGACCCAGTCGTTCCACCTCAAGACTGGTGCAAAACAGCGCGAACAAGCAACCCACCAATATGATTCCACGCCGGACTGTCAGGAGGATGTCGATTTCCCGGCCCAACTCTGGAAGATGCCTGAAAACGACAATGGAGAATAACGCGCTGCCGAAAATGAAGCTGAGGCGGCCCAGAAACAGAAACACGTGATTGAGGATCATGTTCGGACGCCGAAACGGAATTGGGATATAGAGCAGACGGCACCAAAACGAGATTTGCATCACGAACAAGATACCGACCGTCACAACATCAGAGAAGGTGTCATGCGGAAGTTGCTCGCCTGGATTGACCGCTATCTGCCTGAACTCGGGCAGTTGTTGCCAGACAAAGAGCATCGCTCCAGATATCTGGATCAAAAGCACGAACAGATAGGCAACGGCTTTCTGGCGTTCGTCGTTCGTCTTCATCGGCAAATGATATGAGTTGAACAGGGCCCGAGGCCTTAGCGGCGTCTCGAAGGATGAGCAACAGAAACCAGCCGTCACCCTCCGAGGCTCGCAACAGCTCACGCCTCTCGGTCACTTCAACCGCCGTCCGGCGATCACCCCATCGCTTCACTCGCCCTCGAATTTGAACGAGACCTTGAGCTTGGCGCGGTAGGCTTCGATCGCGCCCTTGGCGTCCAGCTGCAAATCGAGCTGGGCCACTTCGGCGACGCGGAGTTCGCGCAGGGATTTTCCTGCCCGGCTGACGGCGGCCGCGGCCGCCTTTTCCCAGGACTCCTTGCTGGTACCGATCAGCTCAATGACTTTGTAGACACTCTCAGCCATATCGTCCTCCCGTTCGGTGGGCAGGACGCAGGTGCTCCTGCCGCCGGTAACCCTAGCATCGGGATTTCAGCGCCGAAAGGATGCGGCGCACCATGTGGGGCAAGGAGTCGCGCAGGAAGCAAAACGGCCGGGCGGCATCGATGCCGTCCGGCCGTTAGCGATCAGTCTCAAGGTTTTTTTATAGAGCGGGTCTCGTGCGTTAGGTCGCGTATTTGAACTCAGGCATTGCCTTCAGTTGGTCCTTGGTCGCGCTGAACACGGCGTGATCGGGATACCAAGGATTGGACCTCGAGGCTGCAGCCGTGGCGGGTGCAGTGTTCGTGCTCGTGGTCGCCGCGCCGGTGGTTGTCGATGGCGCCGGCCGGGTGCCTGGCGCATTCGCATTCGGCCCGCCCGCTGCGCCGGTGTAAGCGACAGGCTCATTGACGAATTTCATCTTGTCGAAGGGAATCGCGACCAGATGCTCGCCGACGCCGAGGAAGCCGCCGACGCCCAACACCACTCCCTTGATGTTTCCATCCTTGTCCATCAAGAGATCGTTGATCGAGCCGAGGCTCTCGTTGTTGTCGTTATAAACGCTGAGGCCGACGAGCTTCGACGCGCGCCAGTTACCCTGGAACGACGAGTCCGATGCCGCCGCCGGCGCCATGTTGGCGCGATCGGTGGTTGCTGTCGGAGTTTGCGCGAACGCAATTGTCGCAAGCAGTGCCGACCCGACCAGGCCGGCCGCGATGTGTTTTGCTGACATGTGCTGTCTCCCTGATATGAAATGATGTGGAGAAAACACGCCAGTCCATTGACCGTTCCGATCGCCGAACAAATTTAAAGGGTTGCGGTGCGGATGATATCGGAGTTCCGCGGAGCATCGCTGCGCACCACGGCAAACCCGCTTGCCGCATCACTGCTTCACGCCGCTTTCGCGATGCGATCAGAAACCGCCCCAATAAGGCGGCGTTCCGTAATAGCGATGCAACTCGGTCTCCTGCGAGCGATCGCCCCAGTCGAAATCCTTGTCGGCACGAAACGACGGCGCGCGTTTGAGTTCGTTGTCGTCGATGTCGAGCTGGTAGGCCTCGAACCTGGTGTTGTAGGCGAGACGCGCCCATGGCAGCGGCAGCAGGCTGGTACCCATGCCAAGGAACCCGCCGAAGCTCAGGATCGCGTAGGACACCTTGCCGCTGACCTTGTCGATCATCAGCCGCTCGATGTGGCCGATCTTGTCGCCGTTCGGCCGCCGCACAGCGGTGCCTTCGACCCGGTCGCTGGCGATCAGATGGTGTGGTTTGGTCATGACGTCGGTCATCGCACCCTCCTGGGTTGATGAACCAAATCAACACTGTAACAGCGGTTTGGTTCCCTCAGCGCCAGGCTAAATCGGCTGAAGCAGGGCAAATCGCCTGCCAAGAACCCCTCAATCGCAACACGGACGGAGCAATCATCCTGTCCCGTTCTGGGAAGGATGATGACGGGGTGCTTTGGTTGTGTGCGTCGCGGCCTGAGGTCAGGTTTGGTAGTCGATCAGAAGCGCTGAAAATGACGAACTGGCATTGCTGGCGGTGCTGGAGCTGCCGGTCGCGCTGTACGAGGTCGATGACGAGGCCGACAGCGACTCCTGCAGCGACTGGAGAAACTGCTGCAGAATATCGTCGGCGGAGCTGGCGCCCGAGGAACTGCTTGTGCTGTCAGTTGAGGAGGCGCTGTCCGTGGGTGGCGGACCATCGTGGCCGCCGTGAGGGCCGTGCGCGCCGCCGGGACCGCCGGCGCCACCGGGGCCATTGGCGAACGCTGCCTTGAAGACGCCCTGCAGTTCGGTGGCCTGATCGCTGGTCAGCTTGCCGCTGGACACTTCGCCGGCAATCAGGTCGTCGATCTTCGACTTCAGATCGCCGGGAGAGGGCCTTGTGCCGCCAGCCGAATCGCTGGCCCGGCTGCTCTGCAGCGAGGAGTCGATGTCGGTCAGCGCGGAGGAGAGCGCGTCCTGATCGGACGAGCCGATGGTACCTGAGTTTATTTCTGCCTGCAGCTCATCCTGTAGCTTCTGGAGAGGCGACTGGTAATTGCTGCTGGAGATCGCGGAGATGGAGGTCATTGGTGGCTCCGAAGGTTCTTGTGACCCCTTGACCGTAAGGTTAATGGTCTTAACGAGGTCTTTCTATTGCCCCGCCAGCATGTTGCCCAGTGTTGCAAAACTGACATCAGAAACATTGCGAAACAAAAATCCTTCGCCGGTCGCCCCGAATCACCGACAAAGGTCCACATGGCCACGGCATCCCCGAACATTCTTGTCGTTGAGGACGACCGCGAGACGCGGGCGCTGATTGCGAAATACCTGCGGACCAACGCCTGCAACGTGACGACGGCGAACGACGGGCGCGAGATGGTCCGGGCCATGACCGACCATCGCGTCGACCTTCTGATCCTCGACGTGATGCTGCCGGGTGAGGACGGCCTCAGCCTGTGCCGCAAGGTCCGCGCCGAATCGCAAATGCCGATCATCATGCTCACCGCGCGCGGCGAGGACGTCGATCGCATCGTCGGGCTCGAGATGGGCGCGGACGACTACCTTGCCAAGCCGTTCAACCCGCGCGAATTGCTGGCCCGGATCAACGCGGTGTTGCGCCGCCAGGCCGCCGCCCAGACGCTCAGCTCCGCCAATGGCGCGACCGCCCTCGCCTTTCTGCGATGGCGGATCGATTTCAGGCTGCGGGAGCTGCGCAACCCGGCGGGTGCGCGGGTTGCGATGACCAGCGCCGAATTCGACCTGCTGCGAACCTTCTGCGAGCGGCCAGGCCGCGTGCTGTCGCGCGACAGCCTGCTCGATCTCACCCAGGGCCGCAACGCCGGCTCCTTCGAACGCAGCATCGATGTGCTGGTCAGCCGCATCCGGCGCAAGATCGAAACCGATCCACTGGAACCCACCATGATCAAGACGGTGCGTTCCGGCGGCTATATGTTCACGCCTCGGGTGGACGCGGTGACGATCCCGACAAACGGCTGATCATGAAGCGGATCGGATTTCTCAATCTCAGGGGTATCAGCGGCCAGATCGCGGCACTGGTGGTGGCCTCGATCATCGCCATACACCTGATCCTCACCGCAACCTTTCTCCTCCATCGGCCGGACCAGCCCGATCCACCGATGGACCGCGGGCACGCACAGCTCATAGCATCGGTCCAGCTTCTGGCCGCGGCACAAGCGGCCGAACGGCCTCGACTGTTCGCCGACATTGCGCGGGCATTTCCGCAACTGGATATCGAAAACCTTGCTTCGGGTCCCGCTGTCGCGGCGAACGAAGCCGACGGCCCTCACCTGCGCGGTCTGCGGCACCGCCTCGGCAGCGGCTACCGGGTCCTTTCGCTCGCGCAGCAAGACGATACCTACAAGGTCGGCATCGCGCTGCCGGACGGCGCGATGATTTCCGCGAAGGTCCTGCCGGACCAGCGGCACCCCCCGTTCTGGGGCGGGCCTTGGATGATGACACTGCTGTTCGCCATCATCAGCGTTGCCTTGCTTGGCCTGTGGGCCGCCCGAGCCCTGACGGCGCCGCTGTCGTCATTCGCGAAGGCCGCCGAGAGCTTCAGCCTGAACGGTGCCACTGCACCGCTGCCCGAACGCGGCCCTGAAGAAATTCGTTCGGTTGCGAAGGCGTTCAACCGCATGCGGGAGCGGATCACCGCTCTGATCGACGACCGCACCAAGATGCTGGCCGCCATCAGCCACGATCTGCGGACACCGATCACCAGAATGCGCTTGCGCTCCGAATTTATCGAGGACGACGGGCATCGCGGCCGGATGTTGCACGATCTCGACCAGATGCGATCGATGCTGGAGTCGGTGCTTTCGTTTCTGCGCAACGACCGCAAGCTCGAATCCATGACGCTGGTTGACATTGCAACCACGCTGCAGCTCGTCACCGATCAATTCGCCGACATGGGACACAAGGTCGCTTACGACGGCCCGGAACATGCCATGGCCACGGTCCGGCCCGACGACCTGCATCGCAGCATCACCAACCTTGTGGAGAACGCCGTCAGGTTCGGTACGGAGGCCGCGATCCGTCTTCGAATGTCCTCGGATATCGTGACGATCGATATCGAGGACGATGGTCCCGGCATTTCCGATGCGCGCAAGGATGTCATGCTGGAGCCGTTCGTGCGCGGCGACGACGCCCGCAACATGGATGAAGCCGCCGGCTTCGGTCTCGGGCTTTCAATCGCGCACGCCATCGTGCTCGCACATGGCGGCGAGTTGTCACTCAATGACCGGCAGCCACACGGATTGATGGTCCGCATTCAGTTGCCGGTTCATCAGCAGAGCCGGCAGGCGGCCGCCTGAGCGTCATTCCGAGCCGCGCAAATCCATCACCTCAGCGGTCAGGCCGCGATGGCTTGCTGATCCGACTCGGCGAAGTACGCGATCGCCTCGAAACGATAGTCGCAGGCCTGGCAGTGCCAGAGATAGGAGATGCGGTGCGGATCGGTTTCAACCCATTCCGGAGCGGCGATGGGCTTGCCGCATTGGGCGCAGGGATTCCCATGAGGCAAGGAGCCGAAATCTATTCTGGCCATGGCGAGTCTCCCGTTGTCTCTTTGATTTTTTAAGGGATTAGACAGGATCGCTGTCGGAAATGCGGACGTCGTCCTGCTACCTGTGAGTGTTGGCGAGCATTACGCATTTTGAGCGGCAATGAAAGGGAACTTTGGCGCGACATTTTGCAACATCATTCCGCTCGCGCGCGTAATTGCGTTCACCTCAGGATCACGGCTTGCTCACCTCGCCTTCGGATCAACCGCCGGCTCGACCGTATGCACCGCACCGGGCTTACGCAGATGGATGGTGGCGATGTCGTCGGCATATATTTTCTGCCAGCCGTCGATGTGATCGAGCAGCTTGGTCGCAGCGCTCTGCGTGCGCATCAAGGTCGCCTCGATCCCGTACTCATCCAGCAGCCGGAACAGATTCTCCGGCTTCATCAATCCGCTGGCGGCGTTGTGGTCGACGAAAAATTTCTCGCCGAAGAGTTCGGTGCGGCCGTCGATGAAGGTTGCCACGCCGTTTGCGATCAGATAGCCGCCGAAATCGTAGTCGTTGAACACCCGCGTCAGATTCAGTTTCTTCAATTCGACAACGGCGGCGACCGGCGAACCCCTGGTGTGCGGCTCGAAGCGATGCACGGACGCATAGGCAAATGTTGCCGCCACCAACGCGATCGCGACGCTCGCGAACAGGCCGCGCATCGGCGCTGCGGCGCTTGAAGTCGAAACCTCAGGGCCGCCGATCTGCCTCGCCAGCGGCGCCGCGAGAATAAGCGGCGCCAGCAGCGCCAGGATTTCGACGGCCCGCCCTTGCGCGAGCGCCATGTGCAATAGTCCGAGCAGCAGCACGATGCGCAGCGGCGGCAGCTTGACGCCGCGAAACAGCGCCAGCCCGATTCCCAGCAGCAGGCAGACTTCAAAGGCCCCGACGCTGCCGAAGCTGGTGGGCTGCCATTCCATGATCAGCGGCAGCGCTGCACCAAGCGCCAGGATCTTCTGTGACGCCAGCAGCGAATTCCAGCCATACGGCGTGCAGCAGCTTGACACCAGCGCCGCCACGGCGAATGCCGCCCACCGCAGCGCCAGCGCCTTGCGCAGTTTCACATCCGCGTGCAGGACGGCGTCGAGCGCGATCGGCGCGATCAACACCAAGCCGAACACAAAACCACCATGCAGGTTGGCCCATAGCGCCATCAGCGGCAAAAGCCAGAATGACGGTGCACCCCGCCGATCCGCCGCCGCGATCAGTCCGCCGACCCACGCCACCATGACCGGCAACGCCAGCACATGCGGCCGGGCCAGGAGATGCGGCACGGTCAACGCCAGCGCCGCCGCAATGAATACCAGCGTCGTGCTTTCGCTTAGCCGCCGGCTCAGGAATCTTGCGAACAGGCCGAACGTCGCCGCGATCGCCGTCGCGGCCAGCACCACCGGCCCGCTCCAGCCCGATATCGCATAGGCCTTGGCGTAGAGCACCTGCGCCAGCCACTGCGTCGAAATCCAGGGCTGGCCGTGCATGGTGAAGGAATAGATATCGGTCGCGGGCACGGCGCGATGGTCCGATATCCACTGACCGACGGTGATCTGCCACATCGTATCGGGATCGATCAGCAGCTTGTTTCCGGCCACCAGAAACAGCGCATAGATCAGGACGCCGACCCACAGCGGCAGCAGCCCGCGCATCGGGCTGGCATCCTCGGCGATATTGGCAACGGACATGGTCATTGGCGCGGCCGGATTCCTGCGGTTTTTCGGCCCGATCGAAGCACGCCAGGGCATAATTCTTGGTAAATCTGGCCGCAGCGGATGCGGGAAACACCCAGGAAAGCCGGAATTTGGCCACATCATCGCCCGGCGATTGCAACAATCTTGGCCGTGAACCATTCATCATGTCCACTCCGAGGCCATCCCTAATGAAACGTCTACTGTCTCTCGCCTGGCTTGCCACCGCGGTGACGCTGGTTCCGCAAGCCGTTCAAGCCCAGCGCGCGCAATATGATGCGCTGGTCGCCAGCCACGCCCAGGCCAACGGCGTGCCGGAAGCCCTGGTGCATCGCGTGATCGTGCGTGAGAGCCGGTATCAGCCTCACTTGATCGGACGCGGCGGCACCATCGGCCTGATGCAGATCAAGCTCGCGACCGCGCGCGGCCTCGGCTACACCGGCACCGCCGAGGGGCTGCGCGATCCCAACACCAATCTCACTTACGCGGTGAAATATCTCGCCGGCGCCTACCGCGCGGCAAACGGTAACCACAACCGCGCCGTGTCCTACTACGCCGGTGGCTATTACTACGCCGCCAAGCGTCAGCGGCACGAGCCTATCAACCACACTGAGCCGATGCTCGCCAGCGCGCCGCCGCGATAAGCGGCGAAAAGCCTGGCCGGCGCCCGCGCTTGGCGGGTTCCCGCCAGGCAAGCCGTTGCAAACAATCCGCAGGCGCGTTGACACTCCCCGCCATCGGCCTACATTAGCCCTGTTCCGAGGGGAGCTCCGATGAGGAGCTGAGAGACCGCACGCTCAAATGCTGTTCGCAGCGTGAGAGACCGCGGTGACCCTTTGAACCTGATCCGGGTCATGCCGGCGAAGGGACAGGGATGTACCAGAGTTCGAACGTACGGCGCGGGCCGTTGCCCGTCGCGACCGGGAGGGAATCTCCCGTTTCCGTCATCGGCGCAGGCATTGCCGGCGCGTGGCAGGCGCTGCTGTTTGCGCAGGCCGGCCACGAGGTCACGCTGCACGAGCGCAGCGACGCCGCGATGACGCAGTCGACCAGCTACTGGGCCGGCGGCATGCTCGCGCCTTACTGCGAGGCCGAGGCATCGGAACCCGTGATCGTCAGGCTCGGCATCCGCTCGCTCGACCTGTGGCGCGAACATTTTCCGCAGACGCCGTTCAACGGCTCGCTGGTGGTGGCGCATCCGCGCGACCGCGCCGACTTCGAACGTTTTGCGAGACTCACGACCTGTTATCGGCGCCTTGACGCGCACGCCGTCACCGAACTCGAACCGTCGCTGGAAGGGCGCTTCCGCGATGGCCTGTTCTACGCCGATGAAGGCCATGTCGAGCCGCGACGCGTGTTGCCGGAATTGCACGCGCGCTTCACCGCCGCCGGCGGCACCATCCAATTCGCCAGCGAAGCCCACCCGGAAGACCTCGACGGCATCGTGATCGATTGCCGCGGACTTTCCGCGCGCGAGGCGCAGCCTGCCTTGCGCGGCGTCAAGGGCGAAATCATCCTGATCGAGACCGACGAGGTCGAGCTGTCGCGGCCGGTGCGGCTGATCCATCCACGCTGGCCGCTGTATGTGATTCCGCGCGGCGGCAACCGCTTCATGCTGGGGGCAACCTCGATCGAAAGCGAGGACAACGGCGTCAGCGTCCGCTCCGCGCTGGAGCTGTTGGGCGCCGCCTATGCGGTGCATCCGGCCTTCGCCGAAGCGCGGATCGTCGAATTCGGCTCCGGGCTGCGCCCGGCCTTTCCCGACAATCTGCCGCGCATCGCGATCGACAACCAGAAGATCGCGATCAACGGGCTTTATCGTCATGGCTTCTTGCTGGCGCCGGCGCTGGCCGAACTGACGCTGGGCTATGTGAAGCGCGGCGTGATCGACAACGAGGTGATGCAATGCGCGTGACCGTCAACGGCGAGCAGCGGGAAATCTCAGCAGGCAGCGTCGATGCGCTGCTGAGCGAACTTGAATATGAGGGTACGCATTTTGCGATCGCGCTGAATTTCGACGTGCTGCCGCGAGCCAAGTGGGCGCAAACCCCGCTCAAGAACGGCGACGAGATCGAGATCATCACCCCGCGGCAGGGAGGGTGAGGATGACTGAGCGTCAAACTCAGTTGTCATCGCCCGGCTTGACCGGGCGATCCAGTACGCCGCGGCGTCTCGATTCATTCTTGAACGCCTCTGGAATACTGGATCCCCGCTTTCGCGGGGATGACAGCCTGTGGGCCGGGGCGACGGCTTGCGTGACGGGACACTGACATCATGCTGAACTTCTACGGCAAACAATTCGCCTCCCGCCTGCTGGTCGGCAGCGCGCTGTATCCATCGCCGGCGATCATGCAGGCGGCGATCCGCAGTTCGGGCGCCAACATCGTCACGGTATCGCTGCGGCGCGAATCCGCCGGCGGCAAGACCGGAGATGCGTTCTGGTCGCTGATCCGCGAGCTTGACGTCACGGTGCTGCCCAACACCGCGGGCTGCCGCAGCGTGCGCGAGGCGATCACCACCGCCAAGCTGGCGCGCGAACTGTTCGCGACATCCTGGATCAAGCTGGAGGTGATCGCCGACAACGACACGCTGCAGCCCGACGTGGTCGGCCTGGTCGAGGCCGCATCGATTTTGATCAAGGACGGCTTCGAGGTGTTTCCCTATTGCACGGAAGACCTCAGCGTCGCGATGCGGCTGGTGGATGCCGGCTGCAAGGTGGTGATGCCATGGGCGGCGCCGATCGGCAGCGCCA
>WNFD01001552.1_pt1 | contig 23941 bp, 24 predicted proteins | sample 5400491 | NCBI WGS metagenome assembly WNFD01 (sample SAMN13153343, study PRJNA577476) | soil metagenome | isolation source: 120 cm saprolite under Douglas fir tree site 2 hole 2 replicate 2 | place: USA:California | collected 2015-04-18
TCAATCCCGCCAACGCCGCGGCACCGGCGCCTTCGGCGAGCGTGTGGGTATCGGTGAACAGGATGCGGATCGCCTCGGCGATCTCCCCGTCCGAGACTTCGACGATGCGCTCGGCGCCCTTGCGGATGGTCTCGAGCGCCGCGGGATCGGGGGCGCGCACCGCGACGCCGTCCGCGAAGGTGAGCGCGGAATTCGTCGGCACGGCACGGCCCGCTGCGAGCGAGAGCCGATAGGTGTTGGCGCGGTCGGAGACCACGCCGACGATCCGCGTCGCAAGCCCGAGCGCGTCGCGCACGCCGATCAGGCCGCAGATGCCGGAGCCGAGCCCGATCGGGACGTAGACCGTGTCGAGGTCGGAACACGCCGAGAACAGCTCATAGGCGTAGGTTGCCACCCCGAGGACGATCGAACCCGCGCTGTTGCGCAATTTCCGCAGCGCGCTCCTTGGCCTCGTCGAAATCCCGCCCGTGCTCGATGAGCTCGGCCCCGAACGCGCGCATGGCGGCGTTCTTCTCGGCGGAATTGCCATGCGGCACCACGATCGCGACCGGCACGTTTTTCTGCGCGCCCGCGAAGGCGAACGACTGGCCATGGTTGCCGCGCGTCGCGGTGATCACGCCCTTCACCTGCGGGCGCTCGCGCGCGAGCCGGTGGAAATAGACGAGCCCGCCGCGCACCTTGAAGGCGCCGATCGGGGTGTGGTTCTCGTGCTTGACCAACACCTCGGCGCCGACGCGCGCGCGCAGCAGCGGCCAGGCATATTGGGGGGTCGCCGGCACGGCGGCACGCACCACGGCTCACAGACACGGATTCCGGGGCGGAATGGCTGCAACCCCTGTCTTACAAATCCAGTTTTTCTGCATCGCTCATTGCATTCCAGAATTGAAGAATGTCCACGGTGCGAGCGTCCTCGTCCACGATATAGATGATCCAGTATTGGGTCCGTCGACCGACGCGGAATAGATACGCCCGATACGGCGCGCCGGTGAAAGCAAAATAAGGCCAGGTGAGCGGCGATGCCCTAAGATTGACGGACAGAATGCGGTCAAGGCGCTCGATCTGCTCGATCGCGAATTCCTCACTGTAGTCGCGTAGATAGGCGGCGAATTGTTCGATTTGGCGCAGTGCGACCGGATCGATACGCACGCGAAAAGTCATAGAGGTCTACCGCTTGGAACCTCGATAAATGTGAACGAGGCGATCCCTAAAGGTCTTCGGGTCGTAGTCGATCGCTTTTCCGGACCGCACCCGCGCCTCGGCCTGTTTGAGCGAATCCAGCAATTCCGCGCGTTCCTCCTCGGAAAGAACGGGGATCTCCTCCATCGTGGTGACGGGCACCATGGTGGTGCGGCGGCGCTTTGGCTTGGCAGCGGCTTTGCTCGCCATTGCGAGAATATAGCACCCCGCCGAGAAATTCACAGGTGCGACGAGTGGGTCGTTTATCCGATCTCCGCTTTCCGTCCTCTGTCGTCTGTCGTCCGTCGTCCGTCACCGGAAATGCTTCGACAGCTTCAGGCCCTGGGCCTGATAGTTCGAGCCGATGCCCTCGCCGTAGAGCTTGCCCGGGCGCGCCAGCATCTTCTCGTAGACGAGGCGGCCGACGGTCTGGCCGTGCTCGAGGATGAACGGCACCTCGCGCGAGCGCACTTCGAGCACGGCGCGCGAGCCCCGCCCGCCGGCGCCCGAATGGCCGAAGCCGGGATCGAAGAAGCCGGCGTAGTGCACCCGGAACTCGCCGACCAGCGGGTCGAACGGCACCATCTCGGCGGCGTAATCGGGCGGCACCTGCACCGCCTCCTTGGAAGCCAGGATATAGAACTCGTTGGGGTCGAGAATCAGATTGCGGTCCTTGCGCGCCGCCATCGGCTCCCAGAACTCGCCGACCTCGTAGCCGGCGCGGCGCTCGATGTCGATCAGGCCGGTGTGGCGCTTGGCGCGATAGCCGACGAGCCCGCGCTCCCCGGTCAGATCGACGCTGACCGCGATGGCGGCGCCGACGTCGGCGTCGGCGCTGTCGACGAGGCGCTCGCGGGCGTTGAGCTCGGCGAGGGCTACGGCATCGAGCAGAGCTTCGCCGCGGCGGAAGCGGATCTGGGAGAGCCGCGAGCCCTCGCGCACCAGGACCGGAAAGGTGCGCGGGCTGATCTCGGCATAGAGCGGGCCGTGATAGCCGTGCTCGACCTGGTCGAAGCCGCGGGCGCGGTCGACGATCACCCGGGTGAAGACATCGAGCCGACCGGTCGAGCTTTTCGGATTGGCGGCGGCCGCAAGCCCCGGCGGCAACGCCAGGCTCTCGATCAGCGGCACGATGTACACGCAGCCGGTCTCCAGCACCGCGCCGTCGCCGAGGTCGATCTCGTGCAGCTTGAGGTCGTCGATGCGCTCGGCGACCGTCGCGTGCGGCCCCGGCAGAAAACTCGCGCGCACCCGGAAGGCAACGTCGGCCAGTCTGAGATCCAGGCTCGCCGGCTGGATCTGATCGGGCGCGAGCGGCTGGGAGGGCAGGATCACGCCGTCGGCCGCAAGCGCGGCGATCATCCGGTCCGGCAGGATGCCTTTGTCGTTGACCGCGAAGGCGAGCGGCATGGGGGCTCCGATACGGAGGACGGAGGACCGATGACGACGAGAAGATCAGGGGACGGAAGCAAAGGGGGACGCCTCTCCGTCCGCCGTCCTCGTGCCTGTCTTGCGCGCGGGATGTTAACCCACTTGCGTGCCGTGTGGTCCGTCGTTCGTCGTCTAACGCACCGCTGCCTTGACGGAAAGACGGGCAGCGCCTATGAACCGGCTTATCCCGTGGTCATTTGAGCCGGCCGGCTTGCAGCCACGTTAAAGAACTCGCTAAAAGGCCGGGACGCATGCGGCCCGGCTTGGGAGCATTCCCACGGCCGGGTTTTCTATTGGCCCAAGGAGGCCGCCATGCCTGCGTCCAAGCCTGCGTCGAAACCGCTCCGCTACCGTCCGGAAACCCGCCTCGTCCATGCCGGCCAGATCCGCTCCGAGCTCGGCGAGACCTCCGAGACGCTGTTCCTGACCCAGGGCTTCGTCTACGACACCGCCGAGGAATGCGCGGCGCGGTTCAAGGGCGAGGAACCGGGCTTCGTCTACGCGCGGTTCTCCAACCCGACGGTGGCCATGTTCGAGCAGCGCATGGCCGCGTTCGAGGGCGCCGAGGCGGCGCGCGCCACGGCGAGCGGCATGGCGGCGGTCACCGCGGCCATGATGGGGCAGCTGCGGGCCGGCGACCACGTCGTGGCGGCGAAGGCCCTGTTCGGGTCCTGCCGCTGGGTGATCGAGGAGCTGCTGCCGCGCTTCGGGGTGGCCTCCACGCTGGTCGACGGCCTCGACCTCGACCAATGGCGCCAGGCGGTGCGGGCGAACACCAAGAGCTTCTTCCTCGAGAGCCCGACCAATCCGACGCTGGAGATCATCGACATCGCCGCGGTCGCCGAAATCGCCCATTCGGCCGGGGCGACGCTCGTGGTCGACAACGTGTTCGCCACGCCGTTGTGGCAGAGCCCGCTCGCGCTGGGCGCCGATTGCGTCGTCTATTCGGCGACGAAGCACATCGACGGCCAGGGCCGCTGCCTGGGCGGCGTCATTCTCGCGTCCGAAGCCTTCATCCAGCAGCACATCCACATGTTCCTGCGCCAGACCGGCCCGTCGCTCTCGCCGTTCAACGCCTGGGTGCTGCTCAAGGGACTGGAGACGCTGCACCTGCGGGTGCGGCGGCAGACCGACACTGCGGCCGCGGTCTCGGTCGCGCTGGTCGAGCACCCGAAGGTCACCCGCCTGATCTATCCGGGGCGGCCCGATCACCCGCAAGCCGCGGTGGCGGCGAAACAGATGCGCGGCGGCTCGACCTTGGTCGCCTTCGAGGTCAAGGGCGACCAGGCCGCGACGTTCCGGTTCCTCAACGCACTGCGGCTGGTCGCCATCACCAACAACCTCGGCGACGCCAAGAGCCTGATCACCCATCCGGCGACGACCACGCACCAGCGCCTGAAACCGCAAGAGCGCGCGGAGCTGGGGATCAATGATTCCCTGGTGCGGTTCTCGGCCGGCCTCGAGCACCCCGACGACGTGGTCGAGGACCTGCTCGGCGCCCTCGATGCGGTTTGATACCCCCGGCCCGAACTCGGGTGTGGCGAAACCACCCCCACCCCGGCTCGCCGCAAAGCGGCTCGCCGACCCTCCCCTCGCGGGGAGGGAAAAGTTACTGCTGCGCGGTCGGCGCGGTCGAAACCCCGGCGGTCTGCGGCACCCGGGTGGCCGCGTCCGCGATGGCGCTCGCCAGCAATTTCGCCATGCAGCTGTAGCTCCAATCGTTCATGTGCAGGCCGTCGGGCGCAAGCGATTGCTGAAACGAGATATGACGAGTTTCGCTCCATTCGCGCATCACCGCGAACCGGCGGAACAGATCGACGTTGTCCCGTTTCGCGACCGCGCTGATCAGCCCGACCATCGGCGCGGCGTCGGCCTTCTCGATCACCCGCGGGGCGAATTGCAGATCGATCAGGATCACATCGATGCCGATCGCCTTGAGACGGGCCACGCCTTCGTGGATGTCCTCCGCCACTTTGCCGACGTCATGGCCGCGCAGGACGGCATTGGTGCCGAGCTGCCAGATCACGAGATCGGGTTTTTCGGCGATCACGGCCTCGGCGAAACGCGCGAGCATCTGCGGCACTTCCTCGCCGCCGACGCCGCGGTTGAGCACGGTGATCGATAGCCGCGGGAAGCGAGCCTTGAGCTCCACCTCGAGCCGGCTCGGGTAGGTCGAGGCCGTGGAGCTCGCGCCGGCACCCGACGTCGAGGACGAGCCGATGGCGACGATTTTCACGGGCTCGCCAAGGGCCACGCGCTGCGCCACCCGCGAAAGCGGCAGATTGAACCGGGCAAAATCCGAGAAGGCGGCGCATTGGGCCGGCGTCTCGGCGGGCGCGCGGGCCGGCAGCATCATGATACCAGCGGTGACGGCGGCCAACAGAGCAGCCAAGCGCCGAGGCGAACCCATCCTGGTCATTTTCCCTGCTTCGCCTCTTTGGCGAAATCAACCGCCTCGACCACGAGATCGGCCAGCAATCGGCCGATGCAAACGTGGACCTGCTCAGCCATTTCCGAGTTCTTGGTGGTCGTGGAAAGATCGAAAGTGCCCTCGTCGTTCCACGCCTTCATCACCGCCAGCCGATCGAATATCGGAATTTCCTCGCGCAAAGCAACCCCCCGCATGATTTCCGCATAGGTGTCGGCCGCAATCATGGATTCGGTACGGGGGCTGTACTGCATGTTCATCAACATGACGTCGGCGCCCCCCGCCCGCAGCTGGTCGACGCCTTTCTCCAGCGCGGCGCGGAATTGGTCGACATCGATGGCGCGCATCGCGTCGACCGTGCCGGTCTGCCAGATCACCAGATCGGGTTTCTGCTCCGCGAGCACCTGGCCGAAGCTTGCCAGCATTTCGGCGGCGGTCTGGCGCGGCTTGGCGGTGTTGACGACGCTCACGGCCACCCCCGGCAGCCGTTTCGAGAGCGCCGATTGCAGCGTTACCGGATATGCCGCCCGCGTCCCGCCCGGGCCCGCCAGGATCGAGGAGGCGCTCCCGGCCACCAGGACCTTGAGCTCGTGGCGGCTCGCGATCGCGGCGGCGGCACGCGACAGGCCGGCGTCGGCGTGGACGAGGGCCGCCGCTTCGGTGCAGTCGCCCGTCTGGGCGAGCGCGGTACCCACACAGGCAAACACGCCCGCCAGCGCCAGCCACAGCGTCCTCAAGCTTCTCCTCCCGCGAGGTCGGCGTCCGGCTGCTTGGGTCCGGATCCTGAAGCTCGACCTTCGGCCCTCTTGTACCACGACAGCAGCCACGCTGTCGCAATCATTGCGGCAATGCCTAACGCGCTGACCAGGACCTGGGCGGTGAGCCGATCCGAGACCTCGACCAGGAAAAAATGTCCGGCAAAGGCCAGGAACACCCCGAGGCAGAAGATCTCCAGCGAATGCTGGCCGCACAGGACCAGCGGCCGCAGCAGCTCGGATTTGAGCGGCGGCCAGTCGCGCGGGATGAAGCGCACCGTCAATACCGCGAGCGCGAGAAAATGCGCGAACCGCAGCGGGTCGAGATTCATCTTGTCGATCGGATACATGAAATCGGCGAGCCATCGCGGCACGTAATGGCCGTAGCGGGGGAAATACCACGTCAGCGTGATCAGGAACGCGAACAGCAGATAAGCGACCGCGAGTCCCTGGGTCGCGGGGGAGCGGACGAGAGGCGCCAGGCGCTCGCTGCCGCCGAGCGCGCACCACGCCCCGAACACGAAGATGAGCTGCCAGGCGAACGGGTTGAACACCCACTCTCCGCTCGGATACGCCGGCATGTTCCAGTCGAACTGCCAGCTCAGGGCGTAGAGCGTCACCGATGCGGCGAGCGCAACGACCGGCAGGCGCCGCAGCAGCCAGAGCAGCGGCGGGAATCCGACCAGCAGGATGATGTAGAGCGGCAGGATGTCCATGCCGGCCGGCTTGAACTTGAGCAACAGCGCCTGGACCAACGTCACGTCCGGCTGCTTGAGGAAATCGAGGATGCCCATCTCCTCGGCGTAGAGCGGATTGTCGAAGCTTCCCGCCACATAGGCGATTTCCGCCATGTAGATCATGAACAGGAAAATATGCGCGGCGTAGACCTGCCAGGCGCGGCGCAGGACCCGGGCCGTGGCCAGCACGAAGCCGCGCTCGTGCATCGCCCGGCCGTAGACGAACGCCGCCGTATAGCCGGAGATGAATACGAAGATCTCGGTGGCGTCGCTGAAGCCGTAGTTGCGGATGGTGACCCAGCTGACCGCGTTCGAGGGAATATGATCGAGAAAGATCAGCCAGAGCGCCAGCCCGCGAAACAGATCGAGCCGCACGTCGCGCTTGGCGGCGACGGCGGCGGAAGCGCCCGGTGCCTCGTCGCGCACCGGCGGCGCCCCGACGTCGGCGGACTGCGTCAAGGCCGAACGCGGCTGATCCATGACAGCGAACCTGTTCCTGGCTCGGGCTCGCGCCGCGGCGAAAACAAATCGAGATCGGCCTGTGCGGCGAAGCGAGCCAGCGACGTTCCGGCTATTGCGTCGGCTTGTTTTGGACGACCTTGCCGGAACCGATCACCTGGTCTGCCAGTAGACGGCCGATGCAGTGATGCACGCGCTCGACGGTGCCGTCGTTGCTCATCGAATAGAAATCGAACGTGCCTTCGTCGTTCCAGTATTTCATGATTCCCATGCGGTCGAACAAGGGCACGCCGCGATCCTCGGCGACCGTCCGCATGGCGTCCGCATAGGGACCGACGTGCATCATCGGGTCGGTCCGCGGGCTGTACTGCAGGTTCATCAGGATCACGTCGGCCCCGCTCGTCTGCAGGGTCTGCAGGCCCTTGTCGAGCGCGTCGCGGAACGCCTCCTGCTCCGTACCCAGCATGACGTCGGTCGTGCCGGTCTGCCAGATCACGAGATTGGGCTTCTCGGCCGCGATGAGCCGCGGGAAGGTCGTCGCCATGTCCGCGGTGGTGCCCTGCTGGATGTGCGGCACCACCTTCACGGCGACACCGGCAAGGCGCCGGCCGAGCTCGGCCTCCAGCTGCGCCGGATAGGCGTGCTGAACGCCGCTCGCGCCGCGCAGCGTCGAGGAGGCGCTGCCGACCACCGCGACCTGCAGGCGCTTGGCCTGGGTGACGGCTTCGGCAACATGCGGCAGCGGCGCATCGGTCGAGAGGAGATCCTCGGAGACGGCGCAGACGTCGGCAGGCTGGGCGAACGCCGCGCCGCCGCACAGCAGCATCCCGGCGAGTAGCGCAAAGAACCTGGTCATGCCGCGTCTCCAGCAAGAGGCCGGCCGGCCGCAGGCTGCGGCGGCAGCGATTTGGGGCCGCGCGCATCGAGCTTCTTGTACCAGGACATGATCCAAGCGACCACGACCATGATCACGATTCCGGCCACGCTGACGAGGATCTGCATCCACGCGCGGTTCGAGATCTCGACCAGCAGGAAATGGCCGGCGAACGACAGGAAGATGCCGAGGCAGAAGATCTCCAGCGAATGCTCGCCGCAGATGATGGCGGGACGGAACCCGCTCCATTTCAGGTAGGGCCAGTCGCGCGGGATGAAGCGCACCGTGACGAGCGCCAGGATGGCGAAATGGAGGAGGCGCAGCGGATCGAGGTTGGTCTTGTCGACCGGGTTCACGAGGCGGTCGATCCAGGTCGGGATCAGCTGATGCATGCGCGGGAAATGCCCGGCGAGCGTCATCACCATGGCGAACAGCAAATAGGCGACGGACAGCACCAGCACGGTGCGGGACTTGATCAGGGAGGCGACCTGTTGCGCCCCGCCCAAGGCGCACCAGGCGCCGAACACGAACAGGAACTGCCAGGCGAACGGGTTGAAATACCATTTTCCGGCCGGGAAAGCCGGAAGGTTCCAGCCGAACTTGCGGGCGACCACGTAGAGGATCCCGGACCCCAGCAGCGCCAAGTTCGGGCTGCGCAACAGCGACCACAGCAGCGGCGGAAACGACAGCAGCAGCACGATGTAGAGCGGCAACACGTCCATGTTGACCGGCTTGAACTTGAGCACCAGCGCCTGCGTGAGGATGACATCGGGGCTGCGCAGGAAACCGAACAGGTTGAACTCCTCGGCGAACAACGGATTGTCGAACTTCGCCCCGACGTAGGAGATTTCGGCGAGGTAGATCACGAACAGGAACACGTGGGCGACGTAGACCTGCCAGCCGCGCTTGAGAATCCGGGCGCCCGCCGCGATGGGTCCCCGTTCGCGCATGGCCCGGCCATAGACGAATGCGGCCGTATAGCCGGAAATGAACACGAAGATCTCGGCGGCATCGCTGAACCCGTAGTTCCGGATCGTGACCCAATTGACCACGTTGAACGGAATGTGATCGAGGAAGATCAGCCAGAGCGCGATGCCGCGGAACAGGTCGAGCCTGAGGTCGCGTACGGCCGGAACATTCGTGGGCATAAGGGGCGTCTCCGGGTGGCGTCGAGGATGATAGCAGGGAATACCGCGGATCGAGAAATGCCGCGAGGGGGCAACATGGGTATTATCGGACGGGACGGGCTTTAGCTTTGCCGCGAACCACACCGGTCCACAGGCCATGTATCGAGCGACCACCCGCAGCATCGAGGTCACGGTGACGCCGCAATTCCTGGACGAGCGCTCGTCGCCCGCCAACAATTACTATTTCTGGGCCTATACGATCGAAATCGTCAACCGCGGCAGCGAGACCGTGCAATTGCTCAGCCGCCACTGGCGAATCACCGACGCGTTCGGCCGGGTCCAGGAGGTGCGGGGGCCGGGAGTGGTGGGAGAGCAACCGGTGCTCGGCCCGGGACAATCCTTCCAATACACGAGCGGCGTCCCGCTCCCGACCGCTTCGGGGTTCATGCTCGGCAGCTACAATATGGCGAGCACGGCCGGAGAGCGCTTCGACATCGACATCCCCGCCTTCTCGCTCGACAGCCCCACGGCGGAGCGCACCATCAATTGAGGGAACGTTCCCCTCCCTTGTCATGGCCCGCGAATGCGGGCCACCCAGTAACCTGCGAATTGCGGAAAAACTCTCGGCTGCTGGGTCGCCCGGACAAGCCGGGCGATGACAGGTCGGAGGATGCCTCAATCCGCCTCGTCGAGCTCGGAGGGCGCAAACCGGTAGGTCCGGTTGCAGAACTCGCAGGTGACGGAGATCATCCCATCCTCCGCCATGTCCTGGCGCTCGCCGCGAGAAAACCGGGTCAGCATATTCGCCACCCCCTCGCGCGAGCACGAGCATCGGGCCTGGATGCTGGCGCTGCGAAACACCCGCACGCCGCGCTCATGGAACAGGCGATAGAGCAGTCGCTCGCTCGATATGGCCGGGTCGATCAGTTCCAGATCTTCCACGGTCTCGACCAGGGCGCGGCCTTCGACCCAGGCATCGTCCTCGATCATGCCCTGCCCCGCATGCACCGCAATACCGGCCGGAGCGTCGCCGGGATCGAGATCGGGCCCCCGCATGCGCTCCGGCGCACGCGGCAGGAATTGCGCCAAAATGCCGCCGGCGCGCCAGCGATGGCAGATCCCCTGCGGCCCGCCGCGCAGTTCCTCCGCCACGGCGAGACGAACCCGGGTCGGAATCTGTTCCGAGCGGCGGAAATATTCGTGCGCCGCATCCTCCAAGCTGCCGCCATCGAGTGCCACCAGGCCCTGATAGCGGCTGCGGTCGAGCCCGCGGTCGATGGTCATGGCCAGGTGCCCGCGTCCGATCAGGACCCCAGCCGACGCCGCGCCGGCATCGATCGCTGCCGCAACGCGGGCGGCATCGTATTGGGCGCAAGCGCGGACCCGATCCGGCGTGGTGTAATCGACCACCAGCATGCGCACCGGCCCGTCGGTCTGGGTCTGGAGAATGAAGCGGCCCTGCAGCTTGAGCGAGGAGCCGAGCAGGATCGTCAGCACCGCGGCCTCGCCCAGAAGCTTCGCGACCGGAACCGGATACTGGTGCCGGGTCAGCAGCTCGTCGACGGCGGCGCCGAGCCGCACGACCCGGCCCCGCAGATCGAGGGCGGCGACCTCGAACGGCAGGATGGTGTCATCGGCGGACGTCGGCGCCGGAGCGCGCACGGGAATGGCGATCTGGCTCATGGTGCGGCCGTTTCCAGGCACCAGGCGAGGATGCCCTTCTGGGCGTGAAGTCGGTTTTCCGCCTCGTCGAACACCACGGATTGCGGCCCGTCGATCACCTCATCGGTGACCTCGTGGCCGCGATGCGCCGGGAGGCAATGCATGAACAGGGCGTCGGGTTTTGCTCGCTCCAGCAGCCGCCGATTGACCTGATAGGCCTTGAGCAGGTTGTGCCGGCGCTCGCCATCCTTGTCCCCCATGGACACCCAGGTGTCGGTCACGATGCAATCGGCCCCGGCCGCCGCGCGCTCCGGATCATGGCCGATGACGATTGCGGCGCCGGACCGGCTTGCCCAGTCGAGCAGCGGCCGGCTCGGCGCGAGCTCGGGCGGCGTCGCCACATTGAGCCGGAAATCGAAGCGCTGCGCCGCATGCATCCACGACGCCAGCACGTTGTTGCCGTCGCCGCTCCAGGCGACGGTGCGGCCGCGGATCGAGCCGCGGTGCTCCTCGAAGGTCAGCACGTCGGCCATCACTTGGCAGGGATGGGAGAGCCGGGTCAGCCCGTTGATCACCGGTACGGTCGCATGGCGCGCGAGCTCGATCAGCGTGTCATGATCGAGAATGCGGATCATGATCGCATCGACGTAGCGCGACAGCACGCGGGCGGTATCGGCGATGGTCTCGCCCCTTCCCAGCTGCATTTCCTGACCGGTGAGCAAGATCGCTTCGCCGCCGAGCTGACGCATGGCGACGTCGAAAGATACTCGGGTGCGCGTCGACGGCTTGTCGAAGATCATGGCCAGCGTCCTGCCGGCGAGCGGCTGATGCGTCGAGCCGGAATGGCGGCGGCGCGCGTCCTTCATGGCGCGGCTGGCGTCGATGATCGCCCGTAGCTCGGCGGGCGCCACGTCGATCAGATCCAGGAAGTGGCGAACGTCGCTCACCCCACCACTCCCTCCTTTCGCGGTCGGTCGTGCGCCCGCGCAATGCGCGTGCAGGCCCGGTCGATCATGGCCACCGCCTCGGCGATCTCCGCCTGGCCGATGATGAGCGGCGGCAGCAGGCGGACCACGTTTTCACCCGAGGCGGCGGTCAACAGCTTCTCGGCGCGCAACTCATCGACGAGCTCGGCGCTCGGCGTGAGCGCGCGCAGCCCGAGCAGAAGCCCCTCGCCGCGCACTTCGGCGATCACCGCCGGATGCCGATCCTTGAGCTCGGCGAGCCGCTGTTTGAACAAGATCGCGGTCCGCCGCACGCGGTCGAGAAAGCCGGGCGCCAGCACCACGTCGAGCACGGCGTTGCCGGCCGCCATGGCCAGCGGATTGCCGCCGAAGGTCGAGCCGTGGGTGCCGGGCGTCATGCCTTTCGCGGCTTCACCGGTGGCAAGGCAGGCTCCGAGCGGGAAGCCGCCGCCGATCGCCTTGGCAATCGCCATGATGTCCGGCGCGATCCCGGCGCGCTGATAGGCGAACAGCTCGCCGGTGCGCCCGATGCCGGTCTGAACCTCATCGAGCACCAGCAATAGCCCGTGCTGGTCGCACAGAGCGCGCAGCTCTTTCAGGATTTGCGGCGAAGCGACGCGCACCCCGCCCTCGCCCTGGATCGGCTCGATCAGGATCGCCGCGGTCTCCGGCCCGAGCTTGCGCTTGACCGCATCGAGATCCGCGAACGGTACCTGATCGAAGCCTTCGAGTGGCGGACCAAACCCTTCCAGGTATTTCTGCTGCCCGCCCGCCGCGAGCGTCGCCAGCGTGCGGCCGTGAAACGCCCCCTCGAAGGTGACGATCCGAAAGCGCTCGGGCTGGCCGCCGACCGCGTGATACTTGCGCGCGGTCTTGATCGCGCATTCGAGCGCCTCGGCGCCGGAATTGGCGAAGAACACCAGGTCGGCGAACGTCGCCGCGCACAGCCGTTCGGCGAGCCGCTCTCCCTCCGGAATGCGGAACAGGTTGGAGACGTGCCAGAGCTTCTGCGCCTGCTCGCCGAGCGCCTTGACCAGATGCGGATGCGCGTGACCGAGCGCGTTCACCGCCACGCCGGACGTGAAATCGAGATAGCGCTCGCCGTCCGTCGCGATGAGCCAAGCGCCGTCACCCCGCTCGAAGGCGAGATTGGCGCGGGCGTAGGCGGGCAGCAGATGCGAGGTCACGATCCGTCCAACGCAAGCGGAGTGCCGAAATGAAATGTGCCGCCTCCGCGGGCGGCACGATTCAAGCATTTTATTGTGGGCCGGTCCGCTGTCAACACGCCGCCTCGCCCCGGCCCAAAGGCCGTTCGCGGGACATTGCTGGGGAAAACGGGGCAGGAACCGGCCGGATCGCCGCCCGACTCTTGCGCGGGAGACCCGCCATATTGTACCCTTGAAACTCTCAGGTACGACATCTCGTTTTGCGGCGGACCGTTTCCTGAGTTCCATCGAGTAGGCGTGCCGTCCGGCGGCCCGACTGGCCCTCGGACGAAACGATGGGCGATTCGGCCGGGCGAACCCGGCCTTCGACGATGCTTCGTTGATGGAGAGGCCAAATGTGGACTGACGAACGGGTGGAGCTTCTGAAGAAGCTGTGGGCGGATGGGCTTTCGGCCAGTCGGATCGCGGCCGAGCTTGGCGGCGTCACGCGCAATGCGGTGATCGGCAAGGTGCACCGGCTCGGACTGTCGGGGCGTGCCAAAACGCCTTCCTCCTCGGTGAGCCGGCCGCGCAAGCCGCGGTCATCTTCTCACTTGTTCCGGAGCATGCGAGCCGCGGTACGCGGCAATACCGCCCTCGCGACGCGCTCCGCCTATGAATACGACCTCGAGCCCGAGCCGGAGCTGATCGACAACATCATCCCGATCGGTCAGCGTTGCTCGCTGGTCGAGCTCAATGACGAAAAATGCCATTGGCCGATCGGGGACCCGGGACAGCCGGATTTCTTCTTCTGCGGCGGCAAGGCGGTGATGGGCATGCCGTACTGCGGCTATCACAGCCGGATCGCCTACCAGCCGGCGGACCGCCGCCGGGAACGGCGGGCGGCTCGCTAAGGGTCCGGCAACCGGCGCCCGTTCGGCGCTTTGACCGGAGGATCGGGTTCATCCGTCGGCGCAAGCCGACGGAGGGTGGTTGTTGTTACGCCTCCGACGGCCTTTTCTCCGATTCGGAGGCCGCGCCGCTGCGTTCTCATGGCGAGTGCAGGACGGATCGGGCCCGGCTATATTGCCTGCCCGCGTTGCCGGATGCAGCCCCGGCCTCTTGCTGCGGCCGAAGCCCATGGACGTCATCAGCCCGGATCGTTGCGACACCGCCAGCGTCGTCGAATGGCTGATCGATGGCGCACGTTCGGCACCCGAGCCGCATCAGGTGCTTGCGCAATGTGGCGAGCGGCTGCTCCGCTGCGGCATTCCGCTCTGGCGCGTGGCGGTGTTCGTGCGCACGCTGCATCCCGACATCCCGGGGCGCGCATTCGTATGGCGATCCGGCGAGGAGGTGCAGGTGAGGGCCGCGGACTTCGAGCTGTTCGAGAGCGAGGAGTTCCGCAACAGTCCGGTGGTGGCGGTTTATAAGCGAAGCGTGGCCATCCGCCGCCGGCTCGCCGATCGCGATTGCCCGATCGATTTTGCCGTTTTGAGCGATCTGCTGGCCGAGGGAGCAACCGATTATCTGGCGTCGCCGTTGTTCTTCACCAACAGCGCCATTCAGGTCGCGACCTTTACGACCCGACAGCCCGGCGGCTTCACCGACGCGCAGATCGCGGCCTTGGAGGCGATCCTCACTCCGCTCGCGCGGGTCACCGAGATTCGGGCGCTGCGGCGCGAGGCCGCCACTCTGCTCGACACCTATGTCGGTCATCACGCCGGAGCGCGGATCCTCGACGGGCAGATCCGGCGCGGGCATGTCGAAGCGATCCATGCGGCAATCTGGCTCTCCGACATGCGCGGCTTCACTGCGGCCGCCGATCGCCTGCCCCTCGAGATGCTGATCGAGCTGCTCAACCGTTATTTCGATTGTCAGGTGCCGGCAATCCTCGAAGGCGGCGGCGAGGTGCTCAAGTTCATGGGCGACGGCCTGCTCGCGATTTTTCCGATCGATGGCGCCGATCCCGGTTCGGTATGCGAGCGTGCCCTTGCCGCCGCGCGCAATGCGCGCGAGCGGATCTCGGCGATGACGGCGCCGGCGGGTCTCGCCGATGGCGACGGCATCCGGTTCGGCTTGGCGCTGCACGTCGGCCAGGTGCTTTACGGCAACATCGGCGGCGGCAAGCGGCTCGACTTCACCTGTATCGGGCCGGCGGTCAACCTTGCGGCGCGGCTGGAAAAGCTCGCGGGCAAGCTCGGCCGGACGATCGTCGCGTCCGGCGATTTCGCCGTTCACTGCCCGGGCGCGCTGCTGCCGATCGGAGAATTCCAGGTCGCCGGCTTCAGCGCCGCGCAGACGGTGTTCGGCATGGAGGAGGCGGGAGCCGGAAATCGATAATCAGGATCAGGAACGCCCCGCATTTCCGACTTCCGACTTGAAGCGGGAAACCGAGGAGGATTGGGGCCGATTTTTGAACTAGAATTGGGTTCCGCCTGCGCTTTAGTCTGAACCCGTTCGCACGTTACAAAGTTCGTGTGTGTTCGCGAGCAGACGTGCCGACGTTCTGAGAGGAAAGCCATGCTGCTGAAACGCTACGCCTACGCAACGGTAACTTCTATCATGCTGGTGGGATCGGGCACAGCGGCAGCAGCCCAAGATCTGCCGTCCTATATGGAGCCGATCACCGGTCGCACCGCCTCCAGCGCGGCCGACGCCGCGACGAAAAACATCTTGGCGCTGAATACCGGGATGTTCGAGCTGTATGACGACGCGGCCCAGATCTTCCAGAGAAACCTTCTGAGCAAGCATCCCGTGATCCTCGGCCTGTTCTCGGGAGCGGGCGGGCGGTTCATCCTCTATCGCCCAGGCCAGGCGCCGCTCGAGGCGCCATCGGTTCCCATCGTTTATCAATTGCTGAAATCGATCGGCCACAGCACCATGGCGTTGACCCAGGTGGTGGCTCCTTATCTGGATAATCCTGGCGATCAGTCCTGGCGCGGCTCGATGCTCGCCTATCGCAGCCGAATGAAATCCGCTCTCGACGGCCTGGATGTGACGCCGATGCCGCCTGAATGGCGCGACAACAATCGCATCCTCCTGGCGAACAACCTCGCGTTCGCGGACGACTGCCTGGCAAAAGGCACCATCTCCTTCGCCGCGCTGGAGGCATTCTCCAAGAAGCAGGGGCCCTATTTGAAGCGGGACATCGCGTGGGCCGCGCAGACCCAGGTCGCCCATTGGATGCCCGTGCTCGCGGATTGGAAGGCGATGCTCGGCAGCGATTGGGACAAAACCTACGCGGCCAGCAACACCATCTATGTGACGCGCCAAAACAACATTTTGTTCAGCCTCCTGGCGCAGTTTTTCGGGCCGGATGCCATGAACGACCGGCTGTTCTTGATCGAGACGATCTCCTTCACCACCACGCCCGACGAGATGCTGGCATCGCTGACCCGCATCGTCGGCGACCGCTCGGCCGGAGCGCTGTTTTGGGGCAACTACGACTTGATGAATTTCGAACTGATGGGCGGCGATGCGCGCGCCGCGATCATCGCCGAAAGCACCAAACGCGGAGCGACGCCGTTCCTGCCGCCAGTCGTTCCATGGAACTCAAGGCAGTGGCCGATGCTGGTCACGCCCGGGCCAGGCCCCGCTTCCCTTGCTGATCTTCCATGAGACGGCTGGACGGCCGCGCTTCCAGCGAAGGCGCCGGCGTGACCAACCGGTCTGGGACAAAGAAGCGTGGGAGGCCGCCGACTAAGGCAGCTTGCCGATGAAGCGGCTTCTGAATCCCTTCTATTTGGGCGGCATTTTTGCCGTCGGGCCATCCATCATATTGAGATCCCATGGCCCATCGACCGTGATAAAAAGCAGGTTTCCGTCGGGCCCAACCCATGCCTCGTGAACCATTTTGCTCGGCATGTAGTTGTAGCCACCAGGACCTAATTCCTTCTCTTTCTCTCCGCCATCGTGCTTCATGATCCAGGTGCCGTAGATAACGGTATGCGTTTCGTTGGCCGTATGCCAATGTCTTGGCGCATGATAATTCGCTGGGCTCCGGATCATGAGCTGTGTACCCCCTGATTTTGGATCCACATGCAGGATTGTTATCTCAGGCGAACCGGCTCCCAACTCCGGGACGAGCTTGTCCCACTTGAGATCCCGGGTATTCAGATAGACATCGTGAGCAGAAGCATCGTGAGACGGTGGCGTAGTCGTTTGCGCAGCCGCCGGTGACACGACGATGATCATCGCCAGCATTGTAAGGAGGAAAGCCGAGCTTCGAGTCACAGGGACCTCCTCATTGGGGGGGTGGACGCATAATGATGCATAACATAGACTCGATGTCGCTTCGTCAAGTCATTCGCTCGCACGAAGAACTCGTTTGGCCGGGACATCGACCTTTTTGATCCGTCAAGCCCTCCGCGATCACAGAAATCAGGACTGCCCGGCATTTCCGGCTTCCGAGTTCTGCTTTCCGGTCACCGATCCGCTGTCCCCGAACCTGTCGTCGAACGCGTAGCCGCCGCCGCGCACGGTGCGGATCGGATCGGGCGCGCCGCCGCGGTTGAGCGCGCGGCGCAGCCGGCCGACGTGCACGTCGACCGTGCGCTCGTCGATGTAGACGTCGCGGCCCCACACGCCGTCGAGCAGCTGGCCGCGGGAGAACACGCGGCCCGCGCTCTGCATCAGATGCTCGAGCAGCCGGAACTCGGTCGGCCCGAGGTGCACGTCGCGGCCCGCTCGCGAGACGCGGCGTCTGTCGCGATCGAGCTCGAGATCGCCGATCTGCAACAGGCTGACGATTCTCCCGGGATTGGCGCGCCGCAGCAGCGCCTTGACGCGGGCCAGCAGCTCGGGAACCGAAAACGGCTTGACCAGGTAATCGTCGGCGCCGGTGGCGAGCCCGCGCACCCGCTCGCTCTCCTCGCCGCGCGCGGTCAGCATGATGATCGGCAGCCGCTCGGTATCGGAACGCGCACGCAGCCGCCGGCACAGCTCGATCCCGGAAATGCCGGGCAGCATCCAGTCGAGCACGACCAGATCGGGCAAACCTTCCTTGAGCCGGATCTCCGCGTCGTCGCCGCGCGCCGCGACATCGACCCGATAGCCTTCCGCTTCGAGATTGTAGCGGAGCAGCAAGGTCAGCGGCTCTTCGTCCTCGACGATCAGGATCCGGGCGCCCATGGCCGTAGATTGGGTTTTCATTTGCGCAGCGGCACCCTGGCGAAGCTCGTCAGGTCGCTCTTGGGCCGCTCATCGGGCAAGGATCGGCCTTCCACGATGTAGTGTACGGTTTCCGCAATGTTGGTCGCGTGATCGCCCATGCGTTCGATGTTCTTCGCGCAGAACAGCAGATGCGTGCAGAAGGTGATGTTGCGGGGGTCTTCCATCATGTAGATGAGAAGCTCGCGGAACAGCGAGTTGTTGACGGCGTCGATGGCTTCATCGTTGCGCCACACCTCGATCGCCATCGCCACGTCGCGCCGCACGTAGCTGTCGAGCACCTGTTTGAGCTGCGCCAGCACCAGATCGGTCATGTGCTCGACGCCACGGATCACCTTGTTGGGGCGAAACTCGCCGTCGAGCACCACCACCCGCTTGGCGATGTTCTTGGCGAGGTCGCCGATCCGCTCGAGGTCGTTGGACACGCGCAGGGCACCGACCACCTCGCGCAAATCCACCGCCATCGGCTGGCGGCGCGCGATGATCAGAATGCCCTTTTCTTCGATCTCCCGTTGCAGCGCGTCGATATTGGTGTCGATCGCCATGACCCGCTCCGCCTGCGCGGTGTCGCGCTTGATCAGCGCGGCAATCGCGTCGGTGATCTGCCGCTCGGCCAGGCCGCCCATTTCGGCCACCTTGCGCACAAGCTCCTGGAGCTCGGTATCGAACGCCTTGATCGTATGCTCGGACATCTCGTCGGTTCCTTCGATCCCGCCGCCCGCGTGCCTCAGCCGAAGCGCCCGGTGATGTAGTCCTGGGTGCGGCGATCCCGCGGCGCGGTGAACACTTTGCTGGTCAGATCGACTTCGATCAGCTCGCCAAGATACATGAATGCCGCGAAGTCGGATACGCGAGCGGCCTGCTGCATGTTGTGAGTTACGATCACGATGGTGTAGTCGTCCTTGAGCTCGTCGATCAATTCTTCGATCCTGGCGGTGGAGATCGGGTCGAGCGCGGAGCAGGGCTCGTCCAGCAGGATCACCTCCGGATGCACCGCAATGGTGCGGGCGATGCACAGCCGCTGCTGCTGGCCACCGGAAAGGCTCAAGCCATTGGCGCCGAGCTTGTCCTTGACCTCGTCCCACAGCGCGGCGCGGCGGAGCGCCGACTCCACCCGCTCATCGAGCCCGGAACGCGGCAGCCGGTCGTAGAGCCGGATGCCGAAGGCGATGTTCTCGTAGATCGACATCGGGAACGGCGTGGGTTTCTGGAACACCATGCCGACCCGGGCGCGCAGCAGGTTCACGTCCTGGCGCGCCGAGAGAATGTTCTCGCCGTCGAGCAGCACTTCGCCTTCGGCGCGCTGGTTGGGGTAGAGATCGTAGATGCGGTTGAGCACGCGTAGCAGCGTGGACTTGCCGCAACCGGAAGGTCCGATGATGGCGGTGACGCGGTTCTGATGCAGGGAAAGGCCGATGCCCCTCAGAGCCTTGGCGTCGCCGTAATAGAAGTCGAGGCCGCGGATGCGAATCTTCTCCGCCAGATCCGCAGTATCGGCGGCAGGGCGATCGGCGGCGGCAATGGCGGCGCTGTTCATGAGGATTTTCTCGGGGCGGCAAGCGTTCGCGCCACAATGCTGAGCGCCAGCACGGCGAAGGTGATGATGAGCGCGCCGGTCCACGCGAGCTTTTGCCAATCGGCATAGGGGCTCAAGGCGAACTGGAAGATCACGGCGGGCAGGCTCGCCATCGGCGCGTTGAGGTCTAGGCTCCAGAACTGATTGTTGAGCGAGGTGAACAGCAGCGGCGCGGTCTCGCCGCTGATGCGCGCGACCGCCAGCAGCACCCCGGTCAGCATGCCGGCCCGCGCCGCCCGATAGGCGATGCGGATGATGACGACGGCGCGCGGCGTGCCCAGCGCGGCCGCGGCCTCCCGCAGCTCTTTCGGCACCAGCACCAGCATGTCCTCGGTGGTGCGCACGACGACCGGCACCACGATCACCGCGAGCGCCACCGCGCCGGCCAGCGCCGAAAAGTGCCCCATGGGCGCGACCATCACCTCGTAAATGAACAAGCCGACCACGATCGAGGGCGCGCTGAGCAGGATGTCGTTGATGAAGCGAATGACGCTCGTGAGCCTGTCGTAGCGGCCGTACTCGGCCATGTGGGTGCCGGCGAGGATCCCGAGCGGCGTACCGATGAGGACGGCAAGGCCGGTCAGGATCAGGCTGCCCATGATCGGATTGAGGAGGCCGCCGGCGCTCCCGGGCGGCGGCGTCATTTCGGTGAACACCGCAAGCGAAATTCCGCCGAAGCCCTTCCACAGCAGAACGGCGAGGATCAGCACCAGCCAGCCCAGCCCGAACACGGTCGCCGCGACGGACAATCCTTGGGCGATGCGGTTGCGGCGGCGGCGCGCGGCGTACAGGTCCAAGTCAACCTCCGATGCGCCGTTCGAGCCGCAGCAGCAGGTAGCGCGCAACCGCCAGCACGATGAACGTGATCACGAACAAGATCAGCCCCAGCGCGATCAGCGAGGAGGTGTAGAGGTCCCCCACCGCTTCGGTGAACTCGTTGGCGATGGTGGCCGAGATCGTGGTCCCGGGCGCCAGGATCGAGCCGGAGATCCGGTGCGCGTTGCCGATGACGAAGGTCACCGCCATGGTTTCGCCGAGCGCGCGGCCGAGCCCGAGCATGATCCCGCCGATGATCCCGACCCGCGCGTAGGGCACGACCACGTTGCGGACCACCTCCCAGGTGGTGCACCCGAGCCCATAGGCGGCTTCCTTGAGGACGGGCGGCACCGCCTCGAAGACGTCGCGGGAAATCGAGGTGACGAAGGGGAGCACCATGACGGCGAGGATCAGGCCCGCGGTAAGCATGCCGATGCCGTAGGGCGGACCCGCGAACAGCGCGTTGAGCCCGGGCACGTGGCCGAACAGCTGGATCAGCGCCGGCTGCAGCGTGCGCTGCAGGAACGGTGCGAATACGAACAGCCCCCAGATGCCGTAGATGATGCTCGGGATCCCGGCGAGCAGCTCGACCGCGATCCCGATCGGCCGCCGCAGCCAAAGCGGACACAGCTCGGTCAGGAACATCGCAATCAGGAGGCCGACCGGAACGGCGATCACCATGGCGATCAAGGAAGTGACCAGCGTCCCGTAGATCGGGGCAAGGGCCCCGAATTGCTCGGTGACCGGATTCCACCGCTGGCTGGTCAGGAAATCGAGCCTGAACGTCGTCAGCGCCGGCAGCGCGCCGGCGACCAGAGCCAGGATCACCCCGGCGAGCACCGCCAGGACGGCAAGTGCGGCGGCGCGGGCGAGCGCCCGGAACAGCGCATCCCCGGTCCGCAGCCGGCTCAATCGCCTCGACCGCGACGGAGATTCCAGCGCTACAGCGGCCCCAGCCGGCAATACCATTTCGGTCACCGGCCGCCTCCCGGGCGGCTTCGGTCCTCATCGGCGATCGTTGAGGCGCGCCGATGAAACCGCCCCCTTTGCCGAAGCACAAGTCGCCCCGTGGGTTGCATGTGGAAAGGGAAAGGATGCCGGGGCATCCCTTCCAGTTCGCGGCTGGAGGTCAGTTGGAAGCCGTGAAAATCGGTCTGCCGCCCGGGTCCTTGATCTCATTGGCCCACATCTTCTTGATCGCCGTGACGACGCTTCCCGGCATCGGCACGTAATCGAGCGCTTCGGCCATTTGACTGCCGTTGGCATAGGCCCAGGCGAAGAATTTCAGGGCCTCGGCTGCGGCCTCGGCGTCCGGCGGCTGTTTCGGGAGCAAGATGAAGGTGGCGCCCGCGATCGGCCAGGACTGCGCGCCGGGCTCATCGGTGAGGATGACGCTGAACCCGGGAGTTCCCACCCAATCGGCGTTGGCGGCGGCAGCCTGGAATCCGGCTGCGTCGGGAGCAACCGGCTTGCCGTCCCGGTTCACCATCTGGGTGAAGGCGAGCTTGTTCTGCTTGGCATAGGCGTATTCGACGTAGCCGATCGAGCCCCTGGTCTGCGCCACGTTGTTGGCGACGCCCTCGTTGCCCTTGGCGCCGATGCCGGCCGGCCATTCGACGGCGGTGTTGGAGCCCACTTTCGACTTCCAGTCGGGGCTGACCTTCGAGAGATAATCCGTGAAGATGAAGGTGGTGCCGGACCCGTCCGAGCGGTGCACGATCACGATCGCGTCGGATGGCAACTTTGCCTGCGGATTGAGCTTCTTGATCGTCGGATCGTCCCAGGTCTGGACTTCGCCGAGGAAGATCTTGGCAAGCGTCGGCCCATCGAGGACGAGCGCGCCCGGCGCCACGCCTTCGAGATTGATCACCGGCACCACGCCGCCCATCACGGTGGGGAATTGCACGAGAGCGTCCTTGGCGAGCTCGTCGGCCTTCAACGGCATGTCGGAGGCACCGAAGGTCACGGTCCTCGCCTTGATCTGCTTGATGCCGCCGCCGGACCCGATCGACTGATAGTTCAGGCCGTTGCCGGTCGCTTTCTTGTAGGCGTCGGCCCATTTCGCATAGATCGGGTAGGGAAACGTGGCGCCGGCGCCGGAAATATCGGCGGCGCTGGCGGGTGCGATCGATGCCGCCGCAAGCACGGCAACCGCGGTCAAAATCTTGAAGGGCTTCACGGGCTCTCTCCGCTGTTGAGGCCGAACACCCGGGCAACGCGAAGGCTGATCCGCGCGCCAGAGGTCCGAGCCGTTTGCTGTATCGCGCAGTTTGTGTTCGACGCCGGCTTCGGTTGGCGAATGACGCGCCCACACCGACCGTTCCGAAGCCGCGGAATTTCTAATCCCCGCATGCCATGGTTCTATGACGGACAGACGACGGTTTGATGACGGACCACTCGATTGAACTTGCAGGGAATTTCCGCCTTCAATCGGAACCCACGGCGCGGGCTGACTCGTACTCGTACTCGGCGCGGCGTTCTTTAGCCCGCTCTGCCCGGCATGCGACCATCAGGCTGCGTGGCGCTCGGCCGTCGCACCGAAGTACTGGACATAGCGCGTGTTGATGGCCGATACCGGCAACACGATTGCCACGTCCGTGGTACCGAACTTGCGGTCGATCACCGCGCCATGACCGACGTAGGCGCCCAGCCGCAGATATCCTTTGATCAGCGGCGGCAGCTCCGCCAGTGCGGTTTTGATATCGACGGCTCTTTTCGGCAAACGGTTCATCTCGATATAGCGGCGTGGCCGCGCGCCGAGCCGCCACGCCTGCGGGGCCGACGCGTAATGGTGCAGGTAGGAAAGCGGCAAAGCGAGCCTATCCGGATCGGTTCCCGCGAAGCTCGCGCATCCCACCAGCACGTCGATGCCGTGGCGCACCGCGTAACTCCAAATTCCGTGCCACAGCAGTTCGACGGTGCGCTTGCCGCGATAGGGACGCAGCACGCAGGAGCGGCCCAATTCGAGAAATCTCAGGGCGCGGTGCCGATCGATCAGCTCCACCAAGCTATATTCGCCGGCGGTATAAAATCCGCCGCGACGTTCCGCAACGTCTTGCCGGAGCAGGCGGCAGGTTGCGACTGCGACATTCGCCGGACTTCCTGCGGACGTCTTGTCGAATACCAGCAGATGATCGCAGATGGGGTCAAACTCATCGAGGTCTCGCTGCGTGATAAGACTGACAAGGCCGGCCGCAGCGGACATCTCCTCGTAGAAGATCTTGTATCGGAGTCGCTGCGCGCGACGTATCTCGGCGGCGCTCGTGGCCAATCGAATCTCGAGCGAACCGAGCCGGCCGAGCGTTGCCGGCCATTCGGCCGGCCGGCGCTGGCGCCTGATCCCGCTGAGAGCGCCGATTCTCGGTAGCAAAACCCGCGGGCCCGGCGAGATCGCGCCAAGCGGCTGGACCGCGGCCACGGGCGCCATCACCCTCGATGCGGCGCGAGCGGCAGCCGCACGGTGAACGTCGCGCCTTCGCCGAGCCTGCTTTCGATGCCGAGCCGGCCGCGGTGGCGATTGAGCACGTGCTTGACCAGCGAAAGCCCGAGCCCGGTGCCGCCCTCGGCGCGGCTCTGGCCGACGTCGATCCGATAGAACCGCTCGGTCAGCCGCGGCAG
>WNFD01004960.1_pt1 | contig 23929 bp, 17 predicted proteins | sample 5400491 | NCBI WGS metagenome assembly WNFD01 (sample SAMN13153343, study PRJNA577476) | soil metagenome | isolation source: 120 cm saprolite under Douglas fir tree site 2 hole 2 replicate 2 | place: USA:California | collected 2015-04-18
GCATTTTCACGGAATCGGGCCAAAGGCAAAGGTGAGGGTATGCCGGCATGACGTGAAAGGCGCCATCCCGCTCCACGAGGGCAACAATATCATCGGAAAGAACACCGTAACCTTGCCGGGCGAAGGCTGCCGCCGTTGTTGACTTTCCCGCGGCTTCCGGCCCGACGAAAGCCACGCAGCGATCTTCGATAGCCACGGCGCTGGCATGCAAACAAGTAACGCCTCGCAGCCGCAACAAAAGTCCAAGAATCGGTCCGAGCAAATATGTTAAGGTTTCTTCGAGCGACGACCTCTCGGGCCAAGTCGCCCAGAGATTCTCTCGTTTGCGATCCAGCCAAAATTGCGTGCCGTCCAAATAGGCAATGCGCAGAAACGCGTCTTTCGCGCCCCGCCATATCTTCAGGACCGGCTCTCCTGTTTCAGCGCGATAGGAGCTCGTGTGATACGGCGAAACGCCGAGATGAAGTTCAAGATCAGGGGAAGTTGAAGTCGAAGCAGTGGGCGCGACTCCAGGCAGGACCGCATTCGAACGAAGGAGCATGCCGAAAACAGAATAGTTGAGATCCAATGCCGGTCTAAAATCTCTTCTTCGATTACGTGGAATTTTGCTCGTCTGCTGCGTTACAAAATTGCCTTTTTTCTATCTCCCGCTGCAATCTTGCGAGGTTCAAGCTAGCGTACGGGTCTGATAATCGGTTCTACAGATGAGTCTTGTTATTGCCTCCGCCAGGTTTATCAGTCTGGCCCGTGTGACCAACATGTTGCGTGAGTTCCCGCACTGTCCCGTAAACGGTCAACGTGGGCTTCGAGTATGGCTTTTTCGTCTCCCGTTTAACGGTCTTTACCATTATTAGCCTCCGAATGCATGTTATATCGAACTCTTCGCGCAGACTGCAACCAAATGTTGAGGCAGTGGGGACGTAAATTACTTCGGATCTGCTCCATACATATCGTATCATGCACTTCCGCCAGCGCGGAGCGCTCAATGTAGCGATCCAACTCCGGGCTCACGTGCATCCGCCTTAGCAGGTTGGTTCCTGTCCGCCGAATCTGCGCAGAAACGGGATCTGCCCGCAGCGGCGTCTTTGGCCGCAGCCGCACGCGCTCGGGTAACCGTCCCTGCATCGCCTCGCGCAAGAGCATCTTTTGGAAGAACCAGGGAAACGGCGGGAGCGCAAGCAGATAATTCACTACCCTCAAATCGAGAAAAGGGTATCGTATTTCCACTGGATATTGCGTCACGCCTGCGTCCTCCTGTTCAAACATAAGCGTCCACTCCGGAAGGGAGAGAGACGCATATCCCCTTTGATGAATAGGATGCGTCATCCACGACTTAGGCAGCTTACACCCTTCCTCCCACCGCGCAGCGAGATCCACCTGTCGCTTGAATTCAGGCGCCAGCCACTCGGGAAACTCCCGCCGATGGGGATCCTTTCCGGCGAATCGCAGGACCCGCGCGCGAATGCCGCGCCACGGAAACGGTCTGATCCACAGATAATTCGCCATCTCTGTCAATAGCCGCCGCCACTCTCCGTTTCGCCTCAGATCTTCCATGTACGGCCACATCTGAAAATCCATGAGGTTGTCGCCGCCCTCTCCAGACAATAGAACACGGCAGTCCGCGGAAATGACGCGGTAGGAGTCAAGGACACCGGCGAAGAGGGGATTGTCGATCGGTTCGGGCAAGCTCAATTCGGGATCAGTCCAGCGCTCGAAAAGTTCCGTCTGATCCAGCGCGATGAATTTGACCGGAACGCGCAAAAACTCGCCAGCCTCGCTTGCGTAAGCGCCGTCGTCATGAGGAATGAGCGATTCGTAAACGTGCGTGTAGCCGCGAATATCCGTAGGATGCGCGCCCTTTGCCGACACTTCCTTCGCCACCGCCGCCACCGAGGACGAATCCAGCCCCCCGCTCAGGAGGATTCCGACTCGGTCCATGCGAAGGCGATCCGCGACAGCGTCTTGTAGCAGCGACTGGAAATTCTCGACATACTCTTCAGGCTTCGAGTAGCGAATCCGCCCGTCCGTCGGCGGCGTCCAGTAGCGCCTGATCTTCAATCCTTCTGGCGAGATACTCAGGGAATGCGCAGGGGGCAGGCGTTGAATATCGCGAAAGCTCGTCGTGGCATTGTCGCAATTCAGCCCAAACAGCAGAAAATCGCCAATCGCCGCATCATTTAGTTCGCCCGATACCTCCGGGTGCATTCGAACGCAATTCAAAGTGTTGCTGAATAGAAAAAGATCTCCACGTTGGGCATAATAAAACGGCTTGATACCGAAATGATCTCGCGCGCAAAACAGTTGTTTGTTGCGCGCATCCCAGATGGCGAACGAAAAATCGCCCCTTAGGTGCTCCACGCACGGCGTGCCCCAAGTTGCATAAGCATGCAGAATGAGCTCAGAATCAGGAGTGTTTGGACGAACCACCCGGCCGGAGCCCCGCAGCTCGGCGATTAATTCCGCCCGGCCGTCGAGTCGCGCGTCCGCGGCAATCCAAAACCGCCCATCGAGACTTGCTGGCTGGCGTTCGCCCACCGATTCACGCGTCGTCCGCAGCATCGCATGACCCAGCCCGACCGGACCGTCCATCCAGCATTCGCGGGAATCTGGGCCGCGGTAAGACAGAAAATCCACGAGGGCCCAGCCCGACCGGACCGTCCATCCAGCATTCGCGGGAATCTGGGCCGCGGTAAGACAGAAAATCCACGAGGGTCTGCAAAACCGCCCGCTCCATCGGCGCACCGTTCCGGTGGTAGATGCCGACGATGCCGCTCAATCAGCTTGCCTTTCTATCCGAGTGGCTGGCGCTTCGAATGGGGAATAAGGAACGGCCCTGTCGCTATTTTCGTCCAAAAAGCGGCATCCCCATTCCGCCCGGGCATTCGCCCTGAAGCGCAGTTCTCCGACAAGGAGAATTCCATTTCTAGACGCCGCTTGCCTGGAGCCCTATTGTACTGTCGGCTCTCTCCTGCGGCAACCGCGTCGTGTTCCGCAGATTTTTCGGGCAATCACAGCCCGGGAGGTCCCGAAATTATGGAGAAGCGCGGCTGTTGCGCGACGCCATCGTCTTTTGTCTTGCAACTCTGAAACGGTCTAGGCACAGTACCGAAGAATGATTCTGCGTCTCTCCAGCAACGCGCAGCGCGTAGTACTTGTTGCTGCTTCTTTCGCCGTCGCCTTCATCCTTTCTTATTTCAGCATCCGGAATGCGCTTGCTATCCATTACGCTGGTTTGCAAACGGCCGAAGCCTATGAGCGCGCCGCGCAACTGGAGCCTACTGACTCGCGTAACTGGCACCTCCTGGGCCGCTATTGGCAGTACAACCTTGAGGATCCCGACGCCGCGCGCGCCATTCGCTCCTACCTTTCCGCTCTGTCGTTGGATCCGGCATCGTCGGAAACCTGGCTGGATATTGCCACCGCCTATGAATCGGAATCCAATCTAGTGGCAGCGCGTGACGCTTTTCTGCACGCCAAGAAGGTTTATCCTCTTTCCGCAGAGGTGTCTTGGCGGTACGGCAATTTCCTGTTGCGGCAGGGGGAACTTGAACCAGCCTTCACCGAAATGCGCCTCGCCGTCGAAGCTGACCCCAAGCGCGCTGGGGAAGCCTTCTCCCGCTCCCTCCGTGCCGGTTCCAGCATCGAAACCGCACTCGATCGCGTCTTGCCACCCATCAGCGAGGCTTACGTCGATGTGATTCGAGACCAAACGACAGACGCACACACTGGGAATGCCCTCAAAGTATGGGACAGGCTCGCCTCTCTCCATCCCCGCCTATCCTTGCAGGATTCTTTCTCCCTTGTCGGTGCCTTGATGACGGAAAAACGCATCGCGGAAGCCAGCAGGGTCTGGGACCAGGCGGTCCTTTTTGCCGGCCTGGCTGATCTGCAAAGTCCGCCGGGCTCGGTTTTGTGGGACGGCGGATTCGAATCAAACGTTAGCGGCGGCGGTTTTTCCTGGCTTTTTTCGGAGGGATTCCGCGATGTTCAGGTCGCCAGTGATACTCAGCAGAAGCACTCCGGCAATCGTTCGGTGCGGCTGATCTTTGACGGGAAGTCCAACGTCAATTTTGTCGGCGTTTGCCACTACGTTCCCGTTCAACCTTCCGCGCGCTATCGTTTCTCGGCGTGGGTCAGGACCAGAGCGCTCACCACGGACCAGGGCATCCGCTTCCAGTTGCATTCACTCGGAACGCAGGACACGTCCTCTGCTGTCACATCGGAAGTTCACGGGACAGCGCCTTGGACACGTATCGAATTGCCCTGGTCCTCGGGGAGGGATGTTCAGGAATTGCAAGTTTGCCTGGTCCGTTTTCCCAGCGAGGAAGCCGAGAACAAGATTCAGGGAACGGCCTGGGTGGATGATGTCGCATTGGTTCCGAAACCCGCGGAGCATCCTAGACCATGAAGTTGCTGCGCTTCGGCATCTTTGCGCTGGTCGTGTTTGCCGTTGCCGCGCACGGCGGTGTCGAGGATTGGGCGCGGGCCGTCTTTGCGACCGGCGCTGGAATGCTCTTTCTCGCCTGGGCCTTGAGGATCTATTTTACGCAGGAAGAACAAATTGTTATTTCTCCTCTTCTCCCGCCGTTGGCCGCTCTTTCCGTGATCGTTTGCGGCCAGTGGTTTTTTCATGGCACTGTGTCTTCCTACAGCACGCGGATGGAACTCCTCCTCCTCGTCTCCGACCTCATCCTCCTCTTTCTTGCGGTGCAAGCTTTCCGCACGCTTCAGGACTGGCGCGGCTTCGTTTGGTTCGGAATGATTTTCGGGTTTTTGATGAGCATCTTCGGCATCCTCCAGCACCTTACCTTCAACGGAAAGCTCTACTGGCTTCGCGAGATGCATTTCGGGGGGATTCCATTTGGGCCCTACGTGAACCGTAATCACTTCGCCGGATTCGTGGAGTTGATTCTCCCGCTCGCCCTCGTTCCCCTCGTTCTGGGCAGAGTGCGGCGGGAGCGCTGGCCCGTTGTCGGTTTATTCGCCGTTGTTCCCATCGGCGCGCTTTTCCTCTCCGTCTCCCGGGGAGGCATTGTGAGTTTCGGGGTCGAATTGGCGGTATTGGCGCTGGTGATGATTCAGCGGCGAACGATGGGGAAGCAATTGTTCGCGGGCGCTGCTGTCCTGCTCCTCGCGCTGCTTATGGTTTCATGGCTCGGCGTCGGACAAGTCCTGCAGCGTTTTTCTTCGTTCCAGTCGCTCGAAGCCACCGCCGGGAAGCGGGCCTCCATGCGCCGGGACACTTGGCAAATCTTCCTTCATCACCCGGTCACCGGAACGGGACTCGGCACGCTGCAGATCGTCTATCCGCCTTTCGAATCACTCTACGATGGGAAGATCGTCAATCACACGCACAACGACTACCTCGAGGCTCTCGCCGAAACCGGTCTTCTCGGAGGGCTCTGTTGTGCCTGGTTTCTGGGCGTCTTGTTCAGCGAATCCCTAAAACGATTGCGCCAGCTCAACAACTCGTTTGCCGGGGCCCTGCAGCTCTCCGGGCTGGTGGCTTGCACCGGCTTCCTCGTGCATGGCCTGGTCGATTTCAACCTGCACATCCCCGCTAACGCGCTCTTATTTTTTCTTATGGCCCACCTGGCGACCTCTGAGATTCAGTCTGTCGCTTCGCCGTCCGCAGCCGAACGGTCGCGCCATCGAATTCCTCGAAATCACTGATTGACTTGGGCGTTCTCCCTGTATAATCACGCTCGGGGGTCATCTATTCTCATGCAGCCAGCCAGACTGGGTGCGTTGGTGTGGTATTGCGTTCCGACTGCCCTGCTAGTATCACTGGTTCTGGCGCCGTCCAGCAGCGCTCAGCAGGCCGTTCTCGAGACGCCGCAACAGGTCAACGACCGCATACGCTCGATGTCCGCTTCCGCGCGGGTGATACCGCATGACTACATTATCGGCAATGGCGACCTGCTGGACCTCGAAGTTTTCGATGTAAAAGAGCTCAGCCGGGAAGTGCGCGTCAGCCAGACCGGATCCATCGGCATCCCCCTCGTGCCGGTTCGCTTGCACGTTGCTGGATTGACGGAAGTCCAGGCCGAACAAAAAATCTCCGAAGTCCTGGAATCCAACGGCCTGGTCTCTCATGCCGAAGTAAGCCTCAGCGTTAAAGAAAGAAAAAGCAAGCCCATCACCGTGGTTGGGGCTGTTGGTCATCCCATGGTTTACCAGGCCGACCGGCCCGTCACCCTTCTGGAAGTCTTGGCGGAGGCCGGGGGCGTTGCCAATGACGCCGGCGACACCGTGATTGTGAACCGACCCGCCCAGGAAGCGCCGACCGATCCATCAGAGCCTCCGGCGATCGGCCCGGAAGATCAGGCTCCCGCCGTTGCCTCCAAAGGATTGACCCACGAAGGCTCAACGCGGCAGCCCGCATCCTCCACAGCGGCGGCCCCCATCGCCTCCCCGAATTCTCCCGCGCCGGGTGACCCGCCTCCCTTGAACAATACGATCACCATCAATCTGAACGAACTGATGGAAAGCGGCGACGCCACGAATAACATCATTCTCCAGGCCGGTGATATCGTTACCGTCCCTCACTCGGGAATCGTCTACGTTCTGGGAGCGGTGAGCAGGCCCGGCGGTTTTGTTCTGGCAAATGACCGCGGGCAGATGACCACCTTGAAGGTTTTGGCTCTCGCCGGTGGTTTGAGCTCCACCGCGAAAAGGGATCATGCCGTCATCGTCCGGAAAGACAATCAGGGGCAGCAGCATGAAGTTGCCGTTGATCTCAAGAAGGTGATGGCGCGCCAGGCGGAAGATGTTCAGCTTCAGCCCAGCGACATTTTGTACGTGCCAAACAGTGCAGGCAGACAGGCCATGCTCAGGGCTCTGGAATTCGGAATTGCGCTTGGGTCTGGAGTCGCTCTCTACCGCGTGGCATACCACTAAAAATGGCCGACGAAAACAAACTCGTACCGCGTGAAAATGGCTCCAATGGGGCAGTCGATCTGATTTCCTTGCCGGCCCGCGTTCCTTCCTTTGAGCTCTCCCCCCGGGAACCCCACCTCTACGACTACCTGCTGATTTTGCGGAAGCACCAGTGGCTGATTCTCTCCTTCATGCTCGCTGTCGTCACCATTGTGGCCATCGCCACCTTCCGCATGCAGCCCGTTTATGTGGCCACTGCTCGCGTTCAGATTGATCGCGAGAACGCCAATATCCTTCCCTTCCAGGGCGCGGATTCCTACGACTACATGATGGATCTCGAGAATTACATCGAGACGCAAACCAAAATTCTCACCAGCGAAACGCTTGCCCTCCTAACCATTCGCAACAACGCCCTTTCAGCCCGCCCGGAATTTGCTTCGCCCAACGGGCCCTCGGAAGCGGTTGCCAGCGGCAGCCTCGCAAACCAGAAACGTCCGCCTGAACTCGCTGAGTTTTTGGGAAGTCTTAGCGTGAAGCGCGTCCCCAATAGCCGCCTGATGGACGTGAGTTTTGAATCCACCGATCCCCAGCTCGCGGCGCGCATCGTCAACGCCCATATCACCTCCTACATCGAGCAGAATTTCCGCAGTAAGTACGAGGCTACCACTCAGGCTTCCACCTGGCTCGCCGACCAGCTTAGTGAGTTGAAGATCAGGGTGCAGAAGTCCGAGGACGCCCGCATCGCCTACGAACGGCAAAACCAGATCTGGACCCTCGACGACAAGCAGAACATCACCACCCAGCGGCTCTCCGACATTAACAAGCAGCTGACCGACGCCCAGAGCGAACGCATGCGAAAGGAATCGCTCTACCAGTTTGCCAAGTCCGGCAATCTCGACGCCGTACCGGAGGTTCAAAACAATTCCGCACTCGCCGATTTGTTCAGGAAGCGTAGCGACGCCTCGTCGCAATTCACCGACGCCTTGAGCCAGTACGGTCCCAATTTCCCAAAGGTACAGCGCCTCCAGGCTCAAATAAAAGAGTTTGATCAGGCCATCGAAAAAGAAAAACAGAAAATCTTGGACGTCCTCGAGAGCGATTACCATGAAGCGCTGCAGCGCGAAACGCTCCTTACCCAGGCGCTCGACCAGCAGAAGGCGGAAGCCAACCAGATGGCCGGAAAGCTTGTGGAATACAACATCCTCAAGCGCGAGGCCGAGGCCAACAAGACTCTCTATGAAGGGCTGATGACCAAGTTGAAGGAAACCGCGATTTCCGCCGGTTTGCGCTCCTCCAACATTCGCGTCGTGGATCCTGCCATGATTCCTTCCACCCCGGCGCGTCCTGCCAAAACCCGCAACGTTGCCCTGGCCTTTCTGGTGGGCTTGGTCGGCGGCATCGGTTTGGCTCTGATGCGCGAGTATCTCGACAACACCGTGAAGACCCCGGACGACGTCGAAACGCTTTCGCGGCTCCCTTCCCTCGCGGTTGTACCTCAGTTTTCCGGTTCCAACGGCGGTGGCAAGCGCCATGGCCTCTTGCAAGGCTTCTCGTCCAATGGTCATGACAAGCGCATCGAGCTTGTTGCTCAGCACTTGCCCAAGTCACAGATGTCGGAAGCGTTTCGCGCCTTGCGAACTTCTATCTTGCTCTCGCAGGCCGATCATCCGCCTCAGGTCATTTTGGTCACCAGCGCTCTCCCGCGGGAAGGGAAAACCACCGCCGCCGCGAATCTTGCCGTTACGCTCGCGCAACTTGGCGACAGCACGGTGTTGGTCGATGCCGACCTTCGTAAACCCGGCGTCGGCCGCCTCCTCAATTTAGCTAACGGCAAGTATGCGGGGCTGAGTTCCTATCTGGCCGGTGTTTCAAGTCTCGATCTGGTGTCCGTCCCGCATCCCGCGATTCCTAATCTCGTCGCTATTCCTACCGGACCGCTTCCTCCCAATCCTGCGGATCTGCTCTCTTCCCACAAGCTCGTCGAGGCCATCGCCGAACTCCGCACCAAGTTCAAGTTCATCGTCATTGATTCACCTCCCATCATGGCCGCCACCGATGCTGTGATTCTTTCCGTGCAGGCCGACGGCGTGCTCCTCGTCGTTCGCAGCGGCGAAACGCCCAAAGAGGCTTTCACTCGCACTCGCGACCTCCTGAATAGCGTCAAGTGCCGAATCCTCGGGGTCGTTCTCAATGCCGTGGATGCCGGCGCCCCGGACTACTACTACTCTTACCGGTATTATCCGTACTCGTATGGATATGGTCCCCAGGAAGCGGCTGATGCTTCGCATGAAGATGATTCCGAAACCATCGCCCAGCGGATCTCCCGCGATCGTGACGATGACTCCCAGGCCCTTTAAGGAGGCCCTTTGCGCTATTTGATCACCGGCGGCGCCGGTTTTATTGGTTCACACCTCGCGGAGCGGCTTCTCGACCGCGGCGACCGCGTCGTTTTGCTCGACAATCTTTCGACGGGCAGCGTCGAAAACATCCGCCACCTCAAGTCTTCCGAACGCATGCAATATCATCTGGACAACATTGAGAATCGCCAGTTGCTCGCCGAACTCGTCGATGATGCCGATGTGATCGTCCATCTGGCCGCCGCCGTCGGCGTCAAACTCATCGTCGAAAGCCCCGTCAAGACCATCGAGACCAATGTAAATGGCACTCAACTGATCCTCGAAGCCGCCTGCAAGAAAAAGAAACTCGTTCTCACCGCCTCCACCTCCGAGGTCTACGGCAAGAACATTAACGTTCCTTTCCACGAAGATGCCGACCTTGTGCTCGGCCCCACCACAAAGGGCCGCTGGAGTTACGCGGCCTCCAAGGCGCTCGATGAGTTTCTCGCTCTTTCCTATTGGAAGGAAAAAAAGCTGCCCGTCATTGTCGTTCGCTTGTTCAATACCGTTGGCCCTCGGCAAACCGGCCGCTATGGAATGGTGCTCCCCAATTTCGTCAAGTCCGCCCTGGACAACACCGCCATCAACATCTACGGCAGCGGAAAGCAATCGCGCTGCTTCTGCGATGTGCGTGACACCGTTGAAGGTCTCATCCGCCTCATGGATTTGGAGCGCTCCGTCGGCGAAGTCGTTAACGTCGGCAACACCGAGGAAATCACTATCGAAGGTCTCGCACAGAGAGTGAAGGAGCGCACCGGCAGCTCCTCCTCCATTGAGTACGTTCCTTACGACCAGGCCTATGAACCCGGTTTTGAGGACATGATGCGCCGCGTGCCCTCCGTCGAAAAGCTCCATGCCCTTACCGGCTTCCGCCCACGCACCTCTCTAAATGAAATCATCGACCGTGTTACCGCTTTCTTTCAGCAAAAAGCCGAAGGCCTGGACATTCACAAGGTAGCCACAACCAGCGCCGACTAAATTCTGCCCGCTGGCCTGGCTGCGGCATTCCCTTGGAAAGGATTTCGCCTTTCCTTCCTGTTTCGCAATCCAAGAATCCCCGTTTTCGCCAAATCATTCTTAATTTCATCAAACTTTTCACCACTTTCTTCGTCTTTACCTCTAGCTACCCGGGGTTTCCTGTGACCAAGACCGGCAATGATGCCGCCCGCCGCATGACCGTCATCGGCTGGCTCGACACCGTCCTGCGCGACCTGAAGTACACCTTCCGCATGCTCGCGCGCACTCCCGGCTTTACCGCCGTGGCCGTCCTGACCCTGGCTCTCGGCATCGGCGCCAACACCGCCATTTTCACCCTCCTCGACCAGGTCTTGTTGCGCCTCCTCCCCGTCAAGGATCCCCAACAACTCGTCCTGCTCACCATGAAGGGTCGCCACTATGGCAGCAACTGGGGCGGCAACGCCATCTCCCATCCCATGTTCCGGGATTTCCGCGAGCACAACGAAGTCTTCTCCGATATGTTCTGCCGCTTCCCCACTTCCGCCAGCCTTTCCTTTGGCCAGCAGGCGGAACGCGTGTCTGTGGAACTGGTTTCCGGCACCTACTTCTCCACTCTCGGCGTCGTCCCCTCCATGGGGCGCATACTCACTCCCGAGGACGATCGCGTTCCCAGCGGCCATCCCTTCGTCGTTCTCAACTACAACTATTGGAAAACACGTTTCGCCGCCGATCCCCAAATCGTCGGCAAGTCATTGACTCTGAACAATTACAAAATGACCGTTGTCGGCGTTGCGCAGGCGGGCTTTGACGGCGTGGAACTCGGCTTCTCCCCGAAAATCTTCATTCCCATCACGATGCAGCCGCAGATCATCGTCGGCAACCCGGAAGATATGCTCAAACAGCGCCGCAATCGCTGGGTGAATGCCTTTGGCCGTTTGAAGCCCGGCATCTCACAGCAGCAGGCTAAGGCTGCTCTCCAACCCTTCATGCACTCCATGCTCGAGATGGAAGTGCAGCAGAAGGAGTTCAGTCGCGCCTCAAAATACGACCGCGACGAATTTTTAAAGTGTTGGATCGACGTTTTGCCCGGCTCCCAGGGCCGTTCGTATACGCGCCGCCAGCTCACCACGCCCCTTTGGGTATTGATGGCCACCACCGGCGTCGTGCTACTGATTGCGTGCGCCAACCTCGCCAACCTCATGCTCGTGCGCGGCTCCAGCCGCGTCAAGGAAATCGCCGTTCGTTTGGCGATGGGCGCTACCCGTCCGCGCATCATCGGCCAACTTTTGATCGAGAGTCTTTCTCTCTCCGCTCTAGGTGGGCTCGCCGGTCTAGCTTTCGCGTTTTGGGCCGACCGCGCCCTCATGAAAATTTACCTGCCCTCCGATTCCGGCGGCATGAACATTTCCAGTTCGCCCGATTTCCGCATTCTCCTCTTCAACCTCGCCGTCACCGTCCTCACTGGAGTCATCTTCGGCCTCGTGCCTGCTCTTCAGACCACCAAACCCAACATCGCCGGCACCCTGAAGGATCAAGCCGGAGCCGTCGTGGGTGGCGGCGGCTACCATCGCTTGCGCAAGGCCCTCGTCATCGCACAAGTGACGCTTTCCCTCCTGCTCCTGGTCGGAGCCGGCCTTTTTGTTCGCAGTCTCGCCAACCTGCGCAATCTCGGCCCCGGCTTTTCCCCGGAAAGACTCGTGGGTTTCAATATCGACCCCTCGCTCAACGGCTACACTCCCGAACGCATGAAGGCTTTCTATCCGCAATTATCCGAGTCTCTCAGCTCGATTCCCGGAGTTCAATCCGTCGGCCTGGCTTCCATGCGTATTCTCGAAGACAACGAGTGGGACAGCAGCATGTCGGTCGAGGGCTTCGCTCCCGCCAAGCCCGATGAGCATGCTGAACCCTACATGAACTCCATCGGCCCGAACTATTTCGCCACTCTGGGCGTGCCCGTCGTCGCAGGGCGCGACTTCCGGCTCAACGACAACCACGAAGTCAAACACGGTCCCGAGGCGTGGAACTGGGCGCCCACCACCGTCATGATCAACGAGAAATTTGCCAAGAAGTTTTTCCCTGGACGAAATCCCATCGGTCTTCATCTGGGCTTCGGCACGGATCCGGGAACACCGACCGACATGGAAGTCATCGGCGTCGTCAAGGATTTCAAGTACACCAATCTCCGCGACGAAATTCCCGAGCAAGCCTTCGTTCCGTATCTCGCCAGCCGCTACCTCGGCGATATGACCGTTTACCTCCGAACCACCGCCGATCCCAATCAATTGATGTCCGCCGTGCGTTCGAAAGTCCGCGACATGGATTCGAATCTCCCCATCTACGCCATGCGCACCACGGAAGTGCAAATCAACAACTCCCTCTCCACCGAGCGCATGATCGCCAGCCTTTCCGCCGTCTTCGGTTTCCTCGCTACTCTCCTCGCCGTCATCGGTCTTTACGGCGTGATGGCCTACACCGTCGCCCAGCGCACCCGCGAAGTCGGCATTCGAATGGCCCTCGGCGCCGCCCGCGCCAACGTCATCTGGATGGTCATGCGCGAAGTCCTCCTGCTCGTCGCCATCGGCGTCGTTGCCGGCGTCACCGCCTCCCTCGCATTAACTCGCGTGGTCCAGAGCCAGCTCTTCGGCCTGACCCCGCACGACCCTCTAACGCTGGGCCTGGCCACCGCCGCCCTCGCCCTCGTCGCCTGCGCCGCCGGCTACGTCCCCGCCCTCCGCGCCAGCCGCCTCGATCCCATGGCCGCCTTGCGCTACGAATAACGCCACTTCTTTCAGAACCACAACGAGGATATAACTAGCCGTGAGCGGCGAGTTGTGGATTGTGACGGAATCGGGCTCCTCGGTGACCATCGAGTAGAATCTAAAGTTTTTTCTCACGGCGCAGAGTTGTGCCCTGAACTGAGTCGCAGCGCGCGGCTCGTGTATAATGTTTCTACTTCTCAGGGCGGTACACAGAAGTGGAGACCCTAATGATAATCGCGTGTGATCAGTATCGGCAGGCGAGGTGGGTCTCTTTCGCGCTCTGGATGGTCGTCATTCTTGTGAACTTGGGCGGCGGCGGATGCGGCGCCGGGAGTTCATCGCCGCCTGCCTCGGGCGGTGGATCAGGTTCGGGCGGCGGCTCGTTCCAGCCGCGCCCCTTTCCCGGTGATTATTTCATGCGGCTGCCGAACCAGGACGGCGGGGCGTGGATCCCCTATGAGGCGTACGACCCGGCGCTTAAGGAACTCTTCGTCAGCAACCCCGATATCAATGCCGTCGAGGTTTACTCCACAGCGGACGGCCATCGGGTCGGCGAAATCGGCGTTCCTGGACCGGCCGGGCTCAGTTTCGCTCCCGGCGACACGAAGCTCGTAATCGGTACGATCACTCCGTATGTCTACTTTGCCGACCCGGTCGCGCTGCACGTCATTAATCGGCTCGCCATTCCGGCTTCTATCCTTAGTATTGACCAACAGGGAACCACACTGATGCCTGTAATGCCCTACGCGATGGCGGACGGCAGCATTTTTCTCGGGATGGGTGGCAACACCCAGTCCTCGTCTTCTGCTTACACTTTCGTGATCCATCTTGTCCGATATGATCCCGGGACAGGTACCTTCACGCCAGAGGATCCGGGGAACGGTGGGGGCATCGCCAACCCGGTTCTGTCACTCGACGGCAAGCACCTGCTTACTCAGGGGATAGGAAACTCCGGCCTGGCCCTCTTTCTGTACTCGACTGACTCTCACAGCTACGTGGCTAATTCCGGCACGGTGCAAGACGCCGGCACCTATCTGGCTGCTAACGCGGACGGTTCCCAATTCGTCTCTGTCCAGGAAATTGCTGGAGCGGGTAGTTTCAATTCACAAATTACATTTTGGAATTCGAGCTTGCAAGCAGGCAACCAGTACACCATCTCTGGGCCGGTCACGAGTGGCGTAATTTATAGCCGCGACGGAAAATTCCTCTACTTGATGACCACTAACGGTACGGTGGTCGAGTTGAATACGCAGACTGGCATACCGGTCGGATACATCGGCTTGTCCATAGGATCGCTGCTTCTTCCCTCTCCTCAATTTTTTGACGTGGACGAAACCTATCACCTGTTCGGCGCCGTCCAACCCGGTGGCGCGCTGATCTTGAATGCCTCTCAGCCGCAAGCATCCCCGCTCGCCGCCATCTCCTTGTTTATCGGCCCTAGCACGGAAGCCAATCCGAATGTCGGTCCTGTTGCCGGTGGCACGCAGGTCCAATTCATTCCGGCGCCAGCGGCTTCTGGTGGGAGCGCCGACGGCATCAGCAGTTCCATGGAAGCCTATTTCGGCTCGACGCCAGCCGCTCGGGACGTGGTTGCTCCATATCCATCTTCCTCGAATGGCGGGAACTTTCTCACCGCCACTGCCCCGGCTGGTGCGGCTCCCGGGCCAGTGACGGCACTCTTGACCGACGCAAACAACAATGCAGTATTTTTGCCCGATGCTTACACCTACGGACCGCACCTGCTTCGCGTTATGCCTACTGTCGCCTCCGCGCAAGGAGGAGACAGCATCACGATCACCGCCTATGGTCTCGGATTTTTCGATCTACCAGACATCCACGTCTCCATTGGTGGCACAGTCGTTGACATGCGTACCGCCGTCCTGAACTCTTACGCGTCCGCCGCTTATCCAGAGCAGTCGGTCACTATAAATGTCCCCCCAGGAACCCCCGGCTGGGCGGATGTCACGCTCAGCACGAGCAACGGTTCCGACACTCTCAAACGCGGACTGCAGTATTTGAAAGTGGAAACCAGTCTGCCAGGAGGTCCGTTTGCTTTTGCGGTTTATGATCCGGTTCGAAACCACTTTTATCTTACCGGCAATGGGAGTAGCGTCGCGGTCTTTGACCCGGGGACTCAAACATTTCTGCCGCCTTTGCAGTCGCCGGCGCTTAGCGCCGGGGCCGTGCTGCAAGGAGAGGCTCTCACACCAGACAATTCCAAGCTCTTGGCAGCCGACCCATCCGATCAAACCGTAATTGTGTTCGATCTTGCAGCAAACACGAGCACCGCCGTAAAGGTGATCGTGCCATCGGATCCTCCGACCACCCTTTCAGGACCGATGACCATCGCGACATCCGCCGGTAATCGCGCTTTCGTGAGTCTCACACCATGCATTACAAATCCTGTGCGTGAAATTAATCTGACCAATCTGACGGTGCAAGCTCGCCCGGACGCAACATCTTCCTGCGCGACCTACGTCCCATATCCCGAACTGGGAGCGTCGAGTGCGGACGGAAGCACGATCATTTTCGCAGCCAACAACGGCCTGCAGCCGCCTGGCCCCGAATACCTCTGGCGCTACGACGCCGCGTCCGACAGTTTCAAAGGCCCTGTACTCGTCGCGGATACTCCGTGGGTGGCAGGCAAAGCGGCCGTGGACTCTGACGCTGGTGTAATCGCGCTCAGTCAGGGAACCCTGGACCAGCGCCTACTCCTCCTCGTACCTTTAGTGATAGGTGCGCTGGACTCTCGCCTCAACGATACCGGGAGCCTTCTGTATAGCGCCTATAATTCGATACTGGTCTCGGATACCCGCAACGGGCGCCAATTGCTCGTGCTCGATCTCCCAGCGAGCCTCGGCCCCGATCGACCCTTGGCCATTGACCCTTCGGGCGACAAGATCCTCGTCGCTACGCAGTGAGCGTGGTCCCGCTTGCCGTGGGCACTGTGTCTCCCGCACAGGCAGCAGCGGGTGCCAACATTCAAATTCGCGGAAGCGGTTTTGTTCCAGCATCAGCTGTCCAAATTGGGGGCAAGAGCGCCACCTGCACTGAAGTGGATAGTGAAACGTTGTCGTGTACCGTGCCTAGTCTGCCGAAGGGGCCAGTCTCGATAACTCTGACCAATCCGGATGGACAAACGTACTCCTTCGAGGACGCTTTCTCCTTGCCTTAAGCGCAAACGCTTTGCTAAGAGTCTCCGGTGCGCGGTGTAACCCAGGTAGGATTCGATCCTACGACCAACGGTCGCGGAGTTACGCCGACGGTTCAGAACCATGTACAAACTCAACTGAGCGACTATTGCGATAAGGTTTCCGCTCAGAAAGTGCCTGGCGCCGGCGCGGATGAAAGCAACCCCGCTTCAAATCGCGGATATCTAACTGCGAAGTAAAATCGTGCGCTACAATACCGCCACGGTTATTTGCAGTTACCGGGTCCCTTCCTCGGTCTTGGGAGTTTGGTTCCACGTCGTGATGCTGCCCTGTAATAATGGTAGCCGGGGATAGGAAAGGCTTTCGGCGGGTACCTCGTTCGTGGACCAGCAAGACTTCAGTTCATCGCCCGCGCGCCACTCGCGCAAATCGGAGCGCCTGCTTCTTCTTCTTTTATTACCGTTTCTCAATCCCTGGGTGCGCGGCGATGGCGTCGGCTATTACGCATTTGCCCGGGCTCCGCTCATCCAGCACAACCTCGATTTCACCGAAGATTACCGGCATGCCAACGAAAGTTTCCGCGGGCCGCGCCTCGACGAAAATAACCAGCCCAAATCCGACTTTCGAACGCCCACCGGCCATCTCGACAACCATTTCACCGTCGGCCCCGCGATTCTTTGGACGCCATTTCTCCTCATCACGCATGCCGGCGTCCTTCTCGCGCGCGCCCTCGGTTCCTCCGTCGCCGCCGACGGTTTTTCCGCCCCATACCGCATCACCATGGCGCTCGCCACCGCGCTCTATGGATTTCTCGGCTTGCTCCTGGCCTTCCGCCTGGCGCGCCAATATGTGGAAGCGCGCTGGGCGCTCCTCGCCACGCTCTCCATCTGGTGGGCCAGCTCGCTACCCGTTTACATGTATTTCAATCCTTCATGGTCACACGCGCATTCCTCCTTCGCGGTAGCTCTTTTCGTTTGGTATTGGCACCGGACGCGTTCCTCGCGCTCGCCCGTCCAGTGGCTGATTCTCGCCTTGATCACCGGCCTCATGCTCAACGTCTACTACGCCAACGCCATGCTTCTCTCCGTTCTCGCCGTCGAAGCCCTTCCTCACTATGTCGCCGCATTTCGTCCTGGCTCGGCTCCCGCGCCAACTTCCAGCCCTCGCATCGCCGTCCTCCTCAGGCATCACCTTCTCTTCGCCGTGGTCCTGGTTATCTGTCTTCTTCCTACTTTCCTCACGCGCTATCTCATTTACGGCAACCCCTTCGAATCCGCTTATATTCCGCTCAAGGACTGGAACTGGTTTTCTCCGAACTTTTTAGCGGTGCTTTTCTCTTCCAATCACGGACTGATCACCTGGACGCCAGTCCTTCTACTTTCCATCGTCGGACTCTTCCTCTTCTGTCGCCGCGAAACGCTCGTAGGCGCTCCGCTGCTTGCCGGCTTCCTCGCCTTCTACGTTTTTATCGCCTGTTACCCCGATTGGGCCGGCATCTCTTCCTACGGCAACCGCTTTTTCGTTTCTCTCACGCCGCTTTTCATCCTCGGCCTCGCCGCCTTTTTCGATCGCGCCGCTCAACTCTTCCGCTCCCGCCCCGCCGCTCTCGCCGCCGCGAGCATCCTTCTCGCCGTTGCAACTCTTTGGAACGCCGGCCTCATTTTCCAGTGGGGTTCGCATCTCATTCCCGCCCGCGGCCCCGTTTCTTTTTCCGAAATCATCCACAATCAATTTTTCGTCGTGCCCCGCCGGCTCTCCGCCGATCTCCAGTCTTATCTTTTCCGTCGCAAAGCCCTCATGCAGCAGATCGAGGAACGCGACATCCAGCAGCTCGAAAAAAATCCTCCGCCTCCCTGAGCCCAGCCGGTTGCAGATTCCCCCCTTGCCGGAAAGGGGCCCCGCCCTGACGCCTTTTGTAGCGCCGGCATCCTTGCCGGCTCTTTTCTTCTCTGCGCCCTTCCCCAATCTTTCTTTTTTCTTTTTTCAATTTTCTAATTTCTACTTTTTCCTTACGTCCTCCGCCTCTTCTTCTCTTTTCTTTGGTACTCTAGTCGGGGGTTCGTCCCACTCTCGGGAGATTTCGTTTCCTACGCATGGCCTCGCTCACGCAATCCAGCATCGCTCTCCCGCTCCACTCCGGCGCCTCCGCCACCATTCGCATCGAGCCTCCCCGCGGCCTTTTCGAGCTTCGCCTCCGCGAAGTCTGGGCCTACCGCGAGCTGCTTTATTTTTTCATTTGGCGCGACGTCAAAATCCGCTACAAACAAACCGCCATCGGCGTCCTCTGGGTCGTCTTGCAACCCGTCCTAACCATGCTCGTCTTCACTCTGTTTTTCGGTCGCCTCGCCAAGCTGCCGTCGCAGGGCCTCCCCTATCCCGTTTTTTATTTCGCCGCGCTCGTCCCCTGGACCTACTTCTCCTACGCCCTCCAGATGACCACCAACGTCGTCGTCGACAACCAGCGCCTCATCACCAAGGTGTATTTCCCGCGCCTCATTCTTCCCATTTCCTCCGCGCTTTCCGGCCTGGTGGACTTCGCTATTGGATTTGTGGTGCTTGCGATTTTCACTGTCGCTTACGGCATCCGCCCCACTCTTGCCGCGCTCTGGCTGCCCGCGCTGCTGGCTCTCGCCGTCTGCACCGCTCTCGGCGTCGGCCTGTGGCTGTCGGCGCTCAACGCTCTTTATCGGGATGTGCGGTACGTGATTCCGTTTCTGATTCAGTTCTGGATGTTTGCGTCGCCGGTGGCGTATCCGAGCACGCTGGTGCCGGAGAAGTGGCGCTGGCTCTACGGCCTCAACCCGATGGCGGGGGTGATTGACGGTTTCCGGTGGGCCATCACCGGCCGTGGCCAGGCTCCCGGCCTGCTGCTTCTCGCTTCCAGCGCCGTCGTCGCCCTCGTCGTCCTCGGGGGCCTATTTTTCTTCAATCGCATGGAGACCGCCGTTGCGGATCGAGTGTGAAGCGGGTTCCAATTTGGGAAAGGGGGGTACACCCCCCCATTAAATGGATCATTATCAAAACAAAGGAGTTGTGTGAGGGGCATTTCGCAAGCCTCAGAAAATAAAAGACTTGTCTGAGGGTGTTTTTGATCTTCCCAACGGAGTAAGGGGCAGGGGGACAGTGGGACAGGAGGCGGGGTACCCCCACCCCCGGGTGTTTTGCGCGAAGAGTGCGGAACTGATTGAAAACAAAAGAGTTGATTTTTTGACAGGTGCAAAAAAGTGCAAAACAGTGCGCAAGAATATGAGAAGAAAGGGGATAGGGTGTAGAGAAGGCAGAGACTAGAAAGCAGAAACTAGAAAGGGGAGACGGACGAAGAGAGGAAAAGGAGCCGACAGGGATGTCGGCGCTCCCGGGGGTCGCAGAGGGAAGAAGATGGCGGGGTCCTTCGGCTGCGCTCAGGATAAATAAACGCGCCGCTACAAAACTGAAAGGCCGGCGGGAATGTGACGTCAAATTCACAAGGAATGATAGCACAAAAGTGAAGTGTTGTCAAGTGTAACGTAAAGAATTGAAAGGAAGAGAGTTAGAAGAGTGAATCCAGCAGCCATCCCCGGCAAACGGCTCGGAAACCGGCCCGCGCTCAATCTCTCCGGGCGCATCCCCGAACTCGACGGCCTCCGCGGCCTCGCCATCCTTTACCAGGACGGTCTGAACTAACCATGACGGCAACAAAGATCCGATTCGTTAACATTCGCACCGCCGCACAGGAGGCTGCCTCCCGGAAGTCTCTAGCCTTGAAGCACCCTTTCTTCGCTTGGGCCGGACTTCGGCCGCCAATCGCGCAGCATACTCTGGAGGAACACCAGGCGATGGAGAAGTTCGCGCGTGGATGCACGAGCCTTGTAGAGATCGGTGTCGCAGAGGGAGCGTCCGCGGTGGCGCTCCGCAGCACCATGGATCCCAGTGGCACCTTGTATCTCGTGGACCCGTTTCATCTTTCCAGAGTGCGCCTATTGAATTTCCTCCGTCGCGCTGCCAGGCGCGCCGTTTCCGTGACCGCGGGCCCCAAAATCGTCTGGATCGAAGACTTCAGCCATAACGCCGTTCGCCAATGGAGCCGCCCCATCGATTTTCTCTTAATCGACGGAGACCATCGGGAGACCTCCGTAGAGCAGGATTGGCAGGATTGGAGTCCGCACGTTTTGGAGAACGGAGTGGTCGTATTTCACGACGCGCGTATTTTTGCGAACGGGTGGACATCCCCTGTTTACGGTCCCGTGCGATTTGTCGACCGCATGTTTCGCAACACTCCTTCTTCACCGTGGATGATCGTCGACGAAGTGGATTCCCTGGTGTTTGTCAGGAGAAGAGGACGCACAGCGGGTGCCTCACCCTCGGCCTTGGACGGTGGGGATTTTTCTTCTCCCGAGGTGGCTCGCCCATGACCGGAGCGGTGATTCACGGTGAAGGGCTCGGCAAACGCTACCGGCGCGGACTGCAGGTGGAGGGCGGTCTCCGCGGTCACCGCTCGCGTCTCTTCGCCGAAAAAAGGAAGAGATGTTTTGGGCGCTGAAGGACGTGTCGTTGGAAGTCCGCGAAGGCGAAGTCCTCGGCCTGATCGGTCGCAACGGCGCCGGCAAGACCACTCTGCTGAAAATTCTTTCCCGCATTACCCGCCCCACCATTGGCTGGGCGGAGATTCATGGCCGCGTCGGCTCGCTCCTCGAAGTCGGCACCGGCTTCCATCCCGAGCTCACCGGCCGCGAAAACACGTTTCTCTCCGGCGCCATCCTGGGCATGGGCAAAGCGGAGATCGCGCGCAAGTTCGATGAGATCGTGGCTTTCGCCGAGCTGGAAAAATTCATCGATACGCCCGTCAAGCACTACTCCTCCGGGATGTACGTCCGGCTGGCCTTTGCCGTCGCCGCCCATCTCGAGCCGGAAATCCTCCTCGTGGATGAGGTCCTCGCCGTCGGCGACATCAACTTCCAGAAGAAATGCCTTGGAAAAATGGGCGACGTCGCCCGCGCCGGCCGCACCGTCGTTCTCGTTTCCCATCAACTCAATCAGATTCGCCGCCTCTGCCATCGCGTCGTCTGGATTGATGCCGCCTCCGTCCGGGAATCCGGGCCCACAGCAGCAGTTGTAGGCGCATACGAGGCAGACGCCAGAGCTGGCGAACTTGAGCACGAGTCCCGCCCGAACGCGAGTCAAGCACATTTTCTACGATGGGGACTCCTCGGTGCGCGCAACGGACCAACAAACATTCTCGATTGGGACGGGGAAGTGCGGCTTAAATTCGTTGTCCGAGTAAACGAACCGCTGAGGAACATTCACCACGGCATCGCTCTCTACAATCAATCCAGGGAAGTGATCTGGGGCAATGCAATTGAAGGCCTGAGCCTGGAATCTGGAATGCATGAAATGATCTGCACACTGCCGTCGTTACCGCTTCGTCCAGGCGTCTACAATTGGCGGGTCAGTTTCTACGATGGGGGACAGTTGATCGATGATTGGGACTGCACACCACCGATGCTTGTCTCTACGCAACCCCTAACCCATAAGCAGGATGAATTTGCGGGAGTCTTGAACATCCCGTCCGAATTCATGAATCAGCGCCTGCAAGATTGATCAGGATGATAAGAAATTTTGTCCAATTCGTAAGACGGATAGCGAACTTTCCCCGGAAATCTGCTTGGCAGATGTTTGAATCCTACGTGTATCGCTGGATTCGCTGGTTCCCAAATGTCCCCGCCCCGATGCGCCTCCCGATAGGTGCTTGGTGGTTACTCGACGCAGACTTCATCGGACGCCCGCTTCTGGACGGTGGTTTTGAGAAAGCCGAGTACAACTTTGCGAGACAATTTGTGAAGCCTGGCATGACTGTGCTCGATATCGGAGCACATCGCGGCTATTACACTTTGCTTTTCTCAAAGAAGGTGGGGAGAGGTGGCCGCGTCTTGTCATTTGAACCTTCGCCACGAGAGCGGAAACGATTGAAATTGCATCGCAACATTAATTTGTGCCGCAACGTGGAGATCAAGGACTGCGCTCTCGGAGAAAAAGAAGGAACTGCTAACCTCTACCTCGTCTACGGCGAAGACACCGGCTGCAATAGTCTCAGGCCACCAGATACCGACCTGCCTACGTCCCCTACGCCAGTCTTGGTGAGAAGATTGGATGATGTTTTATCTCACGCCGGGGCTGAGAAGGTTGATTTTATAAAGCTAGACGTTGAGGGCGGCGAACTAGAGGTCCTGAAAGGAGCCCCGCGGCTACTCCAGAGCGCTTCGCGTCCGGTGATCCTCTGCGAGGTCCTGGAAAAAAGGACCCGTCCATGGGGATACCCGGGGAGATTCATCATTGATTACCTCGCCGAAATGGGGTTCGTATGGTTTGAAATAAATGACAGGGGACGGATTATCCCGATGGAGCCTTCGAGCCCGGAATTCCATGGAAATTTTGTCGCGGTTCCGAAAGAGTCCCTGAAGGCCGTAGCCTTCGTAAGGGAGGCCACCTCTCCTGCTGATTCCAATGGCACGATCTGAAAGCTTGATTTCCCGTGGGGAGACCGTCGGAGGCAAACGGAAATGCCCGAGCCGCTAGTTACGGTCTTGATTGACGCCTATAACTACGGCCACTTCATCGAAGAGGCCATCGATAGCGTTCTCTCGCAGGATTTTCCGATGGAACAAGTCGAGGTCCTTGTGGTGGACGACGGCTCGACGGACGACACGGCCGAACGTGTGAAAAAATACGGGTCGCGGATTCAGTATTTCTATAAGCCGAATGGCGGCCAGGCCTCCGCCTTCAACCTGGGCATGCAAAAAGCCAGAGGCGAAATTGTCGCCATTCTTGACGCCGACGATTATTGGTTGCCGCAAAAGCTGCGGCGCATCACGGAGGAGTTTGAAAAATATCCCGACGCTGGCATGGTTTATCACCGCCTTCAGGAATACAACGCGAGAACGGGGGAGCGAATCGACAGCGCCTTCGTTGCCGTTTCCGGGATGCTGCCTGCAAACCGTGAGAGCCTGCTCTCTTACATCTTCTATCCCTCGTCGGCGCTCGCTTTTCGCAGGCGCTGTTTGGACCCGCTTCTGCCCATTCCCGAGGGGTTGACGATTCAAGCGGATTCCCACCTCTCCGGCTTGATCATCTTTCTTGCGCCCATAATTGCCATCGGCGAATCGCTGGCCGTGTACCGTGTTCACGGCAACAACCTCTTTTTTGCACAAGACACAGAGGACTTCACTGCGGAACGCGCCCGGCGCCGCATCGCCACACGGGATACACTAATAAAAGACATGCAATCATGGCTTCAGGCGAATGGATTCAACCTGAGAGATCGGAATATCCGGGCTTTCTTCATGCAATGGTTCTTTTGTCAGGAGGCCGATAGGTTTGCCGGCAGCCCGCCGGGCCGCCTCCGCTTCTTCCTGCATCTCTGGAGATACAATTACTACCATTGGCCGCGCCTCACCTGGCGCCACCGCTTGGTGAACTCCTTCAATGCTTTTGGTTCACTCGTCGTGGGCTACAAGTACTTCCATTTGCTCGACCGCTGGCGTGCGAACGTTACCCGGTCTCTCCACCGCCTCGCCAGGTCAGGTAGCACAGGGACCTAGCGTCCGCCGCCTTGCCGCTCTAGCCTTGCAATTCTATTGCTCTTAAGTAAATACAGTGCTATATTCCCATGGCCGTTATATAGGATAAGCGGACGTAACGCTTATGCTAACTATATTTGCTACCGCGAAGCCCTTCCGCGGGCACATCGGGATCATTCAGCGCAACGCGCTGCAATCCTGGAAGGCGCTGCATCCCGGGATCGAGATCATAC
>WNFD01001458.1_pt1 | contig 23922 bp, 22 predicted proteins | sample 5400491 | NCBI WGS metagenome assembly WNFD01 (sample SAMN13153343, study PRJNA577476) | soil metagenome | isolation source: 120 cm saprolite under Douglas fir tree site 2 hole 2 replicate 2 | place: USA:California | collected 2015-04-18
CGCCAGGCGTTTGATACCTGGATGACCAAAGCATCAAAGAAGGCCGTGTGCGACTACGCCTTTCACTGCATCGTCACCGATATCAGCGATGGCCAACTGCAACAGATGAATGCGCTGGTCGGAGAAGGCGTTACTAGTTTCAAGCTTTTCATGGCCTATCCGGGCGTCTTCATGCTCGATGACGCCAGCATCTTCCGGGCGCTGCAGACAACTGCAAAAAACGGCGGTCTTATTTGCATGCACGCAGAAAACGGAAGCGCAATCGACGTTATCGTGCAGCAGGCGCTGGCCGAGGGGAAGAAGGCGCCAAAGTATCACGCGCTCACCCGGCCCACGACTGCCGAGGCCGAGGCCGTCTCCCGCGCGATTGCATTAGCGGAAATGGCTGGCGCTCCAATTTACATTGTGCACTTGAGCTGCCATGAAGCGCTGGAGAAAGTTCGCGAAGCTCGTGACCGTGGTCTGCCCGTCTTTGCTGAAACCTGCCCGCAGTATTTGTATCTCTCGATTGAAAATTTCGATGTGCCCGATTTTGAAGGCGCGAAATATGTCTTTACTCCGCCCCTGCGCGAAAAGTGGCATCAGGAAAAGCTCTGGAACGGCCTCAAGCGCGATCATCTGCAGGTCGTCTCAACGGATCATTGTCCATTTTGTTTCAAGGAACAGAAAGAACTTGGGCGCGATGACTTCACCAAGATTCCGAACGGTGGTCCGGGGGTTGAGCATCGCATGAGCCTGATTTATTCGGGTGGCGTCGCCCAGGGCCGTTTCAGCGTGAATCGATTCGTCGAACTGGTTTCCACGACTCCGGCAAAGCTCTTTGGCTTGTATCCACGCAAGGGAACAATTGCGGTGGGAAGCGACGCCGATCTCGTAATCTTCGATCCCAAGCGCAAACACACGATCAGCGCCAAGACTCACCACATGCGCGTGGATTATTCGATGTTCGAGGGCATACAAGTGACGGGCATGCCGGATGTCATTCTCTCAAGGGGACGCGTGGTGGTGGAAGGAGACAAATTTCTGGGCCGTGCCGGACAAGGGGAATTTCTACGGCGGTCCACTTACTCGCAAATCAATGCATAGTTGGACGGGCATTCTCGGATAAACGCCTCGCTATCGGAGAGACGAAAAAAGAGTTTCCTTCCAGCGTTTCGTGTCGATCTTCCAGCACACTTTGGCTTTGCGTCCGGCGTTCAGCGCGGCGCTCCAAGCCGAGCGGTTGCGATCATCCGCCGCCACGTTCAGACGATCCACGACCGTCATGCCACGCGTCAGGTCAGTTTGCGTTTCGACACCGACATAGTGATCGCTCCATTCAGTCCCTATCGACGGATCTAGAGCCAGACACATGGCAACCGGATCGGGCAGCGAAATTCCGTCCTCACCCGTTTGTATTTTGTAGGCCCGCCGCGCATGACTGTTGCACTCGATCGCAAAGCCGGCGAGTTCGGTATTGAATCCTTGAATTAGCGCGATATCTTTTTCTTGAAGCACAGCCTCTCCGCGCGAGAGTTGCCAGCCGATCAGTTCTACAGGCAGTCTACTAAGCATCACGATGCGGGCCGCCTCGGGATCGACCCAGATGTTGTATTCGGCGGCCGGTGTCACGTTCCCCTCACAGCAGGGCGCGCCGCCCATGACTATGCAGCGGTCGACTAGTGCGGCAATTGCTGGTTTCTTGGCCAAGGCAAGTGCGAGATTAGTGAGTGGGGCTAGTGTGACGATCACGAGTCCCGGATTGGCTTCGACGGTTTCAATGATTGCATCCACTGCGTGCAGCGCTCCGGGAGGTCGACGCGGCGGCGGATAATTGTGGTCGCCCAGCCCGTCGCGACCGTGAAACCAAGTCGCGTTCTCGTATTCGCGCAGCAGCGGCCTTTCCGCCCCCGCATAAACCGGAACATCCGCTTCGCATAGTTCTGCGGTATACAGCGCGTTGCGCGTGGCCTGTTGCACGTCGACATTTCCGGCTACCGTTGTGATTGCGGCGACGCGGACATCCGGAGCGCGCAAAGCCATGATGAGTGCAACAGCGTCGTCGGATGCGGTGTCGGTATCGATCAGAAAAGTGCGTGGCACGCGCGTAGGATAGCAGACGATAAGCGGTCCCGACGTTACTCGATCGAGCATGAAGACAGATCGAGCAGGTGACGTAAATTCGGTTGTGTAAAAGGCGAGAGGGTGTAAGTTGGCTTTTTGCCTAGCAAGCGAGAAGCCGATCCTGGAAAGGAGACTTACACCCGATGGCGAAGATAATCCCAATCACCGAGCATTACCAACATTTTTTAGCGGAGATGAGGAAAGTTTCTGGGGCGATGTGTACGGGGAGACCAAGCAGGCATGGAAGCGGCTGTTGGAAGCGGATTCGCTGCGGCAACGGGACCGCTATGCGGTGCGGGAAAGCTACCAGCGGCGGCGCAGCCGGCGGGAGCCCTATCGCAACGGCTATTACGAGCGGCGGGCGGAGGACGTGGCGATGCTGATCCGGGAAGCGTTTTTGCGCGGCATCAGCACGCGCTAGGTGGGACGGGTGGTAGCCACGCTGACGGGCGAAGTGGTGAGCCCACAGACGGTGTCGAAGCTGACCCGCGATCTGGATGAGGCGGTGCGCAGAGGGGCAGTTTGACTTCCCCCTACCCGTCCGGTACCGTATGAACAGGTTGTAGTGTCGCCCGTGGAGGTTCCCGTGTTAGAAGGCCTATTTCAACCGACGCATCTGATTATCATCTTCGCCATTGCCCTGCTGGTTTTTGGCCCCAAGAAATTGCCTGAACTGGGCAAGGGACTGGGCGAGGGAATTCGTGCCCTGAAAGAGGGCATGAAGGACAATGCCACGGCTGCATCCTCGTCCGACCAGAGCAAGACGCCCGAATCCAAAGAAACCAAGGTCTGACCGCGTTTCCCTTCCTCGGACCGCGGCCTCCTTTGATTTTCCCGCCGCTTTTGTGTGCGTTTCCCATCCTTTCCAGGCAATCCCGCATCTGAGCAGTGACTTTTTGACTCTGGCATCCGGAGGTAGGCGGTGTTGCGTAAGAACAAGCTTTGTGCCCTCGTCGTGGTATTGGGATTGGCGCAGGTGGTTTTAGCCGACCAGATTACTTTGAAAAATGGCGACCATCTGAGCGGGAAAATCGTGAAGTCCGACGGTAAGACTCTGGTGCTGCACACCGAGTTTGCTGGCGACGTCACAGTCGATTTTAAGGCAATCACGCAGATCCTGGCCGATGAAGATTTGCGTGTCAGCACATCGGACAAGAAGACGCTGGTTGGTCGGGTAACCACCAGCGACGGGAAGATCGAAGTCGCCACCAAAGGTGAGGGCACAGTAGGAGTCCCTCTCGGAAACGTTGTGACGATCGGTAAACAAGCCGACTACGAGAAGTCGGTGCATCCTGGGTTGCTGCATGGCTGGAACGGCGGGGTAAACGTGGGCTTCTCGCTGGCCCGCGGCAACAGCGAAACCAGCAATCTGGCCTTGGCTATCAATGCTGTCCATCCCACCTTGAACGACAAGACCAGCATTTATCTGGCCTCAATCGACACTAAGAATGATTTGGCCAGTCCCAGCACGGTGGCCAACCTGGTCACAGCGGGGCTGCGCTACGACCACAATCTTAACCCGCGGCTGTTCGCCTTCGTGGGCGCCGATTTTATGAGCAATGCGCTGCAGAACCTGGATCTGCGCGGCGTGTATGGCGGCGGCCTGGGCTTCCACGCTATCAAGTCCGATAACACTGTTTTAGACCTTTTGGCTGGCCTTAACTACACCCACGAAACGTATTCAAACGGACAAGAGGTGACGCCAGTTACGGTTCCCCCTAGTTTCACCTCTTATGGAGTAACCCACAGATTCATGGCGCTCACCCTGGGTGAGGAACTTCTGCACAAGGTAGGGAAGACGACCGTGATAACAGAAAAGTTATATTTCTTTCCGGACTTGTCGAACACCAGCGAGTATCGAGGAACTTTCGACTTGGGTACCGTAACAAAGATCAGCAAGTGGCTGGGGTGGCAGAATCAGTTGAGCGATATCTACGTCTCTAATCCCCCGCTGGGCGCCAAGAAAAACGATCTGATCCTGACGACCGGGCTTAACTTTTCGTTTACCCACTGAGGGACGAGGCGGCCCCGCCAAGAGCAGCAACTGACCCAGGGAATCCGGTCAGGTAATGGCTTAGTTTGCCGTCGGGACGAAAAACCTTCGAGCTTCGCTCCAGGACAGCCGAGGGCGGCTGTCCCCAGCTGAGCATCTGTCGAACTAAGCCACCACCATCTGCTCACAGAAACTTGAAAGACACGTCTACCACCGAGTAGAGTACTGTTTCTCGTTTCCGGGTTCATTAGTTCCTCAACAACAGGAGTTCGCTCGATGCGTCACGCTTTGATTGTGCTAATTGCTGTGCCCTGCTTCGCGGTCATGTCTCACTCCCAAACCGCGGACGAACTGATTGCCAAGAATATCCAGGCCCGGGGCGGGCTGGAAAAGATGAAGGCCATCAAGAACATCCGCATGACGGGAAGGTTCGAAGGTGGCGGAGGCTTCACCGCCTCGGTGGGCCAGGAGAACGTGCGGCCGAATCTGGTCCGAGATACGTTTTCGCTGCAGGGGATGACGCAGGTGCAGGCTTATGACGGCACTACTGGATGGCAGATCCAGCCCTTTGGCGGGAAGAAAGATCCAGAGTTGATGGGCGAGGACGATCTGCGCGACCTGCTACTCGATGCCGACTTCGACGGTCCGCTGGTGAATTACAAGGAAAAGGGCAGCACGGTGGAATATCTGGGGCACGACGTTGTGGATGGCGACGACGCGCTGCGGCTGAAGGTGACTCTGAAAAATGGCGACATCATTTACGACTACCTCGACCCCGATACTTTTATCGAAATTCGCCAGGAGATCCAGCAGTTTATCCGGGGATCGCAACGGGACAAGGTGGTGGGACTGGGTTCCTACAAGCCAGTGGCCGGGGTGATGTATCCATTCTCGATAACGGGCGGGCCCAAGAATCATCCAGATGATCACACCGTTAGCGTGCAGAAAATGGAAGTGAATGTGAAGATCGATCCGGCGGATTTTGCGCTGCCGGCGTCGTTGAAGCCTGAGGAGAAGAAGTCCGGGTTGGTCGGGGTTCACTAATTCGCTCTGGAACAGGAGTTCCCATGCGTCACGCGGCGATGGTTCTGGTTGTGACCTCGTGCCTCAGTGTGTTTGCGTGCGCTCAAACCGCGGAAGAACTCGTCAACAAGAACATCCAGGCTAAAGGCGGCCTCGAAAAGATCAAGGCGGCGAAGACCCGGCTTACGACGGGCAAGATCAAAGGGGGTGGCAGACGCCGAGCCACGGTCGCGGCCTTCCGACAAATGAACATGCGCCCGGACTTGGTGCGTCAAAACATCTCCATGCAGGGTATGACCGCGGTCCAGGCGTACGACGGATCTGCTGGCTGGCAGACTCAGCCCTTTCGCGGACGCAAAGATCCCGAACTAATGGGCGAGGATAGCCTGCGGGACTTGCTTCTGGACGGCGATTTTGATGGCCCTCTCGTCGATTACGCCGAAAAAGGTAACAGGATCGAATATCTGGGACACGACATGGTGGACGGCGATGACGCCCTGCGGCTGAAGGTCACGCTGAAGAACGGTGACATCGTTTATTACTATCTCGATCCCGACACCTATCTTGAAATCCGAAAAGAGATTCAGCAGTTTATCCGGGGCTCAGTGAGAGAGCGGGTGGTTGAGCTGGGATCGTACAAGCCGGTGGATGGGGTCATGTATCCTTTCTCGATCTCCGAAGGTTCCAGGAGCAATCCTGGCGGCCAAGTGACGATGATTGAAAAGATTGAAGTGAATGTAGCTTTTCAGGAGTCTGACTTTGGGCTGCCGGCATCGCTGAGGACTGAGGAAAAGAAATCCGGGCTGGTCGGGGTTCACTGATTTGGTTCACGCATTCGCTGGGATGAAGATGAAGAAGACAACGAAAAATCATTTGCGTGGAAAAGGACTGGTAAACATGAAAGCATCCGCTCGCAATTTTTGGGGAGTGACTGTGTTGTTCGCCGGAACGTTGCTATGCGTATCGTTGCAAGCCGCGGCACAAGCGGCGTACCGCTTCGATGCCGCCACGGTTTCCGGCTTGCCTGCGCGCAACATCGGTTCGGCCACCATGAGCGGGCGCATTGCTGCGGTGGATGCGGTGGAAGAAGATGGCCGCATCACGGTGTTCGTGGGCGCGGCGAGCGGCGGAGTGTGGAAATCGGTGAACGGGGGCACGACGTACAAGCCGGTGTTTGATCGCGAAGACGTGCAGTCGATTGGCGCGGTCGCAATCGATCCGTCAAACTCGAAAATCGTTTGGGTGGGCAGCGGCGAAGCCTGGACTCGGAACAGCGTGTCGGTTGGCGATGGGGTGTACAAGTCGACTGACGGGGGCGAGAACTGGAGCAATGTTGGTCTCAAGGACAGCGAACACATCGCAAAAATTCTGCTGAATCCAAGCGATGGAAATGACGTGTTGGTGTGCGCTCTGGGACATCTGTGGGACGACAACGACGAGCGCGGGGTCTACCAGACGAGCGATGGCGGCAAGACGTGGAAGAAAGTTTTGGCGGGCGCGAACGGTTCAAGCGGGTGCGCCATGATCGCGCGCAGCAAAGAGGAACCGAAAACGATCTATGCATCGATGTGGGACTTCCGGCGGCAGGGCTGGACGTTCCGCTCGGGCGGTCCGGGCAGCGGGCTGTTCAAGTCTACTGACGGGGGCGCGCACTGGAGTGAAGTCAACGACAGCAACGCCAAAGGGCTGCCGGCGAAACCGTGGGGACGCGTGGCTGTTCAGGTGGCGCCGTCGAAGCCGCAGGTGGTCTATGCCAACATTGAAGCAGAAAAAGGACGTGGACTTTACCGGTCTGACGATGGCAGCGCGACGTGGACCAAACTGGATGCCAGCAACTTTATGGTGTGGCGTCCATTTTATTTCGGCAACCTGATCGTCGATCCAAAAGATGAAAACAAGATTTTCAAGCCCGATCTTATTCTTCTACTCAGCAACGATGGCGGCAAGACTTTCAACGTGGTTTCAGGCGGGGTGCATGGCGATTTCCATGACGTGTGGATCAATCCCAAAAATCCCAACGTCGTGATTGCCGGCGATGATGGCGGTTTGTGGCGGAGCGAAGACGGCGGCAATCGCTGGAAGCACCAGATGAACCTGCCGGTGTCGCAGTTTTATCATGTAAGCACGGATAATGCCGACCCCTATCACGTCTATGGCGGCTTGCAGGACAACAGTTCATGGGTAGCCGACTCGTCGTATCCGGGCGGCGTGAGCAATTCCCGCTGGGAAAATATGTTCGGCGGCGATGGCTTCTGGATGTTCGAAGACACTTCCGACCCAGATTACATTTACGCCGAGGCGCAGGGTGGCGAGATCGGCCGCGTGAATCGCTACACGCATGAGAGTCGCAATATCCATCCTTGGCCGAATTATGGCGAGAAAAAGCTGCGCTTCAATTGGAATACTCCGATTCACATGAGTCCCAATGAGAAAGGCACGATCTACGTCGGATCCCAATACCTGTTCCGCTCGCGCGATCACGGCCAGTCGTGGGATCGGATCTCACCCGATCTGACGACCAACGATCCGGAGAAGCAGAAGCAGGAAGAGTCCGGCGGCGTGACCATCGACAACTCTTCGGCGGAGATGCACACCACGATCTATTCCATTTCCGAGTCCCCGAAAAGCGGCCAGGTCATCTGGGTCGGCACCGACGATGGGAATGTGCAGATCACTCGCGATGGGGCAAAAACTTGGACGAACGTGGCGGGAAATGTCGGCGGCCTGGGCAAGAATTCGTGGGTTTCGACGATTGAGGCCGGCCGTTTCGACGAAGGCTCCGCGTACGCGACGTTCGATCGGCACACATTTGGAGATATGAAACCGTACGTTTATAAGACTACGGACTACGGTCAGACGTGGGCGGCGCTTCCAGCGCAGGATAGCGGCGTGCGCGGATTTGCTCACGTAATTAAAGAAGACACAGTAAACGGCAATGTTCTTTTCCTGGGCACCGAGTTTGGGCTCTGGATTTCGGTGGACGCCGGACAGCACTGGGCTCACTACAAGGGATCAGACTTCCCGGCGGCCCCGGTCGACGACATCGTTGTGCAGGCTCGGGAGTCCGACTTGGTGCTGGCGACCCACGGACGCGGCATCTGGATCGTGGATGATATTTCGCCGCTGCGCACCCTTACAGCGGAAATGATGACGAAGGAAGCGACGTTGATTCCGGGTCGACCTGCAGTTCAGTACTTTGACGTGGATGGTGGCTGGCCGGAAGGCAACGAAACTTTCGTTGGCCGCAGCCGTCCCGCTGATGCGCAGATCACTTACTACCAGAAAGGCCGGCACATCTTCGGGGATTTGAAGATCGAGATTTTCGATCAGGACGGAAAACTGGTGGACACAGTCGCCGGTGGCAAGCGTCGCGGACTGAACCGCTCCGGATGGGGGATGCGGGTGAAGGCGCCAGCGGTTGCTCCGGCGGCAACGGCATTATTTGAAGCGGCCCAGGGACCGCGCGTACTGCCCGGCGCCTACACCGTAAAGCTGACCAAGGGCGATCAAACCTATACCGAGGAATTGAAAGTTGCCATCGATCCACGCGCAAAATATTCGCTTGATGAGCGCAAGGCGCAATTTGAGCTCTCGATGAAAGTCTACAAAGAGCTCGAGCATATGACCTATGGAGTCGAGGCCATTGAAGGAGTGCGCGACGCGGCCCATGCGAGAGCGGCAAAGCTGCCGGAGAAGGACCCGCTGCGGAAGCAACTGCAAAAGCTGGCTGCCGATTGTGACACCCTGCGCTCGAAGATTGTAGCCACCAAGGAAGGCGGCATGATTACCGGCGAAGAACGCATCCGTGAATTGTTGGGACAACTGTACGGAGCGGTCACTGGCTATGACGGCAAGCCAACCGATTATCAGGTGGCACGGACTGAGTCGCTGGGTCACGAACTGCAAGACGTGATCGACGACTTCCAAAAATTGGCGCAGAAGGAATTGCCTGCAATCAATACGGCCTTGAAGAGGAAGAAACTCGAACCCATCCCGGTGCTGGCCGAAGGAGATTGGCAGAAGAAGAAGGCCGAGTCGACGGTCGCTGCCGGTGCCGGAATGCGAGCGCGTGAAGGTCAGATGCGGGAAATGGATTGAACCGAGGAAGGTGTGGGGCGACGAGCAAATCGCATCTAGGACTGGTTTTGCGCCAACTCCAACTCAATCTTCTTAGTAGCCGCATCCAGCTTCGAAATGCGAAACTTGCGAATCTGTCCGGCACGGACGGCTTCGGGCTTGGCATCGCTGGCCGTCGTGCTGCCTTTCCATCGCGCTTGCAGCATCGACCCCAGCGAAGACAAATCCGGCTTTTGTTGCAGGTTGGAGTCCGATTCTGCGTATAGGGAATTCTTTGGGAGCTTTTTTCCGGCGAGGCCGCTGATCGCGTCTATGCGGCAAGTTGCACGAATCCCTTCGCCCAGTTCCACGCAAGCGCCGCCGGCTGAAACTTCGACCGTGCGGCCCGTGACCACGTCGCCTTCCTTGTGTTCCGCGATGTATTCATCCAGGCCGCTGGGAACCAATTGCTTCATGCTCAGCCGCAACTGCCGCTTGTCGGTGTCGACAGCGAGCACCTGAGCCCTAACTAATTGTCCGACCTTCACCACTTCCTGCGGATGATTGATGCGCTTCTCGGCGCTCATTTCGCTGATGTGAATCATGCCTTCAATACCTTCGGAAAGCTGCACGAAAGCCCCGAATTTCGTAATGCTGACGACCGGTCCCTCGATCACGGAACCAGCGGCGAACCGCTGCGCAGCTTCCGCCCACGGATCTCCCAGCGCTTGCTTGAGGCCGAGGGACAAGCGACGCTCGGCAGCGTTCACGCCCAGAATCACCACGTCCACGATTTCCCCCGGTTTCACCAGCGTGCTTGCGCTTCTCAGCTTCTTACCCCACGACATTTCTGAAACGTGGATCAGCCCTTCAATCCCCGGCTCCAATTCCACGAACGCTCCAAATTCGGCAACGCGAGTTACCGACCCGCGCACGCGTTCGCCTACGTTATATTTTCCCGCGACCGCGTCCCAGGGATGCGACTGCAATTGTTTTATACCCACGGAAACGCGCCGCTTGCCGGAATCATTCGTGATCTTGAGCACCCGGGCTTCTATTTGCTGCCCCACCGAGAGCACGTCCGCCGGCTTCTCAACGCGGCTCCAGGCAATGTCACTCACATGCAGCAAGGCGTCCATTCCGCCAATATCCACGAACGCGCCGTAATCGGTGAGGCTGCGCACCGTTCCACTCACGGTGTCGCCTTCATGCATCCCCGAGTAACGGCGCTCCTTCGCCGAGAGCTCTTCCTCTTCCACCACGGCGCGGCGATCCACCACCACATCTTCCTCGGCCACGTCGAGCTTGATAATGCGGCAGAGAATCTCCTGCTCCACCAGCTTCTCCATTTCGGCAGCGTCGCGCGCCCCGCTGCGGGAGCCCGGCATGAACGCCCGCACTCCTACATCCACGCTAAGACCGCCCTTGATCAGGCCCGTCACCGTACCCACAATGGTCGCCTTTTCCGCGAAGGCCTTTTCCAGCGCGGCCCAGTCTTTGGGCCGCTCAACTTTGGCGCGCGTAAGCTGGTAGTAGCCTTCGGGATCGCGACCCTTGACGGAAACCGTCAGCCTGTCGCCGGGCTTCACAGCCTCGCCCCGCAAACCTGCGAGTGGAAGAATTCCTTCGCTCTTGAATCCGATATCGAGAAAGACCGAGTCACCGGTGACAACAATCACGGTGCCCACGAGTTGTTTGCCGCCGTCCTCAGCCGTGCGCGAATGAGTCTTCTCATACTGGGACAGCATTTCCCCAAATGACGCGTCGGATTCGCTAGGAGACTCAGCAGCAACTTGAGATTCTGGAATGCGAGGATTGGACATGATGAAGTCGGGAAGTAGGGAAAAATGGTAGGCACGACTGGACTCGAACCAGCGACCTCTACCGTGTCAAGGTAGCGCTCTAACCAACTGAGCTACGCGCCTACACTGCAGTTATTCTAATGTCGTTGGCGCGTTCCCGCAATGCTGGCGGCGGAGTTGGTGGGATGAACTGCGATTGGCAGTTGCAAAGATGGACTCCGGGCGGCGACAATCGTTGCATGCCGAAATATTCTCAGCGCGAGCAGGAGGGCTCTACCGCGCAGCGAGCCATCTCTGCCCCTTTTTTGCCTCGATCCATGGTCGTGGTGACACTGGGCAACCCTCGGGACAAGTTCTGGGGTATGATCCTGGCGCTGGCTCCGGAAGGGCTGAGCCTCACGGGAATTGAGCTGGCATCCTTCGAAGATTTCGTTGTCATGGTGAGGGATGGAGAAGCGTTCAGCCCCGCGGTCGTCTTTTTCCCGATGCATCGAATTGAACGCATCGACCTCGACCTTCCGGATGGCAGTTTGCCTTCTCTTTCGCAGCGCTTCTCTGCCAAGACCGGGCTTGATCCCGTCGCGTTGTTAGGTTCTCGCGGAACTGACGGGCAACCCGGCCACCCAGGTGTGTCAATGCCTTCCGTCGTTCGTCAGACTAAGGAACCGGCGTGAAACTGTCACAAATCTTCACTGCCCCGAACCAACTTACCTTGCTGCGGATGATTTTCGTTCCATTTATCGTGATCCAACTGGTCGAGGGCCGCTATCTTGAGGCTCTGATTCTCTTTGTGATCGCCGGGTTTAGCGACGGGCTGGATGGCCTGTTAGCCCGCAAGCTGCACCAGCAGACTCTGCTCGGACAATATCTTGACCCCATCGCGGACAAGCTCCTGTTGAGCACGATGTTCCCCGTGCTCTCCATCCTTCACAAGATTCCGTGGAAGTATACCGTGCTGGTGTTTAGCCGCGATATCTCCATCCTCGCGGCCAGCGCGGTGCTGTTTGCCATCGCGGGATTGCGCAATTTCCGGCCCAGCATTTTTGGTAAGGCGAACACCTTCTCGCAGATTGCAGCGGTGTTTTTCGTAATGCTATTTTGCATCCGTCCGCTGCGCTGGATCTGGATTGTGCGCACTGTCGGTTTGCGCGCCACCTTCTTCTTCACCATTATCTCCGCGCTGCATTATGTTGTTCTTGTGCAACACCGGCTGCGCTCGCACACTCACGCTCTGCCTACGCATTCTTCCGCCGACGCGCGGGCCAGTTGACCCATTTTCCGGCATCCCCCTAGAATTGGGGGTTCATTTCTGAGCGCGCATTCAACCTATGGCCTTACGCCTTTACAACACCATGTCCTCGGAGGTCGAGGAATTCCATCCTCTCCGCGACAACGAAGTACGGATGTACGCTTGCGGGCCAACCGTCTACGATTACGGGCACATTGGCAATTTTCGGACCTTCATCGCCGTCGACATGCTGCAGCGGTTCTTACGGCAGTCCGGCTACAAGTTGCGCTATGTGATGAACATTACAGACTTGGACGACAAGATTATTCGCAACGCAGCGCGCGCCGGAGTCAGCGTGCAGCAATACACGGCGAAATATCAGAAGGCATTTCTTGAAGACTCCGCCATGATTGGCATTGAGCAACCGCACCTGGTACGGGCCACCGAACACATTCCTCCGATGGCGGCCTTCGTTTCCAGGCTGGTCGAGAAGAACGTGGCTTATCGCACTGAAGACGGGTCGTATTACTTTCGAATCGCCAGCTTTCCGCGCTATGGGAAACTCTCGAAGAAAGATTTCAGCGAAATGCGCGATGGATCTCGTGTCGACCTGGACGAATATGACAAGGACAGCGCGCGAGACTTTGCCCTTTGGAAGGCCCCCAAACCGGGCGAGGCTTCCTGGGATACCTCCATTGGACCGGGTCGACCCGGATGGCACCTGGAATGTTCGGCCATGTCGATGGAGGAACTGGGAGAGAGTTTTGATCTGCACGCTGGCGGCGAAGATCTCGTATTCCCGCATCACGAAAATGAGATTGCGCAGTCGGAATCACTGACCGGGAAGACATTCGCCCGCTTCTGGTTTCATGTGCGCTTCCTGCTCGTCGAGGGCGAGAAGATGTCGAAGAGTCTGGGGAACTTCTATACGCTGCGCGATCTTGTGTTGAAAGGCCACAAACCGTCATCCATTCGATATCTGCTTACGTCGGTTCCTTATCGGAATCAGCTCAACTTTACTTTCGACGGTCTCAGGCAGGCTGCGGTCTCCGTGGAGCGTCTGCGCAATTTTCGGCAGCGTCTAAATGTGGGAGATTTTCCGGCTGGCGCCAATCCTGAAATGCAATCGCTCGCCAGCGAAACCGTCGACCGGATGCGTGCTGCACTCGACGACGATCTGAACGCGGCGCAGGCGCAGGGCGCCGTTTTCGAAATGGTGCGAAAGGCGAACTCTGCGCTTGATTCAGGCCATGTGAAGAAAGACGATACGTCCCCGTTGCTCACCGCACTGCAGAAGTTTGATGAGATTTTCGCCGTGCTCAACGATGACGATGGTCTTAAGATGAAACAAGTCTTCGATTGGGCGCCGACCGAAGGCATTGATAAAGATATCAGTCCTGAACTTCGGGAAGCCGTGCAGTCAAGCCAATTCTCTGGCGCCGACATCGAAAAGAAAATCGCCGAGATGGAGGCCGCTCGACGGGGTCGTAACTTCAAAGTCTCAGATGCCCTGCGTGCGGAACTCACGGCCGCGGGCATTGTTATTGAGAATACAAAGGACGGTGTACGCTGGAGAAGAAAGTAGGTCTTACGGTGTTAAGCTGAAATCTGGTGGCTGAACCTAACAGGCTTTATGAACTCCATCGACGAATACCTTCGAGATGCCGAACAGGCCCACGGGCATCTCTGCGCTGGGCAAGTGCTTGGAGTGCGCTTGGCGATGCTCGGTCTGTGCAAACTAGGCATCGACGATCCGCGCGGCAAAGATCGTAAGCGCCTCGTCACCTTCGTCGAGATTGATCGCTGCGCCACTGACGCGGTTGCAGTGGTCACCGGTTGCCGCCTGGGCAAGCGCGCCCTCAAGTTCCGCGACTGGGGCAAAGTCGCGGCAACCTTCGTGGACGTCAGCTCCGGGAAAGCGATCCGCATCGCGGCCAAAGAATCTTCCAAGGCGCTTGCCCGCCAACTGCATCCCGAAATCACCGACAAGAACCAGCAACAGATGCTGGCCTATCGCGAGATTACGGATGACGATCTATTCACCACGCAATGGGTAAAAGTGGATTTGCCGCCCGAAGAATTTCCTGGATACAAGGGTGAACGAGCAGTGTGCGAAGCGTGCGGTGAAGGGATCAACTTTCGCAGAGAAGTACACCAAAAGGAAAGAGTCCTTTGCCGCGCCTGCGCGGGCGAACGATACTACGAGCCAGTGTAAGCGCTCCGTTCATACGCGTGCGCCACGCGCAAGATCGTCGCCTCGTCAAAATGTTTCCCGAGAATCTGCAATCCAATCGGCAGCTTCTCGCGCGTTGCTCCGCATGGCACCGAGATTCCAGGAATCCCCGCCAAATCCGCCGTGACCGTATAAATGTCAGCCAGGTACATGGCTAGAGGATCATTCGATTTCTCGCCCAAGCGAAACGCGGCGGTGGGACTGGTCGGCGTTACGATCGCATCTACTTTGGCAAAGGCTTCTTCAAAGTCGCGCGTCAGCAGGGTGCGCACTTTCTGGGCCTTCAAATAGTAGGCATCGTAATAACCGGCGCTGAGCGCGTAAGTACCGAGCATAATCCGGCGTTTCACTTCCGCGCCGAAACCTTCGTCGCGACTGCGCCGGTACATTTCCGCCATCGACTTCACTCCCGGGGCGCGATAACTGTAGCGCACGCCGTCATAGCGGGCGAGGTTCGACGAAGCTTCCGCGGTTGCGATCACATAATAGGTAGGAATCGCGTAGGGCGTGTGCGGAAGGGAAACAGGCACAACCTCACAGCCCAGAGTCTTCAACTTATCGATGGCGAGCTCAACCGTATGGCGTACTTCATCATCGAGTCCGTCGCCGAAATATTCTTTGGCCACGCCCAGTTTCAGGCCGCGCACGGGCTTTGCCAGTTCCGCAACATAATCCGGTATCGGCAAGTCAGCCGAGGTGGAATCCATCGGGTCGCGCCCGGCAATCGCTTGCAACACAATCGCCGCGTCTTTCACCGTTTTCGCCAGCGGCCCGATGTGATCGAGCGATGACGCGAATGCGATCAGCCCGTAACGCGACACTCGCCCGTAGGTTGGCATCAATCCCACTACGCCGCAGAATGATGCTGGTTGCCGAATTGATCCTCCGGTGTCCGAACCCAGCGCAACCACCGCCATGTCCGCGGCAACGGCAGCGGCAGAACCGCCGGAAGATCCTCCCGGCACTCGTCCTAAATCGCGCGGATTGCGTACCGGATGAAACGCTGAATTTTCATTCGAAGATCCCATGGCAAATTCGTCGCAGTTCGTCTTGCCCAGCACCACGGCTCCCGCAGCTTCCATACGCGCCACGGCCGTCGAGTCACAGGGTGGAACATACTTGCTGAGAATCCTCGATCCCGCAGTCGTGCGAACGCCGCGCGTCGACATCACATCCTTGATTGCGACCGGCACGCCGCCCAGCGGTGGCAACGGTTTGCCCTCTGTGGCCATGCGATCGATGCGGTCGGCCTGCTCCAGCGCGCGTTCCTTGCACAGAGTGAGGAACGCACCGATCTGTCCATCTTCTTTCTGGATCCGCGCGTAGTGCGCCTCAGCGAGCGCGAGCGCGGTGATCTTGCGCTCTTGCACGGCAGAGCGCGCGTTCTCAATGCTTAGTTGGGTTAGTTCCATCGCTGCCGATAACAGAGGAAGATATTGAGCCCTCGAGGACTTGAAGCACCCGTGACAGCTATCGTTCAATCACCTTGGGCACTCGGAAAAACGTGCCGTCGGCGTCGGGAGCATTTTCCAGCGCGCTTTTCCGGGACAAAGACTTCCGCAATCCCTCGGGAACATCCTCGCGACTCGCATATGCGAATCGCGCGGTGCCTTGCTTGGATTCGTCTACGCCGTGCCGATCTGATACCTGCGCCATCGGCTCGACTTTCGACGTATCAAGTTCGTTGAGACGTTCGACGTAGTCGAGAATTGAATTCAGATCGCGCAACATGCCGACACGCTCTTCCGCGGAAAGCTCCAGGTTGGCAAGATCGGCGACATACGTAACGTCTTTTTCTGTAACTTTCATGCTCTGTATTTCTTCAATCTCTTTCCTTCCGAATCATGAACTCAATCCGCTCCACCTTCTGGCCGGCATAGCGATTCAACGTAGCAAGATAACGCGGAGCCAGGCTTTGCATCTCACGCTTCCACCCCGCATCTGGAACCTCAACTCGCAACACTGCATTGGCAAACTCGAGAGCGCGAGTGCGCTCGGCTACCACCGAGCCGCAAACCAGGGGCCACGCGAGCAAAGGAGCTTGGCCCGGCGGCACGCGCCGGAGCGAGCCGAGCACAATCTTTTCCAATCCTGCTCCTGCCTGCTCCAATGCGATTCCTCGTGCTCAAAGTGAGTGAGATTTTCGTGCAGCCAAGTTCCAATTCTAGCACTCCAGTTGCCGAGCCATGAAGGTCGGCACAGTCTGTCCGACATGAAAGCGGCCGTGGATTTCGGGCAACAATATTGCTCTCGGTGCAAGGGCTCCACGGGTTCGCGTGGCGGAGAAGGGGGCGAATTTGTATTCATCGAGTGCCGCGACTGTTGTATTTTCGGCCGAGTCTGCGTGAAACTACCGGAGCAGGGCACCAGCGTCGAATTCGACTCGGCTTTGGTCGTCCGCGTTCTACGAGTGTTCCGTCTTCCCATCCAGCAAATTCAGCGCATGAGGAATCAAGTCGGCGACCGCTTGCAGAGATTCCACCGCGCCGCTGGGACTGCCCGGTAGATTCAGAATCAGAGTCTTGCCGCGCACTCCGCAGACTCCACGGCTCAGAGCAGCGAAGGAAGTCTTCATTGCGCCTTGGAGGCGCATACGCTCGCCGACGCCCTCGATCAAACGGTCGCAGATGGCTTCGGTGGCTTCGGGGGTGACGTCGCGGAGCGCAATTCCTGTCCCGCCGGTGGTTACGATGAATCGCGCTTCCAGAGCAAGGTGGACGAGGGCATTCTGAATCTGCATGGAATCGTCTTGCACAATTCGCGTCGCCACCACGCGAAAGCCAAGTTTCTTCAGAACTTCGGCAACCGCCGGCCCCGAAACATCGGCGCGTTCACCGCGAGAGCAGGAATCACTGACCGTGACCACGGCGGCCGCGAGAACTGCAGGCGCAGATCCCTCGACTGAGTTCTCAGCTATCGAGGAGAACATCTTCCTCCTCTTCCCTGGGTCCACCTGACCCGCCAGCGGAAGCGCGCGGGCCGCTGGCAGTGTCGGCGCCGGCACTGGCGCCGGCAACGCTGTCCTGCGCGGGTTCTGCGCCGCCTTCGCGCTGCGATTCGTCGAGCAGGCGCAAGCCCTCCATCAGCAATCCTTGCGTGTTGAGCCTGGTGGTCTCCTGCTCGGTCTTGCCTTCGAAGTTGAGTTCGAAGTTACCGCCGGTCCAGCGCAGAACCTTGAAGACGGCTTCATCGCCGGTCAAATTTCCGTAAGTTGCGTGCTTCACCTGTCCCTCGACAAAGAAGACCTCGCACTTGTCGCCCTTGTAATTGAGCTTCAGTTGGCAGCTCTTGCGCCCCATCTCGAGCGACTGCATCAGATCAATGACGTTCATCTGTGAGAGGTTTCCACGCACCACTCCGTCGGATGGAGCGGTCTTCGCCATCTTCTCGAGCGCGATACGGTCCACGGTGCGCTTGATGCGCCGCGTGGCATCTTTGAGGAAGAAGGGCTTGACCAGGTAGTCGTCGGCCGCATCCTGCGGAGATAGACGCTCATCAATGTCAGTCCGGCTGGCCATGAGCACTGCGGAAAAATTAGCCGTCGCCGGACGGCTCTTCAGCTTTTCGACGAGCTGGCGACCGTCCATGCCGGGCATGCGGTAGTCGCAGACCACCATGTCCGGAGGATCGTCCACAGCCTTCAACAAGGCATCCGCAGTATCGCCCGCGATGACAATGCGCGCGAACGGCGTTAGCGCCTGCTGCAGCATCGCCAGCACCATCGGATTATCATCCACCAAAAGTAGCTTGACGTCGTTCGCCATGAATCACTTCTTGCGCCGGTACTCCCCGCTCTTGCCGCCAGTCTTGCGCTCTAAAACAATCTCGCGAATTTCAATCCCCTTATCCAGACCCTTGCCCATATCATAGATGGTTAGGGCGGAAACGCTTGCCGCTACGAGGGCTTCCATTTCAACGCCGGTTTGGGCGGTGGTAATGACTTTGGTGGTGATGGCGACGCCATCTTCGCACAGGCGCATTTCAACATCAACGTGCGACAGCGGGAGGGCGTGGCACATGGGGATCAAATCGGAGGTGCGCTTGGCGGCCATGATTCCGGCGATGCGCGCGACTTCCAGCGGATCCCCTTTGGGGTTGTTGGGCAGGGCTTTCAGCACGGCGGGATTCATGCGCACAAAAGCGCTGGCTTCGGCCTCGCGTTTGGTGGGCGCTTTGCCGGAGACGTTTACCATCCGGGCGCGGCCGGAGTCATCGTAGTGAGAGAGCTTCCTCGCCATGCGGAATCTCTATCTTACATGGGATGTGGCACGGTGGAAGGGACCTTGCGGCCAAGCCGCGGTTGATTTTGCAACCTTTATCGCAGTGCTGAAGCACCGCGTCACCCAAAAGCCAGAGCTTGCCGGCGATGTAAGACGCGTGTCGTTTCAAAAAAGCAAACTCACATCATCTTGGCATCACGGCGACCCACTCGCCGGCGAGTATGTGCTCGCGGGCGGGCGGGATGACAATGTAGCAGTTTGCCCGGGATTGGGCTGCTATATCACCCGATCCCTGCCAGGGCACAAGTTCAACCTGCGAGGCTTCATACTTGCCCGAAACAATTGCGGGGAGGAAGCGAGTGAGGCCGGTTTTGACGCGGATCTCGGATTTGAGCTGGGCATGCAGGAAGGTGAGCGGGCGGGGAGACATGCCAGCCAAGGCTTCGAGCATAGGCCTGGCAAACAGTTCGAAGGTGACCATGGTGGAGACCGGGTTGCCTGGGAGGCCGAAGAAATAGGTTCGCGAGTTTGGGCCAGAACCCGGGGCTGAAGCCCCTTCGCGGGCGAGGGCGTCCTCGCCACGGGGGCAACGGCCAAATACTACGGGCTTTCCGGGCTGGATCTTTGCGCCGGTGAAGAAGAACTCGGCTTGCAGTTCTGCGAGAACTTGCTCGAGTAGGTCGTAGCGGCCCATGGAGACGCCGCCGGTCATGATCAGCAGGTCGGACTGAAGCCCTTCTTCGATGAGTTGGCGAAGGCGGCGGGGTTCGTCGGGGGCTATCGACAAGAACACGGGATCGCCGCCGGCCTGCTGCACCTGCACCGCGAGCGAATAAGTGTTGGAGTTGCGAATCTGTGCCGGGCCGGGTTCGGCATCGATGGCGACGATCTCATCGCCGGTGGTAAGAATCGCCACGCGCGGACGAACGAACACCTTCAGTCTTGATTTGCCAACCGAGGCTGCGAGTGCGATAGCAACTTCGTTGAGGCGTGCACCTGTATTGACCAGAAGTTCACCACGTTTGGCCTCGGCACCCTGGGGGACAATGTTTTCGCCGGGCGCGCTGCCTTTTGTAATTTCAACCCAACAGCCTTGCTGCGAGGTGTACTCGACCATGACAACAGCGTCCGCGCCCTGCGGAACGGGCGCGCCGGTCATGATGGAAAATGTCTCACCACGGTTCAGCGCGGCTGAGACTTGACCCGGCAGGGGACCGGCTTTGATCTCTCCAATTACTTTCAGTTTGGCTGGAAGTTTGGCCAGATCGGATGCGCGCACGGCGTAGCCATCGCGCGTAGAACGCGGGAAGGGAGGGATGTCGCGGTCGGCAGCGATCGGCTCAGCGAGAACTCGTCCAGCGGAGTGCAGGAGGTCTACGGTTTCGACCTCTCCTGGCGTTGCCTTCGAAGAGTGCTGCTCTACAACGCGGCGGCCATCTTCAAAAGTTAGGATCAGGGAATCGGTTGACGGCGGGGGCATGGGGAGATGATAGCGGAAGGAGGCAGGAGCCTGAGAAATTCTCCCGGTGGTCGAGAAAACTTCGGCGCTGAAGCGCCGCTCTTCCCCATTAGGGGTATTACGGCGCGGCCAGAAGCCGCGCCCTTTCAGAGCGCTATCTGGCCAATTCCTGGCCTAATACGGTGGGATTGCTGGCGTAGGAGAGGCCGGTTTCCAGATCGACTATGCGGTCGCGGACGAGTTGGGCGATTTCGCCGTCAAAGTGTTGCATGCCTTCGGAGGATCCCGCCTTCATGGCATCGAGCAAGGTCTTGCCGTCGCGGTCGCCCTTTTCGACGCATTCGCGCGTGCGCGCATTGGCTTTCAAAATTTCTGCGACGGGGACGCGACCGCTGCGATCAGCCTTGGGCAACAGGCGCTGGCAGACAATATAGCGAAACGACTTGGCGAAGCGCTGGCGCAGGTTTTGCTGTTCTTCCAGCGAGGATGAAGCGACGATGCGATCCACGGTTTTGGATGCGTCCATGGTGTTTAGGCTGGAAAGCACCAGGTGGCCGGTCTCGGCCGCTTCGAGGACGATTTCAATGGTTTCGCGGTCGCGCATCTCGCCGACCAGAATAACCTTTGGCGCCTGGCGGAGCGCAGAGCGTAAAGCGTGAGCGAAGCTGGGAGTGTCACTATGCAATTCGCGCTGATGGATGGTGGACGATTTGTGGTTATGCAGGAACTCGATAGGATCTTCAATGGTAATGATGTGATAATTTTTCTCGCGATTAATGCAGTCGAGCAGGACAGCGAGGGTGGAAGACTTTCCCGAACCGGCGGGCCCGGTGACAAGAACGATTCCATCGCGCAGCTTGGCCACATCGGCGAGGTGTGAGGGGAGGCGCAGCGAAGCGAAGTCAGGAATTACGGTGGGAATCACGCGCATCACAACGGCGCAACTGCCGCGCTGGATGAATATGTTGACGCGAAACCGGGCTATGCCCGCAAGACCGTAAGAGATGTCACAAGATCCGTGTTCGCGAAGGGTGGCGACCGCTTGCTTGTTGTCGCCAATCAAATCGGCGGCGATATGGCGCGTGTCATCGGGAGTGAGACTCGCCAGTCCCGATACCTGGACCGGAATGAGTTGCCCGTACACCTGCACCTGCGGAGGCCTTCCGGGAGAAAAAATCAGATCGCTGATTTTGTCCGAGGCACGCAGCATCGCCCCAAGAAGAGCGGGGGTAGCCACTTTGCCGCTGCCAGAATAATCTTCTAAAGAAACTGAAATTGCGGCGATGCCAGGTGCTGCCATTCACACCTCGTCCTGTCCTGCACTTATTCTTAGGGATTTGCGCACGCCACAGGAGGAGAACCGGCCAAGCAAGCTGGCCTATACCTGTACTTTACAGGGATGACGTGCAAAAGATAAGGACAGTTAGGCCATAGTCCTTCGTAATGTGGACCTGGCCGGGACGTAAAAGAGCGGCTGCCGCCAGGCCGCCCTCTCCAAATCACCCGGCGAAAAAAGAGGATCAGTTTTTCTTGGTGGACTTCTTTTTCGTACCGAAAGTAGTTTCGACAGACGCCCCGATCGTTGCCAGCATTTGCTTTGCCACATCGGCGTAGGGACCATTGGGCTGAAGTTCGAGGTACTTCTGAAAAGCCTCGGCGGTGCCTTCGGGCGCAATCGTTTTGTTACCCTGTAGAGTGGCCTTGCCGATCATGTTCACGCCCTTCTGATAGTAGGCGTCAGCCCGATTGGGATCGGCCGCGATGGATTTGTCGAAGGCCGCGATGGCATCGTCAACCTTGCCCGCGTTGGTCAAGACGGCACCTACATTGTAGTAATATCCTGCGGCGCCCTCGGGATTCACCTGGGCAGCCTGGGTATAAGCCTTCACGGCGTCGTCGACCTTACCGGCCTTTCCGGCAGCCTCTCCGAGGTTGTTGTAGTATGCCGCCAGTTGCTTGGTATCGTCGGGAGTCTTCTTGGTTTCCATGGCCTTTTGCTTGATATCCAGAGCCTTTTGATAGTCGGTGACGGCCTCATCCAGGCGTTTGGTTTTCTCCGCGCGATCTGTCTGCTTAAGAGCCGAACCGCGATAGGCGTCGGCGAGACGCGCCCAGATTACGTCGCGGGTTGCATCGATTTGCGTGGCTTCGGTTAACGTGCTGATCGCAGTGTCGAAATCTGAAGCCTGCATCGCAGTATTCGCCGCGTTAAGTTTTTCATTCAAAGACTTGACGGTCCCGGCTTCTTTTTTCTGTTTCTCCTGCGCCTCCTGCATCTGCTTGATTTGTTCCGGAGTCAGACCCTGACCCTTCGCCGTGTCCTCCGACTGCTTCTTGAGATCGAAGTCGAGCGTGTTCTCATCCAGCGACACCGGAAATTTGCCGAAGTGGAACAGTTCTTTGTTGGCTTTGGCGTCGTCTGCGTTCTTATAGAGCGTGACGTTATAGTGGCCAGGCGCAATGCCAAGGGAGAAATACTCGCCCTTCTTGTTAGTCTTGAGTGTGTATTTCTGACCATTGTCCTGATTGGCGTACACCACGATTCCATCGGCGATGGGATTGCCTTGAGCGTCCTTACAAACGCCTTTGACGGTTCCGGCGGCCTGCGCAAAAACCAAAGGCGCACAGAGTCCCAGCATTAAGAGAACACAAATAAACACCGCAAAATGCTTTTTCATCGTGGCCTCCCGGCGCAAAGCTAACCTATTGAGTGTTAGTTCTCGGTGATGGATGGACATAAACGTACACGCAACAATCAGGATCGAATCACCTGGCTGTGGGTTGTGGCATACGGAATCGGATCGCTGGCACCCGCCGCCGCAAACGCCCGCAAGCGCAACACGCAACTGTCACAGACGCCGCAAGCCCGATCCTGGCGACTGTAGCATGACCAAGTTAAATCGAATGGCGCTCCCAGTTCAAGGCCCAGGCGCACAATTTCGGCCTTGCGCAGGTGGATGAGCGGGGTGACGATTTCGATAGTTCCCTCTTTCGTCCCCGCTTTGACCACACGATTGAACGCTTCGTAATAAGCCGGCCGGCAGTCGGGATAGCCGGAACTGTCTTGTTCGACGGCTCCAATAAAGATTTTGTCCGCACCCAATACTTCCGCCCAACTCACCGCAACCGATAAGAAATGGGCATTGCGAAAAGGCACATACGTTACGGGAATATCTGGGCTAATCGCGTGGGTAGGCACAGCAATGTTTTCGTCCGTGAGCGCTGAGCCTCCAATGGCGCGGAGGGCTTCGTTGCGCACGAGGAGTTTGTCTTGAATGTCCAGGCGCTGGCAAATTGCCAGGAAGGATTGCCGTTCGCGGTCTTCGGTGCGCTGTCCATAACTTATGTGCAGAGCGGCGGGGAAAAAGTCGCGCGCGGCCAAAGTCGCGCACACGCAAGAGTCCATGCCTCCGCTCAGCAGAACGATTGCCCGGGATTTGTCAGGGCGCACCCCGGTCAGCAAATCAACCATCCTCAGACCCCTTTGACGGCCGGATCCCAGATGAACTTGTGCAGTTGCAATCCGAGGCGCGCGGGAACGTCATCGGCGAGCATCCACTCGGCTAATTCCTGCGGGTCGAGAAGACAGTGCGAACTGTCGCGCGCGCCGCTGGCATCTTTGCGAAAGGCGGGCGAGAACAGGACAGCATTTACGCGCTCCGCCAGACGATGCCGGTGGGTGAAGTCGCGGGCAAATTCATAGTCGGCGCGACCGCTCAGCACAAACTTAACCTCGTCGTGCGGCGTCAAGGTCTCGAGATTTTCGGTGTGGAAGGTATCGGCCTCGCCCGAATTTGGACACTTC
>WNFD01005858.1_pt1 | contig 23917 bp, 22 predicted proteins | sample 5400491 | NCBI WGS metagenome assembly WNFD01 (sample SAMN13153343, study PRJNA577476) | soil metagenome | isolation source: 120 cm saprolite under Douglas fir tree site 2 hole 2 replicate 2 | place: USA:California | collected 2015-04-18
CGATTGCCGCGATTCTGGCGCAGGCCAAGATACGCACTCCTGACATCGGGGGAAACGCTACCACCCGGGAATTGGGCGAAGCGATTGCGAGTCAGGTCAGCGGAGCGGATTCTCGATCGTCCGCAAAAGCTCCACAACTTTAGGCGCGCCGATGTGCCGGTAATCGGGCGAGAGCAGACCGTAGGTCTCCACTTCGCCGTATTTGCGGCGCACGCCGCTTGATTGCGTGGCATTGAGCGGCCAGTAGCTCCAGCTCAGATCCTTTTCTCGCAGGTATTGCACAAACCAGCGAAACCACTGGCGTGAAGCGGAGGGCGAACGTCTTGTTGCGCTAACAAAACCGCCGGCATGGCGCAAAGGAAGGAGACGAGGAGCAGGACCGCACGAAGGTAGCTAGTCATTGGAAAGTTTCGCAGCGTATCACTAACCGCCGCCGACAAACTGCACAATCTCGTAACGATCGCCGTGTTCGACGAGCGTTTGCGCCCACTGCGACCGCGGCAGGATTTCCAGGTTGCGCTCGATGGCCACGCGCCCGCCGTCCAGCCCAAGCTCGCGCAACAGGTCTGCCACGCTGGCGCCCGCTTGGGCGCTGCGCGTTTCGCCGTTCACCGACATGGTGATTGCCGTCTCCAAAGATTCATCCTGCAGCGGGAACTTTCGGCTTGGCGCGCAACTGAAAGTGCAGGCGCGCCTGAGCCTTGCCGTTGTTGGCTTCAATGACCAGCGCGCATTCCGCGCCGGCAAGGCTCGGCATGTCAAACGCAAGCTGCGCTTTTCCATCCAGCCCTGTCGCCGTGGAGTACTGCGCAGGTTCGGCCGCACCCTCGATGCGGGCCGTAACGCCCGCGCCGGAAACCGCTACGCCATTTTCCTTCTGTGCAACCAGGACCTGCAGCGTCGCCCGCTTTCCCGAGAGCCAAGTCTTTGCATTCAACAATTCGAGACTTAACGATTCGCGCGCGCCGTCCGCAGAAGGCTTGGCCGGTGGGGCCGGGTTTGCGTGCTGAGCCAACTTTAAAGTGCCGGATCGCAATTCCTCCAATATCGCATGATGCTGCGCGCTGACCCTTTGTTTCAGCTTCTCCTCGCGCGCGGCGTCAAGCGGCAGCAGGTCAAAATAGCTGTTCGCGCGCCGGTGCAACACTCGGCCATTGTGATACACCATGGTGTCGATAACGGCGTGCGAAGTGCCGCGGTCTTCCGTCTGCACATGGTAGAGCAGCTCGCCGATTTTCACGTTCGAGTTGTGACCGAACAGCATGTGGAATGCGTTCTCTCGACCGACGTCCGCTAAGGGCACCGCTTCGTGCCGCATTTGACCGCTTGCGGCCGAATCGTTATTATACCTTTTCGCCCATGAGTGGTTCCGGCCTACATGCCTACGCACCGCTTCTCATATACCTGCTGCTAGCCACCGCGCTGGCGGGCGCGCTCACCGCCGTTTCTGTTCTAATCGGATGGCGGCGCCCAAATCGCGCCAAACTAGAAGCTTACGAATGCGGCATGGAACCCACCGGCGACGCGCGCCAGCCTTTTTCCGTGAAGTTCTACCTCGTCGCGATGGTCTTTATCTTGTTCGACGTAGAAGCAATTTTCCTCTACCCGTGGGCTTACATTTATAGGGACATGATCCGGCAATCGGTACCAATGGGAAGATATGGCTTCGCAGAGATGCTCGTCTACATCGCCATCCTTTTGGTCGGGTACATTTATTTGTGGAAAAAGGGCGCGCTCGACTGGCATAAGGGATAAATAGTCGGCGCATCTGGGGAATTCGGGAACTGTGGCGGAGAACAGCAACCAAAATACTAATGTTGTAGTCGAGCGGTTGCGTGCATGGAGCTCGAACGCGATCAGTGAAGTGATCGAGTTTCGCGGCGAGACCACCATCGTCGTTCCTCGCAACCTGCTGCGCGACGTTGCCGAGCGCTGTCGCTGCGACAAAGATCTGCGGTTTAATCTGCTGAGCGACGCCACCTGCGTCGACCGCTATCCTCTGGAGCCACGTTTCGAGCTCAACTATCAACTGGTTTCAATTCCCCGCCGCGAACGCCTGTGTTTGCAAGTGCGCCTCTCCACCAGCGATCCGGTTGTGGATTCGCTCGTTCCGGTTTGGCCGGGCGCCAACTGGCTCGAACGGGAAATCTTCGACCTCTTCGGGATTCGCTTCAACGGCCATCCCGATTTGCGCCGCATCCTGATGCCTGACGACTGGGAAGGCCACCCGCTACGCAAGGATTATCCAGTCGAAGGCTATCGCGACATTGCCTCGGTAGCCACGCGCTATACAAGGAACCGAACGTGACTATTCAGTCTGAGACCAGCACCGTCGAGACGGCCACTGGCAAGGCCAAAACCATGGTCCTCAACATGGGGCCACAGCACCCGTCCACGCACGGCGTGCTGCGCATTTTGCTGGAACTCGACGGCGAAAACGTCGTCAAAGCCATTCCGGACATGGGTTATCTGCACACAGGCATTGAAAAGTCCTGCGAGGACAAGACCTATTCGCAAGCGATCACGCTCACCGACCGCATCGACTACCTCAATCCTCTGGGCAATAACCTCGCGTATTGCCTCGCCGTCGAAAAACTTCTCGGCATCGAAGTGCCCAAGCGCGCGCAATATATCCGCGTGCTGATGGTGGAACTGCAGCGTATTTCGTCGCACCTGGTCTGGCTGGGCACGCACGCCATCGATCTCGGTGCGATGTCGGTTTTTCTTTATTGCTTCCGGGAGCGCGAGGAAATCCTGAAGATTTTTGAGTTTGTCGCCGGGCAGCGCATGATGACCAGCTACATTCGCATCGGCGGGCTGGCGCTGGAACCTCCGACCGGCTATTTGCAGCGCGTTGAAAAATTCGTGAAGATGATGCCCGGCCGCATCGACGAGTACGAAGAGCTGCTCACCGGCAACCGCATCTGGATTGGCCGCACCAAGGGCGTCGGTTATATCTCCGCCGACGATGCTATCGCGCTTAGCATGACCGGGCCAACACTTCGCGCCGCCGGCGTGCCTTACGACAACCGCAAGGTTTTCCCGTACTCGAGCTATGAAGAGTTTGACTTCGACGTTCCCACGCGCACCGATTCCGACTGCTTCGCTCGCTACATGGTCCGGGTTGCGGAAATGCGCGAGAGCTTGAAGATTATCCGCCAGGCGATCAAGAAAATTCCGCCGGAGGGTCCGGTGCGCACGGACGCGCCCGGCATCGTTCCTCCCGAACGCGAGAAAATGAAGACGGAGATGGAAGCGCTCATCTACCACTTCAAAATTTTTACCGAGGGATTTTCGCCGCCGCCCGGCGAGGCTTTCGCGGCCGTCGAGTCTCCGCGAGGCGAGTTGGGCGTCTTCGTGGCCAGCGACGGCTCGCCCAAGCCGCTGCGCGTGCATTTCCGGGCGCCATCGTTCATTAATTTGCAGGCGCTGCCGACATTGATCGAGGGCAAGTTGATCGCCGACGTCATCGCGTGCATCGGGACGATTGACATCGTGCTGGGAGAAGTCGATCGGTGATCGCTCCTTCGCGCACAACTGTCATCCTGAGGCGATCCGACGAGGATAACCGAAGGATCTCAACGTAAGAAATTCAGCAAGGTGCATCGACTTAGTTTGCCCAAATAAATGACCATGGAACTTTCGTCACAACTCGCCGCCCGCTTCGACACGCTGCAGAACCGCTACCCGTTCAAGCGCAGCGCGCTCGTCCCCATGCTGATGTACGCGCAGGATGAATACGGCTTCATAAGCGATGAAATGATCGCGGAAATCGCGAAGCGGCTGGACGTGCGAACGGTGGCAGTGGAAGAGACGCTGGCCTATTACTCCATGCTGCACCGCAAGCCGATGGGAAAGCATCACGTGCAAATCTGCACCAACGTCGCTTGCATGCTGCGTGGTGGCAATGAGCTTTTGGAGCAGGCCAAGAAGCGCCTGGAAATCGGTCACAAGGAAACCACCACCGACGGCGTTTTCTCTCTCGAAGAAGTCGAATGCATCGGCGCTTGCACCGGCGCGCCGGCCATGCAGGTCAACTACGATTTCTACGAAAATCTCACGCCCATGAAGTTCGATCGCATCATCGAAGAACTCGACGCCGGCGATCATCCCACTCCCGAACCGGTAACTGCGGGCGCGCTGCATCCCCGCGACCCTGCGGAGACTCCCGTCATCAGCCGGCGGTTTGGCATCAGGCTCTCGCACAAGCTCGATGTTTATCTGCAGCACGATGGGTACAAGGCGCTGGAAAAAGCACTGAAGGAGATGACGCCGGAGTCGATCATCGACGAGGTGAAAAAGTCCAACCTGCGCGGGCGCGGCGGCGCGGGCTTCCCCACCGGCATGAAGTGGTCGTTCGTCCCCAAGGATTCGCCGAAGGCGAAATACGTCATTTGCAATGCAGACGAATCCGAGCCCGGCACGTGCAAGGACCGCCCGCTGATGGAAATGGACCCGCACCAGATGATCGAGGGCATCATCATCGCGGGACGCGCGATAGGCGCGGCGAAAGGCTTCATCTACATCCGCGGCGAATATCGCTACGTGCTCGACATAGTCCAAACGGCTCTCGACGAAGCGTATTCGCGCAACTACCTCGGCAACAATATCCTTGGCTCAGGGTTCAATTTTGATTTGATCGTGCACACCGGCGCAGGCGCCTATGAATGCGGCGAAGAATCCGCGCTGATGGAATCGCTCGAAGGCAAGCGCGGCTATCCGCGCATCAAACCGCCCTTCCCTGCTGTTGTCGGCCTCTACGGTTGCCCGACCATCATCAATAACGTTGAGACGCTCAGCACCGTTCCGGCCATTATTCTCGAAGGCGGCGAGAAATATGCCAGCCGCGGCACACCCAGAAACGGCGGCACGCGTTTGCTGTGCGTCGCCGGGCACGTCAACAAGCCCGGCATTTACGAAATTCCGCTGGGGATGAACATGAAGAAGTTCATCTACGAGACCGCCGGAGGCATTCCCAACGGCAAGAAGCTGAAGGCGGTCATCCCTGGCGGCAGCTCCTGCCCGCTGATGAGCGCGTCTGAGATCGACATTCCCATGGACTACGACTCCGTCGCCAAGGCCGGCTCTATGCTCGGCTCCGGAGGCATGGTGGTCATGGACGAAGACACCTGCATGGTCGACATGGCCCGCCGCATCATGCATTTCTACGCGCACGAATCCTGCGGCTGGTGCATCCCCTGCCGCGAAGGCACCAGTTGGCTGCGCAAGATGCTCGATCGCTTCCATGCCGGCTTCGGGCGTCCCGAAGATATCGACCTCGTCGGCGAGCTGGCCAAAAATATGCTGGGCCGCACGTTCTGCCCGCTCGGTGACGCCGCCGCGCTGCCCACCATCAGCATCGTGCAAAAGTGGCGCAACGAATTCGAGCAGCATCTGAACGGGCGCTGCCCATTTAAATCCGCCGATGCGCTGGTCGGCTCGCGGTAGGAACTAATGTCAGAAACCAAAACCGAGCAAAAGCTGATTTCGCTGAAGATTAACGACCGCGACGTGCAGGTTCCTCCGGGAACGCTGCTGATCGAAGCCACGCGCCGCATCGGCACTGAAGTTCCGTCCTTCTGCTACTATCCGGGCCTTTCGCTCCAGGCTGCGTGCCGGATGTGCCTGGTCGAGATCGAGAAAATGCCCAAGCTGCAGACCGCCTGCACCGTGGTTGCCACGGAAGGCATGATCGTGCGCACCAACACCGATCAAGTGCGCAACGCGCGCAAGTACATGCTGGAATTTCTGCTGACCAATCACCCACTCGATTGCCCGGTCTGCGACAAAGGCGGCGAGTGCGAGTTGCAGGACATGGTTTTCCGCTACGGCGCGGATACCAGCCGCTTCGTCGAAGAAAAAATCCATCGCCCCGAAGAGAAGTGGTCGGAGCTCGTCTACTACGACGCTCCGCGCTGCATTCTGTGCTTCCGCTGCGTGCGCGTTTGCGATGAAGGTATGGACGTCAAGGCGCTGGGCGTGGGCATGCGCGGCGCCAACAGCGTAATCATCCCCAACCGCGAAGATCACCTCGAGTGCGAAGAGTGCGGTATGTGCATCGACATTTGTCCGGTCGGCGCGCTCACCAGCGGCACGTATCGCTACAAAACGCGCCCGTGGGAAATGCAATACGTCCCCACGACTTGCGCGCACTGCTCAAACGGCTGCAAGCTCACCCTCAGCGTGCGCAATCACGAAATCATGCGCGCCAACAATCGCGACCTCTCCGGCATCAACAAGGATTTCCTCTGTGTGAAGGGCCGCTTCGGCTTTGATTTTACGCAGCACAAAGACCGCATCCGCCAACCCATGGTGCGCAAGGGCGACAAACTCTTTCCCGTCTCCTGGGAAGAAGCCGCGCAAACCGCCGCCACCAAGCTAAAAGAGATTCATGCCAGGAACGGCGCCGATTCCATCGGCTTTATCGGCTCCAATCGCACCTCCAACGAAGAAAACTATCTCTTCCAGCGCCTCGCCCGCGCCACCTTCGGCACCAATAACGTCGATCACCACCGCACCGCGGACTACACGGGCTTGATCACCGCGCTGGGCGAGAACGCCGCCGATTCCCTGCTCACGATGGACGAGCTCTATCATTCCAAGGCCGTTCTGCTGGTCGGCAACGATCCCACCAACCAGAATCCGCTCGCGGCCTGGCAAATTCGCAGCGGCATCCGTCATTTCGGCACCAAACTCTTCATCATCAATGAACGCGAAATCAAGTTGCATCGCCAAGCGAAGGTTTTCGTCAAAGTTGGCAAGAACCAGGAAGCCGTCGCGCTGCGCTGGCTCGCTCACGAAGAAGGCCAGCTCCCTTCCTCCCTGGTCGAGCAGCTTGTGCAACTCAAGGCCGGTCTCGAAGCGGAATCCGATGTCGCCGTCGTCTTCGGCGCGGAGATTTCCGGCGCCGCTATCGCCAAGCTCGTCGCATTCGGCTCGAAGCTCCCCGGCAAAACGCGCTACATGGCCCTCGGCGATTACGCCAATTCCCGCGGCGCCGCCGACATGGGCGTGCTGCCGGACCGCCTGCCCGGATACGTGCACCTGGACAGCGCCGCCAACCGCGAAGTCTTCGACAGGCTGTGGAACTCCGTAATTTCCTCGAAGCCCGGCCTTACCGCGCCGCAAATCGTGGAAGCCGCGCAATCCGGCAAGCTCAAAGCGCTCTACGTCATGGGCGCAAACCCCTTCGCGCATTTCGGTACGCTCGGCTACGGCCGCGGCAAGCTCGAATTCCTCGTGGTGCAAGAAATGTTCATGACCGACACCGCCAAGGTCGCCGACGTCGTCTTCCCCGCGGCCTCCGCCTACGAAAAGGACGGCACCGTAACCAACACCTCCGGCGAAATTCAGCTACTCCGCAAGGGCGCGGAAGTCATGGGCACGCGCACCGATTTCGATCTCCTGCGCATTCTTTCGCATCAACTCGAGCGCGCCGGCCTCGGCAAAGCCTTTCACTACAAAACTCCCGCCGCCGTCTTCGAGGAGATTCGCAAAGCCGTTCCCGGCTACAATGTGCCGACGGTCGGCTTGCTCACCGGCAACGCCGAGCCCACGCGCATGCAGATCGCGCGAAACGGCCACGCGCCGTATGATGTTCCCGCCGGACTGATCCGCTCCGCGCAAGACACCCTGTTCACCAGCGGAACCCTGACCCGCTTCTGCTCCATGATGCAATCCTTGCCGGAGGCCGAAACCAAACCGTGAGCGACTTCCTCGCCCAGCACGCGGAAATCCTGATCACGCTGGTCAAGATCGCCATCCTGCTGTTCGTGGTGCTGACCGTCAACGCCTATCTGACCTGGTTCGAGCGCAAACTTATCGCCCACATTCAGTCGCGCTGGGGACCGCACCGCGTCGGCCCGCACGGCCTGTTGCAGCCGCTCGCGGATGGAGCGAAGTTTCTCCTCAAGGAAGATCCCACGCCCGCCGGCGTCGATAAGTTTGTCTACTATCTCGCACCGTTGCTGGCGCTCGCGCTGGCGCTGACCTCCATTGCCGTGATCCCTTTTGGTCCCGACCCTCTGCATTTCAAAGGGCACGACATCTATCTTGGCATCGTCGACCTCAACATCGGCATCCTCGCGCTCTTCGCCATCACCGCGCTGGGCGTGTACGGTCTCGCCCTCGCCGGATGGTCCTCCAACAACAAATATTCGCTGTTCGGCGGCTTGCGCAGCTCCGCGCAAATGATCAGCTACGAACTCGCGCTGACCATGTCCGTAGTCGGCGTGCTGCTCATGGCCGGAAAGTTCAGCCTGCGCGACATCATTGACGCTCAGGCCAACTCCCACGGCCTTTTCGGTTGGAGCGGAATTTTCCGCTGGAACATTTTAGCCGGGCCCTTTCCGCAGATCCTCGGCTTCCTCTGCTTCTTCGTCGCCGCCATCGCGGAAACCAATCGCGCCCCCTTCGACCTTCCCGAAGCGGAACAGGAGCTCGTCGGCGGCTTCCATACCGAATACGCCAGCTTCAAGTTCGCTATGTTCTTCATCGCCGAGTACACCAGCATGATTACCGTCTCCTGCCTGTGCTCGATTCTCTTCTTCGGCGGCTGGCTCTCTCCGTTTCCGGCGAGTTGGACGTTCACGACGTATCTGCCATCTGTGCTGCTCATCCCATTTGGCCTCTGGGTCATCTGGGACGGCATGCGCTACGAAACCATTTTCGGCAAGCTCATCCTTCCCGCGGTGGGAGCGGTGATCACCGCTCTCGGCGCGGCCTTTCTTCTCTTCCCCAACGTGAACGCCTTCATCCAGGGCCCATTCTGGCTGCTCTCCAAAATCTTCGTCTTCCTCTTCGTCTACGTCTGGATGCGCGGCACGCTTCCGCGCTTCCGCTATGACCAGCTCATGTCCTTCGGCTGGAAGCTGCTCCTGCCGGCCTCGCTCGCCAACGTGGTGCTCACCGCTGCGGCCCTCCTTTGGAGGGGCAATTAGATGAACGCTCCTCTGATTATTTTCTTTGTGCTCGCGGCCATGTGCGTCATCGGCGCAATTAACCTGATCCTCCAGCGCCATCCGATTCACAGCGCGCTCTCGCTCATCGTGGTTATGGTCGCGCTCGCCGGTCTCTACCTGCTGATGGGCGCGGAATTCGTCGCCGCCGTGCAAATCATCGTATACGGCGGCGCCATCATGGTGCTGTTCGTCTTCGTCATCATGCTGCTCAATGCCGGCGTCGAAGAGCGCACCAATCTCTCGAAACTTGCTGGCTTCGCGGGAATTCCGCTGGGCGTGGCGCTGACCGGCTTCCTTGCCGCCGCCGTGTCCCGTTCGCAAGATGCGGTGCAAGCCGCCACGCAAACCGGCGCTCCCGCGCCCACCAAAGCGCTCGCCAATCTGCTCTTCCAGGATTTCGTCTATCCCTTTGAGCTCACTTCCTTCCTGATTCTCGTCGCCATTCTGGGCGCTATCGTCCTCGCCCAGCGGGAGAACGCCTGACATGGTCCCGACGCACTACTACCTGATTCTCAGCGCCGTTCTTTTCGGGCTCGGCGTGGTCGCTTTCATCTTCAAGCGCAACATCATCACCATTTTCATGTCCATTGAGCTGATGCTCAACGCCGTCAACCTCGCCTTCGTGGCCTTCAGCCAGGCGCTCAACAAGCTCGACGGCCAGGTGTTCGTCCTTTTCGTCATCGTCGTGGCCGCAGCGGAAGCCGCCGTCGGCCTCGGCATCATCATTGTGATTGCGCGTAATCGCCAGTCGCTCAACGTTGAGCGCGTCGACCTCCTCAAACTCTAATGGCCCTACTCAACTATCTCTGGATCATCCCCGCGCTGCCGCTGCTCGGCTCAGCGATCAACGGCCTGTTCGGCAGTAAGTGGCCGAACAAGATCGTCAACGCCGTCGCCCTCGGCTCCACGGGCCTCTCCTTCCTCGCCGCGCTCGAAGCCGTCCGCGAATTCACACAACTTGCGCCGGAGAATATCCCTTGGGTCCAGCAGTACTTCACCTGGATCATCGCGGGAGATTTCCGCGCAGGTTTCGATCTCCAGATCGATCACCTCACCGTGGTCATGCTCCTCGTCGTCACCGGAGTCGGCTGGCTCATCCACATCTACTCCACCGGCTACATGGCCCACGAAGGCGGATACTACCGCTTTTTCTCCTACCTCAATCTCTTCATGTTCTTCATGCTGATCCTGGTCCTCGCCGCCAACTACGTCCTTCTCTTCGTCGGCTGGGAAGGTGTCGGTCTTTCGAGCTACCTGCTCATCGGCTTTTATTTCCTGAGAAAATCGGCCGCGGACGCCGGCAAAAAAGCCTTCATCGTCAACCGCATCGGCGATTTCGGCTTCATGCTCGGCATGTTCCTGCTCTTCAAGACGTTCGGCACGCTCGACTTCGTTCCCCTTTTCGCGAAAGCCGCGCCGCTGCCCGCTGACGCCATGGGCCATCTCGGCATGTTCACCGTCGCGTGCTTGCTGCTTTTCATGGGCGCTTGCGGAAAATCCGCGCAGCTTCCGCTCTACGTCTGGCTGCCAGACGCCATGGAAGGCCCCACACCGGTGAGCGCACTGATCCACGCTGCCACCATGGTGACCGCCGGCGTTTACGTCGTCGCGCGCTCGCACATTCTCTTCACCCACGCGCCCACCGCCATGTTCGTGGTCGCCATCGTCGGCTGCGCCACCGCGTTCTTCGCCGCCACCATCGGCCTCGTGCAGACCGACATCAAGCGCGTCCTGGCCTACTCCACGGTCAGCCAGCTCGGCTACATGTTCCTGGCCTGCGGAGTCGCCGCGTTTTCCGCAGGCATTTTTCACCTGATGACCCACGCCTTCTTTAAAGCCCTGCTCTTCCTCGCTTCCGGCAGCGTCATTCACGCCATGGGCGGCGAGCAAGACATGCAGCGCATGGGCGGCCTGAGCAAAAAAATTCGTTGGACCTACCTCACCATGCTCACTGCCACGCTGGCCATCACCGGCTTCCCTCCGCTGGCCGGCTTCTTCAGCAAGGATTCCATCTTGCTCAACGCCTATCAAGACGAGCACGGAGGCCGCATCCTCTACGCCTTCGGCCTGCTCACCGCCCTGCTCACCTCCTTCTACATGTTCCGCCTCATCTTCCTCACCTTTCACGGCAAGGCGCGCTATGACGAGCACAAAGTCCACGCGCACGAATCGCCTAAGAGCATGCTCGTGCCGCTCATGATTCTTGCCGTGCTCTCCATCATCGGTGGCTGGATGGCCGCACCCGCGTTCTGGGGCGGGCCGGACTACTTCGCGAAGTTCCTCGAGCCCACCTTCGCGCAAAGCAGCGTCGGCAATGCCGAAGCCGCGGAAGCCGCCGCGCACGCGCTCGAGATTCCGCTGGCCATTGTTGCTGTCGGCGCCGCGCTTCTGGGCTTCGCCGTAGCCTTCTGGCTCTACCTCAAGCAGCCCGGCAAGCCCGAACAGCTTGCCAAATCCATGCGCGGCCTCTACAACACCTTGCTCCACAAGTATTACGTCGACGAAATCTACTCCGCGCTCATCGTCAAGCCGCTTCTCTGGATTTCGACCAACGTCCTCTGGCAGGCGGTCGACGTCCGCACGATCGACGCCACCGTCAACGGCATCGCCGAAGGCGCCACCGGCATTGGCGACGGCGTGCGCCACACACAGTCCGGCAACACGCGCAGCTACGCCGTCTGGGTCGTCATCGGCGCCCTGGTCATCATCGCTATCATTTTCTGGCCGTACTTCCGGCCCACAACCGTCGGGATGGTGCGCTAATGCTTCACGGCAGCTATTTGCTCACCATCGTGATCTTCTTCCCGGCCGCTGCCAGTCTCGCGCTCCTCTTGCTCCGTGCCGACGATCACCTTTGGATTCGCCGCCTCGCGATGACCATCGCCACCGTCGAATTCCTTTTCTCCCTGCTCCTGATCCCGAAAGTGCAGATCGGCGTTGCCGGCTATCAGCTCGAAGAATTCGCCAAATGGATCAACGTCCCGCCCATTAACTATCATCTCGGTCTGGACGGCATCAGCCTGTTCCTCGTCATCTTGACTACGTTCCTGACCGCTGTTTCCGTACTCGCGTCCTGGAATAGCATCCAGCATCGCGTCAAGGAATTCTTCGTCATGCTGCTGATGCTCGAAGTCGGCGTGGTCGGTGTCTTCCTCTCGCTCGATCTCTTCCTCTTTTTTCTCTTCTGGGAAGTCATGCTCATCCCCATGTATTTCCTCATCGGCATTTGGGGACACGAGCGCCGCATCTATGCCGCCGTGAAATTCGTGCTTTACACCATGGCCGGCTCCATCCTGATGCTCGTCGGCATCATCTGGCGCCATTCGCCTCACCTCGCTCGAGGAAATGTATCTCTTCCTCGCCTTCTTCGTGGCTTTCGCCATCAAAGTGCCGCTATTCCCGTTCCACACCTGGCTGCCCGACGCCCACGTGGAAGCGCCCACCGCCGGCTCCGTCATCCTGGCCGGCGTGCTCCTGAAAATGGGCACCTACGGCATGATTCGCTTCTGCTTGCCGCTCTTCCCCAACGCTTCGCACCGCGCCGCCCCGGTTGTCGCCACCCTCGCCATTATCGGCATCATCTACGGCGCGCTCGTCGCCCTCGTTCAGCCCAATCTTAAAAAACTCGTCGCCTATTCCAGCGTCAGCCACCTCGGCTTCGTCGTGCTCGGCATCTTCGCCTTCCAGAACATCTCCATGCAGGGCGCCGTCTTCCAAATGCTTGCCCACGGCATCTCCACCGGCGCGCTCTTCCTCCTCGTCGGCATGCTCTACGACCGCCGCCACACCTTTGAAATCTCCGAATACGGCGGCCTCGCCACTCCGATGCCCAAGCTCGCCGCCTTCTTCCTCTTTATCGCGCTCTCTTCTCTCGGCCTGCCCATGCTCAACGGCTTCGTCGGCGAATTCCTGATCCTTCTTGGCACCTATCAAGCCCACTGGAACTGGTCCGCCTGGGCCGCCACCGGCGTGATTCTCTCCGCGTGCTATTTGCTCTGGTCCTACCAGCGCGTCTTCTTCGGCGAAGTCACCGTCGACAAAAATCGCACCTTGCCCGACGCCTCAGTCCGCGAAAAATGGATCCTCGCAACCATGGCCGTAATCACCCTGTGGATGGGCATCAGCTCGCCCTTCTTCACCCGCCGCTTCGCCGCCCCCTCCCAAAACGTCCTCGACCAAATGCAACGCCAATTCCCCCAAGAAGCTCAAGCGTGCGACCACAAATCATCCACAACACGAAGAATGGCCACAAACCAAACGCCGTGTCATCCTGAGGTTCCGGCGCCTTTTGCCGGAGCCGCAGGACCTCAACGTCCGGACCTTGCGGAACGTAATGAGCGTGCTCACGTGGTCGCCGCCCAGCGTCCGACTTCTCCCGAGAGGCTCGCCCGCCCATGATCCCCCGCGCAGACGACCTGATCCGTGTCCTCCCCGAAACCATCTGGTGCGGCTTCGGCCTGCTGCTCATGCTCTTGCAACCCTTCACGCGCAGCCGCCAGGTGTTTACCTTCGTCGCCATTCTCGGCACCGGCCTGGGCACCGCCTCCACGATCTTCGCCGGCACTCCCGGCGGCCCCGCCTTCTTCGGCCTCATCCAGATGGACGGCTTCAGCGTCTTCTTCCATCTCCTCGTCGGCCTCGTCTCCTTCCTCGTCGTTCTCGCCGCCGATTCCTATCTCGAGCGCGAGCGCCTGCAGCCCGCCGAGTTCTACGCCCTCGTCCTCTTCGCCACCGCTGGGATGGGCGTGCTCTCCTCCGCGCAGGAGCTGCTCACCGCCTTCATCGGCCTCGAGATGAGCTCCATCTCCAGTTACGTCCTCGCCGGATACCGTCGCGATTCCCTCAAATCCAGCGAGTCCGCCATGAAGTATTTCCTCCTCGGCTCCTTCGCCACCGCGTTCTTCCTCTATGGCATCGCTTTGGTCTACGGCGTCACCGGCACCACCCTTCTCCCCAACATGACCGCCGTCGATCCGTCCAGCACGCTCCTGAAGCTGGGCCTCGCGCTCATCCTGATCGGCCTCGGCTTTAAAGTCGCTCTCGCTCCCTTTCAGGTCTGGACCCCCGACGTCTACGAAGGCGCGCCCACGCCGGTAACCGCGCTCTTCTCCGCGGGACCGAAAGCCGCCGCCTTCGCCCTGCTCCTGCGCATTTACGCCACGGTTCCTGCCGCTACGCATTTCTGGTTCTGGGCTTTCTGGGTTCTGGCCGTGCTCACCATGTTCGCCGGCAACCTCGGGGCCCTGCTACAAACCAACGTCAAGCGCATGCTCGCCTACAGCTCCATCGCGCACGCAGGCTACATCCTGGTAGCCTTCGCTGCCGTAACCTCTCTCGCGGGAAATCCTGATGGCGGTGCGGCCGCTGCCTACGCTGCTGTGCTCTTCTACCTGGTCAGCTACGCGCTCGTAAAACTCGGCGCCTTCACCATCGTCTCCGAGCTTGGCGGCCTCGGCGAAAAGCATCTCTCGCTCGACGACTACGCCGGGCTAGGCCAGCGCCAGCCGGTAGCCGCCGCTGTCCTCTCGCTGTTCTTACTGTCCCTGCTGGGCTTGCCCATTACCGCCGGCTTCTTCGGCAAGTTCTACATCTTCAAAGCCGCTGTGAACTCGCACCTAATCTGGCTCGCCGTCCTCATGGCCATCAACAGCGTCATCGGCGCCTACTACTACCTCCGCCTGATCGTCGTCATGTACATGCGCGAGCCCAGCCCCGAATCCACCCCCGCCGTCACCGTCTTCCCCCTCACCGTCAACCTCGTCCTCGCCATCACCGCGCTCGGCACCGTCTACTTCGGCCTCTTCCCCAACCGCATCCTAAATTTCGTCCTCCAATCCAACCTCCTCGCCCGCTGACCGTCGCTTCGCGAAACTTTTTTTGGAGTGCGGCGGTCTTGCCGCCGCTTTCGCGGGGTCAGAATAGCCACGCACTCGCTCGAAGGCGGCTCGAATCGCACGAAGAGTATGGCAAGATTGATCTAAGGAACAGCAATATGGAAATTAAGCAGATCCAACCTCTCACGTCATACGGGGCTGAAAGGAACGCGACGGAAATAGGAACTCTAGAATTGCAATTCTGGGTGGGGCTGCGCGTAAAGCGCAGCCCCACCTTTCCTTTCTTGGTCGGAGGTTCCGCGTGTCCTATTCCACTAACAATTTCGTAAGCGGACCTTCCGTTGCCCTTATTGTTGGAACAATGCTGCTCATCAAACTCACTGAACACAAGACTAGGAACGCCGCAGTCACCGATAGTAAATCAATCCCCTGTAGACCGTATAGAAGGCGGTCGTACGCAGGAGCCATGCCCAGAGTGAAGGGAAGGCTCAACATCCCTCCCAACAGAACTGCGCTGATCTCACCCTGCGTCATCAGCAGGAGGACACTCCTGCGTTGTGCGCCGAGTGCCATTCGAATTCCCATCTCGCGCCTACGCTGCGCAATGGAGTCCGACACCAATCCGTAGACACCAACAGAGGCGAGGAAACAGGCAAACACTCCAAACATTGAGAAAAGCAACATTGTGAAGCGGGGCCCGGTTTTGGCATCTCCGACAAGCTGCTCCAGTGTGCGAATCTTCGAAACTGCTAGAGTTTTGTCTATAGCTGCAACTTCCTGTCTCAATATTGGAAGAACGGATTCCGCATTTATCTTGGTCCGTATGGCTACATATCGGACAGGAACATTTGTCTGAAGAAAAGGGACGAAAATCTCGCCCTGCGTAATGCCTAGTTTCGGTATTGTGCATCTTCTACGATACCAATGATGGTCCACCATTCAGTGTTCTCATTCGGGGCTTCGGCCCGGCCGAGGCTAATCTGCTGGCCGATAGAGCGTTCGACACTCCCAAATGTTCTGCGCGCCAAATTTTCACTCACGATCATTACTTTCTGATTTCCATCTTTGTCATCAAAGGTAAAGTCCCGGCCTGACCGCAGTGGCGTGCCGACAGCCCGAAAATAACCCGGCGTGACTACTTCGAAATTTGAGGTTGGGTTTCTTTTTGCCTCGTATATATCCTGGCCCTTGGCTTGATACGGCACATCCCAGCCCACGGTCCCCTCGAACGGCCTCAGCAGAACGCCACCGACTGCGCTTACCTCTGGGTGCGATTGGAGCCGTCCAAGCAGTTCAGTGAAAAATGCATTTCTCCGAGGCGCATCGACATTGGTTAGTCGGATCTGTGCCGTGAGCGCATTGTCAGGAACGAATCCAAGTCGTACCCGCTGTAGATTATAGAAATTGTGAACAACCATCCCAGCAGACGCTAACAACAGCATAGTGACCATGGTCTCCGTGATTAACAGGCTTTTGCGAAGGAATGTGCCTCGCCGACTCCCTGCGGTTCGGGCTCCGCCCTCGTTAAGAGAGTCCCGAACGTCCCGCTTGATCATCGAAAACGCCGGCACTAATCCAAAGCCAACGGCGATAACAATGCTAGCAAAGCAGGCAAACAAGAGAGAGAACGCATTCAGATTGGTTGATGAAAGCCTAGGAATGCCATGCGGTGCCAGTGCAATCACGACCACGATGAGAATCCGTGCAACAGCACAACCCGCAACCGCACCGACAGACGACAATACTAAGCCCTCAGCTACAAACTGTTGAATCAGGTGCTGCCGCGTAGCTCCGAGTGCCAATCTAACCGCGACCTCTTTCTCCCTCACGACGGCGCGTGCCAGCAGGAGGCTGGTGATGTTTATGCAAGCAATCGTCAGCAACAGGATCGATGCGGCCCAGAGCAGGATGATCGCCGGTTTTTTGTTCCCAAACACATAATCGGCAAACGGTGTGATAGCGGCGAATTCGCCGGGCTCAGAATATTGGGGATACTGTCGGGCCGCCTGCTCCATCACTCCTGTAATGTCGTTTTCTGCTTGCTGTGGCAATACTCCGGCGTTCAGCCTCCCGATCACTTGGAGAAAAGTAGCGTTGCGGTTCACCCATTGCAGATTCAATCCAAGTGGGGTCCACAACTGCGCGCCTGAAGGAAAATCGAAATCAGGAGACATGACCCCGATGACCGTATATCCGCTTCCATTTAAGCTGACAGTCTTTCCAATCACTGACGGGTCCGCATGGAACTGGTTCTTCCAAACGGAATAATGCAAGACAACTGTTGCTTCAGCTCCGGGACGATCGTCCGATTCCAAAAAAGTGCGCCCCAGGGTAGCGCGCGCGCCCAGCAACGAAAAGAACGCAGCGGTAACCGGGGTCCTTTCGAGCTCTACTGGCTCTCCATAGCCCGCGAGCGTGACCCCGTACCCGTACACGGTTGTAGGCATCGCGGCCATCATCGCGAATGCCTTGGATTGGCGCTGCCAGTCTTGGAATTCTGGATAAGATAGCTCGCCAATATGCGCGACATCTTTGGGATCGCCCTTCCAAGCGACCACCACACGGTTTTGCTCCTGGACGGGCAATGGCTTGAGTAATACTCCGTACATGATGCTGAACAGGGCCGTGCTCATCCCGATACCGAGGGAGAGCACGAGCACGGTAATAAGAAAAAATATTGGATGACGAACCATTATTCGGATGGTTTGCGAACATTCCCGTGCAAATTTGGAGATGGTATCTCTCATTGGGCCTCGCAGTTACCCCGATGTCCTTGTACAAGCGTAGAGCAACCACACTCTCGCCACCTTCTACAACAGATAGACTAGTCGGGATCCACACGCGGTCAAGAGCTACTATTCTGGCGGTCAACACCTTCTTATCAGCGCCGCTCGCTATTGACCCGTGACAATGTGACTTCCCGCTTGGTGCTTACAGTTGCCGCTTGCCCTGATAGGGCCCGTTCCGGTTCATTGTCTCCGTTCCTGCCTTCTTCATTGGGCACTGCTTCGGGATAATTCCTGCGCCCGGCAGCTTCGCGTCTTCTGCTTTTCCGGTTCCTCCCAACAAATCTTTTGAAACAGCGCCGAAGATTTCTTGTTTCCCTCCCAAAAAGCAGCCGCTCGCTTTAGGAGCAGTATCCGCTCGCTTCGGGGTGCCCCAATTACAAGGGCAGAAACAGGAGAAAAATCATGCACGTAGTTCATTTAATCGGTTATCTCGGCAAAAACCCGGAGCACAAGTCCGTCAAGGCGTCAGACCGCAAGTACGCGGTTCTTTCGCTGGCGACTCAGCGGTCCTGGAAGGGTGCCGACGAAGAATGGCATTCCAAGACGGAGTGGCATCGCGTCGTAGCCTGGAGCGGCCTCGGCGAGTACACAGCGACGAAGCTGCGGAAAGGCGACCACATCTACGTCGAAGGCACGCTGGTGAGCAGCACTTTCGAGAAGGAGTTCGGCAAAGGCAAGAGCAAGATCACCGTGCCGTTCAAGGCTTGGCAGGTGAAGACGGATTCCATCCGCAAGCTCAACCGCGCAAAGAAAGAGCAGATGCCGGACAAAGCGCGTGAATTCTTCTCTTCGGCCTGTCCCGTTCGCTGCTCCTAATAGCCGTTCGCCCCCCAATTTCGACCATTCGCTGTTTTTTACTTTCCTTCTCAAGTACACCCGCGCTACCCTTCCCCATGGTCGCCCGCGTCCCGATCCAAATCTCGAAGCTCCGTCCCCGTCTACCCCGCCGCCCCACTGCACCGCCGCTCCCTGCCATTACTCACCACTCACTCTCTTTTTGTCGCCCCTGCCCGCCGTGGCGGGCGTCATCTCCATCACGTGGCGTTAATATCTCTCCCGTTCTCATCAGCTTCCGCGTACTTCCCGTCGCCACGGCGGTGTACCTCCATCGCTCCCGACGTTCAGACGTTCGGACCTTCAAAACGGGCCAACTCTTTTGTTTACAAAAGCTTGCCGCCTCTTTCACCTCTCTTTGCCCTCTTTTCCGAGGTCTCGCCCTTTGTTTTCAATCGCTTGCAGCCTCTTTTCGCAAAATACCGGGGGTGGGATATACCGAATGCAACTACGGCACACCCGGGGTGGGGGTAGCATGACCCGCTTTCAGCTTTCCACTCTGGAGTGCGAACTTCGGTCAGCTTCTACGTTCGCGGCGGTCGTCGGGGGCGGCGGCGATGCCCATGCGGCGGAGTTCGTCGGCGTAATATTTGCGATAGAGGACGCTCCACTCTTCGCTGTCCTCGAGGATTTCTTTTTTCTGCGAAGTGATGCGCTTGCGGACTTCCGCGTCGGCTTTCTCTTCTTCCTTCAACGTGGCGGTAAGGATCTGCACGATCTGCTGGCGAATGGTGTCGCGGTCCTCGACAAATTCCACTTCATCGCTGGAGACCAGCACATCCGTAATCTGATGCGACAACCGCACCACTTTTTCTCGCGTCAGTCTCATGCTCGCCTGCCCGGAAGTGTCATCCTCAGGCTACCCGACTTGTCCCCAGCGCAGCCGAGAGACGAGCGTAGCCGATCGAAGATTCCGGCCCTGCCGGAAAGGACCTCAGCCGAAATGTTTAGCAACGCCCTCAGCCGCTCGGCGGGCATCAACGCAGCACCAGCTTGCGGTCGCGCGCCAACTGCCCTTTCACCTTTTTGTACATCTCCTGGTAGGAAACGCCGGTGCGCCGCATTTCATCTTGGTGCTGTATCAGAATTTCGCGCACTTCGTCGTTCAGGCGGTCTTCGACGGTCAGCTCTTCCATCATGCGCTGCCGCACGCGTTGCGTGACCGCTTCCGGCGCCTTGCTCTCAATCAGGTTTCCTTCAATGAGCCGCTTGATCACTTCCGAGGCCATATGGCCGACATAATCCCGAACGAGCAGCATTCCAGCGGTGTCCTTTACCCAAGCACCCTTACTCAATATAAGGAAAAGCAGTTTACTGGCAGCCCCGCCAAAGTGCAACTCGCCACAGCGCAAACCCGCCGAAACGCGCGCAAGAAATTCCTGCACTCCCGCAATGCGTTGACGCTCTGTGCCGCTTCCTGTACGATGAATTGTATTGGGCGGTTAGCTCAGTTGGTTAGAGCGCCTGCCTTACAAGCAGGAGGTCGCAGGTTCGAGTCCTGCACTGCCCACCATCTGTGCGCATTACCCACCGCAGGACGGAACGCTCTGCCTCAGCGAGCTCACACAATCCTTGTTCTGATCTGTAATTATCAGATGAGACCGGACGGTCTCTCGTCCGCCATTGTTTTCAAGCACTTCCATAAAGTTCGGCCAACTATTGGGTTAGCCGCGCATCCCATTCCTTGACTAGGCCGTCTAATCACCCTAGAGTCTAAGAGATGGTTCGTAAAACCACATTTCTGGTGCTGGCAGTCATTGCGATCCTGCTCCTGCAATTCGCCGACTGTATGTCGGCCATGAACCATGACCAGCAGAGCATGCAGTGTTGCGGCTCCATGCCCTGTGACCCGTCGAACCAGAGTCACGACTGCTGCAAATCGATGGCTTCTTCGCAGTCTCCGAGTGTGCTTCCTGTGGCTCACGTGGCACTGCATCCGCCAGTGATGGACGTGGCGGATATCTTGCCTACACCGCAGGTCTTGGAGCTTTCCGATCTACCTCGCACTGAATTCGCGGCTCCCCAGCATTCGCCTCCCGAACTGTACACGCTTCATTCCTCCCTCCTGATCTGATCCGCTCCTGAACCGTGCGGCTGTGCACGGGCGTCTCTTTTTCCGTCTCGATTGTTCCTTTCATCTGCCGATTCGCTTTCGGTTGCCGGCTCGCACGCCGTAGCGCCGACCGGCGATGGTTCGATACGCACGTTCAGGAGAAGGAAAATGCCTTTGCTTGTGAAATGGAATATGACCCCACGCCGTTCGGGGAATAGGTTGGCACGAACTCTGTACGCCCTGCTGCTCCTAGCGGCTCTCGGAAAAAACACGTTTGCCCAAGAACCCGCACCGCAGCACGAGCACGTTGTAACTCCGCTAGCTGACTTGCTGCAGGAAGCGGAGAAGAACAATCCGCAAATCGAAGCCGCACGGCAGGGCTGGCAAGCGGTCAAACAAGTTCCCACGCAAGTATCGACTCTGCCCGATCCGCAGTTCACTTTGCAGCACTTGAGCGTCGGCAGTCCGCGGCCCTTCGCGGGTTACACCAACAGCGACTTCGCCTATATCGGCCTCGGCGTCACGCAGGACATTCCGTACCCCGGAAAGTTGAAACTCCGGGGAGAGATTGCGAAACGCGAAGCGGACGTATCGCAGCAACAGGTCGAAACCGTGCGGCGAGGAGTGTTGGCCGAAGTCAAAGCTTCCTATTTCCAGTTGGCGTATCTCTCAAAAACGCTCGCGATTCTCGAAAGCGACGGCGAACTCTTCACGCAAATTGAACAAGCAGCCGATGCTCGCTACCGCTCCGGCATGGGGAGGCAGCAGGACCTTCTGCAGGCCCAACTCCAAAAGACGAAGCTCGTGCGCGAAATTGCGATGCACCATCTTGAGGTTGGGAAACTCGAAGCCCAATTGAAGCAGTTCCTCAACCGGCCTCAGGATTCGCCGGACATCGAGCCCGCCGATCTCATGGAAACTCCCCTCTTGCGGGACTACCAGGAACTTCTCGGTGCCGCCAAAGCGCAAAACCCGGAACTGGCTGCATCGCAAAAGATGATCGAAAAGCAGTCACTCCAGGTCGAACTCGCGCACAAGGATTTCTATCCTGATTTCAACGTGCAGTACATGTGGCAGCGGACCGATCCGACGCAGTTCCGCGCCTACTACATGCTTTCGTTTGGCGTACGCGTACCCATCTATCGGAGCCGTAAACAGAAGCCGGAATTGGCGCAGGCGCAATCCGAGGAGTTGCGAGCACGCAGTGAGCTTGAGGTTCAGTCACAGCAAGTGGCGTCGGAACTGCGCTCCCAGTACGTCGTCGTGCAGCAAACCGCGGAACTGCTCAAGATTCACCGCGAAGGCCTCGCACCGCAAGCACGTTCTGCGTTTCAATCGGGCCTCGCGTCCTACCAATCGAACAAACAAGATTTTCAGCCCGTGCTGACTGCCTTCCTCGACGTGTTGCACCTCGACGAAGAGTACTGGCAGAACCTTGCCGAATACGAGACCGCCATCGCGCGGCTTGAACAGATCACCGGCTTGGCGTTGCGCTAGGAGAGGAAAAGAGTCATGCGAAATTACCGGAATGCATTCGTCTTTGGGGTTGTGGGCAACATTGCCTTGATCGGAATTCTTGGCGGGCTTTGGTGGCGCTCCGCGCAACATAAGAAAACGGAAGCGGCAATACCATCCGCTCCGAGCGAAAGCGCGCCGAACGGACCGGAAAGCGCGTCAATGGCGCCGCACGAGCCCTCCCTTGTCCCCGTGCAACTCTCACCTGAACGCATGCAAAGCATCGGCGTTCGCATGGGCCGCGTCGAGCGCAAGATGGTGGGAGATGAGATTCGTGCGACGGGCAATGTCGCCGTCGATGAAACGAAACTCGCCTACGTGCAAGTGCGGTATTCGGGATACATCCAAAAAGTCTTTGCCGACGCGACCTACCAATATCTCCGCAAAGGACAGCCGCTGTTCACGATCTATAGCCCGGACCTCGCGGCGACGGAGCGCGAATATCTGGTCGCGAAACAGAACCAGCAACGTGTCGCCCGGAGCACGGTTCAGGGCGTGACCGAAGGCGCAGCTTCGCTTCTGGAAGCGGCTACGGAGCGACTGAAACAGTGGGGCGTGCCGCCGCGCGAAATCGCGCGGCTTGAATCCACGGGCCAAGTGCAGCAGGAACTTCAAGTCGATTCTCCCGTCTCGGGCTACATCACCGAGCGGAACGCTTTGCCGAATCTCACCGTTCAACCGGAGACACGGCTCTATTCCGTCGCCGATCTCTCGACCGTTTGGATTTTCGCCGAAGTGTTCCAGAACGACATGGGAAGAATCAAAGTTGGCGACCGGGCGAGCCTCACCGTGGACACCTACCCCGGCCGTCACTTCGAAGGCCGGGTGAACTTCATATATCCGCAAGTGGATATGACGACGCGCACGGCGCGCGTCCGGCTGATTTTTCCGAATCCAGGCATGAAGCTCACACCGGGAATGTTCGTCAACGCCGTGCTGCAGGTGCGCGCCGGGACGCAGCTCGTGATTCCGGCCAGCGGAGTCCTGCAATCCGGCACGCGGCAAGTCGTTTTCGTGAATCGCGGCGACGGCTATCTCGAACCGCGCGAAGTCGAACTTGGCGCACGCGCCAGCGAAGAATTCATCGTCTTGAAGGGATTGAAAGAAGGCGAGGAAATCGTCACGTCAGCGAATTTCCTGATCGACTCCGAAAGCCAGCTACAGGCAGCTCTGGGGTCGTTCACGCCTCCTCCACCTGGCGCAGGAACGGCAGGCGCGATGAACGCGCCACGGGCGAGCGTCGAGCTCTCGACCGACCCAGCTCCTCCACGCAAAGGCAGCAACACCATTCGAGTGAAGATCAGTGAAGCAGGCGGCGCTCCGATTTCAGGTGCGGAAGTCTCCGTCACGTTCTTCATGCCGGCAATGCCGGCCATGGGCATGGCTGCCATGCGCACGCCGGTCACGTTGAGTGAAAAGGGGAATGGCCTCTATGAAGGATCAGCCCAACTCGACAGCGGCGGAACGTGGCAGGTCACGATTGTCGCCAAGAAGAACGGGCAAACCGTCGCCAGCAAGCAACTGAGCGTCAACGCCACGGGAGGAATGTAACGTGATTGCCCGCTGGATTGACTGGTGTGCGAAAAATCGCTTTCTCGTTTTTACCGGAACACTGCTTCTTGTGCTCGCGGGAATCTGGTCACTGCGCCGCATACCGCTCGACGCATTGCCGGATATTTCTGACGTGCAAGTCATCATTCATACGCGATGGGCTGGGCAGCCGCCGAGCCTTATCGAGGATCAAGTGACGTATCCGATTGTCACGAAGCTTCTGGCCGCCCCGCATGTCAAAGCCGTCCGCGCGCAGACGATGCTGGGCGACTCCTACGTCTTCGTGGTTTTTGAAGACGGGACCGATCTCTACTGGGCGCGTTCTCGAGTGCTGGAGTACATGCAACAGATCGAAGGAGGACTGCCGGCCAACGTCCATCC
>WNFD01001705.1_pt1 | contig 23910 bp, 23 predicted proteins | sample 5400491 | NCBI WGS metagenome assembly WNFD01 (sample SAMN13153343, study PRJNA577476) | soil metagenome | isolation source: 120 cm saprolite under Douglas fir tree site 2 hole 2 replicate 2 | place: USA:California | collected 2015-04-18
CCGAGATCATCAGCCTCAATGCCGAGCCGCGCCCCAGCGCCGGCAAGGGCGCGGCCCGGGCGACGCGGCGCAGCGGGCGCGTTCCGGGGATCGTCTACGGCGACAAGAAGGAGCCGGTGCTGATCAGCCTCGAACCGCGTGCGCTGGCTCGGATCGTCGCGCGGCCGGGATTTTTCGCGACGCTCGTCGACGTCAGCGTCGACGGGACGACGCATCGGACCTTGCCGCGCGATGTCCAGTACCACCCGATCAGCGATGCCCCGCTGCATGTCGATTTCATGCGGGTCGGGGCGGGTGCGCAGGTCACCGTCGCGATTCCCGTCGCGTTCATCAATCACGAGCGCTCGGCCGGTCTGCGCCGCGGCGGCATCCTCAATGTCGTGCGCCACACCATCGAGATGATCTGCTCGGTCGACAATATTCCCGAGCGGATCGTCGTCAATCTCGAGGGGCTCGACATCGGCGACAGCATCCATAGCGGCGCGGTCGAGATGCCGCCTGGCGCGCGCCCGGTGATCCAGCGGCGCGACTTTACGATCGCCAGCATCGCCGCGTCGTCGGCGGTGAAGGAAGAGGCGGCCCAGGCCGCGGCGACCGCAGCGGTGGCGGCGGCGGCGCCGCCGACCGAGGAGCCGGCACCGGCGGCGGGCCCGCCGCCGACCCCGGGGGCGCCGACGCCGTAATCCACGCCGGATCGGCGCGGCGATGCGCCTCGTCGTCGGCCTCGGCAATCCGGGCAGAAGCTATGCCCGCAACCGCCACAATATCGGCTTCATGGTCGCCGCGGCGATCGCCCGGCGCTACGGCTTGCCGGCCTTTCGCAGCCGCTTCAAGGGCGAACTGTCGGAGGGCGGGATCGCCGGCGAGCGCCGGTTGCTGCTGTGCCCGCAGACCTTCATGAACGCATCGGGCGAGGCGGTGCTGGCGGCGATGAGCTTTTATAAGATCCCGCCCGGCGAGATCGTAGTGATCCACGACGAGCTCGACCTGCGGCCCGGCAAGGTCAGGGTCAAGCGCGGCGGCGGCAATGCAGGCCACAACGGCTTGCGCTCGATCGACGCGATGATCGGGCCCGATTTTTGGCGCGTCCGGATCGGCATCGGGCATCCCGGGATCAGGGAGCTGGTGCATCCCTATGTGCTGATGAACTTCACCGCGGAGGAGATGCGGCAATGGGTCGAGCCGCTGGTCGAGGCGGTGGCCGAGACGATCCCCCTGCTGCTCGAAGGTGCGCCCGATGCGTTCATGAGCGAAGTCGCCCGCCGCTTCACCCCGCCGGAAGTCGATGACGACGAGGAAACGCCATGAGCAATCTGACGAACATCCTCTATCTGATCGGCTCGCTATGCTTCCTCGCCGGCAGCATCGTCAACATGGTGCGATAGCGAAGCCGGCAGGCATCAGCGGCAAAACGACCGCGTCCCCTGGATTTCGTTGTCACCGACCTTAAATACGCCGTCATGGCCGGACTTGCTCCGGCCATCCACGTTTCTACCTCTCAAGGGGTTCGTGGATGACCGGGACGAGCCCGGTCATGACGGACGCGGCTGGTGGAGGATCATGGGTTTCAATTGTGGGATTGTCGGCCTGCCGAATGTCGGCAAGTCGGCGCTGTTCAACGCCTTGACCGCGACCCAGGCGGCCGAGGCGACGAAATATCCGTTCTCCACCCGAGAGAGCAATGTCGGCCGGGTCGCGGTGCCGGACGAGCGCCTCGACGTGTGTGCCCGCCTCGCCAAATCCGCGAAGATCGTGCCGACCCAATTGGAATTCGTCGACATCGCCGGGCTGGTGCGGGGCGCCTCGAAGGGGCAGGGGCTCGGCAACCAGTTTCTCGGGCATTTGCGCGAGGTCGATGCGATCGCTCACATCCTGCGCTGCTTCGACGACGACAATGTGGTGCATGTCGAGGGTTCGGTCGATCCGATCCGCGACGCGGAGACGGTCGAGACCGAATTGATGCTGGCCGATCTCGACAGCCTCGAACGGCGCCTCGTCGCGGTGCAGAAACGTGTTCGCGGCGGAGAACGCGAGGCGCGCGACCAGCTGGCCGTCATCGAGCCGATCCTGGCGGGGCTGCAGGACGGCCGGCCGGCGCGCAGCATCGCCTTGGCGCCCGAGCAGCAGGGTCAGCTGAGGTTGCTGCAATTGCTGACTGCGAAGCCTGTGCTCTACATCGCCAATGTCGACGAGGATGCCGCCGCGACCGGCGACGAGGCGAGCCGCCGGGTCGCCGACTATGCCGCCACGCAGGGGGCGCAGACGGTCATGGTCTCGGCGGCGATCGAGGCCGAGCTGGCCCAACTCGCCGACCTCGCCGAGCGGCGCGAATTTCTCGCCACGCTCGGTCTCGAGGAGACCGGGCTCGACCGGGTGATCCGCACCGGCTATTCGCTGCTCGACCTGATCACCTATTTCACCGCCGGACCCAAGGAGTCGCGCGCCTGGACCGTGACCCGCGGCACCAAGGCGCCGCAGGCTGCCGCGGTCATCCATACCGATTTCGAAAAGGGCTTCATCCGGGCCGAGACGATCCCCTACGCCGATTTCGTCGCCTGCGGCGGCGAGCAGGGCGCCAAGGATTCCGGCAAGATGCGTCTCGAAGGCGCCGATTACATCGTGCATGACGGCGACGTGATGCATTTCCGCTTCAATGTGTGAGGGCGGCGTCCCGGCTTGAATGCATCGGTGGCTACCGCTATGTAGTGCGTCATAGCATTACGCGGAGGCTCGCCTGTGGCTGCTCCAATTTCCATCAGGCTAGATGACGAGGTTCGGGAAACTCTCGAAGCCGAGGCGCGCTCGCGCAATATTGGCCTCGCTACACTCCTGCGCCAAATCGCGAAGGAAGCCGCCAGGCAGGTGAAGCGCAAGCGGATCCGCGAGCAGACTGCGGCGGTCGGCAGACACGTGGCGAGTTCGCCCGAGGCCGCGGAGTTCTCCGAATTCTGGGGCACGCCGCGCCAGGAAGGCTTATGAGCCTTGGCGGATTTTGTCCCCGGGCAGATCGTATTGGTCGACTGGCGGGATGCCCTGCCCAGGGAGCCGAACAAGCTTCGCCCGGCGATCGTCGTTGAAGACAGCGAGTTGTTCGACGCCTCTTATCCGAACCTCATCCTCGTCCCGATTTCCGAGGATCGTGACTTGGCGTCGCCTGACCTCTCAGTCGATATCGACCCGACCCGAGAGAACGGGTGCAGCAGGCGGTGCTACGCTCTGTCTTCTTACCTCGCGGCCACGTCGAAGCGGCGCGTAAGACCAACAGACTCGCGCATCTTGCCGGAGCAGCTTGAGATCATTCGCCACCAGATCGCCTTGGCGATCGGCGTGGAGTGAGGCCGGGACCTCGACGTTGGCCAATTGAACGAACCTCTCAGGAGCGCCGCCATGGCTGTTATCCCCGATGCGTTTCTCGATCTGCTGCAGCAGAAGAAGGCCTTTGCCAACCTCGCGACGATCATGCCCGACGGCTCGCCGCAGGTGACGCCGGTGTGGTTCGACTATGTCGACGGGATCATTCGGGTGAACACCGCCAAAGGGCGGGTCAAGGCGCGCAACATGAAGGAAGGGTCCCCGGTCGCGCTGGCGATCATGGATCCGGACAATGCCTACCGCTATCTGCAGGTGCGCGGCCGGGTGCGGCGGGTTGTCGAGGCGGGCGCCGACCGGCATATCGACTCGCTCGCCAAGAAATACCTCGGCAAGGACAAATACCCGTTCGGCCAGCCCGGTGAAGTGCGCCTCATGTACGAGATCGAGCCGCGCGCCGCGCACGCGATGGGGTAGGCCGGAGGCGGAGGGGGCACGACATGGATTTCGGCATCGGCATCGCCACTGCGAGCGATTCGTGGAAGCTGGCGCAGCGCGCCGAGGAGCTGGGCTTCACCCACGCCTGGTTCTACGACACCCAGATGATCACCGCCGATTGCTTTGTCGCGATGACGGCGGCGGCGATGAAAACCTCGCGCATCCGCCTCGGCACCGGTGTCCTGGTGCCGTCGAACCGGATCGCCGCGGTTACCGCGAACGCCTTTGCCACGCTCAACGGCCTGGCGCCGGGGCGGATCGATTTCGGGGTCGGCACCGGGTTTTCGGCGCGCCGGGCGATGGGGCTCGGCGCGATGAAGCTCGCCGATATGGAGGAGTATATCCGGGTCGTCTATGCGCTGTTGGCCGGCGAGACGGTCGAGACGGGAATCGAGGGCAAGCGCCGCAAGATCCGCTTCCTCAATCCGGAGATCGGGCTCTTCAACACCACCGACCCGATCCCGCTCCACATCTCGGCCTATGGCCCAAAATCGCAGGCGCTCACCGCCAAGCTCAATGCCCGCTGGAAATGCTTTATCCAGGATGTCGACGGCGCGCTTGGCGCGATTCAGGGCATGAAGGCAGCCTGGGCTGCGGCCGGACGCCCGGCCGACGATCTTTATGCCACTGCCTGGGTCTGCGGCTGCGTGCTCGGGCCGGGCGAGCCGGCAGACAGTCCGCGGGCGATCGCGCAGGCCGGTCCGCGCGCCGCGACGCTACTGCACCGCGCCGCCGACGTGGAGCAGCAGGGCTGGCAGAACACGATGAAGGTGCCCGAGGAGGGCATCGCCGAGGCGGTCGCCGGCTATGTCGAGATGGCGCGGCATTTCGAGCCGCCCGACGCGCGCTACCTGCAGAACCACCGCGGGCATTTCGTCTTCGTCAAGCCCGAGGAGCGCCCGTTCATCACCGCCGAACTGATCCGGCGCGCCACCTTTACCGCCACCGAGCAGGAATTGACGCAGCGCGTCGAGGCGCTGCGCGTCGCCGGCTGGAATCAGCTGGTGATCCCGATCACCCCGGGCGAGGAACGCGCGATCGAGGATTGGGCCCGGATCAAGGACGCCTTTGCCTGACACCACTACTGCCCGCTCGCGTCACCCCCGCGAAAGCGGGGGTCCAGGGCAAGCGATGGAGCCCGGGGACTCTGGATTCCCGCTTGCGCGGGAATGACGCTGAAATTCCCTCAGAATGCGACGCGGGCGGCCGGCGAATCGGCGATTGTGTCCTCGCCCGATTGCGCCTGGATGTCGCCGGAGATCTGGCCGCCGCATTCGATCTCGATCTGGCCATAGCGAATCGTGCCGGAAACGCGGCCGGTGGCGCGGATGAACAGCCGCTTCCTAACCACCAGATTACCCTCGAAGCGCCCGCGCACATCGATCTCGTCAATCGTCGCCGAGCCCTTGAACAGCCCGGATTCGGCGATGTCGACATCGTGGCAGTTCTGGAGATTAGCCTCGACGCTGCCTTCGACGATCAGCTTGTCGCACGACGTGATCTCACCCGACAGCGAGATCTCGCGGCCGACGATGAGCCGGCGCAGATCGGCATCGTTGCGCCGCGGGGCCGGCGGCGGCACCGGGCGAGCGCCGCTCTCCGCCGGCCGCGGGGCTTCTCCCGGCGGCCGCGCCGGATCGGGGGTGCGCGGCGGCAACGGGGCCGACGCCCGACCAAGCGGGGCGACCGTGGTGGCCTGCCCCGGACGGGCGGGCTTCATCGGAATACCCAGATCATCAGGCGCGTCCGACATCTTCTGATCGTCTGTTTCGGGTCTTTTGCGGCTGAACATGGAGGGGGTATTCCATCGAAATGCTGCAGGGATGAGCGGCCTTCCCGACCGGGTCATGGGGCCAAGAGTCGCGGCTCGGCGTGCCGCAAGCCCTCGAAGGGGTGCCCGGCGGAGCGATGGCGCGCCACCGGGGGCGCCGTTCGGTCGAGTCGTCTCAAGCGACCACCTCGAAATACTCGCGGCCCAAAAGATATCCGTTCAGGCCGCGGAAAACAAAAAAATTTGCCGGTCAATGGCGAAGTGAGTGGAGAAATGCGGCGCTTATATGGCTCGCCCCGCCTTGTGGGCTCGGCGAATGCCCCTATACTCCGCCGCCCTTGCGCCAGAGCAGATGGGGATTCGCGGATGAGTTCCGCCGTCATCGATGTCGTCGGCATCGGCAATGCAATCGTCGACGTGATCGCGCATGCCGAGGAGCGGTTTATCGCCGCACAGGGCCTGGCTCCAGGGGCGATGACGCTGATCGACGCCGAGCGCGCCGATGCGCTGTACCACGCGATGGGACCGGCGATCGAGAGCTCGGGCGGCTCGGCCGGCAACACGATGGCCGGGATCGCCGCGCTCGGCGGGACCGGCGGCTATATCGGCAAGGTCCGCGACGATCTGCTGGGTGGGGTGTTTCGCCATGACATCACCGCGATCGGGGTACGCTTCGACACGCCGGCCGCCACCGCCGGACCGGGCACCGCCCGATGCCTGATCCTGGTGACGCCGGACGCCCAGCGCACGATGGCCACCTATCTCGGCGCCTGCGTCGAGCTCGGGCGCGAGGACATCGACCAGTCGCTGATCGCGGCGGCGCGAATCACCTACCTCGAGGGCTATCTGTTCGACCCGCCGCGGGCGCAGGAGGCGTTCCGCGCGGCGGCGGCGATCGCCCACCGCGCCGGGCACCAGGTCGCGCTCAGCCTGTCCGATCCGTTCTGCGTCGGGCGGCATCGCGCGGCCTTCCGCGACCTGGTCGCCGGCGAGGTCGACATCCTCTTCGCCAACGAGGCGGAGATCTGTTCGCTATACGAGACCGACGACTTTGCCGCGGCGGCGGCGGTGGTGCGCGGCCATGTCGCGGTGGCGGCCTTGACCCGCAGCGCGGAGGGCAGCGTCGTCTTCGCTGATGGCGAGGAATACAACGTCGCCGCGGTGCCGGTGGCGCGGGTGGTCGACACCACCGGGGCGGGCGACCTTTATGCCGCAGGGTTCCTTTACGGCTTGACCCAGGGCCTTCCCCTTCCCAAGTGCGGAGCGATCGGCAGCTTGTGCGCCGCCGAAATCATCAGTCATGTCGGCGCGCGGCCCGAGACCGCGCTGTCCGGTCTTGTCAAGGCGGCGGGTCTCGTCTGAGCATTCCGCCGCCGCTTCGCGTTCAGGGTTCAATGGATATCCGCAACATCGCGATCATCGCGCATGTCGATCACGGCAAGACCACACTGGTCGACCAATTGCTGCGCCAGAGCGGTTCGTTCCGCGCCAATCAGCAGGTCGCCGAGCGGGCGCTCGATTCGAACGAGCTGGAGCGCGAGCGCGGCATCACGATCCTCGCCAAATGCACCTCGTTGATGTGGCGCGATGTGCGCATCAACATCGTCGACACCCCCGGCCATTCCGATTTCGGCGGCGAGGTCGAGCGCATCCTCAGCATGGTCGACGGCGTCCTCGTGCTGGTCGACGCTGCCGAGGGCCCGATGCCGCAAACCAAGTTTGTCGTGGCCAAGGCCTTGGCGCGCGGCCTCAGGCCGATCGTCGTGATCAACAAGGTCGACCGCTCCGACGCGCGGCCGGGGGCGGTCCATAACGAGATCTTCGACCTGTTCGCGCTGTTGGACGCGAGCGAGGCGCAGCTCGATTTCCCGACCCTTTTCGCGGCGGGCCGCGACGGCTGGGCGGTCAGCGATCTCGCCGCGCCGCGCGAGGATCTGTCGCCGCTGTTCGAGCTGATCATCGCCCACGTGCCGCCGCCGCTGGCGAACCCCGACGCGCCCTTTGCGATGCTGGCGACGACACTCGACTACGACCCGTTTCTCGGCCGGGTGCTGACCGGCCTCATTCATTCCGGGGTCGCCCGGATCAACATGCCGGTCAAGTCATTGAGCCGCGACGGGCGCACGATCGAGCAGGCCCGGCTGACCAAGCTCCTCGCCTATCGCGGGCTGGAGCGGCGGCCGATCGAGGAGGCGCGCTCCGGCGATATCATCGCGGTCGCCGGGCTCGGGCTGACCACGGTCGCCGATACGATCTGCGCTCCCGAAGTGATGACGGCGTTGCCGGCCGACCCGATCGACCCGCCGACCCTGGCGATGACCTTCTCGGTCAATGACAGCCCGCTCGCCGGCCGCGACGGCAGCAAGGTCACCTCGCGAGTCATCGCCGAGCGGCTCAATCGCGAAGCCGAGGGCAACGTCGCGATCCGGGTGCTAGAGAGCGTCGAGAAGGATTCGGTCGAGGTTTCCGGGCGCGGCGAATTGCAGCTCGGCGTCTTGATCGAGACAATGCGCCGCGAGGGCTTCGAGATGTCGATCTCGCGGCCGCGCGTGCTGTTCAAGACCGATCCGGTGAGCGGCCAGCGGCTCGAACCGATCGAGGAGGTCATCGTCGATGTCGACGAGGAATTCGCCGGGGTCGTCGTCGACAAGATGAGCCGCCGCAAGGCCGAGATGCAGGACATGCGGCCCTCGGGCGGCGGCAAGCAACGCCTCAATTTCGTGGCGCCGACGCGGGGCCTCATCGGCTATCACGGCGAGTTTCTCACCGACACGCGCGGCAGCGGCGTGATGAGCCGGCTGTTCCACGGCTATGCTCCGTATAAGGGGCCGATCGAGGGGCGGCGCACCGGCGTCATGATCTCGAACGGGCAGGGCGCCGCGGTCGCCTATGCGCTGTGGAACCTCGAGGAGCGCGGGCCGATCTTCATCACGCCCGGGGCCGAGGTTTATGCCGGGATGATCATCGGCGCCCATAGCCGCGGCAACGACCTTGACGTCAACCCGCTGAAGGGCAAGCACCTCACCAACATCCGCACCACCGCCAAGGACGAGGCGGTGCGGCTGACCACGCCCATCCAGATGAGCCTCGAAGAGGCGATCGCCTATATCGAGGAGGACGAGCTGGTCGAGGTCACCGCGAGGGCGATCCGCCTGCGCAAGCGCCTGCTCGACGTCAACGACCGCAAGCGCGCCAGCCGCGTTACCGCGGCGGAGTAACTCTCGCGCGCGGTGCGGCGGCCCGGGCCATTACGAGCGTCGCGAACAGCCCCAGACCGAGCGTGCCAAGCCACCATTCCTGCCAGATGCCCCACCCGGAAGACGCGACGGCGGTTGCGGCGAAGAGGCTGCCGCCGGCCGCGGCAGCGTAGAGCCGGGGCCACGGCGCCGCTCCGAGACGCAGCCACAGCAGCCCGACGAGGAGCGCGGCCAGCACCGCGCCCGGCGCCCCGAGCTCGAGCCAGAGCTGCAGCGCCGCGTCATGCGGGTGGAGCGGCAGCCAGGTTTGGCCCGGGCGGATCTCGATCTTGCCGCCGGGGATCGTCCGCGCGGCATCGAGGCCCCAGCCGGAAAGCGGCCGCTCGGCGATGCGGTTGCCGGCAAACGACCAGATCAGCAGCCGGTGCCCGGCCGAATCCTTGAACGCATCGACGGTCGCGAAGACCGCAGGCAGACGCGCCAGCCGCGGCAGGGTCAGCGGCGCGGTCAGGATAAGGAGCATCGCGAGCGCTGCCGTGATACGGCAGACGGTGCGCCGTCGGAGGTACAACAGCGCTGCGACCGGCAGGCTCAAACCGAGCGCGATCTTCGCGGTCGTGCCGTCGAGCACGCAGACCGTGGCGACCATCGCAGCGGCGGCAGCCAGCGCGAGGAGCCTTTGGCCGCGGCAGATCAGGAGCGCACTGGCCGGCAACACGAGGAGGGCGAGCCAGGCGGAGATCTGGTTGAGGCGCGGAGCCGCGAACGGGCGGATCGAGATATGCCGGCTCAGGCCGCCGGCGCTCGCCAGATCGTACCCGGCGATCGCGATGCCGATGGCGGTCCCCGCGAAGAGGAAGAGCGTCAGCCGCCGCGGATGGGCGACCCGGTTCGCCGCCGCCGCGAGGGCGAGCGCGGCGGCGAACAGCCCAGCCAGCCGTGCAGCCATAGCCAGGCTGTGCTCTGGGTCAATCGACCACGCCGCCGACAATGCACCCCATAAGACGAGCGCAATGACAATCGCCGCCGGGCCGCGCAGGGCTGGGAAATCATAGGGTGGGCTGACCGCGATCAGCCCGGCCGCGCACAGCCCGGCGAACCCGGCCAGTGGTGCGGCGCCATGCGGCACCAGGGCGAGCAGCGGCGGCAGCACCAGCGCACCGAGATCGAGCCCCGCTTCGCACCAGGCGCTCACCGCAGCAGGGAGCGCCGACGTTGCGCCGCGGCCGCCGAGCGGCTGATTTGACTTGGCCGGCCCGCTGATTATAGTGCACCACCCTTCCCAAGAACGTGGGCGACCCGCCCCGGCCTCCGCAATGCTGCGATGGAAGGCCCTATTGGGACAACAACAAGCTAATGCGGATCCGGCTGTCATGAGCAAGCGCGAGGAATCGAAATACAAGATCAACCGCCGTCTCGGCGTCAATCTGTGGGGCCGAGCGAAGAGCCCGCTCAACCGCCGCGAATACGGGCCCGGCCAGCATGGCCAGCGGCGCAAGAAGCCGTCGGATTACGGGACCCAGCTAGCGGCCAAGCAGAAGCTGAAAGGCTATTACGCCAATATCGGCGAGCGTCAGTTCCGGAACCTCTACGCGGAGGCGGTGCGGCGGCGCGGTGACACCGGCGAGAACCTGATCGAGCTCCTGGAACGCCGGCTCGATGCGACGGTCTATCGGATGAAGCTGGCGCCGACGCCCTTTGCCGCTCGCCAGATCGTCAATCACGGGCATGTCCTGGTCAACGGCAAGCGGGTCAACATCCCCTCGTACCAGATGCGCGACGGCGACACGATCGAGCTGAAGCAGCGGGCAAAGGAAATGGCGCTGGTCCTCGAAGCAACGCAATCCAGCGAGCGCGACGTGCCCGATTACGTCGAGATCGACCACGATCGCATGCGCGGCCGCTTTGTCCGGGCGCCAAAGCTCGCCGATGTTCCGTTCCCGGTGACGATGGAGCCGAACCTGGTCGTCGAGTACTATTCGCGCTGAACCCTTGTCCGGCGGCGGGCTCGCTATCGCCGTCGGGCCTTTAGGCGCCTTCTCTCCACCGTCACCCCCGCGCAGGCGGGGGTCCAGGGCAAGCGACTGAGCTTGGGACTCTGGGTTCCCGCTTTTGCGGGAATGACCGGAACCGGCGGGGCTTGCCATGCTGACCCTGCAGCTGTCGATCGTCCTGTTGCTGATCCTGGTGAACGGCTTTTTTGCGATGGCCGAGATCGCGCTTGTGTCGGCGCGGCCGGCGCGGCTGCAGCCGCTCGCCGCCGAGGGCAGCCGCGGCGCCGAAGCCGCGCTCGAGCTGAAGAGCGATCCGTCGCGGCTGTTGGCGACGGTGCAGATCGGGATCACCATCATCGCCGTCTTGTCCGGCACGTTCGGCCAGGCGACGCTCGGCGAAAGCCTGCAGGATTATCTTGCCGAGCATGGCGGTTTCCTCGCCCGCTACGCCCATGTCATCAGCATGGCGGTGGTGGTGATCGGCATCTCGTACTTCTCGCTGATCCTGGGCGAATTGGTGCCGAAGCGGATAGCGCTCAGTCATCCCGAGCGCATCGCCGCGGCGCTCGCCCGCATGATGCGCGGCATGGCGCGCCTGACGACGCCGCTGGAGTGGCTGTTGAGCGCGACGACCGATCTGATGCTGCGGCTGTTGCCGCTGCGCGGCGATCCGGTGCCGGTCACCGACGAGGAGATCGGCTTCATGCTGCGCGAGGGGGTGGCGACCGGGCACATCCCGCTCGCCGAAACGGCAATCGTCGAGATGGCGCTGCGGCTCGGCGAGCGCCGGGTCAGCGCGGTGATGACGCCGCGCACCCGGATCGAGTTTCTCGATCTCGACGATCCCGAGGAGGAGACACGGGCGCGGATCCGCGACAGCGCCTATTCGCGGTTCCCGGTTTTGCAGGGCGGGACCCACCAGCTCGCCGGCATCGTCCAGGTCAAGGATTTGCTCGCCGCCTCGCTCGACGGACAGAACTTCAACCTGCGCGCCGCGTTGCACCCGCCGCTGTTTCTGCCGAACACCGTGATGGTGCTGCGCGCTCTCGAGGTGTTCAAGACCAGCGGCGAGCCGATGGCGCTGGTCGTCGACGAGTATGGCGACCTCGAAGGGCTGGTGACGCTGACCGACATCCTCGAGGCGCTGGTCGGCGACATTCCGGGGACCGGAGAGAGCGACCCGCGCATCGTCGGCCGTGAGGACGGCACCTGGCTGGTCGACGGCATGGTCGGGCTCGACGAGCTGAAGCGGGTCCTGGGCGTTACGCAGCTGCCCGGCGAGGATCCCGAGTTCCACACCTTGGGCGGCTATCTGATGGCCCGGCTCAATCGCGTGCCGATGGTCGCCGACCGGATCACCGCCGGTGGCTGGAGCTTCGAGATCGTCGAGATGGACGGCCGCCGCGTCGACCGCGTGCTGATCGCGCCGATCAAGGCGCGGCGGGGTTAGAGCACAATCCGGTCAGGTTCGATCACCACCGATGACGCCTCCTTTTTTACCCTCTCCCCCGCCGGCCGGGGGAGAGGGAAGGGTGAGGGGGCCGTCCCACCATGAAGAAACGGAGCGGGTGTCGCTCAGTCACATCGAGCCGAATTCTGTGGCAGGCACCCCCTCACCCTGCCCTCTCCCCCCGCTCACGGGGGGAGAGGGAAGAAAAAGTGGAACCCGCCCGCGATTCAATATGATCGGACATTGCTCTAGCCGGCGCCGATATCGCCATCGGCGCTGGCGGAGAGGAGCTGGGTCGGGAAGCCGGCGGCGACGAGGGCATCGATGATCGTATCGACATGCCGCCGGTTCTGGGTCTCGACCACCACATCGAGCTCGGCGCGTTTGACCGAGGTGTCGTGAAAGAGGCGCTGGTGGTGCACCTCGACGATATTGCCGCCGAGCCCGCCGATGACGCCCGCGACCTGCGACAGCACGCCGGGCATATCGGGCAATTCCGAACGCAAACGCACGAGCCGGCCGCTGCGCACCAGGCCGCGCATCAACAGCGAGGCGAGGAGGCGCGCGTCGATATTGCCGCCGGTCAGCACGATGCCGACCTTGCGCCCGCGGAACCGCTCGGGCTCGGCCAGCAGCGCCGCGATTCCGGCCGCCCCGGCGCCTTCGATGATCAGCCGCTGCCGCTCGACCATGATCTCGACCGCGCTTTCGAGCTGGCGCTCGCCAACCAGACGGACCGCATCGACCAGCGCCGCGACGATGCTGCGGGTCAGCTCGCCCGGCTCCTTGACCGCGATGCCTTCGGCGAGGGTCGTCGCCTCGACCGGCAGGCCCGGTTCCTCGCCGCGCAGGATTCGGTACATCGACGGGTAGAGCGCCGACTGGACGCCGATGATCTCGATGTCCGGCGCCAGCGACTTTGCCGCCACGGCGATGCCGGAGATCAGGCCGCCACCGCCGATCGGCACGATGAGGCTGTCCAGTCCGGGGCAATCGGCGAGCATTTCGAGCGCGATCGTACCCTGACCGGCGATCACCGCCGGGTCGTCATAGGGATGCACCGGGACCAGGCCGCGCTCACGGGCGAGCGCGGCGGCGGTGCGCCGCGCGTCGGTGAGGCCGGTGCCCTTGAGTACCACCTTGGCGCCGAGGGCCTCGGTACGGTCGATCTTGGTGAACGGGGTTCCCGCCGGCATCACGATCGTCGCCGGGATGCCGAGCCGGCGCGCATGATAGGCGACACCCTGCGCATGGTTGCCGGCCGACATCGCGACGACGCCGGCGCGGCGCTCTGCTTCGGTGAGGCTCAAGAGCTTGTTCAGCGCGCCGCGTTCCTTGAACGAGCCGGTCGGGTGCAGCGTCTCGAGCTTGAGAAAAACCTCGCACCCGGACATCTCGGACAATGCCGCGGCGCGGATCGTCGGGGTGTGCGCCACCGCGCCCGCAATCGCCGCTTGGGCGCGGCGGATATCGGCGATCGCGACGGGTAGGGTGACAGACGCGTCGTTCATCGTGAGGGTTCCAAAATCAGCGTGGCGCCAAGGTTAGCGTAGAGATAGGTGCCGCGCGGCCTGGTACGAGCCAATCGAACTGCCGCCAGCGCTGCAACAGGTCGGAAAAATGCGGCGACAGCGGGTTGCCCGACTGGCCGGGGGCCGTGATCATCCGGGCGTCGGCGGGGGAGGCGACATCGGTGATGATGCGCAGCCCGGCGCCAAAGCGCTGCTCGTAGGGGTGTGCGTTGTCGCGGATCGCGGTCGAGCCGCGGTTGACCGTATCGAAACCCCCGGGGGTCGGCACGCGGAGATGCACCCAATCGCGCAACAGCGCGATCCGGCTGAACACCGGGTTCGCGAATTGGGCGATATGGGCGCGTCCCCATTGCCATTGCAGCATCTCCGGGCCATAGGCCCGGCCCAGTTTGGCAAGCGCGGCATCGAGCGCGGTCGACAGCAGCGCATCGCAGCTCTCGGTCTTCTCCTTCGGCTCGCCGCACCACTCCGGATGGATGGTCAGCACCGCATTCATGACCTCCGGCTTCAAATCCCAGTAATCGGCAGCCGCGTCGCCGAGGCGGCGGAGAAACACATCATGGGCAAATTCACGCAGCCAGGCAGTAAACAGCAGCGGCTCGACCTTGTCCGGATCCATGCGGAAATCCCACTCGCGCAAGCGCCCGATCGCCTCGCGCGCCATTTCGCTCCCGGGTTCGCCGCCCGGCACGATCCGGGTCATCAGCGGCACCAGCCGGCGCGCGGCGATCGACAGCGTATCGGCCTGAATGGCGGCGCTCGCCGCGGGTGATTGCTGCGGCACCGCGGCGAGCAGCTCGCCGATCCGTTCGGCGCGGTTCGGCAGGTCCCAGTCGCGCGACAGGAAATAGGGGTAGCGGTCGGGGACGATCTTGTTGTTGGCGCTGACAAACTGCCCGGAGGCGGGACTGCTCGCCTGCGGCAGCTCGGCAAACGGGATGAACCCGGTCCAGTCATGGTCGCCGGTCCAGCCCGGCACCGGGAGCCAGCCATTGCCGTTTTTGCGGATCGGAATGCGGCCCGGCGCGATGAAGCCGATCGTGCCGGCAGCATCGCCATAGACGATGTTCTGCTGTGGCGCGACAAAGGATTGCAGCGCCGAGCGAAACCCGACCCAATCGGCGGCGCGGTCGATGCCCCACAGCGCTTCGGCGGTGCTGTCGCCGTCGTTGAGGAACGTCGCGGCGAGCGACAAGACATAGCCCTCGTCGGCGGCGCCGGCGGGCAGGGCGTCGGACAATACCGGGCCGTGCCGGGTCGTGCGGATGGTCAGCGCGAGCGGTGCCGCGCCGTGCACCGCGATCGTCTCCTCGCGGCTGGCAAAGGCGGCGCTGCCGCCGGGCACCAGGTAGCGGCCCGGGTCGGCGGGATCGATCTTCTCGATGAAGAGATCCTCGACATCGCTGCCGGTGGTCGTGAAACCCCAGGCAATCCGGTCGTTGTGGCCGATCACGACAAACGGCGTGCCGGGGGCGGTGCCGCCGGCGATCTCGCGCTCCGGGGTCTTCAGCCGGGCGAGGTACCAGAACCCCGGCGCGCCGAAGGCGAGATGCGGGTCGTTGGCGAGGAGCGGCTTGCCGCTCGTACTGTGCGCGCCGTCGACGACCCAGTTGTTCGAGGCGTAGATCGGGCCGACCGCCGGCGGTAACGCCGCGTAGAGGCGGTCGAGCGGGAGCCGGCGATAGATCGTTGCCAACCCCGCCAGGGTGGTCGGCGCGGCATCGGGGTATTCGGGGTAGAGGAACGCCAGCTCTTCGGCCGAGAGCGTCCGGGCAAGGCGGGCGCGCAAGAGCTCGCTGCGATAGTTTCCGGCGAGCAGCAGATCCATCAGCTTGCCCCAGACGAGGCTGTCGGCCGGGCGCCACGGTTCCGGCGCAAAGCCGAGCAGCAGGAATTCAGGCGGCAAGGCGCCGCTGCGCGAGGCGAGAAAGGCGTTGACCCCGGCGGCGTAGGCCTCGAGCCCGCGCCGCACCGGCTCGGACAAAAGCGGGACCTCGGCTTCAGCCAGGCGATAAAGCCCGAGGACCCGCATCTGCCGGTCGGTGTCGACCGCCTGCGCCCCGAAAATCTCCGCCAGCCGGCCGGCGCCGTTGCGCCGCATCAGCTCCATCTGGAACAGCCGGTCCTGGGCGTGGGCATAGCCGAGCCCAAAGGCGACATCCTCGTCATCGGCTGCGGTGATCAGCGGAACGCCGTCGCCGTCGCGGGCAATCGTCACCTCGGCCTTGAGACCCTTCACCTCGATCCGGCCCTCGACCTGCGGCAGCGACGAGCGGAGATAAAGATAGAAGGCGCCGCCGAGGATGAGGAGCAGCAGGAGGATTCCGGCGAGGATCCGGCGGATCATTGTCGACGAGCCCCCACCCCAACCCTCCCCCGCAAGCAGGGGAGGGGGTTACGATAACCCTCCCTCGCTTGCGGGGGAGGGAGGGGCCCGCCGCGAAGCGGTGGGAGGGTGGGGGCTACCGGCCCCGGGTTAGGCAACGACTAGGACAGCCCCAATTCGCGCAGGATCGCCTGGCGGTCGGCGTCGAGGTCGGGGGCGGCGTCGCGGGTCGGCGGGTCGGCGAAGGCGGAGAATTTCATCGGGTTGCCGGCGAGCTGCAGCGGCCCGGTCACCGGGTCGTCGACCGCGACGAGCATGTTGCGCGCCGCGGTCTGCGGATGTGCGAGCGCCTGCGCGACGTTGTTGACCGGCCCGCACGGGATCCCCGATTTCTCCAGCACTGCGATCCAATGGTCGGTCGTACCCTCGCGCAGCACTCCCTCGATCTCCGCTTTCAGGGCTTCCTGGTGCTGGTTGCGCAGGGCGTTGGTCTTGAACAGCGGGTTGTCGGCCAGATCCGGGCGTTCCAGCGCCTGCGTCAGTTTGACGTAGAGGCCGTCGTTGCCGGCGGCGATGATGAGGTTGCCGTCGCTGGTCGCGAAGGCCTCGAACGGCGTGATCGAGGGATGGCGTGCGCCCATCGGCCCGGGGATCTCGCCGGTCGTCGTGTAGCGCATGATGGCGTTTTCGAGGAGCGCCAGCTGGCAGTCGAACAGCGCGACATCGACCTTGGTCGCCTCGCCGGTGCGCTCGCGGTGCAGGAAGGCGGCGTTGAGCGCGATCGCCGTGTAAAGACCGCCGGCGAGGTCGCCGACCGAGGTGCCGACCCGCACCAGCGGCATGCCGGGCGCTCCGGTGATGCTCATGATCCCGCCTAGGCCCTGCACCACCATGTCGTAGGACGGGTAGTGCGAGTATGGCCCGGTGTGACCAAAGCCCGAGGCGGCGGCATAGATCAGCCGGGGGTAGCGCTGATGCAGGCTGTCCCAGCCATAGCCGAGCTTTTCCATCGTACCCGGCCGAAAGTTCTCGATCAGTGCGTCGCCCTTGTCGAGCAGGCGCTCGAAGATATCGCGGTCGGCGGGCGCCTTGAGGTCGAGCACGATCGACTCCTTGCCGCGGTTGACCGAGGCGAAGTAGGTCGATTTGCCGCCCTTGAACGGGCCGTATTGGCGGGCGTCGTCGCCGGAGCTCGGTGCTTCGACCTTGATCACGCGGGCGCCGAGCTCGGCCAGCAGCAGCGTGCAATAGGGTCCGGCGAGGATGCGGGACAGATCGATGATGGTGATGCCGGAAAGCGGCCCAGCCTGTGGCATGCCTTCAAGTCCTTCTGGTACGGGCGAGCCGTCAATAGCCCAGAGCGGGGAGGGATCGCAATCGAGGAGCTTTGCGCAGGCGGCGTCGCGGCGTTTAGCCGTCGCCGCGGGATCAGCCGCGACCGCGCCTAGCGCCAGGCGTGCTCTCGACCCGCTCTGCCAGGCGGTCGTATTGCAGAGCTACATCATCGAGATGGTCTCTGATTCCGGCGGCAAGCGCCTGCCTTGCCAGTTGGCGAACCCGCGCCGCGTGATCACGATAATATGTCGCCGGCAACGGCGGTGCGGCGGTCTGCTCCATCGGAATTCAGCGCCCCCGCAAAATATTTTGACAACCGCAATCGGCGCGGCGCGGACGAAGACGACTTGAATGATCGGCTTGTTGGGCCATCCTATTGCCTTCCAGGTCGAGATCGGAGGTAGCGGATGCGAGGGAAACCCAATTACCGTTTTGGCCGGGCCGAACGAGACCGTGCCAAGAAAGCCAAGCGGGAAGATAAGCTCAAGTCGCGGCAGGAACGCAACGCGCTGCGGGAGCCGGAGGTTCCATCGACGCTGCGCGACGATGACGAGCCCTCGCCCGAGAACTCCTAATAACCCTCGCGCTCGAGCCGCTTGCGCAGCATCTTGCGATGCCGGCGCACCGCCTCGGCCTGTTCGCGGGCGCGGCGTTCCGACGGTTTTTCATAAGCCCGCCGCCGCTTCATCTCGCGAAACGTGCCCTCGCGCTGCATTTTCTTCTTCAGCACCCGGAGGGCCGAGTTGATGTCGTTGTCACGAACAAAAACCTGCACCGCGGCCTATCCTTTCGTTATTTAGACCCTGAATGCTCGCCGCGAGCAGCCCTGGGTGTCGCATCTGTTTTGATCGCCGGCCCGCTTCCCGCCCATGCCGGGGGGCATGGGCGGGAAGCGGGCCAAGGGCAAGGCGAGGCTAGAAACCTCCCATGCCGCCCATTCCGTGGTCGTCATGCGGCATCATGGCCGGTTTTGGTTCCGGTCGGTCGGTCACCATCGCCTCGGTCGTGATCAATAGCCCGGCGACCGATGCGGCGTCCTGCAACGCCACCCGCACGACCTTGGCCGGGTCGACGATGCCGGCGCTGACCATGTCCTTGTAGTCGCCCGACTGCGCGTCGAAGCCGTAATTGGGGTCGCCCTTGTCGGTCAGCTTGCCGACCACGATCGAGCCGTCGGTCCCGGCATTCTCGGCGATCTGCCGGGCCGGCGACTGCAGTGCCTTGCGCACGATCTGGATGCCGAACTTCTGGTCGCTGTTGGGGGGGGTTAGACCATCGAGCACCTTGCTCGAAAAGAGCAAGGCGACGCCGCCTCCGGCGACGATGCCTTCCTCGACCGCGGCCTTGGTCGCGTGCATCGCGTCATCAACGCGGTCCTTGCGCTCCTTGACCTCGACCTCGCTGCCGCCGCCGACGCGGATCACCGCGACGCCGCCGGCCAGCTTGGCCAGCCGCTCCTGCAGCTTCTCCTTGTCGTAATCGGAGGTCGTCTCCTCGATCTGCGCCTTGATCTGGGCGACGCGGGCCGTGATCGAATCCTTGCCGCCGGCGCCGTCGATCACCGTCGTATTCTCCTTTTCGATGCGCACGCGCTTGGCGCGCCCGAGCATGTCGAGGGTCACGTTTTCGAGCTTGATGCCGAGGTCTTCCGAGATGACCTGGCCGCCGGTCACGATGGCAAGGTCCTCGAGCATCGCCTTGCGCCGATCGCCGAAGCCGGGCGCTTTGACCGCGGCCACCTTGAGGCCGCCGCGCAGCTTGTTGACGACGAGGGTGGCGAGCGCCTCGCCCTCGATATCCTCGGCGACGATCACCAGCGGCCGGCTGCTCTGAACCACCGCTTCGAGGATCGGCAGCAGCGGCTGCAGGCTGGAGAGCTTGCTCTCGTGCAAGAGGATGTACGGGTCTTCGAGCTCGGCCAACATCTTTTCCGGGTTGGTGACGAAATAGGGGCTCAGATAGCCGCGGTCGAACTGCATGCCCTCGACGATGTCGAGCTCGGTTTCGAGCGACTTCGCCTCCTCGACGGTGATGACGCCCTCGTTGCCGACCTTCTTCATCGCCTCGGCCAGCATGCGGCCGATTTCCTTGTCGCCATTCGCAGAGATCGTGCCGACCTGGGCGATCTCGTCATTGGTCGAGACCTTTTTCGAGCGCTTGGCGATATCGGCGACGACCGCCGACACCGCGAGGTCGATGCCGCGTCGCAGGTCCATCGGGTTCATGCCGGCCGCGACGGCGCGCACACCCTCACGCACCAGCGCATGGGCGAGGATCGTCGCGGTCGTCGTGCCGTCGCCGGCTTCCGTGCTGGTTCGGTTGGCGACCTCCTTGACCATCTGGGCGCCCATGTTCTCGAACTTGTCGGAGAGCTCGATCTCCTTGGCGACGGTTACCCCGTCCTTGGTGATCCGCGGTGCGCCGTAGGATCTTTCGAGGACCACGTTGCGGCCCTTCGGCCCGAGCGTCACGCGAACCGCATTGGCCAGAGTGTCGATGCCGCGCAGCATGCGCTCGCGCGCGTCGCTACTCAGGCGAATGTCTTTTGCAGCCATGATTATTGTCCCCTTTTATTTGGCGATGATGCCCATGATGTCGGATTCTTTCATAATGATCAGGTCTTCGCCGTCGAGCTTGACCTCGTTGCCCGACCATTTGCCAAACAACACCCGGTCGCCGGCCTTCACATCGAGCGCATGGATCTTGCCGTCGTCGCCGCGGACACCCGGCCCGACAGCCATGACTTCGCCCTCGGTCGGCTTTTCGCGTGCGGTATCCGGGATCAGGATGCCGCCGGCGCTCTTCTCGATTTCATCGACGCGGCGGATCACCACCCGGTCGTGCAATGGCCGGAATTTCACGACAATTCTCCCTCTACGCAGGCGAGCCCCAAGCCGACAGGATCAATGAGGGCCTGACGGCGTTCGGCGCCACCCCTGTTGTGCTGTGGGGTTTATATGGGATGCCGCCGATTGTGCACAATCGAGATTCGCCCGACGACAGTTTTTTAATTCGGATGTTTCTCTCAAAAACCTGACCTCTCCGAGTCAGGATTCCAAGATTTCGCTTTCAGAGAAATGCGGAAAAAACCGAGTTACGAAAATCCAATGGTCGACATTTTCACGATTAATGCTGATTGAGTTCTCTGCCAGGCAGGATCAACCCAAAATAATACATATGGACCAAACCACACCGGCGCGCCGGTGGCTCAGCGTCAGGATTTCTGCGCGGCGAGGACGCCGAGCTGGTCGGCCAGACGCACGAGCTGCGCGACGCCGTTGGCCTGCATCTTTCGCATCACCTGCCGGCGATGCATCTTGACGGTCATTTCGCTGACGCCAAGCTCGCCGGCAATCTGTTTGTTCAGCCGGCCGGCGACGACGAGCGACATGACCTGGCGCTCACGCGCGGTCAGCGTGTCGGACCGGGAGCGCAGCTCCGCCAACCGCGTCTCGCCGACGCGGCGGGTGCGGTCCGCCTCCAGCGCCGCTCCGACCGCGTCGAGCAGGTCCTGGTCGCGGAATGGCTTGGTCAGAAACTCGACCGCGCCCGCTTTCATCGCCCGGACCGACATCGGTACGTCGCCATAGCCGGTGATGAAGATGATCGGCAACTGGGCGTCCGAACTCGCCAGGTCGCGCTGCATGTCGAGGCCGCTGCGCCCGGGAAAGCGGACGTCCAGCACGATGCAGCCGGGCCGGGCCGGGCGCTCGCTCTGCAGGAATTCCTGAGGCGATGCGAATAGCTCGACCGCGAACCCGACCGATTTCAAAAGGTTATCGAGGGCCTTGCGCATCGACGCATCGTCATCGATGACGACAATCGTCGGCTGCTGCTCAGAAATCCCGGTGCGCTGTTGCATTCGACCCGCTTAACGTGCTGCCGAACTATAGGATCGCCCGCAGCGGGTGAACAGGGCATTAAAATCGCGCACGGCGGCGCGCGGGCCGCGCGGATATGACCAGATCGCCCCGATCACGGCGAGGAAATCGGCGCCCGCTTCGATGAGGGGGGCGCAATTCTCCTGGGTGATCCCGCCGATCGCGACGCACGGTACGATTGTCGTCTCAGACCACTCGGCCAACAGCTCGGGCCGGGCCCGGTGCTTCGCGGCCTTGGTCGCGCTCGGAAAGAACGCACCGAACGCGACGTAGTCGGCACCGATGTCGGCGGCGACGATCGCGCGATCCCGGCTGTCGCCGCAGGTGACCCCGACGATCCTGTCGGGCCCGAGGAGCCGGCGCGCCTCGGCATAGGGCGCGTCCTCCTCGCCGACATGCACCCCGTCGCAACCGAGTTCGGCGGCAAGGTCGGGGCGGTCGTTCATGATGTAGGCGACGCCGCGCTCCTGCGCGATCGGCTGCAAGACCCGCGTGGCGCGCCGGACCGCAGCGTCGTCGACATCCTTCAGCCGGAGCTGCAGGCATGCGACATCGCCGCCGGCCAGCGCTTCCTCGAGGTCCTTGGCAAAACGGTCAGGGTCGAGCGCGGGCGGCGTGATCAGGTAGAGCCGGGTCGTCGCCGGCGCCTCGGTGCGCGGAAGGGTCTGAATGGTCACTCCTTCTCCTGGTAGAGCTTGATGATGCGGTTCAGCATGTCGAGCGCTTCCGCTTTCGGCCGCAATGCCTTTCGTACGACAGACGGCAACCGGCTATGAGAAATGATGCTCTCTGCAATTGCGCGAGGATGATTGCAGCATCAACAGCATGAGCACGCAGGTGGCGTCGCTCATCGAGACGCGAAGGTCCTGGACAAGCGCGCGCGAGAAGCTCGCGATCATGCCGTGATTGGCGGCGAGCCGCTGGCAGGCGTCGGCGCGAGTATAGCCGCCGGAGAGGGCGACGACCCGGGCGACCCGCGGATGATTGACCAGCGGCATGTAGAGGTCGGCGACGTCGGGCAGGGTCAGCTTGAACATGACCTGCCGGCCGGCCGGCAGCGCGTCGGTCAGCTTTTTCAACTCGTCGAACAGGATCGCCTCGGCGGCCTTCTTGTCCGGGCTTTTGATCGAGACCTCGGGCTCGAGGATCGGCATCAGCCCATGTTGGGCGATGCGTTCGCCGACCTCGAACTGCTGCGCGGCGATCGCGGCGATCCCTTCTTTTGACGCGAGATTGATCACCGAGCGCATCTTGGTGCCATAGACGCCGAGCTTGGCCGCGCGGTCGCACAGCTGATCGAGCTGCGGCATCGGCCGCATCAGCTGGACGCCGTCTTTTTCGGGCTCAAGCCCGCGGTCGACTTTGATAAACGGCACAACCTGCCGCTCTTCCCAGAGATAGGCTGCGGTCGGCTTGCCGCGCACCTCGCCATCCATCGTGCCTTCGAAGAGGATCGTGCCGATGACCTTGTCGCCGGTAAAGGCCGGGGCGGTCATGATGCGCGCCCGCATCTGGTGGATCAGCCGGAACATCTCGGCCTCGCCCTCATAGGCGGTGTCCGGAATGCCGTAGAGGCGCAGCGCTCCCGGCGACGACCCGCCGCTCTGGTCGAGGGCGGCGATAAAGCCGCCCTTCTTGGACATTTGGGCCATCATCTGGTCATTGGCCATGATCATCGCTCCCGTGTGAAATCCGTAGTGTTCAGCGGCATATTATAGAAATTGGCGGGCCGTGCGAGGCCCACATTCCATGATTGACGATGTCTTCGCCGAGGTCCGCGTGGTCCGCGACGACGCGCCAACGGCTCGATCATCGGCCGCAACACCTTCCAGCTGCCCAAAGTCCGGGCGCTCGGCCTGCTCAACAAGGTCTACCTCGACAAGGGTTGAGTTTTTAGCTGCTGCCCCGGATGCGGGTAAGGGTGGCCTTGGTGCCGGGATTATCGCTCAGGTAGTTGGCGAGGGTCTTGTGGATATGGCCATTCATCTTCATCGCAGCGCCATTTTAACAAAACGCCGGGGGCGAGGCGAGGATCAAGGCGGTGCGCTCACCCGATTTCGGTTGTGGCGTGTACACAAACTGCCCACATTGATCTATGTTCGAATGGGACGAGGCAAAGCGCCGGCGGGTGCTTCGGGAACGCGGCCTCGATTTCCGCGACGTCGAGGAGTTATTCGATGGGCGGCCTATTAACCATGTTCCATCGCCGCGCAATGAGGAGCATCGCCACATTTCACTTTTCGGAGAGCGCACGATGCAGGGGAGCGGGCGTATCGTCAGGTATACGGTTGAGGAGTTGCAGGAAATGCGCCGGCGCGGTGAAACTTACACCGATTGGGAACGAGCGGGCGCGATGACCCAGGAAGAAATTGAGGCTCAAATCGCGGCCGATCCCGACGAGGCCGGTATGGTCTATGATTGGGACAATGCTACGACCGTGATGCCCAAGCCCAAGGTCGATCTACACATGCGGATCGACGGCGACGTGCTCGACTGGTTCCGCGGCGCGGGAAAAGGATATCAGACGCGAATCAACGCGGTGCTGCGTTCCTATGTGACGCAGATGCGGAAGCGCGCCGCCGGCTAATCGGAGCGGAAAGCCTCGCGGCAGCGCCGA
>WNFD01002209.1_pt1 | contig 23903 bp, 19 predicted proteins | sample 5400491 | NCBI WGS metagenome assembly WNFD01 (sample SAMN13153343, study PRJNA577476) | soil metagenome | isolation source: 120 cm saprolite under Douglas fir tree site 2 hole 2 replicate 2 | place: USA:California | collected 2015-04-18
GCGCCGACCTGCCCAGTCCCCGCGACCTTTCCCGCCATGCCGGTGTTGATCTGCGGCAGGATCTGAGTCCGCACGACGAGCGTGGCGTCGATGCCGGCCGGGGTGCCGCGGAACTCGAGCGCGGGCACGCCGAACAGCGGATGTTCGGCGAGAGTGATCTCGTACATCCGGCGGGTGGCGGCTAGCGCAGACGCCGCGGTCCCGCCGACCAGGCGGACGATAGCCGGCGCCGCCGCCATGGCGAACCCGCCCAGGCCGGCCGTCTCGGTGATGGCCGAGTCACCGATATCGGGGTTCGCGTCGCCAGGACCGTAGCCGGCCAGGAACAGGCCCTGAGGCACCAGCGCCGGCGCCGTGAACCACTGGTTCCCGGTGCCGGAAACCTGGATTCCGAAGTCGGTGCCATTGCGCGCCATCGCCACGAGCATGGTCGAGCCCGGGAGGTCGCGGGCCGCGTCGAGCGCCAGCTTGCAAGCCGGCATCGCCAGGTTGAGGAAGAAATGGTCGTTGCCGGCGATGAACCGGGCAGCGCCGGCGACGTCGGATGACGGGAACCCGGACTCCACCATCGACGGCAGCAGGTCGCGCAGCAGCATGAGCGTGCCTGCCCGGTTCCTGTTATGTGCCTCATCACCCATCTGGACCATCTGGGTCAGGATCGCGGTGGTGTCGACCGGGCCGCGTCGGCGCACCGCGGCCTGGAGCAGCGGGCCGAGCACGGCCGACATCCAGCGCAGCCGCTCGATCACGTCCGCCGAGTACGCGCCGTACCGCAGTACCTTGCCCAGGCCCTCGTTGAGCGAGCAGTACGCGCGCCGCCCGTCCGCGGGATCCTCCAGGACGAAAACCCACATCGACGGCGAGACCACGCCGGCCATCGGACCGACGGCACCGCGGTGATGACATGGTTCGAGGCCAACAATGCCCAGTGCTGACTCGTCCAGCCTCGGGGTCGCTTGCCAGGCCTTCGAAGACCGCCGCACCCATCAGTGCTCCCCGCAGCGGGCCTGATGCCCGCTGCCAGTCGATCGGCGGGCCTGCGTGCAGGAACTCCCCGGGCGCGAGACCCAGTGCCGGCCCGGCCCGAACCACGTCGACGAGCAGAGCCCGGACCGCCAGCATGCGCTGCACGGCGAGGGCGTTGGCAGCGGGCCGCCGCGGGTCGGCCAGCACGGTCGCCAGGTCGGCTTCGGTCCCGGGCATCGGCGGTGCCCAATCAACGCGCGTGACCTGCGCAGCCTGTTGTGCGGCGGCGTCGGCCAGCAAGCCGGCTCCTGCGGCAATCACGTGCGGCTCGCGGCGTAGCAGGGCGGTCATATAGTTCCGCCAATCCCGCCTGCCAGACCGCAGGCAAACCTGGCGGCCTGGGCGTTCGACGCGAAGACGTGCGCGCCCGCAGCCGCCAGCGCGGTGGCCTGGGCCGTCAGTCCCTGCGGGTCGGAACTCGCCCCGATGAGCGAGACGACGACCGCCAGTTCCGTGCCGAATCCCGCGGCGCTGGCGGCCCGTGCAGCGTGCGCGGCGACGATCGCGGCCGCGATCTCGGCGGCGGGATCCGGATGAGCCCCGTGGCCAAGCACGACATCGAGCATGATCACCGCGGTAGCCGGGTCGGCTGCCTCGGCGGCGAGCCGGTCGAGCCTCTGGCCTTGGTCGATCATGGGGTGCGGGCGCCCGGCCGTCAGCTCGTCATCGCCAAAGTCAATCATGATGTGCCAAGGGCCGGACCGGTCGGACGCGACGGACTCGCTGGACCCGCGCGGGCCGCGCGGGCCGGCCGGCCCGCGCGGGTCCAGCCGCCACTGCGGCCGTAGCGGGATGTTCGAGTAGACCGGACCGAGCCGTTCGGCCGCGATGACCATGGCTTCGTCGCAGAGCGTTCCCCCGGCGAATAGGCCGCGCAGCGCGCCGGTCCCGGCTCGGCCGACCGGCGGGGCTGCATCACCGGCCGCAGGCCAGACCGGCCAGGCCGGCACCTGCTGTCCGCTCGCGCGCAATGCCGCTTCGGCCGCCGCTGTCAGGTCCGGCTGGCCGGGGCCGATCAGCGCGAACTGGACGGGGGTGGCGAGTGTGGCCGCGTACTCCCTCAGCTCAGCCGCAACCCGTTCGGCGGGTGGCTTGGACAGCAACACGATCAGCTCGGTCGCTGGATCGGCGTCCAGCGCCGCGAGCGCGGCCCGCGCTGAACGGCCTCCGACCGCTGCCGACAGGTCGCGCCCGCCGACGCCGAGCACGGCGCTGACTCCGCAGCCGGCCGCGTCGAGCAGGCAGATGACCTGCTGAGCCCCGGTTCCTGACGCGGCGACCAGCCCGATCGGACCAGCCGGGACGGAGTGCGAGAAGCCCAGCCCGATCCCGGCGACAATGGCCGTGCCGCAGTCGGGTCCCATCACGAGCAGGCCGCGCTCGGCCGCGCGGTCCTTCAGCCACACCTCCTCCTCGACCGGCGCGTTGTCGGAGAAGATCATCACGTCGCAGCCCGCATCGAGGGCGTCGACCGCTTCGATGAACGCGAACTGGCCGGGCACCGAGATCAGCGCCAGGCCGGTCCCGGCTCGGCGGGCTGCGCTGAACGTCGTCCGCGGCGGCTGCTCTGCAGCACCGGCCTGATCCGCTGGGCGCGAGCGGAGCGCGTTGTCAACGGCGGCGAGCGCGGTCGCGAGCGATTCGCCGTCGTCGGCCTGGACGGCGACGAGCATGTCATTGGGCCCGGCGCGATCTGGCGGCTGCAGGCCAAGATCGGCCAGCAAGCCCAGGTTCAGGTCGGTCGCCATCGCCACGAGGGCAGCCTGGACTCCAGGGATCGCCTGTGCCTGTGCGGTGACCTGCATGAGCGTCACCGAGTCCGCATACGCGCCAGCCCGCGCCTCGACGTGCCGCATCGCCTATGCGCCCCGCTCCGGCCGGCCGATACTCACATCAACTCCCGGGGAGTAATGCGCCAGCGGCTCGCCCGCCGGCGGCGGCAGACCTGCAGCGGCGATCAGGCGGTCGTTGAGCCCGCGCACCTGCGCCCGATGCAAGGGCCACGGGTCATGACAGGCCCTTGCCAGCCGGTATCTGCTGCCGGAGACGCTGAACAGGATCCACCGGGCGGTTAGGAAGTGATCGCGCTCGCTGACCTCGTCGTCGCCGTACCGGGGGCCGATGCTGATCTCGGCCTCGCTGGCCGCGCCGCGCGGTCCCGGCAGCCTGCGGCGGCAGCGGTAGGTGAGGCTGTCGCCGGTTCCAGCGATCTCCATGTCGGACCAGAAGTACGGCAGCCCGTACGTCGTCCTGGCCACGACGACTGCGCCCAGCCTGGCGGCATCGAGCGAGAAGAACCAGATTCCGGCCCGGCCAGCGCGGTCGCGGACGTAGGTGCGGACGTTGGTCTCGCAGAACCTCGACACCCACGCAAACTCGCGTCCGCCGGGCATCGCGACATGCATGAAGAATGGCACGAGCCCCACCCAGGCGGTTCCGTCGTGCAGATCAGCTTGCAGGCCATCGGGCAGCAAACGCTGGACGGCGGCCGACTCGAACTGCCAGTGCAGGAACGTCAGCCGCTGCCATCGCTGCCGCATCACGGGCCGGTCGATCGTGAACGGGCACACTCCAGCGGGCACAGGGGCTGCTCGGTCGGCGCCGGGCTCGCGGGCTTCCACCGCCCCATCATGGCGCGGCGCGGCACCGCGACGAGCCTGCGGGGCGCGGAATCCATACCACACCTCGAAGTCCACGTTGTCGCCAGCGGGCTTGACCGCGACGATTACAGGACTACCTGACACCCCGAAAGGTTCATGACCTTCTCCGCCGCGCATCGCCACAATGACCTATGGACGTTATGACGGTGACCGGCCCGGTCGGGCATGACGAGCTAGGCTTCGTGCTGCCGCACGAGCACGTCTTCATCGATCTCGTGCGCGAGTACCGGGGCAGTGGCCTGCTCAACGACGAGCACTTGGCCTGCCAGGAACTCGGGGCGCTGAAGGCGGCGGGCGGCGGCACGCTCGTGGATCTCACGCCGGACGAGATCGGCCGGGATCCGGCCGCGCTGCGCCGGGTCTCGGAGGCAACCGGGATCTCGATCGTGATGGGCTGCGGGCATTACCGGGACCCGTACTTGGATCGCGGCTGGTTCGACCGGACCCCCGTCGACGCGATCGCCGACGAGATCGTCCGCGACATCACCGAGGGCGTTCGTGGCACCGGCGTCCGCGCGGGCATCATCGGCGAGATCGGCGCCGACAGGCGTTACATCTCGGCCGCTGAGGAGCGCTCGTTTCGTGCCGCCGCCCGCGCGCACCTCAAGACCGGCCTGACCATCAGCACGCATGCTGCCCGATGGCCGGTCGGGCTCGCGCAGCTCAAGCTGCTCGCCGAGGAGGGTGTCGACCCGGGCCGCGTCATCGTCGGGCACACCGACAGCGTTCCGATTCCCGGATATCACCTGGCCCTGGTCGAGCAAGGCTGCTACATCTCGTTCGACTCCATCGGCACCGGGTCGTCGTACGACACCCACCGGGCCGTCGACTACGTCCTTGATCTGGTCCGGGCGGGCTTCGGCTCGCACATACTGCTCTCCCATGACGTCTGCCTGCGTGATCACCTGCGGGCGACCGGGGGTTGCGGTTACGCGTACCTGCTGACCGAGTTCCTGCCGCTACTGACCGCGGCAGGTCTGGACCAGGAGCAGGTGCGCGCGTTCGTGACCGACAATCCCGTTGCGGCGATCGCAGGGACACCGGACTGACCGGCAACGCGGGGGCTGGCGGTGGGCGTCGGGCCGCCAGATAACCTGGCTCCGCCAGGCTCGCCGATCCACCCGTCGGGCCAGACGTCCTCGGTCTCGGCGCGCTGTTTGATCCCGCGAAGCATCTTGGGCTCCATCAGCAGGCCGGCGGACTCGCTGATCATCTGGCGGCACAGCCGGGACGCGAAACCTCTGCCGGGATAGGCCATCCGGTTCCTGAGCAGGAGGCGGGTGAGGTCGCCGTCACCGATCAGGCAAAAGATCCGTACCCAGTTCCATTCCGGCACCCGGGTCACGACGAGCCGACCCGGCTCCAAAGCCTCGACCTGCAACGTGCCCGATCCGAACGGGTACGCGTCGCCCAGTTGCAGATCCAGGAACTGCGGCAGAATAACGTTGGCGCTGTGCATGTCGAGACCGAACAGGTTGTCGATCCAGTCGTAGGTGTAAGTCCCGGCCCTGCCGCTGCCCATCTGCACCAGCCACGGCCAGACGCGGTCCGGCGGTGCGTGGATCGCGATCGCCTTGGTGGTCACGAGGTCGGCGTCGGGCAGCAACTCGTCGCCGCGGAGGTTCGATGCGACCTCATCGGGTGTCGCACCCCAGGTCAGGCACCGATCGCGCCAGAGAAGCGGGTAGCTGGCCGCCAGCAGCGCGAGCCCTAACCCAGCCCCCGACAGCATCCGAACACGTCTGCTGGTCATTTCGGCCCCCGTCCGTCATTTCGCGAGTATCAAGGCCGAACCGGAAAGCGTGACGTTGAGGATTTTAGCCCTGGATGCCGACCTTCACTGGCGGGAACACGGCAGACACCCGCCGTCTGTCGGACAATTGGCCGGGCAGGCCGGCTGGATGCGGGAATGGGTGAGAGAAAGAAAGGCGGTGCGGTCAGCACATGACTGAGCACTGGCGGGATCAGCTCGGAAGGTTCGGAGTCTGGCGCAGCGTCAGCCTGGTGACGCCCGACCTGGCACGAAGCCTGGAAGGACTCGGCTTCGGAGCCCTGTGGCTAGGCGGATCGCCGAGCGGCGATCTCGCCGTCGTCGACGAACTGCTCAGCGCCACGACCACGCTGATCGTCGCGACCGGCATTGTCAACATATGGCAGAGCGACCCGCACGAGGTCGCAGTTTCCTTGGCCAGAATCGAAGGCGCCTACCCTGGGCGGTTCGTGCTCGGCGTCGGCGCCGGCCACCGCGAGGCCACCAAGGACTACGCGAAGCCGTACGACACGCTCGTGAGCTATATCGACGTCCTTATCGGCGACGGGGTGCCCGGCCAGAGCATGGTCCTGGCCGCGCTCGGCCCGAGGATGCTGCGGCTCGCGGCCGAACGAACGGCGGGCGCGCATCCCTATCTCGTCCCGACCTCCTACACCAGGAAGGCCAGGCAGATCCTGGGGCCCGAGCCGCTGCTTGCCGTCGAGCACAAGGCCGTCATCGAGCCCGATCCCGGCGTTGCCAGGGCGATCGCGCGGTCCAGGGTCAGGCCATACCTCGGGCTGGTGAACTACACCTCCAACCTGCGCCGTCTCGGCTGGACGGACGCGGACCTGACCGATCCCGGCAGCGACCCGCTTATCGACGCGCTCGTGGCGCACGGGGATCCGGGGCGCGTCGCCGCCCAGCTGAACGAGCACCTGACCGCCGGCGCCGACCATGTGTGCGTGCAGCTGCTCACCGAGTCCGGCGCGGAACTGCTCGACGGTTATCGCCAGCTCGCTGCGGCGCTCGGGCTGTCAGCCTGACCCAGTCTGACCCGGCCACCTGGATGGCTCACCCGCGGAGCACATACTGCTCCTGCCAGCTGCGGCCGCCGTCGGTGGTGTGCATGATCACGCTGATCCTCTGGCGGGCTTGACTGATCCCGGTCACCCAGCCGTCGCTGGCGCTCACGAACGCCGCTCCCGTGGCCTGGCTCAGCTGCCCGATCCGGCCGCGGCGGAGCAGAACCGCGCCCCCGTGCAGCGCGACGTCCATAGGCACAGGGCCGAGGAGCCGCGGGCTCGCCGGCGCCGAGCACGGCGGGCACCAGCCAATGAACACCGCCTGATCCGGGCTGATCGCGCTAAAGGGCCCGGGATACACACCGGGCGACGCGGCCGGCACCCGCGCCCGAAGGTCTGGACTGGCGGTGTACCGCTCGGCAAAGATCGGCTGCCAGGTCCGGCCGTAGGTGTGATAACCAATCTGCGGCATGTGACTCAAGGCGGCGCCGGGGCCGTTCAGCTCGGCCCAGCCAGCACCCGATCCGGCGCATCCGACCTCAGCCAGAGCGTGATAGCCCGGCGGGCCGCCGGGCTGGATTGGCCCGCGGACGGCCAGAGTCCAGCTCCGCCCGCCGTTGACCGTGCCGTAGATGTTCCCGTCGGCACCCAGCCAGCCGCGGCGGGTGCCGCTGAAGCAGACCGACTGCACGCCAGGTGGTGTCGCCACCGGCTGCCAATGCTGGCCTGCGTCGGTAGTGCGGACAAGCACGCCGCCCGCCTGCGGTCCGCTTGGCGCGCCGGCTGCTGGCAGGTTGCCTCCGGCCATCGCGAAGCCGACGTCCGGGCTGACAAAGTGCACCGCCCCGATGGCCCTGCATGGCTCGGGCAGGGCGCGCCAATGCGCGCCGCCGTCGGTCGTAGTGAGCAGTTCCGAGATTCCCGTGACCCAGCCATGGCTGGCATCGACGAAGTCAACGGTCCTCAGCTGGGCCGCCTGGCTGGTCCGGAACTGAACCGCCCAGCGGCGGCCGCCGTCCGCGGTATGCATGATCCGGTCTGACCCGACAACCCAGCCGACCGACGCGGACACGAACTGAACGGCGCTGAGCACCGGCTGTCGGGGTGATGCGCCCGCACCCGCGGCCGAAGCGGAGGCGCCCCCGCATGACTCGCTCGGCGCCGGGCTGGCCAAGCGGTCAGGGTGCTGGGACGTCGGTGGAGCGGATTGGCCCGTAGGCGCCACCGGGCCGCAACCGGCGGCCAGGGCGGTTGCCAGAACAGTGGCCAGGACCAGGATCAGCCCTGCGAGCAGGCCGGACGGGCCTCCGGGCCCGCGGCTACTTCGCTTCATGACCTTAGGATGTCGCTAACCTCCGCACGGTTGTGTGGTGTTGAACGATGTCCGCACAGGCCAGGGGACGCGGCTCAGCCCGCGAGCAGGGCAGTGATCGCGGTGATCGACTGCGGAGTGCTCAGGTGGCGGATGGCGCGCATGCCGACCTTGCGTGCCGCCTCGCAATGCCCGGGCACGTCGTCCACGAAGATCGTCTCGTCCGGCGCGACATCCAGCCGCGAGCAGACCAGCTCGAAGATCGCGGGGTCGGGCTTGGCCAGACCGACCTCGTGGGAGTAGATCATCGGGTCGAAGACCTCGTCGAACGCGTACCTTGCGATTTCCTCCCGCCGCGCGCCGTCGGCCGAATTGCTGACGATGGCCGTGCGCACATGCGGCCGCAGTGAAGCGGCGAACGCCATCAGCTCCTCATCGAGCTCGCCGCAATACCAGTCCCACACGTCGGCGCGGAATTCCTCCGTCCGGGCAGGCGACAGGCGCAGGCTAGCGGCGCAGCGCGCGGTCCATTGGGCCTCGCTCATGTGCCCGGTCTCGGAGAGGTTATCGGGATCGATAGCGGCCAGCGCGGCCCTGAACTCTTCCGGCGACATCCGCAGGCGTTCCCGCCACGCCGCGCCAAGTACCGCCTCGAAGTCATCGACGCGCTCGAGCACGCCGCCGATATCGAAGACAACCGAGCGAATCGGCATGCAACCCCCTTCGGCCCGTTCACCACATTACGGCGCGTCCTGCCGACTCGCATTGGCTCGGTGCCTGCCCGCCGGCAGCGGTATAACCTGCCAGCCAGGAGGCCGGCGAGGACGGCCACGGATTGAAGGGCAGGACCAGCAGACGTGAAGCCGCCCCCGTTCGGCTACTCGCGGCCGGAATCGGTCGCCGAGGCGGTCGCGGTGCTCGGGTCGGCAGCGCCGGACGGGAAGGTACTCGCGGGCGGCCAGTCGCTGCTGCCGCTGCTCAATATGCGGCTGGCCACTCCGGGGCACCTCGTCGACATCAACAGGCTTGGCGAACTCGGCTTCGTCAGGGTCGACGACGGCGAGGTAGTCATCGGAGCCCTGGCCAGGCACGCCCAGGTCCTGGCCGACCCGGCCGCGACCCGGGCACAGCCGCTCATCGGCCAGGCCCTGGCGCTGGTCGCGCACCCCGTGATCAGGAACCGGGGAACCACCGTCGGCAGCATCGTGCACGCGGACCCGGCCGGCGAAATGACCGCCGTTCTTGCCCTGCTGGGCGGGTCGGTTCTGCTGGCAGGCAGTAGCGGAGAGCGATTGGTTAAAGCTGAAGATTTCTTTCTTGGCCCGCTGGAGTCCGATGTACGGCCTGATGAGCTCGCGACGCAGGTCCGGCTGCCGGTGCTTGGCCCGCGCGCGGGCTGTGCGTTCGCCGAGGTGAGCAGGCGGCTCGGGGACTACGCGGTCTGCGGCGTGGCTGCGCTGGCCGAGCTGGACGAGGCGGGCGGGGTCAGCCTGGCGCGAGCCGCTTACCTGTCGGTGGCCGGGAAGCCGCTGGTGCTCGACCTGACCGAGGCCGGGGGCGATCCGGCATCGGCCGGGCGGCTGGCGAAGTCCCGCGTCGCGCCCGGAGCGGACATTCACGCCACGGCGGCCTACCGCCGGCACTTGGCCGGGGTTCTGACCGAGCGGGCGCTGGCCGGCGCGCTCACGCACGCGAGGGAGCGGGCCGGTGGCTAGCGGCGGCAACTATCGGGGGATTAACCAACCCCAGGACGGGCTCTTCGACATCAGGCTGATCGTCAACGGGGTGCCGCGAACCGCACGGGTGCCGTCCCGGCGGCTGCTGTCCGACTGCCTGCGCCACGACCTGCGGCTCACCGGTACCCACGTGGGCTGCGAGCATGGCGTTTGCGGTGCGTGCACGGTCCTGCTTGACGGCGTGGCAGTCCGGTCGTGCCTGATGCTGGCGGTCACCGCCGACGGCGCGCGGATCACGACGGTCGAGGGGCTGACGGGTCCGGACGGCACGCTGTCGCCGGTGCAGCAGGCATTCGCCGATTGTCACGGCCTGCAGTGCGGTTTCTGCACGCCCGGGTTCCTGACCACGATCACCGCTGCGCTGCACGACAATCCCGAGCCGTCGCCGGAGGAGGCGCGCGACATCATCGGCGGCAACCTGTGCCGCTGCACCGGCTACCAGAACATAGTCAAGGCGGTCCTGCGGGCGGCTGAGCTGCGTTCCGCTGGGCCGGGCCGGGCGGACGGGTCATGACCTCGCTTTTCGGCGAGCCGATCGCGCGGCTCGAAGACGACCGCCTGCTCCGCGGCAACGGGGCGTACCTCGACGACCTTGGCCACGACGCGCTGGCGGCGGCGTTCGTGCGCAGCCCGCACGCACACGCCATGGTGCTCGACATAGACGTGAGCGCGGCGCTCGACGTCGACGGCCTGGTGGCCGTCTACACCCACGAGGACCTGCCCGGTCGGGTCGCCGAGCCGCTGCCGCTGCTGATCCCGCACCCGGCCCTGACCCACGGCAGGACCGGTTATCCGCTGGCTGCCGACGAGGTCAACTACGTGGGCGAGCCGGTCGTCATGGTGGTCGCGCTGGACCGGTACCTGGCGGAGGACGCTGCCGAGCGGATCGTTGTCGATTACGAGCCGCTGCCAGCCGTGGTCGGCCTGGACGCGGCGCGGGCCGCCGACCACCTCGTCCACCCCGACGTGCCTGGCAATGTCGCCGGGCATCTGATCCAGGCTAACGGCGACGCCGCCGCAGCGATCGCGGCGGCTCCGCACACGCTCGAGCTGGACTTGTACGTCGAGCGCTCCGCTTCCACGCCGCTTGAGGGCCGCGGGGTGCTCGCCCGCTGGGACATCGAGTCGCGGCGGCTGCGGATCTGGACATCGACGCAGACATCGACCGGCGTCCGTGCCGCCGTCGCAGCGAAGCTCGGTCTGGCCCTGGCCGACGTCGACGTGATCACGCCAGACGTGGGCGGCGGGTTCGGCGTCAAGATCATGCACCCCTGGCCGGAGGAGGTGCTCGTGCCGTGGGCGGCCCGCCTGCTCGGCCGTCCGGTCAAGTACACCGAGGACCGGCTCGAGCATTTCGTCGCCAGCGCGCATGAACGCGGCCAGCGGCACCAGGTCAGGGTCGGGTTCGACGACGAGGGCCGGGTGCTCGGCCTGGACGTGCGGTTCTGGCATGACAACGGGGCGTACATCCCGTACGGCCTGATCGTGCCGATCGTCACCTCGACGCAGCTGCTCGGGCCGTACAAGCCAGGCGCGTACCGGGTCGAGTTCAGCTCGCTGTACACGAACACGGTGATCGTCACGCCGTACCGGGGCGCTGGTCGGCCGCAGGGCGTGTTCGTGATGGAGCGGACGATGGACGCGATCGCGGCGGAACTCGGCTTGGATCGGACCGTCATCCGGGAGCGCAACTTCATCCAGCCCGACGAGATGCCCTACGACCAGGGGCTCATCTTCCAGGACGGGCGGCCGCTGATCTACGACTCAGGAGATTACCCGGCCGGGCTGGCCAAGCTGAAGGCGCTGGTCGGCTGGGATGAGTTCGAAGCCGAGCGGGCAGCGGCCAGGCAAGCGGGCAGGCGGCTGGGGATCGGTCTTGCCTGCTACGTGGAGGGCACGGGGGTCGGGCCCTACGAGGGCGCGCACGTAGTAGTCGAGACGTCGGGCAAGGTCAAGGTGGCGACCGGGCTGACGTCGCAGGGCCAGGGACACCAGACCGTCTTCGCCCAGATCGTGGCCGACGAGCTCGGCGTGCCGATCGGCGACATCGAGGTGGTCACGGGGGATACCCGCGCGTTCGGCTACGCGGTGGGGACGTTCGCCTCCCGCGCGGCCGTGATGAGCGGGTCGGCGGTCGCGCTGGCCGCGCGAGCCGCCCGGGCCAAGGCGATCCGGGTGGCAGCGGCTGCGCTAGAGGCGTCGCCCGACGACCTGGAGATTGCCGACGGGATCGTCCGGATCAAGGGCGATCCCGAGTCCGGGATTGCGATCGGCACCGTGGCCGTGCTGTCCAACCCGCTGCGGTACGCGTTCGACGAGGCCGCCAGGGCGGCGACCCAGTTCGCGGGCGGCGACATCAACGCGCCCCCGGTGGCCGAGGGCGACGAGCCGGGGATCGAGGGCCGCGAGTTCTTTTCGCCGCTGCGTTCAACGTTCGCGTCCGGCATGCACGCGGTTGTCGTGGAGACCGATCCGCTGACCGCCGAGATCAAGGTCGTGCGGTACTGCGTGGTGCACGACTGCGGCACGCTGATTAACCCGCGGATCGTTGAGGGCCAGATCCATGGCGGCGTCGCCCAGGGTGTCGGCGGCGCGCTGTACGAGCGGATGGCTTACGACGAGACCGGCCAGCTGCAGAACGCCTCGTTCATGGACTTCCTGATGCCGTACGTCAGCGAGGTTCCGGTCGGCATCGAGATCGATCATCTGGAGACGCCGTCGCCGCTCAACCCGCTCGGCATCAAGGGCGCGGGCGAGGCCGGGGTGATCCCGGGCGCGGCCGTATTCGCCGCCGCGATCGAGGACGCCGAGGGGATCCCGATTACCTCGATGCCGATCTCGCCGAGCGAGCTGTTCTCGCTCCGCGAGGCCTGGCACCGCCGCGGGACGGGCGGCGAGCCGCGTGAAAACGGTGGTCACGGGCAATGAGTTCCTCGAGCCTGGCGCGCTGGGACGCGCTGAGCACGGGAGGCATGTCGTTCAGCTGGTCGGCCAGCAAGGCTGCCGAGGTCGCGATGTGCACGGTCGGCTTCCGGCACCTGCCGCGCCGGGAGTTGGGATGGGTGAGCAGCACCACGCGCAGCATGGATACCTTGCCGGCCCGGGTGCTCAGGAACTCCTCGAGCATGTCGGCGGGCTCGTTGACCTGAACACTTGGTGAGCGGCCGCCGCGGTCGCTGATGCTGCCCCGCTCGATCAGATGCCCTGACCGGTCGAACTTCTCGAAGCGCCAGTCGTCGCCGTCGCAGTACACCGTGGCGTTTAGATGCTTGCTCTCGACCGCGATCAGTCCCGGCGGGCCGAGCAGCAGGTGGTCGATCTCGCCCCGCTTGTTGCAGTAGCCCCGGACCAGCACCCAGTCATCGCCGAGCACCCGGGCGAACTCCCGCGCCGCCTCCTGCTCGCCAGCCACCCCAGCGGCCAGTTTGTGCTCGTCATCTGACGGCACGGTGCCGGGCGGCCGACCCCGGAGGGCCCAGGGCACCGGCGGTTCAGGGGTCAGGCGCCGCAGCTTCCTGACCGCGAGCACGCCGCGCAGCCAGGTGAGCCAGCGCCGCTGGTCGCGGGCCCTGTCTCGCGCGCTGCTTGCTCGCCTGACGAGTAACTGGTGGCGCGCGAACGCCTCAGCGAACTCCGCCCGGTCCTCCGGTCCGCTGTCGGCGCGGCCGTGCGGGCCATTGGCGGCCCGGCCCCGGCGACCGCTGCCTGGCCGGCCCCGCAAGCCGCCGTCCGCGCGACGCTGTCTGGCAAGCCGCAGCGCGTCCGCCGGGTGGTTTGAAAGCTCGATTGTGCGCACGACGCCGCCTTTCCGCAGCGCGAGCCTAATCCTTGCGGCCATGGGCATCGATGCGATTCCGGGAAGTGCGGACCGACGCAGGTAACTGCGGCCATCGCGCCGCTATCCGGCCGACATGCAAGCGGATATACCCGTGCTTCATCAGCTGTGGCCGGCGTGCGAGGCTAGGCGGACACTGGCGTTCGCGTACTGGCGGGAGGTACCGATGAGGGTCACCGGCGCCGAAACGCTGCATGCGCCGGCCGAGGTGGTGTGGGCGGCGCTCGCTGACCGCGACGTGCTCGTCCGCGCGATTCCGGGAATCGAGCAGCTGGACGTCACCGGGAATGGCCGCGGCGAGTTCACGGTGACCACCGCGATAGCCGCGGTCAGCGGAACCTATGCCGGTGCGGCTGTTATCCAGCACGCCGATGCGCCGAACGTGCTCGGGTTGCACGTATCCGCGGCAGGTGCCAGGGGAACAATCGGGGCGGACGTCGTCGTGCGGCTGGCTTCGGCCGCCGACGGCGCGACGGAAGTCAGCTACGAGGCCGACGCCGAGGTTGCCGGGCCGATCGCGGGAATCGGCCAGCGAATGCTGGCCAGCATCGCCAGGCGGCTGGCCGGAGAATTCCTCGGTGGCCTGGACAGGGTGGTTGCTGCTCCGCCGGCCGCTCCGCGGCCGGCGGACATAGCCGGGCAGCGCGCGGGGGAATCGGGGATCGACCTGGCGCGGCGCGGGATCGGGCTGCACAGGCAGCCGGCCCCGGTCCGTGACCAGCGAGGGTCTGCGGTCAGAACCGGGCTGGTAGCCGGCGTCGTTGTCGGGCTCGCCGGGATCCTGATCGGCGCCCTGCTCGGCCGCCGCAACCGGGCCCGGGGGCGGGACAGCGGCTCGGGCCGCGTCAGCCGCTGATGCCGGGAATCATGCCCGCCGGAGCCGAGGACCGGACTGGCCGGGCTGCGCAGGCAGGACCGGGAGAGGCAGGCCAGGCGGCAGAGGCCGGCCGGGCGGCAGAGGCCGACCTGGCGCGCGAGCGGCGGTTGCGGATCGGGATCGATACCGGCGGTACATTCACCGACGTCGTGGCCTACGACGAGGTCAGCGGCGAGCTGGCCGTTACCAAAACCCCGACGACACCGGCCGACCCATCGATCGGCTTCATTGACGGCCTGGCCAAGGTGCTGCACCAGCTCGGTGCGGACGCGTCGGCGGTCACGGCAGTCAGCCACGGCACGACGATCGCGACCAATCAGCTGCTCGAGGGCAAGATCGGCAAGCTCGGCTTCATCACCACCGAGGGATTCGAGTTCATCCTTGAGATCGCCCGCCAGTCGGTCCCCGACGGCTACGGCAACTCCTATTTCTGGGTGAAGCCAGAGCGGATCGTCCCGGCCGACCTGGTGAAGACCGTCGGCGGGCGGCTCGACCACACCGGGGCCGAGCTGCGACCGTTCGACGAGAACGGCGCGGTGGCAGTGGCGCGCTGGTTCCGCGACCGCGGGATCGGCACTCTCGGCGTGTGCTTCCTGCACTCCTACGCGAATCCCGACCACGAGCGGCGGATGGCCGCCATCCTGGCGAGGGAGCATCCTGGCGCGTTCGTGTCGCTGTCGAGCGACGTGCTGCGCGAATACCGGGAGTACGAGCGGTCCATGACGACGCTGCTCGACGCGGCGGTGAAACCACGGGTCGCGAGCTACTTGCGGTCGATCGGCCAGCGGTTGGATGGGCTGGCTGGCCGGCGGCTGCCGCTGCATGTGATGACGTCCAGCGGCGGGGTACTGTCCGCCGATGAGGTGACCAGGCTGCCCATCACGACCGTACTGAGCGGGCCCGCCGCCGGGGCCCTCGGTGCGGCCTTGATCGCGCGGGAAGCAGGCGTCACCCTGGTGCTCACCTGCGACGGCGGCGGGACCTCGACCGACGTCGCTGTCGTCACCGACGGCGAGCCCGCGCTGACCACTGAGGGCAGCGTCGGCGCGTACCCGTCGATGATCCCGATGGTCGATGTGGTCACCGTGGGTGCCGGCGGCGGCTCGATCGCCTGGATCTCCCCGGAAGGCGCGCTCAAGGTCGGGCCGCGGTCGGCCGGCGCCGACCCGGGACCGATCTGTTACGGGCTGGGCGGCGCTGACGTCACGGTGACCGACGCGCATCTGGCGCTCGGCCGGATTCCGCCGCGTCTGCTTGGCGGCGAGGTGCCGCTCGACCTCGCCGCGGCCCGGGCCGGGATCGCCGCCCTGGCGGGCCGGCTCGGCCTGACCGAGCAGGACTGTGCGACTGGCGTCCTCGAAGTCTCGGCCTGGAACCAGGCCAACGCGGTCCGCCAGATCACCGTGAAGCGGGGCCTCGACGTAAGGGATTTCACCCTGGTCACCTTCGGCGGATCCGGATCGCTGCTGCTCTGCCCGCTCATCGACATCCTTGGGATCCGCGAGGTGCTGGTCCCGCCCAATCCAGGCAACGTGTCGGCGTTCGGCCTGCTGACCGTCGATGTCCGGATCGACCAGGTGCGGACCGCGGTCAGCCGGCACGACGCGCTCGACTATTCCGCGGTGCAGGAGATCTTCGCCCGACTGGAAGCCCGGACGACAGATGGACTGGCGAGCCAGGGCTTCGATGCCGGGACACAGCGGCTGATCAGGACGGCCGACCTGCGCTACTTCGGGCAGGCGTTCGAGGTGCGGGTGCCGGTGCCAGGTGGCCGTCACAGCGCGGCCGAACCTGCCGTCCCGGTGGATGCCGCAGTAGCCGGCGCCGTCGCCAGCGCGTTCCACGACGCGCACCGCGCGCTCTACGGCTACGACTTCCGTGGCGACTTCCGCCAGCACGTCGAGTGGGTGAACCTGCGGGTGACCGGGGTCGGCCCGATCCGCCGCCCGGCCCTGCCCCGGCTCGCGCCTGGGGACGACAACCCGGGCAGGGCGCGAACGGGCAGCCGCCCGGTGTGCTTCGGCCGGGGGCAGGAATTCGCGCCTGCCGACGTTTACGGCCGGTCCGGGCTGGCGGCCGGCGACGTGGTCGCCGGCCCTGCGGTGATCGAGGAATACGGTGCCACTGTTCCGCTGCATCCGGGCTTCGCCGCGAAGGTTGACCAATTCGGTAACCTGCGGGTCGGGCGCGAGGCCTGAGCGAGCGTCCGGCGACCTAGTTCAGCACGAACCAGGCCACCTTAGTTTTCGCCGATACGGCCTTGCTCAGGTGGACCGTGAACGACTTGGCCGTCACGTTGGGCACCGCGGAGCGGACCCAGACGCCTGCCACATCCTGCTGCAGGGTGGCCAGCACCAGGCTCGCCACAGTCAGCGCTACCCCGGTCTTGGTAACCGTGGACGATCCGGCGGCAACAGTAAGCACGCCGCTCCTGCTGAAGACGACCCGGCCGGTGGCCTTCAAGGCGGCTCCTCCAGCGGTGTTCTGCGCCAGCACGCCCACGCCCTGGGGGCCGGCGATGCCCTCCACGCCGCCGCCTGACCCCACACCAATGCCGACCACTCCCGAGCCGTTGCCCAAGCCAGAGCCGACCACGCCCGCGCCGCTGCCAGCGCCGCCTCTGCCGACCACCCCGGAGCCAGTGCCGCTGCCGAAACCCTCCACACCGTGGGCATTGCCGGCGCCGCTGTTGCCGACCACTCCCGAGCCGAAGCCATCACCGTTACCGATCACGCCGGTGCCGTTGCCAACGCCAAAGCCAGTCACGCCGGCGCCCCCGCTGGCGCCCCCTGCGCCGACAACACCAGAGCCAGACCCAGCGCCCGTGCCTTGCACGCCGGAGCCATTTCCGCCACCCGTGCCAGCCACGCCGATGTGGGTGGCCGGATCGGCCAGTACCGCCGACTCGGCGCCGGTGTCAAACAGCGCCGTGCGCGCGGTTGCCCCGGTGTTGTCCAGGCCCAGCAAGACCGCCGACCCCTGGGTGGCCTGGGCCGGCGCGGCGTGCCCGAGCGTCTCGGCGGTGACGACACCAAGAACGGCCGCCGCTCCGGCCAGAAGCTCCCGCCTGGGCCTCCTGTCCCCGCCAGCCAGCCGGCCGTTCCCCTTGCCCTTGCTATTCGCGTTGCCCGTCACTGTCAGTCTCCTCCTGCCGCAGGCACTGCCGTCGTTTCCCGCCGCATCCTGCCGGGCGAGGTCCGCATTATCAAGTCATGCGCGCGCACCTACCGAATCGACCTGGGTCACCTTCGCGGTCTCCTGGACGCTGTGCAGCGGGAGTCGCCCCGACGTTGCGGCCACCGATGTGAGGATGCCGCCGACCCATTCCAACGAGCGCCGGCTGGCGGCCCTCAGCCGGTGCGCTCAGCCGGTCCGCTCAGGCGGCGGGCATGGTGGCCATGAATGAATTCGTTCATGCTGGGCAGAGCGATCGGGACGATGATCAGGACAGGCGGAGTGTCCGCCTTGAGGGGTGGGTGCCGCCGTGGTGAGTCCAGTACCTGACAACATCATGCTGAACAACGGCCAGACGATTCCGCAGCTGGGCTTCGGTGTCTTCCTGATCAGGCCGGAAGACACTGCCGACGCCGTCAGCACCGCTCTGGAGGTCGGCTACCGGCACATCGACACCGCCGAGATGTACGGCAACGAGAAGGAGGTCGGCGAGGCCGTCGCCAAGTCCGGACTCAGTCGGCGCGAGGTGTTCGTCACCAGCAAGCTGAGCAACGACGCTCATCGCCCGGACGACGCGCGCCGTGCCTTCGATCGGACGCTGAAAGCCCTCGGTTTCGACTACATCGACCTTTTCCTGATTCACTGGCCGCTGCCGACGAGGTACGACGGCGACTTCGTCTCGACCTGGCATACGCTCGCCGAGTTCTACCGCGAGGGGCGCGCTCGTTCCATCGGCGTCTCCAACTTCCAGGCGCATCACCTGCGGCGGCTGGACGCGCAGAGCGACATCCCCCCGGCGGCCAACCAGATCGAAGTTCATCCCTACCTGACGCAGGACGCGCTGCGGAGGTTCTGCGTCGAGCACCAGATCGCGGTGCAGGCGTGGTCACCGCTCGCGCGCGGCGGTGAGCTGCTGCGGGAGCCGGTGATCAGGCGGATCGCCGGCGAGACCAGCAAGACCCCGGCTCAGGTCGTGCTGCGCTGGCACATTCAGCGCGGCGATATCCTCTTCCCCAAGTCCGTCAACCCGGACCGGATCAGGGAGAACTTCGACATCTTCGACTTCGGGCTCTCTAGCGAGGACATCGCCGCGATCAGCGCGCTGAACAGGAACCAGCGCATCGGCCCCGACCCGGACACCTTCCCTGGCTAGGTCAGCCGACCCCGCCCCTTCCCAGATACAACACCTGTGGCCCATCACCCGTCTTGTATGAACAGCGGTGGCCCATCGCTGTTGTGGCTGGGACCGGGCGAGCCGGATACTGGTCGAGTTCCCGCACCTGGAGAAGCCGGACGAGGTCGGCGAGCATATTGTCGGCGGGGTCAGGTGATACCGGCGCGGCGGTCTGGGCGAGGTGGCTAGTGGGCAGGACGCTGACCGACCTGCGGGCAGACGTCGATCCGGTGCTGCTTGAGATCATCGCCGGCAGCCTGGCTTCGATCGAGAAGGAAGTCGAGACCGCCATCGGGCGCACGGCCAGATCGCCGATGATCAGGGACGCCCACGATTTCCGGGCCGGGATCCACGACCGGCTGCTCCGCAAGCTGACCGGGCGGTCCTACAGCTCGCTCGTGCACCCGATCGTGCGCGACTTCCCGGCCGAGACGATGCGGCCCGGGGACGTGTTCTTCCACAACGACGTGTACTCCTCAGAGGGCGGCATCGGCCACCTGCCTGACCTGTGCGTAACCGTGCCTGTCTTCCATGACGCGGGCGATGGTCGGGGGCAGGTAGTCGTGGCCTTCGTCCAGGCATTCGGCCACCACGACGACATTGGCGGCGCGGTGCCCGGTTCGATGCCGAGCCGGGCGACCAGCGTGTTCGAAGAGGGCCTCATGGTCCCGCCGGTCAGGCTCCGCGATCAGGGTGTCCCCAACCAGGCGGTCCTGACGATCATGACCCGTAACTCGAGGATGCCCGAGTCGCTCGCCGCTGACCTCGATGCTGAGTGCGCGGCCTGCCTGATGGGCGCGGGCCGGCTGGCCGAGCTGTTCGGCCGGTACGGAAAAGAGGCCGTCGAGGCCTGCTTCGACGCGATCGTCGCGGGAACCACGGCCACCTTCCGCCGCGAGATCCTGGCCAAGATTCGTGTCGGCACCTGGACTTGGGAGGACTACGCCGAGCACGACGGCGTTGATCCGCCCAGGCTGCACGCCCAGCGCATAACCCTGACCAGGACGGCCGATGACACGCCCGGCGGTCCGAAGCTGATCATGGATTTCACCGGGACGGGCCCGCAGGCGAAAGGCCCGATCAACCATTGCGCGAACTACGCGGGCGGCAACTTCCTGGCCAAATGGCTGGCGCCGATCCTGCGCAACCTCGCCGATACGCCAGAGCGGATGGCCGAGCTCGACGTGAACGAGGGCGTGGTCGAGCTGATCGAGATGCGGTTCCCGCCGCCCGGCACGCTGCTCACGCCGGTCTTCCCGGCGCCCACCAACGCGCGGACGTTCGTGATCCTGCGGCTGCTCGGCGTCCTCGCCGGAGTGCTCGCCAAGGCGGTCGGCGGGCGGATGCCTGCCGACCAGGAGACGATCAGGTACACCGGCGTCTACGGGACCGACGCCGCCGGCGAGCCCTACCTGATGCGCGAGGTGCTCGGCGGCGGCTCAGGCGGCCGGTACTACGCCGACGGCGAGGACACCATTCACGTGGTACCCGATTCGCGGAACCTGCCGGCCGAGTTCTCCGAGGCTAGGTTCCCGTTCATCGTGGAGCGCCTCGGTCTGGCGATTGACTCGGGCGGCCCCGGACAGTTCCGCGGCGGCCTCGGGTACGAGAAGGTCATCAGGATGCGCACCGACGGCTACTTCATGTCGATCGCGGACCGCTCGATCCTGTCCTGCTGGGGAGTCAACGGCGGGAAGGCCGGCCGTCCGTTCGAGGTAATGATCGACCCAGACGGCCAGGATCAACGGCCCGCAGACGCGCTCGCCGACGGAGAGCCGGTGCCGGCCGGGACGCTGATCAGGATCAGGACGACGGGCGGGGGCGGCTGGGGCGATCCGCTGGATCGCGAGTGATCAGGATCAGGACGACGGGCGGGGGCGGCTGGGGCGATCCGCTGGATCGCGAGGTCGGGCTCGTGGTGAGGGACGTAACCTGGGGCAAGGTCTCGCGGGCCAGAGCGGCTGCCGACTACGGCGTCGTGATCACCGGGCCAGGCGATGCGCCTGCTGCGGACATGGAGCGGACGGTTTTGTTGCGCACGAAAATCAGGGCAGAGCGGCCGGATCAGCGGCCGTTCTTCGACCGCGGGCCGGGCTATGCCAGGCTGGCCGGCACCGCGTCCGCCGAGGTCGACTGGCTATGACGGAGCATTCTGCGGCAGGAAGCTTGGGCGAGTTCAGGGGCCCGCTCGCCGGGCTGGTCGTGGTCGACGTATCGCGGGCGCTGGCCGGGCCGCACGCGGGGATGATGCTCGGCGACCTCGGCGCGCGGGTGATCAAGGTCGAGTCGCCAGAGGGCGATGACAGCCGCGGCTGGGGACCGCCATTTCTGCATGGCAGCGACGGGCGCGAGCATGCGAGCTACTTCCTGTCCTGCAACCGCAACAAGGAGTCGGTGGCCGCGGACCTGAAGTCCGAGGCCGGCCGGGCACTGCTGGCCGCGCTCGTCGCGCGGGCCGACGTGCTGATCGAGAACTTCCGGCCGGGAGTTCTCGACCGGCTCGGGTTCGGCGTGACGCGACTGCACGAGATCAACCCGCGGCTGGTGATCTTGTCGATCACCGGTTTCGGGCACGACGGTCCTGAGGGCACCCGTCCTGGCTATGACCAGATCGCCCAGGGCGAGGGCGGCATCATGTCGGTCACCGGGCCGTCACCGGACCAGCCGACCCGGGTGGGCGTGCCGATCGGCGACATCCTGGCCGGCATGTACGGCGCGTACGGCGTCCTGGCCGCGCTGACGGAGCGGAACAGGACAGGCCGGGGGCAGGTCGTCCGCACCAGCCTGCTCGCAGCGGCCGTCGGCGCGCACGCCTACCAGGGCACCAGGTACACGGTGGCAGGCGAGGTGCCGGGGCCAGGCGGGAACTATCACCCGTCGATCTGCCCGTACGGGCTATACCGGGCCGCAGACGGGTTCGTCCAGATCGCGGTGGGCAGCGACGCCCTGTGGCAGCGGATGGCGCCCGCGTTCGGCCTCGACCGGCCCGAGTGGGCGCTGAACAGGGACCGGGTGCGCGACCACGACGCAGTGAACGCGGCCGTCGACGCGGCCTTCGGCAAGCACCAGGCCGCCCAGGTGCTCGCTACGCTCGCCTCGCTCGGGATTCCTGCAGGCAAGGTTCGGGACTTTGAGGAGGTCTATACCTGGGAGCAGACCAGGTCGCAGGGGCTGCTGATCGAAGTGGACCACGCGGCGCTCGGCCCGATCACGTTGCCAGGACCGCCGATCAGATTCGAGACGGACGGCCGCGAGACCGGCCGGTCAGGGCACCTGCCGCCGCCGCTGCTTGACCAGCACGGCGACGCGGTCCGCCGGTGGCTGAGCGACGATCAGGACTCTGCGTGCGAGTGCTGATCGCCCTTGGCGGCAACGCGATGACAGGCGCGGACGGCAGCGCCCGCCCCGAGGACCAGCGAGCGGCGATCATGCTCGCCATGGAAGATGTTGCCGACATCGTGGCGTCGGGCGCCCAGGTGGTGCTGACCCACGGCAATGGCCCGCAAGTCGGCAACCTGCTGGTCAAGAATGAGCTCGCCGCGCACGTGGTCCCGCCGGTCCCGCTCGACTGGTGCGGCGCGCAGACCCAGGGCACGATCGGCGTCCTGATCATGAATGCGCTCGAGTCCTCGCTGGCCAGGCGCGGCGTGGCGGCGGGCAGGCCAGCCGTCCTGGTCTCCAGGACTCTGGTGCGGGCCGACGATCCGCACTTCGACGAGCCGACCAAGCCGATCGGGCGGTACCTGAGTGCGGCCGAGGCCGCGAAGATGATCGCTCACGGCCAGACCTGGCGGGACATGGGTGCTAAGGGATGGCGCCGGGTAGTCGCCTCGCCGGAGCCCGTCGAGTGCCTGGATGCGGCCGCGGCGCACATCCTCCTGGATGCCGGGTGCACCGTCGTCTGCGCGGGCGGCGGCGGCGTGCCGGTGCTGCGGGACGCGGCGGGAGAGCTGGGCGGCGTGGAGGCGGTGATCGACAAGGACCTGACCGCCGCGCTGCTCGGGCGCCAGCTCGGCGCCGACACGCTGCTCATCGCCACGGACGTGCATGCCGTCATGACCGGCTGGGGCACGCCCGCGCAGCGCGCCTTGGGCGCCGTCACCGTGACTCAACTGCGCGAGCTCGCTGAGCATTGCGAGTTCGGCAGCGGCAGCATGGCACCGAAGGTCGAGGCGGCCTGCCGGTTCGCCGCGGGCGGCGGCCGGGCGATCATTACCCACCTGGCAACCATCAAAGAGGCACTGGCGGGCCGGGCCGGCACGGTCGTGACGCAAGACGGTGCGGCACACTGATCATCCGGCCCGATACGTGAGCGTTATAGCGACACCCGAGGAGTGAGCCGTGCCCGAGCCGATTGAGGTGCGCAAGATACCCCTGCGCAGCGTGTCAGACGCGAGCGAACTCGCCCGGCTGATCGACGACGGTGTCATCGAAGCGGACCGCGTCATCGCGGTGATCGGCAAGACCGAGGGCAACGGCGGCGTGAACGACTACACCCGGATCTTGGCCGACCGCGCCTTCCGTGAGGTCCTGGCCGCGAAGGGAAACCGGACCACAGAGGAAGTCAGCCAGGTCCCGATCGTGTGGTCCGGCGGCACCGACGGCGTGATCAGCCCGCACGCGACGGTCTTCGCGACGCTGCCAGCCGACCGGGCTGTGGCCACCGATGAGCCGAGGCTGACGATCGGTTTCGCGATGAGCGAGCGGCTGCTGCCGGAAGACATCGGCCGGAGCGCCATGATCAGCAAGGTGGCCGACGCAGTCAAGGTGGCCATGGAACGCGCCGGGATCACCGACCCGGCCGATGTGCACTATGTGCAGACCAAGACGCCGCTGCTGACGATCCACACAATTTCCGACGCCAAGAGCCGCGGCAAGACGGTGTGGACCGAGAACACGCACGAGTCGATGGACCTGTCGAACGGCTGCACCGCCCTGGGGATCGCGGTCGCCCTCGGGGAGATCGAGATGGCGTCCGACGCCGACGTGCTGCACAACCGCGGCTTGTACTCGTCGGTCGCATCCTGCTCGTCCGGGGTCGAGCTTGACCAGGCCCAGGTCGTGGTCGCCGGCAACACGCGGGGAATCGGCGGCAGGTACCGGATCGGGCACTGGCTCATGCGCGACGCGCTTGACCAGGACGGCATCTGGGCCGCTATCAAGGACGCAGGCCTGGAATTGCCGGACCGGCCGCACCCCTCTGACTTGCAGGGCAGGCTGGTCAACGTGTTCCTCAAGTGCGAAGCCAGCCAGAACGGTCAGGTCAGGGGCCGCAGGAACGCGATGCTCGACGACTCCGACGTGCACTGGCATCGCCAGATCAAGGCTTGCGTG